>Ga0194039_1000147_pt1 | contig 44781 bp, 60 predicted proteins | sample JunL228m_MetaG_FD_148679 | JGI IMG/M metagenome (GOLD analysis project Ga0194039, IMG submission 148679) | Anoxic zone freshwater microbial communities from boreal shield lake in IISD Experimental Lakes Area, Ontario, Canada - Jun2016-L227-8m | ecosystem: Environmental > Aquatic > Freshwater >...
GCGATGGCGATGGCTCTGGCTATGGCTATGGCTATGGCGATGGCGATGGCGATGGCTCTGGCTATGGCTATGGCTATGGCTATGGCGATGGCTCTTAATCCATCTAACAAGCGATATATGACAAACCTCCTCCTCTATATCCGGGTCATCTGGTTATCCATGACCGGATATTTTAAGAAAGAACATACGTGGGGTATCCTTCTGGGATACTCCACGGTTCACAAATCAACCTTCAACTGGGCGCTCCCAACCCTGATAATTGAGAGAAACAAACGTGAACACCAAACCGCAGATAGCAAAAACCAAAAGCCACCATGCCAACAGCAATGAGTAACACAGAAAAGGACCGAATCCTCCAGCGCAAACGAGAGGACGAGAAAGACATCCAGCACATCACCCGGAACCTGATCCGGGACGGTTACCGGGAAGCCGCCCTGACGGTCCTGCTCAACCAGGAAATAAATTACCTTTGAACCACAAACACACCACCAACAAACAAACACCCATGAACAGCCACGACTACAACGCCATCGCCTACACCAACGACGCCGGAGGAACAACCTACGGGATCGAAAAGAAGCGATGGGACTGGCCCAGAAAAGACAAAAGGATCCTGACCACCGGAACCTTCTGGCAAGCCATCGAGGCCCGGAACAAAGCCGAACATCAACAACAGGAAGAAGAAAAACCACCATTTTAAAAACCAACCAAGAAAAACAACCCCTTAACCCCGTAAATCAAAATAATCGCACCTTTAACCCCAACACCAACAAACAACAAACACCAAACACTCTACGTGAAACACGTACAAAAGTAAGTAAATCACGTATGATAGATTGACATAAAAAACACAAAGACATGTCAGCTTGACAGATGCGGAAAAAGGAAGGGGGAAAAAAGGATTGATAACCGAGCATTTACAATAGACGGGGAGACCAACCTAAACAAAAACTTTAACCCAAACCCAATTTTAAAACAAAAACCTAAACAGACATGAAAACAAATGTAAAATTGACAGCAACCAACTCCCAGGGAGCCAAGGTCTTCTTTTTTGGAGATTCCGAAGAAGAATCGATGGAAAACTTTTTAGCCGAATATGACAAAAAAGGCTGGATATTCAGCTATGAATATTTTAACGAGGAGGAACAGCCATGAGAAAGTACAACGAACAAACAGTCAACAGGACCTTGACCCTCTACAAGGAGGACCTGGACACCCTGCAGGAGAACGCCACCTACAAGAACGGGGTGACGGACCAAATCCAGGAAGCGATCAAGGAATACATCGAGAGCCACGGATTGAGAAAGCCGGAACGGGGTCCAGGAGGCAATCCGGATGACCTGGACACCCCAAAAAAGGACAAAGCAACCAGCCCAGGAAGGAAGGAAGGATGAAGATAAAAGTAAAGATAACCCTGGTAGCCATTGCAATCACGATTTTGATAGCCCTCCTGGCTTAACCAGGGACAACCAGCCAAGGGAGAACATCCCGGGACCGAAAGGTATCCGGGTTTTTCTTTGCCCCAAAGAGACCAGGGACAAAGGAAGAAGGCCTTTAAGAAAAGGAAAACAGGACCGGGTGACCAGGGACAAAGAACAAACGGGGTAAAACAGCCCTTTCTTTTGATTTAAGGACAAAGCGAACCAACAGACAATCCCGAAATGAACACCCAGCCCAGGGGACCGGGACCCCGAGGAACGAAACGGGAAAAGCCGGAACGGGAATACCATTAAAAACAGGCCAGACCAGAGGGAAAGACCGATTATTTTAGAGCTATCCGGAAAGCGAAAGTGCGGAAACGCCAATAAACCAATTTTTGACTAAAATCGAAATAGAGTAGCGACCAAAAGAGTACCGGCGGAAAGAGTAAACTGGAATATTTTTGACAAGAAATATGGAATAAAATTGGAATATTTTTGGGGTAAAAATGGTCCTTGGGTTCATTTTTTTGCTCAAAAAAGTGACGGGATTTCAAAAATTTTTTGGGAAAAATCAGAAAAGAATTGGGAGAATTTCGATTTCAAATCGAAAAAAGGCAAATCTGGTCAAAAAAGATTTTATTTCCGTTTTGGGTATTTATAAATAAATAATACTGTGTACATTTTGTATTGATTTAGTTAACAGATTATTATGTTTTTTAATTCACCGAACGTTCGGTGAATCATTCACCGAACGTTCGGTGAATCATTCTCGAACAATCACCGCTGGAAAGGAAAGGAAAGGAACAGGGAAGGGAACAGGGAAAGGAAGGGAAGGGAAGGGAGGAAAACCCCAAATGAAAAATAATTTTTTTTTTTAAGAGGAAAAGGAAAAAGTTTTCAACAGAGGATAAAACTCTCCAGGTCAACTGTGGGGGAATTAACAAAAAAAAAACAGCCGAATTTTACCAACCTTCAGCAGCCTTGCTCAAATATTTATTTGTCAATAGAGAAATTGAGAATTAAATTTGTCGCCAGATTTAAACACCTGTCATGAAGTTAACCAAGACCTTCCCATTTGTTCAGCGCAAAACTTATTCTCTGAACCGGCCCATACGGCTGGATGACGCCCAGGAGGGAGCCGATGCATTCTACACCTTCATGCAGAATTGGAGTACCAACCGGGAAACAGCAACAATGGCTGGCCAGGCATGGGCATATACCAACTGCCCTTCGGTCAATGCGATCATCAATAAAAAAGTCCGGGCCTTTATGAATGCCAGGTACACGATTGTCGACGAACATGACGACCTGGTGAAAATTACAAAGGGGCCTCTCGGGGTTTTAACTTCAATACTTAAGCATCCCAACCCGCTGCAGACATGGAATGAATTCGCAGCCCAGGCCAAACTTTATGAACAGGTGTTCGGCGAAGTTTACATTTTTCCAGTAACCTCAATCGGGTTCAAAGCATCAGAAGCCACAACCGTCTGGGTGATCCCGAACTGGATAATTACCGAAAAAGTCACAGGGAAACTATTCAATCAGACCGAAGCGAATAAAATTATCACAGGGTACACAATATCCTTCAACGGCTTTCAAACAGACATCCCTCAGGATCAAATACTGATGATACGTGACGTTTCCATGTATGTGACCCAGCGATCAGACCTCCTCCTGCATGGAATGAGCCGCCTGTTTGCCCTGGCTGCGCCAGTTTCCAACATTATCGCAGCTTATGAAGCCCGCAATGTACTGATCACCCGCAAAGGCGCCCTGGGAATACTCTCCAACGACGGACGAGACGTGGGAGGTACCATACCCCTGCGCCCGAAAGAGAAGAAAGATCTCCAGGATGACTTCCAGACCTATGGCATGAGCCGGGAACAATTCCAGGTCATCATTACCAACGCCAGCTTAAAATGGCAAGCCATGACATTCCCCACCAAGGAACTGATGCTCTTTGAAGAAATCGAGGACGATACCCGCCAGATTGCCGACTGTTACGATTTCCCAATGTTTTTATTAGGATTTAAAGCTGGGAGCACTTTCTCCAACGTCATGGAGGCAAAGAAAAGCCTTTACCAGGATGCCATTATCCCCGAGGCCGAAAACTGGACCACCGCCCTGACGAACTTTTTTCAACTCCCCGATGGAATCCGTCTTAAGGCATCATACAATCACCTGGAAATTTTCCAACGCTCCCGCAAAGACGAGGCAATCGTCCTCACAGCCATCTGCAAAGCCTTTGACATCGCCTACAAAGCCAAGATCATCACCCTGGAGGAATGGCGCAGCAAAATGGAAATGGACCCGGTGCGCTTTAACGGCTCGACATTTTATACCGAACCCTCCAAGCCAACACCGGACACAAACCCTGACTTAGGACAGGTACCAGCAAATCAAACAACCTCAACCACCCAGACATGAATATCGAAGAATTGAAACGGAAAAAGGGAATGCGCTCGATTTACTTCAAGCCACATGACATGAAGTCCTTCGATGTAGACCTGAATAAACGGGAAGTGACCATGGCCTGGAATTCATTCGGATTTAAAGATGACGACAAAGACATCATCCTCAAAGGGGCCTTCTCTAAATCGATATCCGAACGGGGACCAAAATCCTCCACCTACCGCAAAATCGCATACCTCAAATATCACAATTACAACCTCCCAATTGGACCACCCAAAGAGATCCGGGAAGATGACGATTACCTCATCGCCGTGGCAAACATTGACCCGACTCCCGAAGGTGATACCACCCTCACCCAATACCAGACCGGGACCCTTAACCAACACAGCATAGGGTACCGATATATCTGGGATAAAATGGACTATAGCGAAACCGAAGATGCCTTCATCTGTAAGGAAATCGAACTCTGGGAGGGATCAGCCGTAGTGGCCGGCGCTAATGAGAACACCCCGCTGCTCGAAGTACGCGGCATGAACACCGCCGACCAGATGGCCCAGACCATGGAAGAAATGGAAAAATTACTAAGAAACGTCGAAATCCGCAATCAATACGACCTCCGTAAATCGATATCCAAATTATTAGCACTCGCCGAAATCAAGGAGCCGGGAAAACCACCACTCCCTAACCCAGGAGAGCCGCAAAAAGTTAAGGAAATCGATTACGAAAAACTTATCCTGGCATTTGGGTCCCAGGGACGTAATTAACGCTTTAAACCTTAAACAAATTAACCAACCAATGAAAAAATTCCTTTTATTTTTCGCTGTTCTGTTAATAGCCATCGGCTCCCAAGGCCAACTGGTCACAAAACAGTTCGCATTCGGGGCCAAAGGGATCGACTCGGTCTCTGGCGCCACTACGGGGTATTACTATTTTAACATGGCCGGGACAGCCGCTGCCGGAAAGGTAGTATCAACAACCCCAATCACACTCTACCAAATCTATTCCGTCGACTGCCAGGTCATCCATCCCCTGGTATACACAGCCTCGGACTCTGTACACCTCTCCATCGAATACAGTAACGATAACACATACTGGTTCAAATGGACCAATGCAGGAGCTACCACCCAGGCAACACAGACACAATGGCTTAACGGAGGACCAACAGTATCCGGCGCAGGATGCGTTTACCTGTACACAGATGATCTGGTTTGTACCAAAGCCGCCGACGCCGCCTGTAGCTTCAAACCCGTCAACCTTTTCGCCAAATATTTCAGGGTGAAATACCAGCGATACAAGGCAACATCGGCATCATACCTGCGAATCTGGGGTACTTTAATTAAAGTTAATTAATTCAATACCAATAACTTAAAATATACCACATAAATGAAAACTTTAAAAACAAAACGAACCAGAAAGATCGCTATCATGGCCTGTTTGCTCCTGGCCATCATAGCCGGTATCTCTATCGCAACCGATGCCCGTAAGGGAATTGGAGCTACCATCGCCATGGCCACCCTCGTCGGGGGAGTAACCCTCGAGGGAAAAGAAGAAGCCCTCTACGTCGCCTTGAAAACGTCCATCGACTCAGAGATCGAAAAACACACCAAAGGATACATCAGCGAAACGAAGATGACTGAGAACATCAACGCTGCCCTGGCCAAATTTGCCCCGAATATCAAGGACAATGAGCATTTTATAAAACTGCAGACGGAAATCGAAGGTCTCAACGAAAAACTTAAAGCCCAGGGTCTTGAACTTAAGGCCATGAAGGAAGTAGGGAAAGTCGAGATCACCCCATCCATCGCAGCCCAGCTCAAAGCCCACCGGGAAGCGCACAAGGACCTCTGGGAAAAAATGAAAAAACCTGGCGCCCCATCCTTCGAAATCGAACTTAAAGTCGCCGGAACCATGCTCGAATCTGGTAATGTCGGAGCCGGTACTTATTTCCCCGCCATCGGTATAGAACCCGGTGTCGTCGATATCGCCCGGGCAAAACCCTCGCTGATCAAGTACGTGAATTATGCCCAAACGTCAAACCGCCTGATCATCTGGGTAGAAAAAACCAACCCGGATGGTAACGCAGGATGGATCGCAGAAGGAGCCGTAAAACCCCTGATCGACTTCGAATACAAAACCGTCACCTCGGCCATCAAAAAGGTAGCCGACAAAATCAAGGTGTCCACGGAAATGCTCGACGATGTTGATAACATAGCTGGCGATATCAACAACGAACTGAAATATAAAGTCGATATGCTCGTCGACGCTGCAATCCTCGCAGGAACCGGCCTCAATGATGAACCGGAAGGGATCACCCACTGGGCCTCTCTTTTTGTGACCACCACCCTGGCGACCACCTCGCCAAACAACAAAGACGCCATCCTCGCCGCTGCAGCCCAGATCCGCTCCCTGTTCTTTGAACCAGACTACGCCTTCATCAATACCATCGATGGCGCAAACATGGAAATGGAAAAAACAGACCAGGGCCTCTATATCCTGCCTCCATTTACCTCTGCTAATGGCCAAACCATTGCAGGGCTTACCATCGTCCAAACTTCATCCATCCCCGTAGGGCACGTCCTGGTCGGAGATATGAAGAAAATGAAGGTGAGGGAAAAGGGAAACTTCGTCGTCACCGTGGGATGGGTAGCCGATGACTTTGAGAAAAACCTCGTCACCATGATCGGAGAACGCCGGATGCATATGTTTATCGCCGACAACGACTCCGGTGCCTTCATCTACGACACCCTGGCAAATATCAAATCTGCAATAACGCAGATATAATCATATCAATCAAACCTTAAACTCTCATTCACCATGGCTAAAGAAAAAATGACAGTAATCGACCTTCGCAAAAAGGTATCGGTCAAGGTAACGGACAAAAATCCGCACGCCAAAATCGGAACCATCCTGGAGGTCCATCCCATTGCTGCGGCAAAAGGGGTAGAATTGGGACATTACGAAATGGTTAAAGAAAATCTCAACAAAAAGTAACAATGCCCAACACACTGACAGTATCTTATTTCGTCGGGGAATTCAAAATACCAGATATCACTGGATCGTCTCCAGTAGCAACGGCCAATGCGAATAACCTCAAATGGTTTATCGCCAAATACGAGCCGAAGTTCCTGAAAATGCTCCTGGGTGAAGATTTGGCTGCTGCATTCCTCGCCGGAATAACTGTCACTGCCCCCGCCGTACCGGCTGCTAAATGGACCGCCCTTAAAAATAAAATATTCGTTGAGGACTCCACGAACTCGCTATACCTATCTCCCGCCGCAAACTTCGTGTATTACCACGTGATGCGTGACCGCATCACTTTCACAACCAGCGCCGGAGAAGTACAACCGAACAATAACTCTAAAACGCCGGTACAGCAAACAAACAATAGGATGAAGATGGTCCAGGCATGGAACCAGATGTCTGAGGACGTTCTGGTGCTCTGGCAATGGTTAGAGGACAACATCGAGACATACCCGGAGTTTGACCCATACCAGCCAGACCCGTTCGAATACGAACTGCAAGAGATCTCGAAAACAATCAACATGTTCAACATCGGAGTATAACCCATGGCATACGCCAGATATGTATATGACCAAATGCGGGAAATAGTGGCCACAACAGCCACCAAATCCGGTATTGCAGTCTTTTATCAGTTTGGCTCGCCCATGGAAATAATCTCTAACCTCCGGGCAATGACAGGAGACCCAACGCAAGAAGAACGTAAATACCCTCTTATTGCCCTGTTTACCGATTATGATGAGGAACAAGGAAGATTCCCGGGAATAGAAAGCGAAGTGAGCCTGAACTTTATCATCGCCATGCTCACCGATTCGAAATATTCCAGCGAAGAACGTGCCGCCATCAATTTTAAGCCGACCCTTTACCCAATTTTTGATGCCTTTATCGATAGTATTTTTTTAAGTGGATACTACGAGGTACAGAACCAACAGAAGATGCGCCGAAGAAAAACAGATCACTTCTCCTGGGGCAAAAACGGACTGTACACCATCGAAGGTAATGTGTTTGAGGATTTGATTGATGCAATCGAAATTCAAAATTTACAATTATCAGTAATCAATAAAATAAACCAACTCTGACATGACAAAGTTAAATGATCCCGGTAGTCCTTTAAGAACAGCCAACACCGGCAATCCAAGCAATATCATGGTTCCCAAAAAGTTCGTCGGGGCCATGCTCGTACCCTACACTTATGCCGTTTCGGCTGCCAACTGCGCCACCTCGTCCCTTTTCATCACCGAGATGCAGAAAATTATCCTGGCGGAACCGACAACCAGGGGATATCCTATCGGTCCGTTTACCGACAATACCCCCAAGACCGAGGAAGATGTCTACGTAAAATCCAACTACGGGGTGTCCACCTTCGTCCGTGATGGGAAAATCGGATGGGCCTTCGCAATGACAGCCGGTGGTATCGGCTTGCAGAAAAACCTCCGGGCCTTCAACCAGACCAAGGCCCATAAACTCTTTTTCTGGGACAGCGACAAAACCTGGTTCGGTGTCGACGATGGTGCCGGTGGAATGAAAGGATTCGAAATCGAGGACTTCCATGCCAAAGCATGGTCAGTCAATGACGGAGCGAAGCCAGCCGGATTCAACGTCGAAATCCTCTTCGCTAATACCAGCGAACTGGCCGATGACATCAACTTCATCAAACTCGACTCCCATCCCAATGACATCATAAAGGGACTGATCGACGTTGTTCTGGAAAAAGTATCCTCCAGCAGTACCCATGCATTCATCCGCTTAATGACCAAGGCAGCCAGAATCAACTTGTTCGACCAATACAGTGCGGATCTGGATGCTGCAGCAGCATGGTACGCCGAAACTGCTGGGACAGAGGTAACCATCAGCTCCGTGACGGCAAATCCTGCAACAAAGGACTTCGACCTTGCCTTAACCGTAGGGGCCACCACCACCATCCAACTCGAAACCCCGGCCATCCTCGACGGCTTAAATGTTGGTGGACCTCCGAACTCGGGGTATGAATCCAACAGGATCACGATTACTGACGGGTCACCACAAGACAGGATCTAAGCCATGAAAAAGCTGAACATCAAATCAGGCAACACCGGGTTCAACCCGGTGTTTGTCCTGTCTTTTGACACCGAGAAATCCTTCGTCACTGCCGCCGAGAAAGAATACCACCATAAACACGACCTGAAAACACGCAGGGAAATGCTGCGTGAAGTCTATCAAATAGCCCTTACCCTGGCCCCCCAACTGGAGAAACTTAACAAGACGCCAAAAATCAAAAAGACAAAGCCACCGGCGCCGAAAAAAGTTAAACCCGCTCCACCTCCAAAATTAATCAAAGAGAGTAAAAAAACCATTGAAACTCCACCGCCACCTATCATCAAAGAAACCCCGACAGAAAATGCTCCTTCTCCAGATACAGGAATCAGTTAAATTTTACGAATACACCTCTGTGGGACTCGGGTCCCTTTTATTGATTGTCCTGGGCTGGTATTTTATCATTTCCAACGGGAATGCCATCCGGATATGGAAAGCCCTTTCAGACTTAGGGGCCGGATTTGCCGAAATCAACCGGAAAATCGATGTGAATTATACCGACGAAACAGCTAACAGAGGGTTTATTAATGAAAAAATAGGGGAACATACCGAGCAAATCGAGTCATTAAGGGTCCAGGTCGAAGATGTAAAAGGAAAGGTATCCGTCCTGGATGACATGAAAATAGGGGTCGGGGACGTGAAAAAAAAAGTAAACCTCATCGAGAAAACACTCGAGAAAATCGAAGCCGACCATGTGCGTATCCACAAAGGATTAACATCCTTCGAAACACCTAAACCATGAGGCAAATAACCGCAAACGGAGTAAAACTGATTCAAACATGGGAAGGATGCCGACTGCAGGCTTACCCGGACACCGGAGGGGTATGGACCATTGGATATGGGACAACGAAATACCCCTCTGGTAAGATGGTTAAAAAAACAGATAAGATCACCATGCAGCAGGCCGTAGATTATTTGCGGTATGAAATCCGAATTGCCGAATCCTTTGTCTCGATGAAGGTCCGATCGGTGATCACGCCCGAAATGTTCGACGCCCTGGTCTCATTTACTTACAACGTTGGAGTCGGTGCCTTTTATAAATCCTCCCTGCTTCGGGCCGTCAACCTCTGGCCAGAAAATCCTGATATCGAGGAATTGTTCCTCAGATGGAGATACGACAATGGAAAGGAAATCCAGGGACTCATCAACCGGCGAAAATCCGAGGCCCATTATTACAGAACCGGCGAAATTATAACCGACTTCACTCACGCTCCTGCCACATGACGACCATCCGTGATCTGCAACAAAACCTCAAATCATTCAATCCTCTGTATGAATCCATAAAAGCCGCACAGGCAAATACAAAGGAGATGATCCTGCTCAACCTGGGCCAGTTGTTCATTGGAGAAAACAACCAGGGAAATTCCTTTAAAAAATATCGCTGGGAGGATTATGCCCAGCAAAAAAACCAACAAAATCCACGCCCTGGCCTGGGGTACCCGGATTTGAAACTTACCGGAGGATTTTATAAGGGATTCTTTGCAACCGTGACAAGTAACGGGATCGTGATGGGATCACATGGTAAACACGCCCAGTGGCTCGAGGAGTATTATAGCCGAAGGGGACAACAACTGATCTATGGGCTTCATGAAGAAAATATGAAACAATGGATCGAGGACTGCTTCATGGTCGATTATGCCAAGGCCGTAGATGATCATACAGGGCTCAAACTCTCAACCCCAACCTCACAGCCATGAAAAACGTACCAAAATGGGTCACTGAATTAACCTCCATATGTGGGATGAAAACAACAGTACCAACCCAGACGACGTCTCTCCCGGGGAATGTTTATCGTAAGTGTAGCGAAATGATGCTGTCGGCATTTATTGACGCATATGTCAATAACAATCACGCCAGGGTGATCAAATATGGTAAGGTTCCCCCGGCTCTGGTAGAAGAAGCATGGCGAAATATTTACTTTGAATTTTGTGACCTGAGTGACACCAAATCCTACAAAACACTATTCGCCCTATCCAAAGAAATCGGGATGCTTACCAACCGGAGAAACGGAGTGAGAGTATGTCTGAAAGTTTTATCGGTAAGTTACATCCCATACTGCGAAACCTATCTGCAGAACCTGGGATATAACTGCCACCTGGACCCGAAAAATCCCGAACAATATGCAAAAATCCTCGCCTCTATCCAGACAAAAGCAAAATCCATTGATATCGCCCTGGCTGAGAGAGAACATGAACTGCAAGCGGAATTAGAGGGGAAGGACACGCAAGAAACAACAGAGGCCGACTTCGAGAGAAACCTGGCCGAATTAGGAAAATACATGAGCTCCATCATCCATGCCAATGAGATCACAGTAAGTGAATACTGCGCCATCCGCAGAAAATATGACGCCGAATGTGAAGCGATGGAAAAACTCAACAACAGAAAGTAATGGCCAACACCGGACGCATAGACGATATTATCAACATCCCGAGGATTCAGGAGCAAATTAATGCTACCAACTCAGCCCTCGACTCCATCGTGGAGAGGATGGTCGTCATTGCCAAACACTCCGAACAGATCAAGATGGACTTCGGGGGACTCAAAGGGACCCAGGCCCTCACACGTGCGCTCCATGACGTGGCCAAGGCCAATACCGAAGCCGAGAAGGCAAACAAGGACCTCAACGCCTCCCTGGCCAAACAGGCCGCACTCCAGGAGAAACTTAATGCCGCACTCGCTGCAGCAAAAAAACCACAGTCCGGGGGAAAATCAGACAATGCCACCCTGGACGAACAGGCCAGACTGCAAAAGAAACTCGCAGACCTCAAATCTGAGGAAGCAAAAGAAACATTCCGTCTTAAAAAAGAGATATCAGACCTCACCGCTGAACGCAAACACGAGGCCCGGATGATGGATTCCATCAAAGGGTCTATTATTGACCTGGAGAAACATGTTAAGGAACTGACCCTTTTATATGACCAACTCGGCAAAGAGGACCGGGAGTCTGCTAACGGGATGAAACTCCAGGCCAAAATCCATGCCCTGAACACCGAGATCCGGGAAAATAAGGTCGCCCTCTCCAACATGAAGGCCAACGTCGGAAATTACCGCCAGTCGATGGAAGGACTCGGAGTAACGGTACAACACAATACCACCCTTTTCCAAAAGTTTAAAAACACCATGCAGTCGACATTCGTCGGAACCGATGGTAATAAAAGCGGAATCGGGGCTATGATAGCCACCATAGGAGGATACATCGCTGCCCTGGCCGGGACGTTATACTCCATAAAAAAGGTGATTGATTACAACGCCCAACTTTCCGACGCGATGGCCGACGTGAGAAAGACCACCGGGATGACCGAAGCCCAGGTCCATTCCCTTAATGAAACGGTCCGCCATTTCGATACCCGTACCGCACAAAATTCCTTGATGGACCTCGGTGTGGTGGCCGGAAAACTCGGTGTGCCCATTAAAGAGGTATCTGGCTTCATTCGGGCTGCCGACCAAATAGGAGTCGCCCTGGGACGTGACCTCGGAGATGCGGAGGAAGCCGTCAACGCCCTGGGAAAAATGGTCGCCATCTTTAAGGTAAATGAACAGTTCGGGTTTGAAACTGCACTACTTAAGGTCGGATCAGCTCTAAGGATGCTTGGAAACAACTCAACTGCCACGGAGGAAAACATCGTGGAATTTACCAAGATGTTCGGAGGGATAGGCCCCCTTGCAAAACTGAACATCGCCCAGGTAATGGGATTCGGTGCAACACTCGACCAACTCGGTCAATCTGCCGAAGTATCCGCCACCGCATTGAGCCAGGTGTTCCTGCGCATGTTCAAGGAACAAGATAAATTCGCTAAGGTCGCAGGAGTAAGCACAAAAGAATTTTCCCACCTTCTCAAAACCGACGTAAATGAAGCATTCATCCTATTACTCCAGGGACTCAACCGTGGAGGGACCGGACTGGAGGAAGTAACAAAGAAAATGGGATTCCTCGGCACAGGAGGACGTAGGGTAGCCGGGGTACTTGCAGTATTAGCACAACATATCGATATCCTGCGCCGTAGCCAGGAATTATCAGCTATTGAGATGCAAAAGGGAACTGCCCTGACCGAACAGTTCAACATCAAGAATACCAACATGGCTGCGAGTATTGACAAACTCGCAAAGGCATGGAAGAACTTTCTGGCAAACTCCGGAACGATAGGATTCTTTACAAACCTTATAGATGCCCTCGCTGCTTCATTTCGGGGACTGGCTGATTCGCTTTCTGATGATCCGATGGTTAGACTACAGGATAGTCTTAAATTCTGGCAATCACAAAGAAAAATAGGAGGGGGAGAATATGGAGAAAATAGTGCTGTTGCAAGTAATGTAAAATCTATAAAGGAACAGATTAGACTGCTTCAAATTAAACGTGATATTGAGGCCGCAGAGATGGAAAAACAGAAGGAAAAAAACAAACTTCTACAGGAAAACATTGCAATCGAAAAATCCAGATATGGGAATGCGCAGGTGCCATTTACTCCCGAAATAACCCCACCTGGGGTAATGACACAAGGGATTCCCCTCGCCCCGCCGGGGACTTACCTAACTCCGATCGAAACCGAGGAAGAAATCATAACCCGGCAGCAAGTAGCCGAAGCCGAAAAAGCCAAACGTGAGGCCATCGCAGCAAAGAAAAAAGCTGACCGGGAAGCCTCCGAGATGGAAAAACTCAATAAAAGCGCCGAGAAACTCCTGGAGAAATCGTACGAGATCCGGGTAGAACTCGGGATGGTCTCGCTGGAGCAGCAGGAAAAACACGAAAAAGACTCCCTGCAAAAGAGAATCGACGAGATCAACGCCGATGGACTTTCGAGAATCAAGACAGAAAAACAGATACAGGAAGAGCTCGCCCAGGTAGGGGACCCGATACAGAAAGCTGCCATGAGAAAAGAACTCGAAGCGACAAATGCGCTGGCAAAGGAAAAGATTATCTCCTGGGAGGATACGAACAAAATGAAGGAGGCCATCACCCTCAAATATATCGACAAAGCAAACGATATCGAGAAGGCCGCCGCAGACAAGATGAAAACTTACATGGATACCGTGAAACAGAAACTCACGGAAACTGCCCGGATCGCTGAGCTCTCCGACATAACAAAACTGTCGACAAAAAAACTCGCAGACAGAGAGGATATCCGGGGCCAGTTAATGAGAAGGGAAATCACGATAAAGGAATTCAAACGCCGGGAAAAGGAGATCAACGAACAATATGACGCAGACATTCTGCAATCTACCATCACCGCATCGGAGAAACTCATCGGGGTGATAGAAGAATATAATAAGAAAGCCCTCGAGAAAGGGGAAACAGCCTTCATCTCTACCCTGGATCTGGAAAATAAAATAGCTGAGGCCAAAATCGCCATATCAAACAAGGTAGAGGGTGTTTATGAGGAAAATAATGCAAAGAGGATCGAGGACGAGAAACGGGCAAACGAGTTACTTAAAGAGAAAAGCATGGAACTGTTCCGTGCATTGGGATCACTTGTCTCAACGTATTATGACGCCCAGGCCGCACAGATAGATGGAAATTTAAGTAAGAACAAAGATGCATGGGATAAAGAACTCGCTGCCGCCAAGGGTAATGAAAAACTCGAAGCCCAGATAAATCGTAGACGAGCCGCCGAGGAAGAAAGCCTGAACAAACAGAAAAAGAAGATACTGCATGACCAGGCCGTAGTAAACAAGGCATTCGCTATCGCTGACGCTACGATAAACACCGCCGTCGCAGTTACAGCAGTAATGGATATCCCAATCGTAGGGCAAGTATTGGCTATCCTGGTAGCCCTGACCGGTGCCGCTGAGATAGCCACAATTATAGCCACACCAATCCCGGAATATGCAAAAGGGAGGAAAACCGGACAAGCCGAATATGCCATCGTCGGAGAAAAGGGAACGGAGGCCGTCAAACTGCAAAACAAAAAGACTTATTTAACCCCGGATACTGCGTCCCTGACCTATCTACCCCAAGGAGCCGAGGTAATCCCTCATGAGAAATTAATCAAGGAATTCTCGCTCCAACCATACTTAACTACAAGCACCATAACCAACAATCCATTAACGGAAAACACTTTTATCACCAACGAGAATAAATCGACCACAATATCCCCAATTAACACCAAAACTATCAATCCATTAACGGAAAACACTTTTATCACCAACGAGAATAAATCGACCACAATATCCCCAATTAACACCAAAACTATCAATCCATTAACGGAAAACACTTTTATCACCAACGAGAATAAATCGACCACAATATCCCCAATTAACACCAAAACTATCAATCCATTAACGGAAAACACTTTTATCACCAACGAGAATAAATCGACCACAATATCCCCAATTAACACCAAAACCAACAATCCATTAACGGAAAACACTTTTATCACCAACGAGAATAAATCGACCACAATATCCCCAATTAACACCAAAACCAACAATCCATTAACGGAAAACACTTTTATCACCAACGAGAATAAATCGACCACAATATCCCCAATTAACACCAAAACTATTCAACAATATTTTATTGAGAAACCCTTAATTCCACCATTGAAAAACGACTATGCATTCCCAATTGATGACATCTTGAAGATGGCCGTGAGATTTTCCATGCCAACGTCGACCGCAAAATCAAAAGAATCCGCTCCCGGTATTTTTGTGACCGTCAACAACCCCTTCGGCAAAGAAATACTGTCCGAATTAAAGAAACCAAAAATAGAAACCTCCATCACCGACATGGGTGACAGGGTGAGATACCAGACAGGAAACTACAGTTTAATAATCAGGAAATGATCATCGGACGGGACAAATATCGTTTTTATATCTGCACAGATGGAACAAACTTCTATCCTGTCCTGCTTGTTAAACCCGTTACAATATCTGGCGAAAAACAGGAAAAGTTAGGAGATTTCAGAAGGAAATCCTCTGAGTGGAAACTCGAGAGATTCGAAAACGTGACAGTCTACAATGCCATCATCGCAAAAATCGCCTCACCATCCACCCAGACTACAAAGATCCAGGTGAAAGTAGAACTCTGGGATAACTGGATAGATTTTACAAGTATCGAATTTGAAGGATACGTCCCGATCGGTTCCATTAAATCAAACCAGGACGAAGGAATCCTGCAATTTACTCCAGAGGATGAAAGCATCTACACATGGTGGGACGAACACAAAGAAGATAGTAAAAACCTCATAGCAGAACCGTCAGTGATCCCAACCCCAGACAGAATCACCATCGAGGACACAAGTATTCCAACCGAATATTATCTCCCGCTTTCACTCGCGTGTGAGCATTTTAAAAACTTTTTTGTAGGGAACCATAGCGACTCAGAGGCAAATGGATTGAATATCCAACACTGGACAGATGCAAAGGGAACTTATTATTTCGCTGACGAGCTCGGGCCAATTTGGAGAAAAGAAGGATGGGTAGTCCGTGCCGACATTTGGAAATTTTACTATTGCATTCAGACTCACGTTCCAAACACATACCTGAATAAGCCTTTATCCGGACTGCACTGGACCGAGTACTGGACCGCATTCGATGACTATCCATACGACAATGCAGTATATCATGTGATCCAGCAAAGATCAGAGTTCCACCTGCCAAACTTTGTACGTGGGAATGGAATCTATCAGCCAATGTTCACTAAAGAATTGGGAGATAACCTGGAGGCCACAAACTGCCCCGAGAATAAATACTGTTACGGGGGAGCCTCTGTTGTTGCGGGCCTGGCCACCATATCGGACCTTGGAAATATTCCAATCGCCAATGCTATCAATTTTTTCCTCACCGGATCAGGAATGACGTTTTACTCCGATTTTTTCTCCCTTGCAACAAATCCCGTCACCGGACTGCCCAATAAACTCACGAACCAATTCCTTTCACATAAGGCATATTTAAAAGGAACAAATGACGAGAACACTAAGGGAGAAATAACACTGGAAGCCCTGATCAGTGCTCTCTGTGATGAATTTAATTGTCAATGGTACATTGATCCGATAAATGAAAATTTTGTCTTTGAGCATATTAAATTTTTCGAAAACGGGAAACAATATGCTGATGGCACACCCGGAATTTATACAGACCTGACTGACAAAACCAAATACCCGGCCCTTAAATATCAGACCATCGAGGACGTGGAAGGAAATCCAACAGATAATGAATTTTCCCTTGAGAAGGAGTCCCCACAGAAGGAAACATTTAAATTATCTGATACGGTGGACCTGGTTAGCGAAATTAAGTATGATTCAGCATTTTGTAAAAAAGGAGAAACCGAGCAACACGTGGTAGGAGCCTTGACAACTGATATCGCATTTGTTATAAGTTACCCGGACAAAAGCTCTGATGACACGTACTGCCATCTCGCCTGTGATGCCAACAAAACGATCTATCGCCGGGATTTTACCCAGGGAATGACTATCCGTGTTTTTGAAGATTATGCCAACGGAGATCTCATGTATGACAATTTGATCCGGGATTTTTGGATTCATGACAGGCATATGATCTCCGGGAAAATCAATCTGGATGCCGCCGCCACCACATTCGAAACCCAGAAAAAAACAAAATTACAACGTGAGATCATCTTCCCAAGAGTCGAGGCCGGAAGATTTGACCCAGCAAAACTTATTACCACCAATATCGGCAATGGAGAGGTGAAATCATTCGAGATAAACACCGACACAGATCGCATCAAGGTATCACTTTTATATGAAATGGGATAATGAAAAACCTGGACACCGCCTTCCCTTTTTATGATGCCCTGCTCGAACAATATCGATATCGCAAAGGGGTATCATGTGTCCCGTTTATTCTTTGCCCGACCACCAACCTGGTGCCTTGGATTATCCGTAGACCCCATAATGCAGGGGATGGGGACGACATCACCGTATGGGTGACACCATGCAACGGGGGAACCCCTATCGAGATCCATGGCGACGATTTCGGTCTGTTAGTTACCGCCGGGACGAGTTACGATTTTATTTATTATACCGGGACATCACTCCCCAATCCCCTGCCACACAATGCAGGGGGATACTACCTGGACGTTGAAGATCTGACATCAAATAAACATTGGTACAGCGAAACCTTCGGAGTGCGCTCATCGATGACAGATTATTTTTACCTGGAATTCAAGAACGATACTGAACGTGGGAATATTGCTGCATACTTCATCCAGGGGGTGTGGTTTGACATTGACCTGGTAGCCCCTATTTACATTCGGGAAGATACTGGAGAGAAACGTGACGGTATCCTGGTGAAAGAAAAACAGATCAAGATGAAAGCCCGGGTCATTAGACTCCAGATGGCTCCGGAATACCTAACCGATGCACTGATCAGACTGGATATGCAAGATTACGTCGCATACGCCACCGGGGGAACAACCTCTGTGGTGAAACAGGTGATCATCAAGGAACCGGAATTCACCCAGGAAAGCCTCGGCCTGTTCGCCAAAATGGAGATTCAACTGATATGGGACATCGAAATCAAAAAGTTAAATTTTAAAGAAATGGGATACAGCTATGGAAATTCAAGCAATGGAATAACGAAAACCGGGATCGGGGAAACCACGTTCCACAGTGGGGTATACGAACTCCCGGTCGCATTTGAGGAAGTTATGCCTGATGGGAATTATGTCCCCGACGTGCCGATCTGCGTGACCGTCGCATTACCAGGAAACCCCGAGAGGCCAATCATCCCATTGGATCTTATCACAGCTAACGGATTTTTAATAAGAACAATGGTTCCATGTTATGTGAGATGGAACGCAATCTGGACACAGCCATGAAAAAAATGAAATTGATCGGATTGTTTATGCTCCTCTCCCTGGGTCTCCAGGCACAATGGAACGATCGAGTCGATACCATGTACTTCCACCTGGGAAATGGGTTCGTGTGGGATATTATCACTTATGGAAACCCCGACAGTTTATCGATAAACGGGATTAAGTTCTATACAACCATGACCGGGACGGAAACGGACCCCATCTGGACTGCTGACCAAAACCAATACCTAACCTCGAGCGATGCTGCTGAAATTTATGAACCAATTATTGTAGCCGGAACATATCTGACTCCTGCAGGAGAAGAAAGAGTATCGGGAGCCAAAACCTTCGAAAATGCAACATTGAAAATTAGAGATGCCACGGATCGATACAACACAACAATACAGACAACCGCCACCGCAGACCGAGCCGTTACATTTCCTGATGCAGCCGGAACCATTGCTTTAACGTCAAATATTTCAATTATGACAAGATATTCTGCCTATTCATCAGGGAACAACAATGTGGAGGTACTGGCCGATTCTGTGGGGATTACTGTAACAGTCGCTAACACCAATGAATTCACGTTTATAATCCCTGCCCATGTCAAACTGATATCGGCCAAAATCCATCTGGGAACAGGATTCTCCTCCCTGAAAGTTTTCATGGGAACCACCGATATGGGAAATACGACTGCACTCAATCGATGGATGCCGATCACACAGGGATGGAGGGAGGATAGTGGACAACAATTAACAGGGCTGACTGTGGTGATGGACAATTCAGGGACACCCAATTATCAAAAGTTTACAGTGAATGGTTTAATTACCGGGGCAAACAATCTGATAAGGATAGAATTCTAAAGCATGAAAAAGTATCTGCTTTCGCTGATATTTTTTATTTCAATAATAACCCAGGCCCAAATCCGGGCCAGGTTTGATGTTGCGGAGGTGACATTCGTGGACGATACGACATGGACTCTTTCTGGAACCATTGAGGACCCGTCAGGATCATATACGGGATTGTCGGTGCAAACAGGAGATAAGATTATCATGCGAGGATACAATACGGATGGAGTTACGGTATATGACAGATTTCGGATCATTGGGATCCCATCCGAGGGTATCAACGCAATAACAGTGACAGTGCGAAACGATTTAACAGGAGGGGTGCAAAACAATACCGGAGGACCCCTGAGTGGATCCTTTCCTATTGGAAGTCCTGTCGCCATGACAAAACTGACATTTAAACCATCCTGGTACCAATGTAATATTGACCCCGATTATGATACCGGGATGGATAATATGAACCTCACGGAAATGGAGATTAAAGAAAGATGGCAAATCGAAATCCGAGACGATAGTGAAAACTCATTGTCCCTGCCGTTTTATTTAAAATCAACTTCTACCATCATATATAACGGAACCCCTCTACGGCCAAGTCAATGGTCGGGATCGGGAACCGCCACCCTTTTACTTAACGTGGATGTAAGGAAATACGACCACATAACACTAATCAATTAAAAAAAAAATCATGAAAAAGTTAGTTTTAATTTTCGCAGTCATCCTGGTCTCCTACGGAGGTATTGCCCAGGTTGCAACGCCAAGCAATCAACTCAGGATCGCTGACACCACAACTGCCACATTGGGGCAAAATATTCCGAAAGGCACAACCGTCTATGTAATCAGCATAGACAGGTATTTCGTAGCGAAGTCTGCTTGCATATCAACAGACAAGGTTACGTATCTGAAATTTTCGAATCAGGGAAAACTTAATGTTGGGACATCGAATGGGTTGAGCATCACGAATAACGGTCAGACCGTGAACATGGCAGCAGCTTCGACCAGCACAACAGGGGCATTGTCGAACACCGACTGGAACACTTTCAACGGTAAGGAAAATGCACTCACAAAAGGTAACCTGACTGAGACCACGTCAGGCGTATTGACAATCACCGGAGGCACCGGGGCCGTAATCGGGTCGGGTGCATCTATCCAAGTGAAGCAGGCGAATACAAGTCAGGGAGGTTACTTATCGAATACGGACTGGAACACTTTCAACGGGAAAGAAGATAATTTGACGTTCTCCGCGCCACTGGTCAATACCGCACACACAATAACGATCAGCGCAGCAACGACCGGCACAGCCGGGTCAATGAGTGGGGCGGATAAGACGAAACTGGATGCAATTACCGGATCAAATACCGGGGATCAAACCATCACCTTAACCGGAGATGTAACCGGTTCCGGAACCGGTTCATTTGCAACTACTATCGCTAATAGTTCAGTTACGCTTGCCAAACAAGCGAATGTTGCGACCGGTACGATCATGGGAAGAACAACAGCCGGTACGGGCGTTCAGGAAGCGTTAACAGTAGCGCAGGTCAAGACAATGCTCGGAACAGGAGGGATTGCAGCAGTATATGATTATGAGCAACTTGTTGACAGTGTAACGCTCAACACAGGGGGAACCTACAACAGGGTAACACTTGCAAATACACCGTTGACGGGATCAATCGCAGTCCAACTTAATGGGCTGAACTTGAAGCCAACTCAATGGGCTCTAAGGAGTTCAACGAAGATTTGCATTTTGGTGCCTTGTTATCAGTATGATCAAGTTCAGGTGTCCTATTCTTACTAACCTATGAGAAATCAGTTTATCTTTTTCCTCGTATTTCTTCCCGCCTTACTTCTGGGTCAGGTTTCTCCACGCCCGAATGTATCTGTACCAACAGCAACGACTGATTTTCTTGTCAATGTGCCAGCAGGAACTACCGTGTTCTGCAATTCGACCGGGAGGGAATATGTCACCTTGCAGACAATCATAACAACCGATGATCTGACAAGTGCATCCGCTAAGTTCAAGGAAATCCCTACCGGAGTTGCACCGAATGATTCTGTTAAGAATCCTTGGATTTATTTGGCAGGGTACACTATTCAGAGGGGAACGGGCAACGTCGGCATCGGGACGACGAGTCCCAGTGAAAAGTTAGAGATTTCTGGTTCTGGAACACAAAGATTTCTAATAACTGAAACTGGAACTGGGGTTCAGACATCGTTAAAATCAGCGTCGGGAGGTTATGGCATATTTGGAACAGTTTCAAATCACGCAATGAGAGTTCAAACTAATAATTTGGACAGAATGACAATAGATAATACCGGCAACGTCGGCATCGGGACGACGGGACCAAGTAATCTGCTTGATGTTTCTAAATCAGTTTCAGGAGGAGTGGGGGCAATCGTTCAATTGACTAACCCAGCGACAACTGCCGCAAACAACGCCGTTGAATTGCGTCTTGCTCCTTCTTCCGCATATGCCAGCCGTTATGCTGCAATTCAAGCGATTAATGACGGAAGTAATAGTATTGTTCTCTCATTTTTAACAGGTGCAGGAGCCAGTATTACTGAAAAAATGAGAATTTTAAGTGGTGGAGGAATTACTATGTATGGGGGGAATTTAACGATAGCAAGCCCTGGAATTTTGAAGGTAGATGGCACTGAAAATTCTTCATTCGCAGGCAACGTCGGCATTGGGACGACAGCGCCCGCTTCAAAACTATCAATCAATGGCGGACTTCACGTAGGTGGTGATTCAGATGCTGGAGATAATAATTTAATTGTTGACGGAACAATTAAACTGGGGACGACTTACACAAACACGCTTCAAAATGCACTAATGTCGAGCAACAAGGTTATCACACTTCCCAATGCCACGGGAACAGTTGCGCTGACATCGGACATCCCGTCAATATCCGGATCAACTAATTCCTATGCAATGTTTACAGCACCTAATGTAATTGGCGATGGGGCAATTTGGAATTACGAAGGTGTTCCACGAGCCGCAGCATTTCATCTTTTCACAGGCGAATCCGGAATCCCATTTAAAATAATAAATGATCCGGCAGGTATAACGACTATGGAGGTAGATCAGGATAACAGCACAATAACTTTTTTTCATGATTACGTGTATGATGGAGTAAGTTTTGGTTCTATCGGGGTAGGTACAGTGCAGCCGGAGGCAAGGTTAGATATGGTGTCCAGAAAATATTCATTCGATCAGTTTAGAACTATGACTGATGCATCAAGTCCTTATGATTCCTGTTTTGTTATAACAAAAACAGGAAGTACCGGGATCGGAACTATCACTCCTTTTGCCCCACTTACTGTATCATCAAATAGTACTCCGGAAGGAACTTTTATTTCTACCGCCTCTCTTGGAGCTAATGTGGGTGCTGGAGTTGGGTTATATGTCAACGCACTGCCAACGGCCAGCGGACAGAGGATAGGTAGTTACACTTTCGGAAGTCGGGTATCATCAACGAGTTCACATGGAGCGGGATTAACGGCTTATTCAGAGGGGGCTTGGACGGCGGGATCATCATATCCGACATATTTAGTTTTGCAAACAACAGCATCCGGGAGTGCAGCGAGAACTGAGAGGATAAGGATTACTTCCGTTGGCAACGTAGGCATCGGAGTAACATCACCTACTTCGCTGTTACACATCAGAAAAGACAATACATCAGTAAGTGATCCGCAATTCGTTATTGATAATGTCGCTGGCGATTATAAATTAGCTATTGGTGTTAATTCGACTACTTCGCTTGCGACCATTCAGCCCTGGTCGAACCCAGGTGAAGGCTTTGCGCCATCTCACCTGGCAATTAATCCGACGGGTGGATATGTTGGGGTGGGAACATTAACCCCAACCTGCAAACTTGACGTTGTTGGACAGGCGAAGGTCTCGACACTAATGGTCAATGGATACAATGTAACGGTCAACTCAGATATTGCCCTGCCGCAATCAGGTATTTGGTCTGCAAATGAAACAAGTGCATATTATACGGCTGGAAATGTCGGTATTGGCTATAATACGCCGACGCACAAATTGGAGGTTGCGGGAACTGTAGGTTTTACGGGTGGAGCCGTAGACATCAACGCAGGTTCTAATTATGCGACAAATATCTGTACAGGCACTTCAACCGGAACCGTGACCATTGGTGGTAGTGCGGCCCAGGTGATAAATATTGGTGCAACCGGAACCGGAGATCATGATCTCCTTATCGGTAATCTTGTTACAGGAAGTACTACCACAATCCGTTCCGGTGACGGTGGAATGAATCTTGTGAGCGCCGGTTCAAATGTGATTGAATCAAATCCGAATAGTATATTAAGTCTCAATAGTGGAATTAATGCTCCGACTTCTATTAATGCCGGGACATCGACAGGAACTGTCACAATCGGTGGTTCACAAGCGCAGACTATCGAAATCGCAAACAATGCATCGGGAATTAAGACGGTAACAATAGGAAATACTGTCTCAGGCTCTACAACAGATATCCGTGCATCAGTTCCGGGAATAAATGTATCGAAAATTGCGCTTGTATCCGGATCAAATGCCACGGCCACAACTTCGCTCGTGGACATTACAGGACTGATCATTACTTCGCTGGCGGCGTATGGTTATTATGAATTTGAAGCAGTATTAATTGTCGGAACGAGCAATGATAATAATGGAAATAAATATGCCGTCAATTTCACATCATCAGGAAGCCCATCGGTAGTGGCAATGATTGATGGCTCCTATACTTCGACAGCCAATAAAACAGAAAGAATATCAGCTCTGACAACTGCATCTGGGGTTTATATGACCACAGCCTCACAGACGGGAGGAATTTTAATTAAAGGAATTTTAATTGTCGGATCGCTCCCCGGCAGCATTACCATCCAGCACCAGCACCCGACATCAGGAACTTCCACTGTGTATGTCGGTTCATATCTAAAGGTAACAAGAATTTCATAACACGACAATCACGAAAACACACAACATATATCCTCAAATCATCGAGGCAATTATTCACTAAATAAATAAAAATCATGAAAAACTGGAAAGACACAATTTCAACAATCTGCGGACTTGTTTTCGCACTTTGTACCGCAATCGTAACCGGGGTGACTGGAGTAACATTCCCGGAATGGCTGATAACTGTAGTCGGTATTGGATTGGCCGTATCTGGAGCAATCATAGGCATCCTTCAGGGCAAAAATCCAAATCTGACTACCAAAACGGCCCGACAGGTGGATAACCTTAATAATGAACAGGCTGCGACAAAAGGAATAAAATAAACCTGTTATGAAAAACACTCCACTGGCCATCCTGGCCGTGGTGTTATTGCTTTCATGCAACCCGCAGAGGTGGTGCGCCAAACACGCACCACCCATAACGGGAAGGGACACCACAATGATCGACACGATTATCGAAACGGTATATGATACCGGAGTAAGGGTTCGCCCGGATAGTTCGTCCATTCAGGCATTAATCGAATGTACCGGAGAAAACATCAGGATCAAGGAAATATTAAACTCCCACCCCGGGACCAATGTACTCCCCCCACAAATAACAATCAAAGACCGGATCCTGTACGTCGACTGCAAGGTCGACTCCAACCAAATCTACATTACATTAAAAAAACGCAAAGAGATCCACCTCGAAAGAACATCCTCCGACGCAGTGAAGGTGATTAACCAACCGACCGGCTTCCAACAATTCCGAAGCTGGGGATTTTGGATATACACCGCCATCCTGGTAATTTTCCTCGGATGGAAGTTCATCGTCGGTAAATTTGGAGGGATTGGAAGTCTCTTATCAAAACTCACCGGGAAACTTTAACTGCGCTCCCCTTTAATTTTCTGCATTTCTTTTTTTATCGAGGCCTGTTCCAGTTTTGCATAGATCTCCGTGGTCTCGAGTTTTGAATGCCCCAGGACATCCTTCACCGTGTAAATATCCACCCCATCCCGGATCCACATGGTAGCTGCAGTATGACGGAAAACGTGAGTAGTCAATTTTTTATTTATTTCACAGATACCGGCCACAACCTTAAGTCTCCGGTTTTGGGTCCAGCCGGTGGGACATGGAAAAAGGAAATCACCGTTCCGGCCCTTATACTTTTCCATTAAGGCCACAGCCGGTGGAATCAGGAATATAGAATAATACTCCCCTGATTTTTTACGAAGCCCCTCGATCCATAGTCCCCCTTCAATCCGACGAATATGGACCGACCACCGAAGGATGCACAAATCCTTGTATGCAATTCCGGTGTAAATTTGAAAGACGGAAATATCACGGCTTAAATCTGCCTCCAGATCGACGATCTCCTTTCCAATGAGCCTACCGATCTCCGAGTCGTCCAACCGTGCCCTTATTTTATGCTTACCCCGAGAAACGGAAAAATTCAGGTATGGATTCTTACCGTATTCCAGTAACCCGGATTTTTCAGCCAGATGAATGTAAGTTTTTACCACCTGGTGCCTTTTGGAGATTGTCGTCTGGGACATCCCGGATCTGCGCAACGAATTATCAAATGACTGGATGCGCTCAAAGGTGAGATCAGAAAACAGGATGATGCCAGAATCCTTTAACAGCGAAGCGACATGATTATGGAGTGACCGGGTCCCGACAACGATATCGGTGCGCTTTTTTATTTCAGAGACCATAAAAGAATGAAACGAGGAACCATGCCTGGCCGTCCGTTTGAAGTAATTATCAAGATCAGCGCCGGTCATCTGTCCCCCAGCATCGATGATGGAGAGTTCGACCCGGCGAAGTTCAGAAATGAAATCCCCGATCCGTTTATTTAACCTCCCGGAAAGATTAGTATTCACAACCTGACGGGTACGCTGGTCCCATTGATCCTGGTAAAGATAAACGCCAGTGCCGATATATTTCTTTGAATGATTGGTCAAGATGATCTCCACCTGGACCAGGGCCGTCTCCTCCGGGTCCAGTTTTACCTTTTTACGATTGAAGATCACATTGTAAATAGCACCTGTTCTCATTGCTTTAGAAATTAAAGGTAGAACGCCCGGTAGAACAAATGGTAGAACCAGGGTAGAACAAAATTATCAAATAATATTAACTTTCGACAACAAAAGGTTATTTTTGTTAAATCTGAAAAATTCCAGAAAGACCCATGAAACAAATAACAACCTGACAATGAGTAATAAAAAAGGCCACCTGGTAATGGCCTTGTAGTGATCCGCCTGGGACAGTGACACAACCCAGGAACCGGCTACCAGAGTAGGGAAAGAACGCCCCCGTATATTAATGGTAGAACAACAGTAGATTATCCCTGGTATTTTGGCCTCTTTAAATAGTGATGAGAAACCAATTTCAACCCATAATAAACCAGGGTAGATGTTTGAATTTGCCACCGATCCCGGGCCAAATAATTAAGTGCATCCACCAGGGTAGGGAAAACGATAGCCTTACCAGATGCATCTTTTATCGGTTTCCTGGGTCCAAAGACCTTCCCGCCGCCGAAATCGATATAAATATCCACATCAAAGACATTCTCCATTATGTCGACATGACCACCGACAGTAACCACCTCACAATTAATATAGGTGACTGTGTCTATTACCTGGGCCAGGGAGAATAACGGAAGGGCCAGGACAAACAATAGTATTGATTTATTCATAGTCAATTTGTTTTATTGATTGCGGCATTTGCCAGATCGATCAGTTTGTTCAATAATTTCATTGATTCAACCAGGGGAGCAAGCCGAACCTCCAAGCGCCGGTCAATCACCTGTTCTATTTTTTGTACCAATTCCCCATCCACCATATCCGGAATGATTACATCAGATTGTTTTATAACAATCTCCGACAAAGGTACCTTAAAAATAGTAGCGAGTTTTTCTGCCACATCCCGAGTGGTCTTCCCAGAACTCAACGAATAATTGAAAGCCGTTGAATGCATGCCGAGCATCGAGGCCAACTGTTTCTGCTTAAGACCATCCCTGATCATTAAGTGTTTGACGTTTTGAGAATTAAAGTCCATGGCAAATGATTTTTAAAAAATAAATACCAATTAATAAACATTTCACTTGACATTTCAATAATTTCATATATATTTGCATCTTACAAATTTACAAATTTACAAATATACAATAACGAAACATGAAAATCAATAGTGAAATAATGGAGAACCTCAAATCTGATAAGGATTTGAGGGACAAACTGGCAAAAAAAATGAAAAAGTCCCCCCACACCATATACATGTGGCTCTGGGGAAACAGCGACAACCTTACTAAAGCCGACGCATTACAAGTTATTTCCGAACACACAGGGACTCCTGTTAATATGTTGATAAATAATTAACAAAACATGGACAAACTGGAAGAATTGATCATGGAAATCCGGCAGATGAACGAAAGCCTCCGGAAATTGATCCATTCCCAATCACCCCGTCCCAATTTTCAGAAGATTCCTGCTGCAGCAAGACAACTCGGGATGTCACCGGCATTACTGCGTAAACTTTGCAAAAACGAGATCATCCCATCCATTTCCACCAATACAAACACAAAGATGAAACATTATCTCGTCGACATTGATGAGGTAGAAAAATTATGGCTTCCCGGTGGATATTATGAAACCAAACAGCTTCCAACCAAAAGAGGACCCAAACCAAAAGCCAAAATATTATGACAAAACAGAAACCAAAACTGATCCGGGAACTTTGCGAAGAATTCGGATCAAAATACACACCTAACCAGATCGACGAATCCGTAGACCTTCAGGGATTGCTCGAATATTTGAGTGATCAGAAGAAAAGAAACAACGGAAACTTCGTCCACATCCCCAGCGACTACCTCTGCCGGTTGATCGAAAAACACCTCGGATACAAGATGGAAGATAAGGTATACCAAAAGGATATCACCCAATGACTTATGCAGATCCATACGCCTACGGACAGACCCCGGAAGATCTCGAAAGGGAATTCAATGAGGAATGCAATGATGCCGATGACCGGATGGATGCTATATTTTTTTGTCCTGAAACTATTGATAAACCAATATCATTATTGAACAATAACGAGTTATTAACCCTAACACCAAACAAAGATGACAACAACGACGAGTGAACCAAAAAAAGAAACGACTCCCCAGGAAAACAAGGACGTCGTAAGTCAAGCCCTACAAAAAGCTACCAAAAGAGGAACCCTGGCCGGATTAAAACACACACAGATCCAGGACGTACTCAATGGAATGAAAACACAAATCGCCCAGGCATTACCTAAGCATCTGACTGTGGATCGAATGATCCAAATGGCCTCCAGTTTGATCGCAAAGAACCCCAAACTTGGGGAATGCAGCGCCTCCTCGCTGGTCGGTGCCGTGATGCAAGCAAGTATCCTCGGATTTCGCCCGGTGGAAGCCCTGGGAGAATGCTACTTCGTGCCTTACGGAGGTGCCGTCCAATTCCAGATCGGGTACAAAGGATACGTATCCCTATCCCGGAGGACCGGAGAACTTAAGACCATCTATGCCGAGGTCGTCCACCAGGGAGATCACTTCGAGTATGAACTCGGACTGGAACCAAAACTGATCCACAAACCCAAACTGGACAATGACGACGCATCAATGACCCATGTATATGCCGTAGCAAAATATAAGGACGGTGGGTACAATTTCATGGTATTATCACATTATCAGGTCGAAAAACTACGCAAACGCAATCCGATGCAAAAGGAAAAACCATCCGGAGCATGGGCAACTGATTATGACGCCATGGCAAAGGCCAAAGCCGTGAAACAACTCTCAAAATTTATGCCCCTCTCAGTAGATTTCCAGAATGCCATCCTTTCCGACGAGGCCGTTATCAAACAGGATGCATTCACCAACGACGGAACCGGACTCAAGGTGGAACAATTCACCTACGAACCCGATCCAGATGGAATCACTGAAAATGCCGAGGCCGAAGAAGTGAAAGAAGAACCTACCCCTACCGCCACCGTCCCAGCCCCAGCCCAACCCAAAGAATCAGATCCTGCCCCATCTGCATCAAGCGACAATGCCGTCCCTGAACTTTTCCCGGAAAAAACAAGGGGAGGAAAGTAAGATGGCCGACCAACTGCTTATACCTGGTAAGATCACTGCTGCGATCTACCAGGAATCCCTAACCCTGTTCCTGGGTCAACTCAAAAAAGGAACGGATATCCTCTGCGCAATCAAAGAAGTAAAGGACAAACAGGCCCTGGATGAAGCCGTCGTATGGGTGAATAAAGCCAAAACCCTCACCTCCCTCCTACAGAAAAAAGTAGACGAGATATGCCGACCCCTCACCGATGCAAAGACCGAAATCAATGAGGTACAACGGCAATTGAAAGCCTATGCGGAGGAAATCTCCACCCATATAAAAGACGCCACCAGGGTATTAGAGGGAAAGGTGTTCCGGTATTACCAACTCCAAAAGGACGAGTCCGACCGGATGAGGAAAATACACGAGGACATGGTACGTGAAGCCGAGGGAAAACTTAAGATTGCTCAACAAGCCAGACAGGATGAAATCGCCCAGGCTGAAACTACCGGAAATCCCTTCGAACCACCCCCGGAAGTCGCCCCGATGGTGATCATGGCCCCGGTCGTCGTCGAACCTCCGAAAATCAAAGGGATGCTATCCATATGGAAATACGAAGTCGTCGACATGATGCTCCTACCGATGGAATATCTAACCCCGGACACTGCAAAAATCAATGCTGCAGTTAAATCCGGAACCAGGGAAATCCCAGGAGTGAAAATATGGGAAGAACAACAAATCAGAAAATCATAAAACCCCAATCGCAATGTTTAAAGAAACCATAGAAGAACAAGCCAAACAACAATGGCTGAATGACCGTAAGGAAGGTGTCGGAGGATCAGATATCAGTACTATCCTCGGACTAAACCCCCACAAATCCCCCCACCAACTCTGGATGGAGAAAACCGGAAGGAGTGACGAGAATGTCGACAACAACTTCACCCGGGCAGGAGTGAAACTCGAACCGATGGTCGCCGATTGGTTCGAAGAAACCACCAAACTCCAACTGATCAACCCAGGCAATGTGGTGACAAAACACGCCACCCACGACTGGATACTCGGAACCCCTGACCGGGAAACGGTAGACAAGGAACTCGTAAGGGGTATCCTTGAAATAAAGACCACCGGACACGCCATAGACCCTGACAACCTCCCATTGCCCTGGTTTTGTCAGGTGAATTGGTATGCGGGGATAAAAAGGAGCTACGGGGTGACCGACATGGTCCAGAATTACATCGCATGGTTTGAGAGGATGACATGTGCCTTTAATTTTACCTCCCTGACGTTTGACCCTGCATTTTTTCAATATCTGGTGGATCAGGCCGGGATTTTCTGGAACACATACGTAATAACGGACACCCCACCTCCTGCCAAATCAGCCAAGGACGTAGCATTACTTTACAGAACCCATGCCCCAGGAAAGGCCATCCTTGCAACCGAGGAACTCGCCCAGACGATCGCAGAACTTATCGAAACACAGAAGGTGATAAAGAATGCCTCCGAACAGGCAGACAAATACAAACTCGGTATTCAGTTGATCATGCAGGATGCCGAATCGATCATCGTCGATGGCCGCCCCGCTGTTACCTGGAAAACCGCAAAGGATTCCCTCACTTTTGATGAAACCAGATTTAAATCTGACCACCCCGACCTATATAACAGTTATCTCGCAACCTCACCCGGATCACGCCGGTTCCTGGTAAAAAAGTAACTCCATGGCCCGAATCAGGACAATAAAACCCGAATTCTGGACGCATCCAATTATGTCACGGCAAAGCGATGCCACAAAACTCCTGGCCATTGCTCTGCTTAACCTTGCAGATGACAAAGGATACTTCCATGCAGAGCCGAATGTGGTAAGGGGAATTTGTCGTCCATTTGATGAAACTTCAAAGACCACCCGAATAGCACTCGACGCACTTGTCAAAATCAATTACATCGAAATCTGCCAGAATGATGACTACGGAACAATCGGATGGATCGTCAATTTCACCACACATCAGAAGATCGAACACCCCGGAGGATCGAGACTGGAATGTTACTTCACCGGGAATCATTCACCGAACGTTCAGCGAATCATTCTCGAACAATCACCGCTGGAAAGGAAAGGAAAGGAAAAGGAAGGGAAAGGAGGGGGGAAAACAGTACCCCTTCCACCTTCCATATCCGGAGCCGTCTGCATGATGAACCCCGAGGAATTCCGTGATCAGATGACAGGCCATATTTTTATCGAGGGAGCCTGTATGTCGCTACACTGCGACGAGGCACAATTCCGTCAACATGTCGAAGATTGGGTAACGGCCAAGATTGCTGCAGACGATTATCATACCCCTATCGGAAAATTAAAAACTTACTGCATTTCCGATTTTAAAAAATTGCCAATCGGGAAAGTAAAAAAGACCAGCACAATAATGAATGATGCGGCCAAATTTGCCGAGATACTCGAACAATCGAAAAAGTAACAATGAACATCGTAGAAGAAATAAAACAGGCTTCCCAGGGAAAGAAGATAAAAGACCTCGGAGCAAATGGCGCCCCCGAAGCTGTATCCACAATTATCGTCCTGCTTGGATTAGGGGATAACAAGATCCCCGACGAAAATGAAAGAATGAAAATGTACTCATACATCGTAAAGAACCTCGGACATTATAGCCTCGAAGAAATCTCCCTCGCCGGAACACTTTTTATCAAAGGACATCTGGATTACCAGAAGGAACTATACGACAAAATCTCCCCGCTGTTCATTGAGAACATAATGCAGAGCTTTACACGGTATCGGCAGAATTTCATAACAGCCAAAGGGACAGAAGATGAACCAACCAGGATACCTACCTATGAAGAACTCGCCAGGATGAACAGGGAGATGGCTATATCGCAATTCAACCTCTACCGGAGAACAAAAACATTCCTGGACTGCAACTCCTGCCTTTACAGATACATGGTGAGAACCCACATGCTCCGGCTTTCATACTCCCAAATCAAAGACGTCATCCGTAGGTCAAGGATCGACCTCGAGAAAGAACACCTTGTAAAAGCCAACAGGGTGATGACAATTTCAGAAATGAGATCGCTGCTCGGCCCCAGGAACAATAAAACACCCCTTCGGGAAATGATCAAATACAACGCCGTTCGGCTTTATTTCGATGCCATTATAAAAATGAAGGATCAAATAGAAAACTATCTCCCATGAACCTGGAAATATTTGTGATTTTAATAGTTCCTCTGGCTGCTTTCATGGCCGTTTACATTATCCCTAAAATTCAAAAAAAGAAATGAAGAAGGAAGAACAACACGTCCACCAGGCTGTTTGTCGATACGTACAATACCAATATCCCGGAGTAATATTTTTCAGTGAACCATCCGGACTGCGGGTAACCCCTGGACTTGCCAGGCTTCTTAAATCACTTCGCAGCGAGACCAAACTCCCGGACCTTTTCATTGCAGAACCAAAGGGGGATAAATCCGGATTATTTATCGAAATCAAGGCATCATACGAGGATCTATACCTAAAAAACGGAGATATCCGCAAAATGGAACATCTGCAAATGCAAAAGAAAATGTTGGAGAGGCTGCAGTCAAAGGGATACACAGCCGTATTCGGGGCCGGGTTTGATGCCTGTAAAATTATCATCGACGAATACCTTACCAAAAAGAATCCCATCACTCCAGAATTACTCGAGAAGATCGTCTGCAGACATTATCGGATTGAAAAAGAACTGCTTCACTGTAAAAGCCAGAAACGAGAAATCACCGAACCCCGGCAATTGGTAATGTCCCTTATTTACACCCTTATCGACACATCAAACCAGACGTCCGGATTGTTTTACAGAAAGGATCATGCAACGGTCACGCACGCCCGGAAACAAATGCAAGACTTATGTGACTCCAATAAATTATTCCAGGAGAAAATTACCAGGATACTCCATGACCTGGGACTAAAAGATATAACATTTTACAAAAACTGATCAATGACAAAAACCATCTGGACCTGGGTCAAAATTTTAACAGTCATCGTTGGATGGGTAGTATTCGTCTGGATCAGCATAAATCCAACCGAGTTCGGAACCTAGTACGCTCAATTTATGAAAGGACAGATAACAGAATTTAATAAACGATAGTTATGTCAAAGCTGATCAAGGAAGAAGTAACCAATCTTTTAAAGGAATACCCGACCATGCGGGATGACGACCGGACGCTGATCATAAATGTATGGGCCAGGGACCTGGAAAGACACTTCATCGACCCCAGCCAGTTCCGGACATTTTTCAAGTTTTACAAAGCCGGGATCCTAACTGGAGTAGAAACGATACGCAGAACCCGGCAAATCATCCAGGAGAAAAACCCAGGTCTGAGGGGGAAGGAATATCACAAACATAAAGAACTTGAACAACAGTGGAACGAAGAAATCAGTAATCATTAGAAACCATGTGCCTAAACAAATTATTCAAACCAGCCCCATTCGACCCATTGAAAAATGGGTACTCCCTTATTTTTCGGGAGGATTGGAAGAAAGACATCGACTGGACAAAATGGGACTACAGGGAGCCATGGTCTGGTATAGATGAAACGATGAAAGAAAAAACTATGTGGATACCGGAAATGGTGGATTGGTACCCAGGAGAAATAAGACTGACTGCAACAACAGACAGTGAAATCAACTTCTGCGGATTGATCTCCAGTCACAAATTCCTGAACATTAAATACGGATTCATTGAGGTAACGGCTAAGATGCCACCGAAGGGATATGTTTATTTTCCAGCCATTTGGATGTACGACAAAACCGGATGGCTGCCGGAAATCGATATAGTGGAACTCATGGGAGACGATTCGAAACGTGCTGCATTTACTCATCATTGGATGGAAGGAGATCGTCATCAAAGCGATGGAAAGGGAGTCAATCTGCCATTTGACTTAAGTCAATCATTTCACGCTTTCGCCATCGAATGGACCAAGAACAAGATAACCTGGTTTGTTGACCGGGTAAAGTGTTATGAAGTTACCTCCAACATCCCAAATGTCCCCCTGTTTTTAATTTGCAACATTGGCGCCGGAGGAACACCCGCATATAGCCGTGTTTTCCAGGGGGGAGAAACTCCCCAGAAAATGGTGATCAAGACAATAGATATTTATGAGAAATTTCCGAAATGGTAATTAAATGATCGGTTAGGGAGTGCTTTTTAAATCAATAAATTATGGCAGGTGGATATGATTTATACGGAACTTATTATCCGAACTTAAACGAAGCGATGAATGCTGAGATGTCGCAATGTAATGAAATTGACAATCGTTTTAATCAAAAGAAAATAAACGACTTAGAAAGACGATTACATGAACAGCAACGCCCATCAAATGAAGAAGAAATTCATAATTTATGGCAAACAATACAGGCACTCGAAGCAAGAATAATTAAACTCGAAGGCCTTTTCTTAGCATTGCCTATAACGGTTTAATAGCAAAACATTATGAATTACGAAATTGAAAGAAAATTGAATGACAAGTTAGATAAATGGGAACTACACAATGTCCAAAATGAGAACCGAGAATTAAAAAGCCAAATCCACGAACTTGAAAGAAAAATGGGAAACTTGGAAGGTACTAACAGTAATAGACACTATGTACTTGAAAGGCTTTTTAATATGCTTGCAGAACACCCCAAATTTTCGGATATATCAAATCAACTTTATGAATTACGTGGCAGTCTTTAGCCTTGCATATAATGAACCGGCTGCAGGCGCAGCCTCCGGTTGCGCTTGCAGCAACATTATGTGGAGTGTTTTAATAATTAGAAAATGCAGTTAGAAATACCCTTACCTGAATTCAAATTTACCTTCGCTGAGTTCTTTGCCGGCGCTGGTGGTTTGTCGTTGGGTTTTGAGCAGGCCGGTCTGAAGTGTATTTCAGCACTTGAAAGGGATACAGCAGCTGCTCACACATTCTATACAAATTTATGTCTGGAGGGATGGACACACGTTTGGGTTGATCCGGAAGATGAGAAGACAATAAAAAATATGAGTAAATGGAGTCGTGAAACCTCAAACTTTCTTTTTCCGGATGGAGTTGATGATAACTGGTTGACAAGTGATAAACCTTCTCCATGCTTGAATCTATTCGTAATGGACATAATGAAACTTGAGCCTGAGTACTGGATGGAGCTTTGCAGAGTGAGACCCGGAGACGTGAGGATTTTCGCCGGTGGTCCTCCGTGCCAGGGATTCAGTCAGTCAAATTCAAACAGACATATTGGCGATGAAAGAAACCAGCTTCCATTACGGTTCATCTATTATTGCAAAGTCTGCAAACCAGATATCGTATTCATGGAAAATGTTCCTGGTATCATTTCCCTGGGGAAAAAGAAAGGTGAGAAAGAAGGCCCATTTATTCCGTGGATCAGGGATGCTTTCGAGGATGCAGGATATTATATGCAATATGAAGTCCTTAATGCAAAAGACTTTGGTGTTCCTCAAAGCAGAAAAAGGGTAATTTTTATTGCTATCAGAAAGGAAAGCACCTTTAAGTATACATTTCCCGAGACAACTCATGGCCCAGGGAAAGAAGATTATGTTACTGTCCGGGAGGCTATAATGAATCTTCCGCCTCTCCAAGCAGGAGAAGCATATGAAGAGAAGCCTTACTACATAAAGCCAGTTGAAGGACATGTATTGTGCAGTGGATGCCACAGGTATGTAAAGAATACACGTAAGAACTGTCAAGTCTGTGGTCATTCTATTGAAGATGCAATTAAGGGTGGAATATTCAAGGCTCCGGAATTAGGGATAACAATGCTTGGTATTGACAAAGAAGATGTAAATATTGAAGAGGCTTTAAGAGTACTTGAACCTCTTGAAAAACATTACACATAATAAGTCGCTAACCGCACTTATTTAACGCTTAAATTAAATGATATGACAGCAAAAGAATTTCTTAAATCAAAAGGCAGACGGGAATACGAAAGTATTAATGGCTTTACAGGCGAATACACAACCACTCCTGCCGAAATGGATGAGTACGCCAAAGAAAGAGCATGGGAGGTATATAAAGATATGTCAAACTATCAAGAAGAATTTGCACTAAAAATGTTTAACCAATGGTGTGAGAACAACAAATGAACGAAATACAACAATTAATGAACGAGTGGTTTATATGGGCATCTAAAACATTTCCACAGTCAACTGCACTATCTCATGCAAAACACCTTCAAAAGGAAGCGGCTGAGTTATGCGAAGTTTTAATAGAAAGTCCTAACGAGTCTCCATTAAACCACTCATTGCGGATGGAATTTGCAGACTGTTTTATATTGTTACTAAACACCGCCAGCAAGTGCGGATTTACAATGCAGGAATTAACCGATTGCGCTATTGAAAAGATGGAAATCAATAAGAATCGCAAATGGGGAAAACCCGATAAAGACGGAATTGTTGAACACATAAGAAAAGAGGAAAAATGACAGACGAATCAATCATGCCTTATGGTATTCACAAGGGCAAGAAAATGGCCGACGTTCCAGCAAGTTATTTGCTCTGGCTTTATGAAAATCAGAAATGTTCAGGCGAAGTGAAAGCGTACATTAGGGAAAACCTTGACGTTATTAAAGGTCAGATTGCTTATGATAAAAAGAAAGGGAATAGGCCATGATCGACCTTTTCGGAAACGACACCGAACCAGCCGTCCAATTAGCGGGACATGAAAGCAAATACCAGAAATTCAAGAGGAAGAATCATTACACCCGGACACATGATGAGGAAAAAAGGTGTAAAGAATGTTTCCACCGCTGCAGCTATGAATACCATGACAGATATTACCACAAATGCAATTTGATGGGCATTTCATCCTGCGAAGCGACCGATATCAGATTAAGTTACGTCTGCGACCTTTTCGTGCAACAACCCCAAACTAAACCACCAACACCAAGACCAGAATGAGCGAAACAAAAACAATCCAGGGACTGATGTACCGGCCAATGTCGGAACTGCACAAATTAGAAGGGAACCCCCGAATCATCAAGACAAAGCAATTCGACACCCTGGTCAAATCGATCAAGGACAACCCGGACTACTTCGAAGCCCGGCCATTGATCCTATCGGACCGGACCGGCGAATTTGTGATCCTTGCCGGGAACCAGAGATACGAAGCAGCCCGGGTAGTAGGACTGAAATCAGTCCCGACCTTCCTCATCCAGGGACTCACCGAAGCCCGGGAGAAAGAGATCGTAGTCCGGGATAACATCAGCAACGGCGAATGGGATTATGATGCCCTGGCGAATTTCTGGGACGACCTACCCCTGGAAGATTGGGGTCTGGAGATCCCCGAGCTCATGGACAAAGACAAGGTCGAAGCCGTCGAGGATGACTTCGAGATCCCAGCGGTCATCTTAACCGATATCGTCCTGGGCGACCGCTTCGAGTTTGTCGGACCGGGAGTGCATCACCACATCAGATGCGGAGATGCCACCAACCCGGAGGACGTCCTACTCCTGATGGCCGGCCAGAAAGGTGACTGCGTTTTCACAGACCCACCCTACAACGTGAACTACTCCGGCAGAGGGAAGGAAACCAGCAACAAGATCATGAATGACCACATGTCGGTGGAAGCCTTTGTCGACTTTTTAACGAAGGTTTTCGAGAATTACAAACTGATAGTCAAGGAATCCGCGCCGTTTTACATTTGCCACTCATCCTCCAGCCAGATCATCTTCGAACAGGCCATGAACAAAATCAACCTAATCGTTAAGAACCAGATCATCTGGAACAAGACGATCGCCAGCATGGGATGGGGAGATTACCGGTGGAAGCATGAGCCACTATTCTATGCCACCTTTGGAAAGAAAGCCGTTAATTTCTTTGGAGATCGCAGCCAATACACGGTCTGGAACGAGAAATGGGATATCATCAAGATGGAGAAATATCTTAAGCGACTGGCCACCAAGCAGGAAAAGGGAGGATCATCCGTCTGGACAATCTCCCGGGAAAGCAAATACCAGCATCCAACCCAGAAGCCGGTGGAACTGATCAGCATCGCGCTGAAGAACTCCAGCAAAGCCCAGGACAACGTGGTGGACCTATTCTCGGGTAGCGCCAGCACGATGGTAACCGGACACCAGATGCGCCGCAACGTTTATGCCCTCGAGTTAGATCCGCGATATGTGCAAGTATGCGTAGACCGGATGCGAGCGCTGGACCCATTGATCGACATATTCAAGAACGGAGTAAGATACTAACCCCAAAACCCTAAGAGAAATGACAGACGACCTCGAAGGCTTCGACCTTGACATATACGGAAACGCAGATACCGAAACGACGGACATGGTCTCCACCCGGATACTTAAACACCAGGAGAAGGAGAAACTCCGTGATGCCATGAAGAAAGAGAAAGCTGGTGATATTCTCCAAGAACTCCCCAAACCAGGGGAAACCCTTCATATCATCAGTAATGGGACATTCGATTACTGGACCTTCGTGCCGATCATCATCGCCCTGATGGGAGGAAGAAGCAATGAGGGATGGTTTTCCACCTGGACCCTTAACCGGGCCAACTGCAATGAACTTTTTGAAATTTACGACAGGGGTGATCTCGGCTCCATAAACTTCCTAACCGGGGTCTACTTCAAACGACGTGAAACCGCAGTATATGCAAAACTCATTACAGGGATACAGGAGAGGGGAGGCCGGTACAAGGCCCTGGAGAATCACTCAAAGATTATCCTGCTCACCAATGGAACCGATTACATCACCATGGAGGGATCGGCCAACTTTACGGCAAATCCCAGGAATGAACAGAACACCATTACAAACCTTAGATCGGTTTACGATTTTCATCGGGGATGGATGGATGAAATATTATCTAAAAAATAACTAATTATGGCCGGAAAGGGAGGATACGTAACAAAAGAGAGAAGGAAGGAAGCCTGGGAGCGTGCGGCAAAGGTCGCCGAACTGCTCGCATCCGGACTGACGGTAAGACAGATCCAGCAATATGCCACCGAGAAACTCGGATGGACGGTCACCGAGAAAATGATCTATACCTACATCGCAAAGGCAAATGAGGCATTTGCAGAGGAATCAAAGGCCAAAATCAACGAGGAATTCGGTAAAGGTCTCCGGAGATTGAATATGCTTTTCGCTGCATCCCTCAAAATACAGGATTACAAAGCCTGTCTATCCGTCCAAAGGGAGATCAACTCCATGATGGGATTCAATGCACCAGGCGGGGGAGGGGGAGCAGTTATCGTTCATGGCGATATCAATACCCAAACGAACGTCACCAACCAGGCAATCCAGATCGAATATGTCGAGACTGGAAAAGAAATAGCAACCAGCGAGGATCAGGTGGATCTGAACCGGCCAGACAGAATCATAGAATTACAATCACCACAGCAAACTGATAATGAAAGAACTATCGACAATCTTGGAACAGGGGATAATCCTTCCATCCAGAACGATCCAGACGCCACAGAGAAACTATTCGAACCGGACGTCCCCTCAATCTTCTGACTTCCAGGGATTATTCCAGGTCAGCAAATTGTTCCGGGTAACCCGGGCCTGTAAGCAAAAATATGTCGTCCATCAGGGAGGTACCAGCAGTGGCAAAACTTACTCGATCGACCAGAACCTGATGGTCATCGCCCTGGAGAAACCGGGATCGGTGATCACGGTAGTCGCCCAGGACATCCCAAATCTAAAGAAAGGCGCCCTGCGTGATGCGCTGCGGGTCATCAACAGATCCCCGAAACTCAAAGCGCAGATAGCAGATTACAACAAATCAGACCGGGTCATTACTTTCAAGAACGGGACGATCATCGAATTTAACTCATATGAGGACGAGCAGGATGCCAAGTCGGGAAAGAGAGATTATCTATTCGTCAACGAAGCCGATGGGATGCCTTACGAAATAGTCTTCCAGCTTGCCATTAGGACCCGGCTCCAGGTATTCTTCGATTACAACCCGACATCAAGATTCTGGGTACATGACAAATACATCGGCAAAGAAAACGTCGCATTCTTTATCTCTGATCATCGTGACAACCCATTCCTTGACGAATCAACGCATGAAGAAATCGAATCCATCCCGGATTATGAACTCTGGAAGGTATACGCCAGGGGCATCACCGGGAACCTCCGGGGGACCATTTACCCCGACTGGCAAATGATAGATAACTGGCCGAACAACCTCGAGGAAATCATCTGGGGAGTAGATTATGGGTATACCTCCGACCCAACGGCAATCGTGAAGGTCGGGATACAACGTCCCAGGACCTTATATCTTGATGAGTGCAGTTACAAACCAGGAATCAATGAAGATCAAATCAAGGATATTCTGGAACATCACGGATGGATAAACGGCCAATATTTCTACAGTGAGCATGACACAGAGATGGTCTCTGCATTACGGCGCAAGGGAGTATTCGTCCTGCTGGCCAGGAAAGGGGATGGATCTGTAAAAAACGGGATACTTAAGCTCAAACAGTTTACCGTTTACTATACCCGCCGATCAGAGAACCTTCACCGGGAACGCCTTGGGTACAAATGGTCCTATGTAGGCGAAACCCCGACCAACACCCCGGAAAAAGCACCAGATCACTGTATGGATTCAACCCGTTATGCAGTATACACTCATTTTTTTGGAGAATAATGGCAACAATGCCAGAATCAAATAACAACCAAAATGGAAGTCCAAATCAACAAAGTAAAGTATGACCGTAAGGCCGGTAAAGTGACGATCGAGTATGATCAGATCCGCAACGATATCGATGATGATATCAAAATTGTGTTAACGTCATCGGACACACCTCTTCCGGAATTCATCGAGAAACTCAATGCATTATCCTCTCATGTCGAAAGCATCTGCAAACTGCCGGACGGATACTGCAGCCAAGCAGAAATCCGAGGGGTGTCGTTTTCACACACCAACGATATCATGGGAGCAGTAATCACGGCATTGATCCCAATCGATTCGGCAAATAGTCCAGTCGTAATTAACACGCCTCACCTCCCGAGCGATCAATATTCAGAGGGAGGGTCATCTCCTGTTTTGGGGCAAAAGTGCATTTTTCTCCTTAAGGGATTGATGCACTATGCACAGCGATACATTGAAGGAGAAAGGGAGAAGGGACCACAGACGGAAATCAACTTCGATCATCCAAAAGAATAACCCAGGCGTCCAGACCCCGGCAGACAGCAAAGAAACTCCCTGATCTGCCGGAGGATACCGGGTAAACTCATCGAATTCGATTAATTTAAAAACAAAGCAAAATGATAGACACAACGAAACTGAAACCGGAAACGGGACAGATCATCTGGTTTAACGGCCAAAGGGTGAAATTTATGTGGTTTCACCAGGGAAACATTGAAGTGGTGCCTTGCGACAATATTACGTTATTGTCGATCCCTCCCAGGTATTTCCACAAGTTAAGTTTTACCCAGGAAGAAGGAATATCGCTGGCCAGAGAACTGATCGACCCAATCCCATTCTCGATCGAGGAAGTCCAGGAGATGATCGATGCCTTAAAAATTGGATATGGATATAAAAAAGAGAACAAGGAAGCCGAGCAAACCCATGTGATTAAACTCCGAGCTCACCTATTAATTATTTATGCAATTGAGAAGGCCGTTTCACTTCTGGATGCAGTTAAGGAATGCGGATTTGATCAACGAGTCGCGCCACCCCAGACAACTCCATCGCCCAATTAAAAAGACATTGCACCAATCGTTCTTTATTTGTCGACCTGGTCAGGTTGAACCTTTACTTCAAATCCCGGGGCCTGGGATAGGGTCCCGGGTCCGGACCAAACCAAACCGGCCACCAGGGAAAAAACAAGGCCAGGGACCCCAAAAAGGACCCGGACGGGACAAAGGGACTGCCCCAGGGAGAAACGATCCCACAAAGCCCCAGTACCCCGCAAAAAAGAAAGAACGGACCCCCGGGACCGGGACCCCAGCCCGGAAAAAGGACCGGTCACCAGGAAGCGAACCGGGACCAACAAACCAGGCATCCGAACCCAGGATCACCCGGAGAACCGAACCCAGGACCCCAAAAAAAGGCCAAAAAAGGACCAAAAACGGCCCCGGAAGAAAAAATAACACGCTGGAAAGCCACGCCAAACAAGGGAAAGCGAAATTTTAACAATTATTAACTTGACTTCGAGGTCGGGAATGTCTTACCTTAGCCGAAACAAATAACAAACAAACAACAAACAAGGAAGGAACAAAGCCATGAACCAAGCTATTAAATTACACAACGCCGCCGCCGGGTTTTACGAAAGGACCGGGATCAGGCTAACGGTACGGACTAATAACCTCCCGCCCGACTGGACGGTCGAGATCATCCCCGACACCCGGATCACAGGTACCCTCCCGCCGAAAGCCCTGGACGGAATGACCATCATCGGATACCAGGACGGGACCTATGAAACCAGCGAGCAATTAGCCGGACCGACCGAGGACGAACTTTGGATTTACAAGCAAACCCCATACCTGACGGTCGCCCTGCGGGAACTGGCCAAAGGGAACAACCGGTTACAGGACACCATCCAGACCTGGAGATAAAACACAGCACACACAATTTAGAACCAATCCAAATAACGATTTTAACCAACACAAAAAAAGGAGAAACAAACCATGAGAAAGCCAAAAATCAACTCCGGAACCGAAGTCCTCTGGGGACGCGGACCAGACAGCCGGTACTGGATCACCAGAACCAGCGACCGACCATTCAAAAACAGGGAAAAGTACAAAGAAAACGGATGGCCACAATACCACCTGATCAGCGACCAGGGACATATCGCCAGCACCTTGATTGAGGAGGACCTGATCCCGACAACCAACCAACCCGACACCATAGAGGTACCAAGCTGTATCAAGTTTTTACGCCAACTCCAAGCGGCCAGCAAACCAGACGGGAAGGTTGGCCTACAGGTCAACTGGTTCCCGGACACAGCTAACGACGATGACCCGGAGAGCAAAACCATGCACACCGTCACCGGAGAATACTGGATCGACGCCCTCGAGAGCGATGAGGTAGAATCAGGACTCTGGGTAGTTGAACTCCAGGACAACCTGACCAAAAAGAAAACAACCATCACACCAGACGAATTAGAACTTTTTTAAAAAGGAGGAACCACGAAATGACAGCCAAAGAATTGATCGACGATTTGTCCTACCTCGACCCGAACACCGAGGTCCGCATTGCCAGCCATCCTGGCCATTTGAATACTCCATCGACCGAACCGTCAAAAGCACAGATGCCAGCGACGAGGATGACCCCAACTTCCCGGACCGTGACGACTACCCAGACGGGAACGAGGGAACCCAGGAATACAGCAAGGACGTCTACGAATACGAAGAAAAGAAAAGACAGGAGCGCAACGCAGCCACCCCGATCGTTTACCTGGTCGAAGGAACCCAACTCGGATACCTCCCCAAAAACATCACGAACCTGGCTGGATGGGGGAACGAACGATGACCCCCGACACCAGCTTGCAACTTTGGGAGATTTGCATGCAGGCTATCGCAGCCGCAGCACTCTGCTTCAAAGTCGAAAAGCCATGAAAAACCTATTTATTCACAACTAAAAACATATAAAATGAATCAGAAAACCAATGAACTGGAAATAAACGGAGTGGTTTATGTTCCAAAAGAATCGAGAAGTGAATTAGCCGTTAATACCGATGGGCTGAAAGCAGTATTAATCCGTAGCTATGCAGCCGGCGTGCATTTTGGCTACCTGAGAGACGAGAAATTCACCGAGGCGGGTAAAGTGGTTACACTCGTCAATACTCGCAGGGTGTGGTATTGGGACGGCGCAGCAAGCCTATCTCAGATGGCTTTAGAAGGTGTAAAGAAGCCAGAAAACTGTAAAGTGTCGGTTGTACTTGCAGAAAATGAGATAGTCAATGTTATTGAGACTATCCCATTGACAGAAAAAGCAGTTACTAACTTATTCGGAATTGCGATATGGAAGCAATAGACAAAAAAACAACTGGCTATGGCTATGGCTATGGCTATGGCTCTGGTTATGGCTATGGCTATGGCTATGGCTCTGGCTATGGCTCTGGCTATGGCTATGGCGATGGCTATGGCTATGGCTATGGCTCTGACGATGGCGATGGCTATGGCGATGGCTCTGGCTCTGGCTATGGCTATGGCGATGGCGATGGCGATGGCTCTGGCTATGGCTATGGCTATGGCTATGGCGATGGCTCTTAATCCATCTAACAAGCGATATATGACAAACCTCCTCCTCTATATCCGGGTCA
>Ga0194039_1000149_pt1 | contig 44357 bp, 31 predicted proteins | sample JunL228m_MetaG_FD_148679 | JGI IMG/M metagenome (GOLD analysis project Ga0194039, IMG submission 148679) | Anoxic zone freshwater microbial communities from boreal shield lake in IISD Experimental Lakes Area, Ontario, Canada - Jun2016-L227-8m | ecosystem: Environmental > Aquatic > Freshwater >...
CCCCCCCGCTCCCGCCGTCCCGATGCGGGCGGTGCTCTGCCACAAATGCCGGAGCACACACGAGGTCTCGCGGAGCGCCCGGAGCACGATCTGCCCGGGTTGCAGCACGAGCATCGAGCTGGAAGACATTTCGTTTTCCGGCGCGGCGTCGCGTCCGGTTGACACCCGCGGAAAGCTGATCATCGGGCACGCGGGAAGCTTGAGCAGCTCGTGGATCATCTGCGGATCCGCGCGGATCCAGGGCCAGATCACCGGACACCTGGTCGCGGAGGGCGAGGTGCGCATCGCCACAAATCAGATCTGCGCCTGCCACATCACGGCACCGGTCATCGTCATCGAAAAGCGTACCAGCCCGGTTTTTCTCTATCCTCTCCAGACCGAACGGCTGGTCGTCTTCGGATGTCTCACCGGGATTGTCCATTGCGAGGGGGTTGTCCATGTGCGGCGCGGCGGTCGTCTCGATGCCGTCATCCACGCGCGCTCGGTGACCGTGGACAAAGGGGGGAGCCTTGTCGGCGACTGCCGGGTTGCGGAAGGCCGTCCCGCCGAACCCTTCCTCCCCTGGGCGGGCCAGATGTGCCCGGCCCGGTGACGGTTTGTCACCAGAAACTTTGCGGAACCCAGATCTTGTCTCCGGGCTTCAGCTTGATGTCCCTCGCCGGGTTTTTGCGGACTTCCTTGATGTTCATAATGACGACCCGTCCCTCGCTCGTGAGGCTCACCTTGACCTGATCGGCATACTCGGTGAATCCCCCCGCCGCCGTGATCGCGCCCAGCACCGTGAGATCCGCCGTGAAGGGAACCCGCTGAGGCGCCCTCACGTCCCCGCTCACTTCCACAAACCGCGCGGCGTTCGGCACCGCGAGCGTGATGGACGGGTTCGTGTAGATCTGCTGCAACTTGTAGGCGGACTCGATCGACCCCTGCAACTGCGCCTGCGTCGCCCCCGCGGCGTGGACTTTCCCGATGTGAGGCATGTTGATGAACCCCCCGCCGTCCACCGTGTAAATCCCCGTGACCTGGCTGATCTCCTCCGGCGGCACGCCGCCCAGGCGGATGTCGATCAGGTCGCCCGCCCGCAGAACCGCGTCCTGCGCGAAAGCCGCGCCGGAAAACGCGAAAAGAACGGCGAGGAAAAACGCAAAAAATATTTTAGTATTCATCTTGGTCGGTGGCTTCGGCAATTCCTGCGGCGGGCACGATCTCGTCCTGCTTCTCCTCCTTCTTTTTCCGGACCTCCTTGCGTTTGCTGTCCTTCCCGGCCTTGTGGTAATAATTGTAGTAGCTGGTGTAATACTCGTAGTGCTGGTCGTGCCGGACGTCCACGTTGTTCAGGACGACGCCGAGGATTGTCCCGCCGACGTTGACGACCGCCTGTTTGACCCGCTGGAGCATCGCGCGCGGAAATCGGCGGTGCTGGACGACGACGACCGTGAGATCCATCGCGCTGCAGAGGACCGAGGCATCGCTGACGCCCAGGATCGGCGGGGAGTCGAAGAAAACGATATCGAACCGTCCCTTGACCTCCTCGATCAACTCGACCATGCGCTGAGAATTCAGGATCCCGACCGCGTCGTCCGGCACCTGCCCGCTGTTCATCAGGTAGAGGTTGTCAACCTTCGTGAGGTGGACGACTTCCTCCAGATCCATCTCGGTCGTGAGATAATCGCTAAGGCCGGTGCTGTTCTCGATGCCGAAGAGCCTGTGCTGGGACGGACGGCGAAGGTCGGCGTCCACGATCAGCGTCGTGTAGCCGCCCTTGGCGAACGTGTAGGCCAGATTGACCAGGGTCGTGGATTTCCCCTCGCCCGCGCCGCCGCTCACGATCGTGATCGTGTTCGCATCCGGGGATTTCCGGTTGAACTCGATGTTTGTGCGCATGATCCGGTAGGCCTCCGCATCCGGATTGCCTTCGATCTCGTTGATGAGGATGCTGATATTTTTCGGGATCACAGCCAGCACGGGAACCTGAAGATACGATTCGACGTCCTCCATCGTCTTCACGCTGGTGTCCAGATACTCGATGAAGAACGCGAGCCCGAGGCCGAAGACGATCCCGACGACGACGCCGAGAAGGAGGTTCAGGACGACGCGTGGCCGGGCGGGCGCGTTCGCGGGTGACGCCTCGGCGCGCTCCCAGATGGTGGCCGGATTTTGCGGCATCGTGCGCTCCATCGTCTCGGTCGTGAGCCGCATCTCCGCGGCCTCCAGAACATTTTTGGCCTGGATGTAGGCGTTCTTGGCCTGGAAGTAGCCGGCGGATCGGCTCTTCGACGTCTGCTGGCTTGCCTGCGACTCGGTGAGCCGGGTTTCGAGCTGGCGCAGCGAATTTTCGGCGATCTGGATGTTGGCTCCGAGGCTTGTGCGAAGCGATTTGATCTGCTCCCCGAGCTGTTTGTCCATCACCGCCATCTTCGCCCGGAGGGATTTGACCTGCGGGTGGTTGATCCCGAGGCCGCTCTGGAGCATGCGGGCCTCCTCCGAGGAGCATTGCTGATAAAGAGGAAGCACCTGCGAGATCGTCGGATCCTGGATCTCGAGGGTCGTAATGCTGCGCATCACCTGGTCGTCGGTGAGCTTCGTGATCTGGTCGTATTTCGCACGGAGGGCGGAAACCCTGAGCCGCTCGGTGCTGACCTGCTGCTCGACGGCAAGCAGCACGTCATTCGCGGCATCGCGGGGATCCTGGACGCTGTCGGGATTCAGATCCTGGATCTTGTCCTCCACGCGGATTCTCGCTGCTTCGTTTCTGAGATCCTCGACCTTCTTCCGCTGTTTTGCCACCTCGTCCTGGAGCTGGGTCAGCGAGCGGGCGACCATCATCTGCTGATCCTCGATGCGCTTCTTCTGATATTCGTCGGCGATCCGGTTGGCGATTTCCGCCGCCTCCTTCGGGTCGGTGCTCATCACGCTGATCTGGATCAGCTCGGTGTTCCGGATTTCCCGGATGTCGATCATGTTTCGCAGCCTGAAGAATGTCTGCTCCTTGCCCGTGAGCCCGAATTCGCCCTTCCATCGCTGCTCCAAGCCGAGCGTGTCAATGACCGGGTAGAGCATCTCTTTGCGCTGGATGATCTCAAACTGCGTGGTCAGGAACCGCGGGTCGAACCCCATGCCGCTCTGGCGGTCGAACACCTTCATCAGCGTGTCGTTCTGCTTCACCTGCATGGTGACGGTCGACTGGTATTGCTTCGGCATGAAGTGGGTGACCACCGCGGCCGTGATCACCACGAGCAGGAAGACGAGAATGATCAACGGGAGCCGGACGCGGATGACCCGCCAGTAATCCAGAAAGTGGAGTTTCAGCTCGCCGCTGTCGTTGGTGTTCATGAAATCAGAAAAAAGGGTGAGGCAGATCCAGCCGCAGAAGGGTCGATCTTAGCACACCATCCGGCGATATGCAACCGGGCGATGCGCGCCGCCCAGAAAAATGCGGGACTCTCAAAAGGAGAGGTTGACTCCGGCGAACCCGACGTTGCGCGTATATTCGAAGACGATGTTTTGCGGGGCGTAAACCGAGGTGAACTGGTAGCCGGCGCTCAGCGAGACCGTGCGGTTGATCTTAAAGTTCAAGCCGGCGGACACGTCGAAGATCGTTTCGGTGAAGGTGCTCACCACGCTTTGCTGGTCGAAATAATCCACTTCGACGCCGAGGCCGATGTTTCCGGAGATCCTCGGGGTGAACGCGTGGGTGACATTGAGCCCGGTGCGGAAGGTCTGGCGCTGGGTGACGTTGGTGAGGCCGGACGGCTCGGTTCCGTATCGGGCGCTCCACGAGAGTGTGGATGCCGGGCCAAACTGGTAACTGAGGTTCGACTCGCCGTAGGGCCCGAAATAGGTCGAGTTGCCGTCCACCGGGTTTTGGTTGAACCGCTGCTCGACACCGAGGCGGGCGGTCCACTTGAAGCGCGGGTTGAAGATCTGGTCAAACCCGATCAGGGCGAAGTTGCCGAAGCTGTTCAGGCCGGCGCCGCCGGGGTAGTAGATCGGGTTGGCGCGGTATTCGATGAGCACGGTCGTCTTGGGCAGCAGGAGCCAGCGGAACGACTGGTGGAGGGTCTGGGAGACAAACGACTGGGTGTCGTTGAGATCCTGCTCGATGTAGCGGTTGGCGTAGGCCTGATAACCGGTGACGGTCGAGAATTTTTCCGACCACTGGTAGGCGAGATCGAGAGTCGTGTTCGTGTAGAGGTAGTCGCCGTTGACGCGGTTTGTGCCGCCGATGATGTTGGTGTCCGGCTGGGCGAGGTAGGCGATGATCGTGCCGAACGAGACCGTGAGCTTGTGGGTGAGCAGGTAAACGGCGTTGAGCGTGAACTGCCCGTTGTAATCCATCTTGTCGCCCGGGCGGGTGTAGTAGTATGTCGCGCCGGCACCGAGGCTGGTAGAAAGCTGGAGCCTCGGCCCCCCGAACGCGTAGTTCACCCCGATGGCCGCATTCGTATACATGCTGGAGGTGGGATCGGTGCGCGTGGTGAAACAGTTGCTGTCGTAACCCTCGCGGAGGGCGCCGGAGAGATGCACCGGGCTGCCTCCGATGAAGCCGAGCGGATTCATCCCGGCGTTGCTCTCGCCAACCGGCTGGTCGCCGGTGTCGGTCGGGAAGTCCGACGGCCCGGGTGCCAGGTAAAAGGCGTTGTGGGCGCTGTTGACCGTCCTCTGGGCGTTTAGAATTCCGGCTGAGCCCAACGCGGCGACGGAAATGGCGGCGAGCAACGAGAAAAAACGGCGTGTTTTCATAGGTTGTAGCCTGTTTATTAGCGGCACCGTCCCGATTGGCAATATTTTTGAAGAAAAAGTTTGTCACATCCCGGAAACCGGCTTCTCGTAACGCCTTTTCAAATGGCCACCACCACCATCACTCTCGGAGACCGCCAATTCCACCTCGACCGCGACAAGGCGGAGGCCGCGTTCGCGGCAAAAAAAGTCATCAACGGCCGGCAGACGATGTTTTTCAACATCCTTCCGCTCAAATACCAGTGGGCCTACGACCTGTATAAAAAGATGAAGGCGAACCACTGGGAGCCGGAGGACATCCAGATGCAGAAGGACTGCGAGCACTGGCGCGACACGAGCGGGCACATCTCGGAGGTCGAACGCTGGATCATCAAAATGGGGATCGGGTATTTTTCCGCGGCCGAGGGGATCGTGGGCGACAACATCCTGCACGTGGTGCGCGAGGCGGTGACCGCCCCGGAGCTGAAGCTCGTGCTCGGCCGCCATGCCCACGAGGAAAACATCCACGCGGATTCGCTCGTCTATATGATCAGCTCGCTCGGGATCAACCCGCACGAGTGCGAGGCGATGTTCGAGGACATCGCGACGATCAAAAACAAGACCGACTTCGTCGTGAGCAACAGCCGGGCCCTGCGCCGCGACACCGACCTCACGGTCACCGCCAACAAACAGGCGCTCGCCAAAAATATTTTCCTTTTCGGCCAGTGCATGGAAGGCACTCAGTTCTACGGGCTCTTCGGGATGGTGCTCGCCCTCTACCGGCAGAACAAATTCCCGGGCATCGGGCAGATGTTCAGCTACACGCTCCGCGACGAGTCAAACCACATCGAGCTCCTCCGACAGCTCTTCCAGGATCTGGTGGACGAGAACCCGGACGTCTGGACGCCGGAGTTCCGCGAGGATCTGCGCGGGACGATGCGCGAGGCGGTGACCCTCGAAAAGCAGTTCATCCTCGACTGCCTGCCGGTCGCCGCAGTCGGGCTGACAGCCGACGAGTTCACCAACTACATTGATTATATCGGCGACCGCCGGCTCGAGGGCGTCGGCCTCGAACCCCTCAACCCCCCGATCGAAAACCCGCTCCCCTGGCTCTCCGAGATGATGGAAATCAAAAAGGAAACCAACTTCTTCGAGGGGCGGGTCACCGAATACCGCCGCGCTGTGGACACCGGCGGCGTCTCGGACGATGATCTATGAGAAAGTTTTCAGTATTCCGTTTTCAGTGTTCAGAAAAACACCTCTGCGCTGAAAACCGAACACTGAAAACTGAACGCTGAAAACTTCCCCATGCCCCGCCATATTTCTCTCGACGAAGACATCGCGCTGAAGCGGCTTGTCTGCACGCCCCGCGAACAGAAGCCCGGATTTGCCTGGCACGACTCACTGGATCCCGACGCGATCCCGCATCCGGAGATCCTGGTCACGGGCGGCGGCGGCGAGCGAGCGTTCCACCTCGCCGATGTGGCGGACGAGATCGGCGCGGCGCTCACCGACCTGCTTCTCTCGCGCGAGGAGAAGGATATTTTCAACGAGGAAAACCGGGGGTTCGTGGCGAACGTCGCCCACTCGCTCGCGACCCGGCTTCTCGAGCAGGTCCGCGAGGGCGGCGGGCTCAAGCTTTCGGAGAACGACCTCTCGCTGCTGATCGAGAAGGCGCTCATCGAGAACGACGCCCACGACGTCGCCAAGAGCCTCGTTTTCAAGCGCTCGATGCGCTCGGCGGATTCCCGCGACACGGAGAATCCCTCGGTCCTCCAGGTCCATGTCCGCCTGATCCGCCGGAACGGCTCGGTCGTCCCGTGGATCGAGGGAAAAATCGAGACCGCCTGCCGGAAGGCGTTTCTTTCCACCAGGGAAAATGCGGAGGCGGCGACGGACATCGCCCGCGCGGTGACCGGCCGGGTGCGCCACCGCGACCAGGCGTTCGTCCACATCGAGGACGTGCAGGACATGGTGCAGGAGGAGCTGATGCGGCACGGGCATTTCAAAGTCGCCGAGAGCTACATCCTCTACCGCGCCCAGCGCACCCGGCTCCGCACGGAAACCGCCGCGCAGCCGCCCGAATCGCCCGAACAGCAGGACGCGCTGATCGTCGTCCGCCTGCGCAATGGAAAAAATGTTTTCTGGGATGGCACCGAGCTCAAGCGACGGATCCGGTTCGGGATGATCGGGCTCGACCTGAACCTCGACGCCCTGCAGATCGAGCGCGAGCTGCGCCGGTCGATCGGCAACGAGGTCGGCGAGGATGTCCTCAAAAACACGATCATCCTCAACGCGCGGACTCTGATCGAGCGCGATGCGGATTTTGCAAAGTTCGCCGCGCGGATCATGCTCTCGTATATTTACGAGGAGGTTCTCGACTGGAAGATCATGCGCGACGGGATCGAGGGCCTCCGGACCGCGCACCGGAAGGCGTTCAAGAGCTACCTGCGCCACGGGGTTTCGATCGAGCGGCTCTCGCCGAAGCTCCTCACCTACAATTTTGACGCGCTCGCCGACGCGATGGATCCGACGGCCGACATGGATTTCGATTTCCTCGGCATCCAGACCCTCTACGACCGGTATCTCATCGTGGACAAAACGAAGAAGCCGGCGCGCCGGATCGAGACGCCGCAGTTTTTCTGGATGCGCGTCGCGATGGGGATGTTCCTCGAGGAGCCGTCCGACCGCGAGGAGTGGGCGATCAAGCTCTACAACCTCTACAAGAGCCGGAGGTTCTGCTCGAGCACGCCGACGCTCTTCAATTCCGGCACCCTCCACAGCCAGCTCTCGAGCTGCTACCTCTACAAGGTGGACGACTCGCTCGAGTCGATCATGCAGCGCGGGATCGCCGACAATGCGTATCTTTCCAAATGGGCGGGCGGGCTCGGCGGATCCTGGACCGCCGTCCGCGGCACCGGCAGCCACATCAAGGGGACCAACGGCGAGAGCCAGGGCGTCATCCCGTTCCTCAAACTCCACAACGACCAGCTCGTCGCGGTCAACCAGGGCGGCAAGCGCCGCGGCTCAGGCTGCGCATATCTCGAATCCTGGCATAACGACGTCGAGGATTTTCTCCAGCTCCGGCGCAACACCGGCGACGACCGCCGCCGCGCACACGACCTCAACACCGCGAACTGGGTCCCCGACCTCTTCATGAAGCGCATGGAGGCGCGCGAAAACTGGACGCTCTTCCGCTCGAGCGAGGCACCCGACCTTCACGAATGCTACGGAAAAAAATTTGAGGACCGCTACCTGCATTACGAGAGGCTTGCGCGCGAGGGCCGGATCTTCGGGCGCGAGGTGCCCGCGATCGAGATGTGGAAGCAGATGCTCAAGATGCTGCTCGAGACCGGGCACCCGTGGATCACTTTCAAAGACCCCTGCAACCTCCGCAGCCCGCAGGATCACGCCGGGGTCATCCACTCGTCGAACCTCTGCACCGAGATCACCCTCAACACCAGCGCGGACGAAACCGCCGTCTGCAACCTTGGCTCGGTCGTCCTCGACTCCCATATGAAGGACGACGGATCGCTCGACCACGAGATGCTCGGCGAGACGATCCGGATCGCGGTCCGCGCGCTCGACAACGTCATCGACATCAACTTCTACCCGACCGAGTCCGCCCGCCGCTCGAACCTCCGCCACCGCCCGGTCGGCCTCGGGGTCATGGGCGTCCAGAACGCCCTCTTCAAGCGCGGGCTCGATTTCGCGAGCGACGAGGCCGTCGAGTTCAACGACGAGTTCATGGAGGCGATCGCCTGGCATGCCTACTCGGCGTCGAGCGACCTCGCCGCCGAGCGCGGCTCCTACAGCTCGTATCTCGGGTCGCAATGGGATCGCGGGCTCCTGCCGCAGGATACAATAGACCTCCTCGAGGAGGAGCGCGGGATCAAGATTGACGTGCCCCGCGGCGGGAGCATGGACTGGGCGCCGGTGCGCGAAAAAATCCGCAGCCAGGGGATGCGAAACTCGAACGTCCTCGCGATCGCCCCCACGGCCACGATCTCGAATATCATGGGCACCACCCCGTGCATCGAACCGAATTATAAAAACCTCTACGCCAAGGAAAACCTCGGAGGAAAATTCACGATGCTCAGCACCGAGCTCGTCCGCGATCTCAAAAAGATCGGGAAATGGGACGGCGCGATGCTCGAGCAGCTCAAGTATTTCGAGGGCGAGCTGAAAAATATCGAGGGCATCCCGGAGGATCTCTGCCGGAAGCACCTCACCGTCTTCGGCATTCCGTTCGAGTTCGTCATCGACGCGGCCGCCCGCCGGCAGAAGTGGATCGACCAGTCTCAGTCGGTCAACCTGTTCCTCAGCGAGCCCGACATCAAGATCCTCAGCCACATGTACCGCCGCGCCTGGCACACCGGGCTCAAGACGACCTACTACCTCCGCACGCTCGGCGCCTCCAGCATCGAGGGCCCGACGACCAACGTCAAAAAGGAACTCCGCGGCGTCGTCGCCGCCGCAAAAAAAGAATTCGACGCGGAGGAGAAGCTGGCCTGCTCGCTCGAAGCCATGCGCAACGGCGGCGAATGCGAGGCCTGCCAGTAGCCGGACAATCCCCGCACCCGCCCCATCCGCGCATTTTTCGGTTTGCGTCGGCCGGATAGTTAGTAAAGTCCCGGTGCCGCCATGATTTCATCCACCGAAAAGCGCCTCCGCGAACTGCTGTCCGAACGCGTCCTTGTCCTCGACGGGGCGATGGGGACGATGGTGCAGCAATACAAATTGGAGGAGGCCGATTATCGCGGAGCGCGGTTCGCGGGCTGGTCGGGCCAGGATTTGAAGGGGAACAACGACCTGCTCGTGCTGACCCGGCCGGATGTGGTGCGGGAGATTCACGGCGCCTACATGGCCGCCGGCGCGGACATCATCGAGACGGCGACGTTCAACGCGACGGTGATCGCGCAGGCGGATTACGGCCTCGAAGAGTTTGTCCCGGAGATGAACCGCGTGGCGGCGCGGCTGGCGCGCGAGGCGGCGGACGCGTTCACGGAACGCCATGTTTTTGTGGCGGGCGCGATCGGGCCGCTTAACCGGACGCTCTCGCTCTCTCGCGACGTCAACGACCCCGGGCAGCGCGACGTCACGTTCGCGCAGGTCGCCGCCGCGTATTTCGAGCAGGTCGAAAACCTCGTGGCCGGCGGGGTGGACATCCTCCTCGTCGAGACGGTTTTCGACACGCTGAATGCCAAGGCCGCGCTCTTCGCGATCTCGGAATTTTTTGAGACCCACCCGAGGCTTCCCGTGATGGTCTCCGGCACGATCACCGACCTGAGCGGGCGCACGCTCACCGGCCAGACGCTCGAGGCGTTCCTGAATTCGGTCTCCCATTTTCCGCTTCTCTCGATCGGCCTGAACTGCGCGCTCGGGCCGAAAGAAATGCGCCCGCATATCGAGGAGCTTTCGCGGATCGCGCCATTTTTTGTCAGCGCGTATCCGAATGCCGGCCTGCCCGACCCGCTCTCCCCGACTGGATTTCCCGAGTCTCCGGAGTCGCTCGCGCCGCAGCTCCGGGAGTGGGCGGAGCAGGGCTGGGTGAACCTCATCGGGGGATGCTGCGGCACGACGCCCGCCCACATCCGCGCGATGGCGGACGCGGTGAAAGGGCTTCCGCCGCGGCAAATCCCCGCCCGCGACACGACCCTCCGGCTCAGCGGACTCGAGCCGTTCACCGCACGACCGGAAATCCCGTTCATCAATGTCGGCGAACGCACGAATGTCACCGGCTCCCCGAAATTTTCCAAGCTGATCCTCGCCGGCAACTACGACGAGGCGCTTGCCGTCGCCCGCCAGCAGGTCGAGGCCGGCGCCCAGATGATCGATGTCAACATGGACGAGGGGATGCTCGACGGGGCCGCCGCCATGACGAAATTTTTGAATTTGATCGCGGCCGAGCCGGATATTTCGCGGGTGCCGGTGATGATTGATTCCTCGAAGTGGGAGGTCATCGAGGCCGGCCTGCGCTGCGTGCAGGGGAAGTGCGTCGTGAACTCGATCAGCCTCAAGGAGGGCGAGGAGAAATTCAAAGCCCGGGCGCGGCTGGTCCGGAGGTATGGTGCGGCGGCGGTGGTGATGGCGTTCGACGAGCTCGGCCAGGCGGACACGCTCGACCGGAAGATCGGGATCTGCGCGCGCGCCTACCGGATCCTCGTCGAGGAGGCCGGCTTCGCGCCGGAGGATATTATTTTTGATCCGAACGTCCTCACCGTCGCCACCGGCATCGAGGAGCACAACGGGTATGCCGTCGCGTTCATCGAGGCCGCGCGCTGGATCAAGGCGAACCTCCCGCACGCGCGGGTCAGCGGCGGGATCAGCAACATCTCGTTCTCGTTCCGCGGGAACAACCCGGTCCGCGAGGCGATGCACTCGGCGTTCCTTTTCCACGCGGTGCGGGCCGGGCTCGACATGGGCATCGTGAACGCGGGCATGCTCGGGGTCTATGAGGAAATCCCGAAGGATCTCCTCGGGCTGGTCGAGGACGTGCTCTTCAACCGCCGCCCGGATGCCACCGAGCGCCTGGTGGCGTTTGCGGACACGATCAAATCCCAGTCCAGCGGCAACTCCGCCCCGACCGCCGATCTGTCGTGGCGCGAGGGCCCGGTCGAGGAGCGGCTCAAACACGCGCTCATCAAGGGGATCGTGGATTTCGTGGATGCCGACACCGAGGAGGCCCTAGAAAAATACCGGCGCGCGCTCCTCGTCATCGAAGGCCCGCTCATGGATGGAATGAAGGTCGTCGGCGACCTTTTCGGCGCGGGAAAAATGTTCCTGCCGCAGGTGGTGAAAAGCGCGCGCGTGATGAAGCGGTCGGTCGCCTGGCTTACCCCCCACATGGATGCCGAACGCGCCGCCGACCCGCACGCCAGACGGCAGGGCCGGATCCTCATGGCCACGGTCAAGGGCGACGTCCACGACATCGGAAAAAACATCGTGGGGGTCGTCCTGGCCTGCAACAACTACGAGGTCATTGACCTTGGGGTCATGGTGCCGTGCGAAAAAATCCTCGCGGCCGCCCGCGAGAAACAGTGCGACATCATCGGCCTCTCCGGCCTGATCACTCCGTCGCTCGACGAGATGATCCACGTGGCGAAGGAAATGCAGCGCGAGGGGTTCACGATCCCGCTCCTGATCGGCGGAGCCACCACCAGCCGGGCGCACACCGCCGTGAAGATCGCCCGGCACTACGCGAACGGGGTCGTCCATGTGCTCGACGCCTCGCGCTCGGTCAATGTCGCCAGCGCCCTCCTCAGCCCGCAGCAGAAGCCCGCATTCCTCGAGAAGCTCGAGACGGACTACGAAACGCTCCGCCGCGAACACGCGGGCCGGCAGGCCGGGCAGCCGCTGCTCACGCTCGCGGAGGCCGCGGCAAACAAGTTCGAGGCGTCGTGGTCGGACATCGCGCGGCCATCCAGCCTGGGCGTCATGCCGTCGGATCTTCCGCTGGAGGAACTCGTTCCCTATTTCGACTGGTCGCCGTTCTTCCATGCGTGGGAGCTGCGCGGACGGTTCCCCGCCATTCTCGATGACCCCGAGGTCGGACCCGAGGCGCGCAAGCTCTACGACGACGCGCGCCGCCTGCTGGACGAGATCGTCGCCGGTCAGCTTTTCCGTCCGCGCGCGGTCATGGGGTTCTGGCGCGCCGCCAGCACAGGCGAGGATATCCGGGTTTTCGACGGGCCCGGTGCCCCGCTCGACGTCCTCCACGGCCTCCGCCAGCAGCAGAGAAAACCGGCCGGACAGCCGAACTTTTCGCTCGCCGATTTCATCGCCCCGGAATCCGCCGGGGTGGAGGACTTCATCGGCGCGTTCGCCGTCACCGCCGGTCACGAGGTCCACGGCGTCGCGGAGGGCTACGAGAAAAACCACGACGACTACCTCTCGATCATGACCAAGGCGCTCGGCGACCGGTTCGCCGAGGCCTGTGCCGAGTGCCTCCACAAAAAAGCCCGCGCAGCCTGGGGGTTCGGTGCCGAAGAAACCCTGACCCCCGAGGATCTGCTCCGCGAAAAATTCCGCGGTATCCGCCCCGCGCCCGGGTATCCGTCCCAGCCCGACCACACCGAAAAGCGGACGCTCTGGCGCCTGCTCGACGCGGAACGCCACACCGGGATCACGCTCACGGAAAATCTCGCGATGTCCCCAGCCAGCAGCGTGAGCGGGCTATATTTTTCCCACCCGCAGGCGAAATATTTTTCTGTCGGAAAAATCGGGCGCGACCAGACCGCAAGCTACGCCGCCCGCAAGGGCATGACGCTCGCGGAAGCCGAAAAGTGGCTGCGCCCGCATCTCAACTACGAGCCTCCCGACGCGCCCGCTGGCTCAAGGTAAATTTACACGAACGCGGACGAAAACATGAGCGGGCTTTGACGATGTGAATCCGTCACAAGCACACTCGGCCATGCGGCATCAATTGTTTGGTGGAGAGCCCCTCATCCCACCATTGTTTGGTGGAGAGCCGGAAAATGGCGACCCTAACGGGATTCGAACCCGTGTCGCCGCCGTGAAAGGGCAGTGTCCTAGGCCACTGGACGATAGGGTCGTTGTGGATTGCGGAAGATGGGGCGTCTTGCACGGGAGCGCAAGGAAAAACCCATGGAAATTCTGATTCTTTCTCGCATACGTCGGCGGGATTGTTTATGCATGAACACATGGAAAAACTGGTGGTTCCTGTTCAGATCCGGGCCCTGGTTCCGACGGGGGTTGGCTGCGCTGTGTTTCTCGGCAACGAGGAAAAAGTGTTTGTCATTTACGTGGATCAGGGCGTCGGCGCCGCGATCGGGATGTTTCTGAGCGGCGCGGACAAGGAGCGTCCGCTCACGCACGATCTTCTCGCGAATGTGCTCACGGCCGTGGGGGCGCGCGTCGAGCGGGTGATCATCAACGATTTCAAGAGCGGCACGTATTTCGGGCGTCTCATCCTCACCGCGGAGAACGAGCTCCAGCAAAAAAAGATCATCGAGCTCGACGCGCGGCCGAGCGACTGCCTGGCGATGGCCGCCCAGCAAAAAGCTCCGATCTATGTGAGCCGGGTTGTTTGGGAGGAGGTGGAGGATGCCTCCGAACTGCTGGCCGGCCTTCAAGAGCAACCTCCGGCTGGGGGAGAGGAAAGCGGGAAATGATTTCTTGCGCACCGGATGGCCTCGTGTGCAAGGTCTCGCCCCCATGACAAGACACGACGGCCGGGCACCCGGCGAGATACGCAGCATTGAAATCCGGCCCGGGATCGCGCCGCACGCGCAGGGATCCGTGTTGATCGCGTTCGGCAACACGCGGGTGATTTGTGCCGCTATGATCGAGGAAGGCGTGCCGCGCTGGATGAAGGAGCAGGGGGTGGCCGGCGGATGGCTCACAGCCGAATACTCGATGCTTCCCTACTCGACCACGAGCCGGAAGCCGCGCGACTCTTCACGCGGCAAGCCCGATGGGCGGGGCACCGAGATCCAGCGGCTGATCGGGCGCTCCCTCCGCGCGGTGGTGGATCTGGAAAAGCTGGGGCCGCGGACGCTCTGGGTGGACTGCGATGTGCTCCAGGCCGATGGCGGGACGCGCACGGCGGCGATCACGGGCGCCTCGGTGGCGGTCGAGCTTGCCTGCCGCTCGCTGGTCGCGGCCGGAAAATTGAAAACTCTGCCGATCAAGAACCGCGTGGCCGCGGTGAGCGTTGGCATGGTTGCGGGCGGGGTGCTGGTGGATCTGGATTATGTCGAGGACAGGGACGCCGAGGTGGACATGAATGTGGTGATGACCGGGGGCGGGGATTTTGTCGAGGTGCAGGGGTCGGGCGAGGAGACCGTCTTTAGTCAGACCCAGCTCGAAGCGATGCTCGCCGCAGCAAAAACCGGCATTGCCAAGCTCCTCGATATCCAGAATTCTTCTCTTGCCACCCTATGAAAAAAGCTCTCATCACGGGAATCACCGGGCAGGACGGCTCCTATCTTGCCGATTTTCTTCTCTCAAAAGATTACGAGGTTCACGGGATCATCCGCCGGGCCAGCACGTTCAACACGAGCCGGATCGACCACCTCTACCAGGATCCCCACGTCAACGGCGTGCGCCTCTTTCTCCACTACGGCGACCTCGCCGACTCGGTCAACCTCGTCAAGCTGATCTACGAGCTGAAGCCCGATGAGATTTTTCATCTCGGCGCGCAGAGCCACGTGCGGGTGAGCTTTGAGATTCCGGAATACACGGCGGATGTCACCGGGGTCGGCACGATCCGGATCCTCGAGGCGATGCGCGAGACCGGGGTGAAAAGCCGGTTCTACCAGGCTTCGAGCAGCGAGATGTTCGGCAAGGTGCAGGCGGTTCCGCAGACCGAGACCACGCCGTTCTGGCCGCGCAGCCCGTATGGCGTGGCAAAGGTTTTTGCCTACTGGGCGACCGTGAACTACCGGGAAAGTTACGGGATGCACGCCACGAACGGAATCCTCTTCAACCACGAGAGCCCAAGGCGCGGAGAGACCTTCGTGACGCGCAAGATCACCCGCGCGGTGGCCGCGATCAAGACCGGCCGCCAAAAGGAGCTCTTCCTCGGCAACCTCGATGCCAAGCGCGACTGGGGATACGCGCCCGAATATGTCGAGGGCATGTGGATGATGGTCCAGCAGGACACCCCCGACGACTACGTGCTCGCGACGAACGAGACACACACCGTGCGCGAGTTCGTCGAGGAGGCCTTCGCCCATGTGGGCCTGGATTGGAAGGAATTCGTGAAGCACGATCCGCGCTACGAGCGCCCGGCCGAGGTGGATCTGCTCGTCGGCGATCCAGCCAAGGCGAAACGCCAGATCGGCTGGGAGCCGAAGACGAAATTCAAAGAGCTGGTCCGGATCATGGTGGACGCCGACCTCGCGGAGCTGAAATAGACTCGTAAGGCGACCATTTCTCGCTTCCCTCCGGACAGCAGGGTATGTCATTGGAAATTGCTCCATCCCTATGCATTTTCTCTAACTGGTCGGGATTGAATGGACCGCTGACCTGATTGTTCAAAAAGATGTAGTATTGTTGCGTTACCTGCGCATTGTCATTTGGTTTTTTTTCTGCGGTATTATCAGGCAGTTCATCCAGCCCCCTCTCTCCTGTCTGGGCATTTTTAAAACTCCACTGCTTCAAGAGGGAAGCGCCTTCTTCAGTCAGCATAATACCAGTGTTTTTCAACTTGTTGCTAACGAACCATTTTTTGAGGATATGCCTGCCCTTTTTATCTGTCTCAACTACGCATTGCCGGGCATCGGCAAGCGAAACGGTATTCAATGGGGTCTTCCCAGCGAGAATGACGGCAGCGTTTTCAAAAAACCGCGATCGCACAGCCATGTTGCCGAGTTTTCCTATCACGGGCCATGCATCTGCAAGTTTTCCCCCCGCAATATCGGCGAGCACCGCCTTGATCGCACTAAAATCAGAACCGGAGATATAGAGTGTCTGATTGGCGCGCTTGAGCGAGGGTAACATGCACAGGAAGGTGATTGCCATGATTCCCGTGATGAATCCGAGCGCGAAAGGGAAAATCGCGATGGCTGTCACAAGCACCATCCACCACCTCGGCACAAAATATGTGATCACTGCAAGAATTCCAACAATCACGAAACCGCCCAGATCTGTCATCATGACAACCTGTGTGGCACCAGCCTGGTTGTTAGCAATGAGAAACAACCGGATGCCTGCGTTGATTCCCAAAAGAACAAAGAAAAGCCGAAGGCTCTGACGAATGTTCGCTACGACGGCATAGCTCGCAAGGGCGGCCCTCTCCCAGTCCTGAAGAATACAGCCCTGCAGAAATCCGGCTCTGCCCGAACAGAAGTTGCGCAAGCAGGTATTCACGTCACCGTGGCCGGATGTCGGCGCTTGGTCGGGCTTCAAATCCAGGATGGAATCCAAATCGTTTGGCATGGTTATTTTTGTTTCAGGTAGAGCATGATGAGAAACAGCAGCATCGTCCCCTGTTGAAGCAATGAGACTATAAGACCTGCCACACCCCTTCGAATTCCGATTTGTGCAATTGCCTGGCTGTCTGCGTGCTCCGGGAAGGCTAAAAACGGAAGCATATTGAAACTCATGAGCTGCCAGAAGATATATCCGGTCACGAGACCGATTATTGCGAGGAGTGTTGCGGTTTTTAGTGTCATAATGTATATGTCCTTTTTCTTGCTGGGGTTGTGGTTGTAAAATACTTCGCTTATTTGTTCGGTTTCTTCTTCGGTTCGATTAGCTCGCGTCCGAATATGAGCGTCTCGATGCCAGAAAACCAACCGTCGACAATGCCGGCATTGCCGCCGGTGTTACGGACAAGCGCGTAAAGGGTATCGCCGTCGAAGCGGACTACCGGAATGGTTACTCTCGTTTGAATGTAAACCGGAACGGAAAGCCCTTTGAGTGTGGCCTTGAGGGAGTTTTCAGGCTGTGCGAAACGCCCATTCCACTCTGAAAGCCATTTCGTCGCGCACATGTCCGCCCACGATTCTGCGCGCGCCAATTTCGGAAGGTCAGTCAGCAATGGTTTGTCGCTTTGATCCCGCGCTTTTTGCAGTGGTAGCGGGTTTGAAACTTTGGCTGTGACCGGCGCCGAGCTACGCAATCCAATCGCCCGGAATCGATCGCGACGTTCGCCAGCCTCCATTCCCTTGGGGCCGTCTTTGATTTTAAGAACAGGTTGGGGCTTCGATTGCGTTCGGTCGAAGTCGATATCTTCAATAGTTACGTTAGTCCAGACCGTGCCATCGGCCCACTCAATGAGGTCACCTTTTGGATTTGTGCCGACCAGGACATTTGTTGCATTTTTGTTCGTGTCGGCCCCCTGAGCGGGGAACAACAATATGAATATGGCAACAAAGACGAGTGCGGCGCGAGTTGCGATGAAGTTTTGGAGGGCGAATAGATTTTTCATTGGTGTGTTTTGTGCTAATCTGGATTTCACTTCAGCGTGATCCCGGATGTCATGGCCGCAACATCCTGACTGATCGCCGTGGGGTCGCTGTTGGCTGAGACTCCCGCAATGATGAAGATTTCGCTTGTTTTGCCCAATGTTATCGATAGGGCTACCCCGTGTCTGGCGGAGCCGATTTTCGTGTCTCCCGTGAGAAGGATGGACCCGGTTCCGGGCGATGGGATTCTTCTCCATGTTCCGCGTATCCCCGGCACGCTCCCGCGTTGGAACATGTCGAGTGCCGCTTTACGCTGATTATCCGGTAACGAGGAGAAGGTTATGCCAGGAATGCACAACTCCGCCGCTCCGAAGAGAAGGAACGCCTTTTTCTCGCGGCTGTAGAATGAGAACGAATCAACGACCTCCACATTGCTCCTGCCTATGGCTTTCATGTCAAACTTTTCGAGGATTTCCGCGCGTTCGGCCGCCGTCACACCGGACATGTCTGCGGTGCTGATTTCCGCATATCCCGGAGGGATGTGCGCGCGGTATCCTGTGAACGCAACGGTCGGGTTGACGATTGTATCCCCGACGATGGTCCCGGGACGGCTGGTCGCACACCCTTGCAGCAGGAGGAGCGAAGCTGCGAGGGCAGCGAAGGAGAGCATGTGTTTATTTGGTATTTTCATTGGAGTGTATGGGTCGTTGGTTTTATGGAAAAACCGGGAGTTGCCCGCGAATCACGCGAATGGACGCGAATAGGCTCTGGCAGAAATGCCGCCATGTTGAGCCCCGATGTGGCAAAATCCAACAGCCCAGGGCAAGCGTCCGCGCCGCCCTGGCTGCTGGATAAAGGGGAGCACTGCCCTGAATGGGCAGTATCCAAAAATGCCCTTATTGTTGCGGCCCGCTGGTCTGGAAAAAGAAGCGACCTTTTCCACACAACATGGGAACGCCTGTTGAGTCTCCGCCATTCGCGTCTTGTCGCGTGATTCGCGGGCCTCGGCTGTTCATTGCAGGTGTCATGCATTGGCGGCAGAATGTTCAATTACATTGGCGGCGGCGGCGGAGTAGGTGTCGGCGTTGGGGTAGGTGTTGGAGTCGGCCCGCCGCCTCCACCGCCTCCACCGCCTCCAGGACCTCCTCCTGGTGGTTCGACCCCTCCTGCACTTCCACTTCCTTGGTCTCCACTTGCTTGATCTGCCCTGTATCCTCCGGTCACTTTGACCCGTAGGAATCTCCTGTTGCCGGAGGACTGGTCGGTCACGATCGCCATGCGCAGGTCGGCACCCGTGTCGGATACTGTGCTCAGCGAACTTATGGGAACCGTTGTCGCTCCGCCGGTGCTCGTCGCAATGTCGGCCCACGTTACCAAATCGGAGGATGCCTGTACGGTATAGATGATGTCTGCACACGCGGTGTCACACTTGAAGGAAATCTGTAGCCTGTTGCTTCCATCAACATTCAATGCCGGAGAAATGCCTGCCGCATCGGCGGTTTTCGGGTCTCCTCCAAATGCATATTCCAGCAGGTTCGGCATGCCGTCGTGGTCGAAATCTGCGGTCATATCTGTCAATCCTCTCGCGACGTCGTCAGACGTAAACCGTCTTCCCTGCCATGCCGCAAAAGGCAGGGGATCCAAGTTCGCACTCGCGTAGCCATTCCAGAGCGGCGAGGTGAAACCAGTCGCTCCATTGTGGAATTTCACTATGAAGCCAGTGCCGACATAACCAAAGACAGAGATTCCCATCAATGGAGCATCTCCCAAAAACTCCGCGCTCGTCAGGCCGCCGTAAGAGTAGAACGCAGCGTCCCCGATGCTGGTGACACTACTTGGGATCGTCACACTTGTCAGTCTGTTGCACTGAGCAAACGCCAAGCTCCCGATGCTGTTGACGCTGTTGGGGATCGTTACGCTCGCCAGACTGGTGCAAAGGTTGAACGCATTGTCTCCGACGCTGGTGACGCTGTTGGGAATCGTCACGTTCGTCAGGCCTGTGCACTCCGAGAAACCAAAGTTTCCAATAGTTGTGACGCTGTTCGGGATCGTCACGCTCATCAGTTCCGAACGCCCTTCGAACGCATAGTTTCCAATGGATGTTACGCTGGCTGGGATCATATAGCTGGGACTCCCGCCAGCCGGATATTTGATAAGTGTCTCCCGGTTCTTGTCGAAGAGGATCCCCTCTACATCACTGTATGCAGGGTTGTCCGCAACCACAGTGATGGAATGAAGATTGACACAAGAGCTGAAAGAGCCGTTTCCGATGGAGGTAACACTGTTGGGAATTGTCATGCTGGTCATTCCCCAGCACCCTTTGAACGCATAGATCCCTATGGAAGTGACAGGCTTTTCATTGATGGTAGAGGGAATAACCCATGTTCCGATGAGCGCTGTAGTGAAGCCGGTAATGGCGATTTCTGTCCCCGAGTCCGTAAAAGTGAAGTAGTTAACCGGTGTCGAAACGATCCCGCTCACGGCCAGATCCTGCGTCGAGGCCCCGGTGCTGGTGACCGTAATGTTCCCGGTAACAGATCCAACGGGAACCGAATCGGCGATACGCACGTAAATGGTGGTATCGATCAGGTTGCCACCTATGGGCGCGAGCGTGGTAAAGGCTGTGAATGCGATCCCATTAGCGGAAACCGCAAAGCCGACAGGAGCGTTCACGGTTACGTTGGCTTTGAGGTCGGCACCCCTCACTGTGAAGACCTGCGCGACGCACGCCGTGCCCGCAGGCGCATTGAACGTCGAAAGCGTTCCACTGGTTACCAGGGTCGGGGACAACATTAAACTTGGACGGCCCAACCATGTTGGCGAAGTGAAACCAGTCGCTCCCTTGTAATATTTTACAGTGAACCCGCTCGCGACAGAGTCAAAAGCTTGGGCTCCCATGGATTGGGGTGCATCTCCCAGAAACTCCGCGCTCGTCAGCCCGCTGCATCTCAGAAACGCAGAGTTCCCAATGCGGGCTACGCTACTTGGTATCGTCACACTCGTGATCCCGGTGCAATTGGCGAATGCGGAGTCCCCGATGGCAGTGACCGGGAGGCCATCAATAGTATCCGGGATGTTCACCGCCCCGCCGGTTCCGGTGTATCCGGTGATGGTGACCGCACCGTTATTCGTCGTGAAAGTGTATGGCACCCACACCGCAGTGGGAAGCAATGCCCACTCGGTCGGAACCGGCGGCCAACCAGCGGTCCCTGACAGATAATAGGCCATCGCATTCGTGTTGCCTGATAAAATATGCAACCCAACTCCAACGGTCGGCGCGTTACCCTCGAAATAAAGTCCGGTTAGACTTGTGCAGCCAGCAAAAGCATTCTCCCCGATACTGGTAATGCTCTTAGGAAGAGTGAGCTTGGTTAGACTGGAGCACCCGGAAAATGCCCCACTTAAGGTATAAATCGTACTGTAATATCTCAGCCCGCGCCCACCCTCGATGCTGTTGACGTTGCTGCCGACTTTCACGCTGGCCAAGCTGCTGCAGCCAGCGAATGTGGTGCTTTGGATGTTGGTAACGCCATTGCCGATTGTTAGACTGGTCATTCCACTACAGCCCCAGAACGCCCCGGAACCAAGGCTGGTGACGCTGTCAGGAATCGCAACACTAATCAGACTGCTGCAACCCGCGAAAGCGCCATTGCCAATTTCAAAGTGGCCCCTTCCATCTTCAACAACTTCCCACCCGCAAATGCTATTGACGTTTTTTCCGATCACAACTGATGCCAAGTTGCTGCAACCCGCGAACGCCCCGACGCCAAGAGTGGTGACACTGTCGGGGATCGTGACACTGGTCAGGTTTGTGCAACCGGCGAATGCGCCATCCCCGATACCAAACCACCCATGCATCATGTCGTAAACGATTTGCATACCCCCAATATTGGCAACGCTGCTGCCTATCGTAACGCTGGCCAAGTTGGTGCAACCAGAGAACGCAGAGCTTCCGATGCTGGTCACTCCATTGCCGATCACAACGCTGGCCAGGTTGCTGCAACCAGTGAAAGCCCCTGCTCCAAGTTTTGTGACGCTGTCGGGGATCGTGACACTGGTCAGGCCGGTGCAACCGGCGAACGCACCATTGCCTGTTTTGTATTTTCCTTGGGAAAGGGTTTCCCCGATCTCCCACCCTCCAATGCAGGTGACGGGTTTCCCGTTGATTTCCGCCGGAATTTCCACCGAGCCGAAGGGAAGCGAGCAACCGATGATGGTGACAGATGTTCCGTCGTCCGTGAAAAAGAATGTCGGCATCGTCCCTTCGATGCTCTCGGCGGCATAGCCATTCCACCTCGGCAAGGAGAATCCCCTTTTGGCCGCATCAAAATGAATGGTGAAAGAACTGTCCGCTCCGACAAACACATTAGACCCAACATTGGACGGGGCATCCCCAAAAAATGTTGCGCTCGTCAGCGCGCCACAACCCTCAAACGCTCCGCTCCCGATACTGGTCACGCTACTTGGAATTTTCACGCTCGTCAGGCCGGTATTGGACTTGAATGCGTCGTATCCGATGCTGGTGACCGGCAAGCCGTTGATCGTGCTCGGAATAATCAGAGGGCCGCCAGAGCCAGAGTAAGCCGTGATGGTAATCTGGTCGGTATTGGTCGTGTAATCAAGGTTGGCGGTCTGGTAAGTTGTCCAAGGGAATCCGGTGAATCCTGTCGCGCCATTAAATGTGAACACCGAGAAACTGCTGGCCGTGGAATCAAAAACTCCCGTTCCCATCGCTGCCGGGGCATTGCCCATGAAGGAAGCGCTGATCAAGTTGGTGCAGTTTAGGAACGCGTCATTTCCTATGTTGCTGACGTTCACGGGGATCGTCACGCTCGCCAGCCCGGTGCATCCGGAAAATGCCTCGCTCCCGATGCTGGTCACGCTGATCGGGATGACTACACTGGTCAGGCTGGTATTGGATTTGAATGCGGCGTTTCCGATGCCGGTGACCGGCAGATCGCCAATCGTGCTCGGAATGATCAGCACACCGCCGGATCCGGCATATCCCGCAATGATGGACTGGCCATTAACGGTCGTGTAAGCGAAATTGACCGTCGGATACCCCCTCCACGTCGGCAAGGCGAAACCGGTCGCACTATTGAAGAAATACACGGTGAAATTGCTGGCGGCGGAATAAAAAACGCTTGTTCCCGTCGCCGGGGCATCGCCCAGGAAAATCGCTTCATTCAGACTGGTGCAGCCGTAGAAGGTTGCATCTCCGATGCTGGTGACGCTCACGGGGAGGGTAATGCTCGTCAGGCTTGTGCAGTATTCGAACGCGCCGAAGGATATCCCACCGAGTGTTCCGGGAGGAGTAGGAACAAAAGGTAAAGAACCTATCCTAGTGACGCTGTTGGGAATTGTCACGCTAGTCAACCCGGTGCATCTACTAAACGTTCCTTCCTCAATGCTCGTAACGCTGCTGGGGATCGTCACGCGGGTCAACCCGGTGCAACCTGCAAAGGCCCAGGACCCGATGCTCGTAACACTGCTGGGAATCGTGATGCTGGTCAGCCCTGTGCAGCCAAAGAATGCGCCATGAAATGAAGCGCCCAAAGAAGGGCTTCCCCCTGCAATGCTGGTCACGGGCTTGCCATCAATCTCCGCCGGGATTTCCAATGCGCCAAAAGGATACGAATGCCCTGTGATTGTGATGGCTGTCCCCGTGTCCGTGTAGGCGAATGCCGGAGTTGTCCCCGCCACCCGTGCGGATGAATAACCGTTCCACGTCGGCAAGGAGAACCCCATTTTTCCGGCGTCAAAATAAACGGTGAAATTGCTGGCGGTGGAATAAAAAACGCTTGTTCCCATGCTCGATGGGGCATTACCCATGAAAATCGCTTCCTTCAGCCTGGTGCAGCCAGAGAACGTGTCGCGACCGATTATCGTGCCGCTGCCAAGGATTGTGACGCTCGTCAGGCTGGTGCATTGTTGGAACGCACCAGGTCCATAAAGATCGAGTGACCCAGGTGGTAATGGCGCATGCCCGATTCTTGAGACACTGCTGGGGATCGTGACACTGGTCAGGCTCGTGCAGTTGTAGAATGCAGAGCTTTCGATGCTGGTGACCGGCAGCCCGTTGATTGTGCCGGGTATGGTCACCGCCCCGCCAGTGCCAATATATCTCGTGATGGAGACGTAGGCGTTTCCGGTCGCGTATCTGTATGGCAACAACTCCAGCGAAAGCCCGCCGGACCACACGTCCCAGCCGGTGGTTCCTGACAAGTAATAAGCCCTCGCATTGTTGTCTCCGGTGAACACCTCCGAACCAATGCCGGGGGCGTTGCCCAGAAAATAAACTCCCGTCAGCCCGCTGCATCCCAGAAACGCAGAGGCCCCGAGGCTGGTAACGCTGCTGGGAATCGTCACACTTGTCAGCCCGCTGCAATTGGCGAATGCGGAGTCCCCGATGCTGGTGACCGGGAGGCCGTCAATGTTGTCCGGGATGGTCAGCGCGACGTCAGTGCCGGTGTAGCCTGTGATGGTGATGGTGCCGTTATTGGTCGTGGTGTTCCATTGCACTTGTGCCTCGGAGAGGACGCCGAAGTTGCTGTTGTGGTTGATGACGGCCCAGACGGTGTTGGTGGCGGTGTCCACGCCATAGGTCCCGAGGGCGAAGTCGGTGATCGGGTTGTAGGCGCGGTTCCCGGCGAAGAGCGCCGTGCCGCCGGTGTTGCCGGCAACCGCGAGTTTCCATGCCGAGGTGGCCGGATCGAACCATCCAAGCCGGGCTGTGGATTCGTTGCCGAAGAGCGCGTTGGCGGTGGGTTTGTCGTAGGTGAGTTGAAGGACAAAGGTGTCGGCCGAGCCGGACCCGGAGGTGCCGGTGAAGCCGACGATATCGCTCGCGAGCGGCGCGCCTTCCCTGTCGGCGAACGTGATGCTGACGTCGCGGTCACTTCCGGCAGTTCCACCGATGAGGTTCATCGTGGTCGCCAGCCCGCCTTGTCGGATTACGGGCGGCAATAAACTCTCGTAGGCGGTCCCATTCGCAAACGTCGCGGTGAGGGTTGCGCCACCGGCGATATGGATCGTGCTCCGAAGCGTGAACCCGTTATTGATTTGCAGCGTGCCCGAGTTGATCGTGGTGTTGCCGGTATAGGTATTGTTGCCCGAGAGGATAAGCGTGCCTGTGCCGTTCTTGGTGAGCCCGAGTGTTCCGTTGCCGAGCTGAAGCGTGCCTGCACTGCCATTTCCGAGAACGAGTGTTCCGTTGCCGAGCAGGAGCGTGCCCCCGTTGCCGATTTCCAGCGTGCCCCCGCTGACCGTGGTGTTGCCGGTATAGGTATTGTTGCCATTGAGAACGAGTGTTCCGGCACCGGTTGTCGTGAGTGTTCCGCCAACGATAGTCAGGTTGCCGCTTCCGATAGTCAGGTTGCCGCCGCCGAGAGTGAGATTGCCTCCGCCGAGAGTGAGAGTGCCCCCGTCAGCCGGAACGTCAATGGGGGCATTGATGTCAATCGTCAAGGGGAGAGAATCGGCGTCCTGCGCGTGAAGGCCGACAACAAGCGCCAAGGCCGCGATGATTGTGAGATGGATGGTTCTCATGGATATTATTTTCGGAGGAATCTCTTCCCGCCGGCGGAGATGGTTGTCGAGTCGGTGACCGAGAGGCACCCATCCTTTGTGAAGGTCGAACGTGTGTTCTCGGAAGTGGAAGTTTGCGAGATCATGGCAGCAGGCAACAGTTCTACGGGAGGACGACTTTCACGCGCCCGAACATGCGCGGGGTTGTTTTGGGGTCGAACGTCGCCAAGTAAATCGCACGCTCCCACGCGGCATCGATGGGGGTGACCAATAGCGTACCCAGAAATGGTGTCCAGGAATCCGCGCTGAGCGTGGCGCTCATTTCCGGCAAGTAAAAGAGTCCCGCGCCGATGCGGCGAACGAATTCGATCCGGAAACTTCCTGTTGTTCCATCACTTGCCACGGCCACGGTGGGCAGGCCTGCGGTGCCGGTCCCGGAGACCAGCACCCTTGCATCCGGGCCGCTGCCGTTCATATTGAAGGCGTATTTGAGCAGGTTTGGCACTCCGTCGCCGAAGGGTGTCGCCGTCGCGGCGGCATTGCCTCCGGAGAGCGTAGAATTTCCGGCCCAATCGCTGAAGTATTCGGATGGAGTGGATGCTCTCACCGTGAAGTTCACGGTGGCATTTGCGGAATTTCTGCTGGGATCACTCGCGGTGAGCGTGACGCTGAATGGCCCGACCGGAGAGAAAATGCTGCCCGCAACCGGGCTCTGCGTGATCGTGATCGGCCCCGGGCTGTTGTCGGTCGCCATGGCGTTCGCTGCGAGGTTCGGGACGGTGCTGCCCACCCTTACGGTCGCGCCGGTCGGAACGCTCGTAAACGTCGGGGGCGTGGTGTCCAAGGTCGCAAACGTGGCATCGGTTCCATTGCCCGTGCCTCCGGCATTGCTGGAAGCCAAGCGGTAATGGTAGGTTAGTCCGGTTTGCAGGCCGCCGAGCGAAACGCTGACATTTTGTGCGGTCCACCCATCGCTTGGTGAGAGCGTCACGTTCGCGGTGCCTCCATACGCGGTCGTCAGGCCATATTCAAACTTTGCCGTTGTCGCCAGCCCGTTCGGATTCACCGTCGCATTGAGTGTCGCGGAGGTGGCGGTGATTGCAGTCGCCGTGCCGGTCGTCGCAACGGGAGCGCTTCCCAGACGGATGTCATCAATTGCTGCCGCAAGCGGACTGACACCTGCAGCGACAGCAATCCGCAGGCGAACGGTCTTTCCTGCGAAGGGCGAGAGATCATACGTCTTGAGGGTCGGAGCCAAAACTCCCGGGCTTCCCGAATTGGTGGCAAACACAGTGGCCAGAACGTCGGCAGCGGCCAACGAGTCAACCGCAGCCGAGGGATCCATGAGGTCTATGCGGTATTGCTGGTTCGACCCCGCTGTATAATCGAGCGTGTTGGGGGTCGGTGTGGAGAAATTGCCGGTATTCGAATAACACACGCGCAAGCTCAGTGTTTGCGCTGGTGCTGCAGGCACGGCGATGTCCTGATACATGATCTGCGTGCCGGGACTGGAAAATACGGGCGCGAAAAAAGCCACCGCGCTATAATTACCTTCCGGCGTCAATCCTAGTGGCGAAGTGGCTGCAGAATAGACGCGCCAACTGCCGTTGCTGGCGTTGGGGGTGATCCATCCCGTGAGATTCCCGCTCTCAAACCCGCCATTAGCCCAGCTCGCGCCCGTGGAGTTGGTCGTGAAGATGCCGCCTTGGTTATTGGTGCCCTGACTATTTGTCGCGATGAGCCTGTAATAATACCTTACCCCCTTTTGCAAGCCGACCAGCGAAGCGCTGACGTTTTGCGCCGTCGTGCCGTTGGTGGGCGAAAGCATCACGCTCGCATTGCTTCCATACGAGGGCGTCAGGCCATATTCAAACTTCGCCGTTGTCGGCAGCCCGTTCGGATTGACCGTTCCGCTGATCGTCGCGGAGGTGGTGGTGATGTCAGCCGTCGAACCAGTCGTCACCAGCGGGTTGCCGACGGGCGGCAAATCAATGCGGAAATTTTTCAACTGCGTGGACGCTGACAATCCGCCAATGGTGTTCATGGCAATACCAACCTGTCCGGTCGTGGCCGAAACGGTCGCATCGGTGATCGATTTGGTTGCATTGCCGTTCCCGAAATTGAAGTCAAAAGTCCCGTCGACGACTTTGACGCTGAACGGAAAAAAAGTGTTTGCGGTTAGGCTGCCTGAGGAAAGATTGACCCTTTGCGAGGAAACCACCGTTCCGGGGGAAGTGAGGCTCACCCCCTCGTAGAGACTGAAAACAACGGATGACATGCTTCCCGCTTCTACCTTGGCGAGGTATCCGCCGGCTTCGTTGTTGTTGAGGCGGATCAGGAAACCGGCGCTGATACCTCCCTCATTGGAACTGGCCACTTCGGCGGAAATGGTGAAGTCCGAGAGGTCGTTGTTCGCATCGGTCCCGGAAGTGCCCCCAGTGCCATTGACGCCATCAGTGGCGGAAGTGTCAAAGACAGCAAGTCCCGCAGAGCCGTTTGCGTTTTTTACCAGGTACCCATTCGGGCTGCACGAGATGCCTTTGTATGGCCCTCCCACCTTGAAATTGCTGTCGTAGTCAGAAAATTTACTGAATGAGATCGGCGCAACCGAAGATGTGGTCGCCGCCTGCAAAGCGGTCAGAGAGCCGAGAACGGCGAATGCCAGAGCGGCGAGCAGTTTGAATGCACAGTTTCTGCACGGAGCAGGTTTCGCTTTCATCATTTTGTTCTTTGGTGGAATTTCTCAGGCGGGGAAATCTGCGGAGGAGGCATTGCACGGGCATTCTCCAGACATTTGTGAGCCGCGCACGCACGAAGAATGTGCGCAAGGGCGCTCGTCCAAACACTTGGGCTGACACATTGGCGTTCATGATATACTGCGGCTGACACGTTCGATGAAATCAGCGCCCGGGGCAAGCAGGGATATCAGCCGTGCGCGGGCTTCAGGACAGGAGCCAGAAGAGGGCGGTGCCCAGGGCGATCCGGTAAATCCCGAAGCTGATGAACGTGTGGTGCTGCACGTAGCGCAGCATCCACTTCACGGCGACAAACGAGACCGCCGCCGCGACAACGCTTCCCAGAAAGAGCATCCCCCAGTCCTCGTGGGCGCCGGCCTGCATCCCCTTGAGAATTTTGTATCCGCCGGCCGCCAGCATCGTCGGGATGCCGACCAGGAAGGAAAACTCTGTGGCCGGGACGCGCCCGGTGCCGAGCATCATGGCGAAAATGATGGTCGCCCCCGAGCGGGAGGTTCCCGGGAAAATGGCGGCCACCAATTGCCCGCCCGCAACGGCCGCGACAACCGGCCAGGAAATCTCGTCGGAGAACCCCCGCCGCTTCATGAGCATCTCGACGACAATAAACATCACGCCGCCGAGGACGAGCGCGGCCGCCACCGGCTGCACGGTCTCCGGAAGCTTGATTCCCAATTTGTCGATCGCGAGCCCGCCGGCCACCGTGATCAGGAAGGCGGTGAGGATTTTGAGATTCAACGTGAGGCTCGCGGGCTCGCGCCAGCGCAGGAGCATCGCGATGCGGCTCTGGAAAAGCGGGATCACGGCGAGCACGGCACCGCACTGGATGACCACATTGAAAAGGTCGCTGCGCGCGCCCAGCCAGTGCTCGGCGATCAGCAGATGCCCGGTCGAGGATACCGGAATGAATTCGGTGATCCCCTCGACAATGCCCAGAACAACGACCGCAATCCAGTCGGGCAAAATCACAGACTAGATCGCGTTCTCGCCGGTTTCCTCGGTGCGGATGCGGATCGCGTTCTCGATCGGGAGGATGAAGATTTTTCCGTCGCCGATTTTTCCGGTTTTGGCGGATGCGGAGATCGCGGCGACCGCCTTCTCGACCATCGCGTCGGAGACGACGACTTCGAATTTGACCTTCGGGAGGAAGTCCACCGTGTATTCGCTGCCGCGGTAGATTTCGGTGTGGCCTTTCTGGCGCCCGAAGCCCTTGACCTCGGTGACCGTCATGCCCTCAATGCCGATCTCCGCAAGCGCTTCCTTTACGTCTTCCATTTTAAAGGGTTTGATGATGGCCTCGATCTTCTTCATAAGGCGTGTATTAAGAACTCTTCCCGCGCCGCTTGGCAAGCCTGATCGAAAAAAGAATATAATGAAACCCAATCTCTGGCGTCGCACCCGGCTCGGGAAATACCTTCGCCATCTTCCGCGCATCAAGCACATCCGGGGGACCTGGCTCCACCGCAGGCTCGGCGACCGCCTGTTCCACAGCCAGCTCTGGCATCCGACGCGGAGACGGTTTGCAGGCGGCATGGCGGTCGGCGCGTTTTTTGCGATGATCCCTGCGCCGGGCCAGACGCTGGGAGCCGGGCTGCTCGCCTACTTCACGCGCGTGAACGTGCCCGCCGCCGTCGCCGCCACATGGATCAGCAACCCGCTGACGATGCCTCTGTGCATTTACGCGCAATACCGCATCGGCTGCCTGATCCTTTGGCACGGGCCTTCCGAGGTCCCCACAAACGATATCCTTGAACTGCTCAAACATGCTCCCCTCCCGTTTCTGGTGGGCGTGCTGCCCTCCGCCGCGATCCTGGCGTTAATCGTCTATCCGCTCTCGCTCGGACTGTGGGATTTTTTCACCGCACGGATCCATGCCCGCCGCGCGGTGGCGGTCGATCCCGTCGGAAAACAGGTGGCCGGAAGCAACCGTCCGAATCCGATCCCCTGATCCGCCCGCTGCGTGAGGAGCCGGGCGCCCGAACAAAACCGCCGCGCTTGATTTCAGGCCGGTTGCTCTGGCATAATCCGCGCCTCATGTCCAACCCTCACGAAACCCTGCGGAGCACGGCGGTTATTTTTTCGCTTCGCCGCACGCCGATGTTCGCGGGACTTCCCGAGGACGACCTGGCGATGATCGCGGATCTTTGCATCCTGAAGACCTACCAAAAGGGGGAGTATGTGTTCCGCCAGCGTGAGCCCGCACACGGGTTTTTCATCGTCCGCCGCGGGATCATCAACGTCCACCGGGTCGGGACGGACGGACGCGAGCACGTGATCCATTTGTTCCGTCCGGGCGAATCGTTCGCCGAAAATTCCCTGTTCAACGAATCCGGCTACCTGACCGACGCGCGCTCGGTTGGCGAAAGCGAGGTGATCATGGTTCCGAAGTGGGAGTTCCTCCAGATCCTGCGCCAGCGGGCTGACATCGGGCTGCGGGTTCTTGCGACGATGAGCGGGCACATGCGCGGGCTGATCTCGTCGCTCGAGAGCGTGGCGCTGAAGGATGCCGAGACCCGCCTGATGCACTGGATCCTGCGCCGCTGCCCGCGCCCGATCTCCTCGAAGCCGGCCGAGATTGCGATCGGGATGACCAAGACGATGCTGAGCGGCGAGTTGGGGACGCGCCAGGAGACGTTGTCGCGCACGCTTGCAAAGCTCCGCGAGGCCGGACTGATCAGCGTCCGCGCCCGGACGTTGAAAATCCCGAGCCCCTTGAAACTCAAGGCGGCCTTCCAGGCGCACCTGGAAGGCGGGAAAGCCTGATCCGGCCCGGCCGGAATGCCGCTCACTCGATCGCATGGGCACAGGATCCCCGTGCAAAATTTTCTGCAAAGCGAGCAACGTTGCGGCTAACCGAGCGGCACCCGCCTGGCATCGCTCCAGAGGCTTTCGAGATCGTAAAACCCCCGCTTGTCGCCGTGGAAGAGGTGGCAGATCACGCCGCCAAAATCCAAGACGACCCACTGGCTGGCGGGATACCCGTCCTCGGCGAGCGGCCGCACGCCATGTTCGTCGCGCACTTTTTCGCGCATCGCGGACGAGATCGCCTTGAGCTGGGGTTCGGAAGTTCCCGAGCAGATCAGAAAAAAATCGGTGAATTCCGAAACTCCCCGGAGGTCGAGGAGCACGATGTTTTCGGCTTTTTTGTCGTCGGCTGCGGCGGCGCAGGTACGGGCGATCGTTTCGGAATCAATCATTCCGGTAGAGTCGGTGTTGGGATAGGATCGCGCATGCAGCTTCAGGAACAAGGTAGCGGACCGACTTCCCGCTGGCAACCCGATTCCTGATGTCGGTCGAGGAAATATCCACGCGCCGCGATATCACCGGGAAGCCGTGATCCGCAAAGCCCTCGCCGCGCGAGAGTACCACAAAGGTCGCAAGCCCGCGCAGCGTCCCGATCCCGTTCCATGTGTGCAGCGCCGCCAGATTGTCCCCGCCGATCAAATAAAAAATTTCCGCGCCCGGGTGGAGCGCCCGCATTTCGCGCACGGTATCGACCGCGAACGACGGGCCCTCGCGGAGGATCTCGCAGTCGCTCCAGCCGAACCCCGGCTCTCCGGCGACGGCCGCCGCCACCATTTCGCAGCGCAGCTCCGGCGGCGCGGGCGGATGCAAGAGCTTGTGCGGGGAGATCTTTGCGGGAATAAAAACCACGCGGTCGAGCCCGAGATTTTCGAGGGCTTCGCGGGCGAGAATCAGGTGCCCGTTGTGGATCGGATCGAAGCTGCCCCCGTAGAGGCCGAGTTTGCGGAGTGGAATCATTTCGACAGCGGGACGGAAATCTGGTTTCCCCGGATTATGCCATCCAGCGATGCAGGTCAACTTCTCCTCGTCGGCGTGCCGGGAACGGAACTCGATTCCGGCTCGGCGCGCCTCTTCAAAAAAATCCAGCCCGGCGGGTTCATTCTGTTCGGGCGGAACATCCAGTCGCCCGCCCAGCTCCGCAAGCTCATTGATGACCTGCGGGATCTCTCCGACGTCGAGCCGGTGATCACTATCGACCAGGAGGGCGGCCGCGTCTCGCGGCTCAAGCTCCTCGGCAACGAACCTCCGAACGCGCAGCAGCTCCGCGACCGGGACGATCTCGGATTGATCAAAGCGCACGGCGATATCACCGGCCGCCTGCTCCGGCTCTTCGGCTTCAACATGGATCTCTGCCCGGTCCTCGACATCTCGTTCGACGACACGGCGGACAACTCACTGCGCGGCCGCTGCTACGGCAGGTCGGTCGAAGAGGTCATCCGCAAGGCCGGTGCCTTCAACGACGGGCTCCGCGCGGCGGGGATCCTCTCGTGCGGAAAACATTTCCCCGGATATTCCTCCGCGGGGCTCGACCCCCACCACGAGCTCCCGCGGCTCGAGCGCTCGCGCCAGCAAATGGAGGCCGAAGAGCTCGCCGTCTTCCGCGCGTTTGCCCAATCGGTGGACAGCATGATGATCGGCCACATCGCGATCTCCGGGCTCGATGAAATCAACCGGCCGGCCTCGCTCTCGCCGGCGATCATCCGCGACCTCCTGCGGAAGGATCTCGGATTCGAGGGCCTCGTCATGACCGACGATCTCGACATGGGCGCGATCCTCAACCACTACGGGTTCGACGAGACGATGCGCCTCGGCATCGAGGCCGGGAACGATTTCCTCATGATCTGTCACCGCGTCGAGCTGGCCGCCGCCGCAAAGTCCGCCATCGAAACACTCGGCGACAAGCTGCTGCCCGCTTTGGAATCCGTCGCCCGCTGCAAAGCCCACCTCGCGCCGCCGACGCCGTTCTCCCTCGAAGCCTTCCGCGCCGCCGACGCCGAAGTCTGGTCGCTTCGCGTCGCCACGCTCGGCGAGGATGCCGCCGCCATGCGAAGCCCGGACGACGGCAAGCGCTCGCCGGTCGAGATGTATTAAACCCGGCCCGGCGATTCCTCACGCGGAGCGGAGCCCGCGGAGAAAAACCGTTTTGGGGCTGATATGGAGATATGGAAAACCGCAGAAATTGAACCTTGTCCGCCGGAGGGAAAGCGATATTGTGCTTGACCCACGCCAGGGTAGCTCAGCGGTAGAGCAGGGGACTCATAAGCCCTTGGTCGGGAGTTCGATTCTCCCCTCTGGCACCAAATACTCATTTTATGGCCAACACCAAATCCGCAGCAAAAAGCGCGCGCCAAAGTGCGCGCAAACGTGAACTCAACGCCGGCGTCATCGCCGGCATCAAAACCGAACAAAAGAAATTCCGCAAAGCCCTCGCCGAGGGGAAAGCGGACGTTGCCAAGTCCGAATTCGTGAAGCTCACTTCCGATCTCGACAAGGCCGCCAAGCGCGGGATCATCCACCGGAACGTCGCGGACCGGAGGAAAAGCCGTCTCACGAAGGCGCTGGGGAAGGGGAAAACGCCCGCGAAATAATTGCCGCCGCCGCCAGTGCTGGAAGGTTTCCGGCACCACGAACGCGGCATGGAAAACCGTCGGGCGCGCGGCCCGGGGTTTTCCTGCACGCCCGATTTCCGCGCCAACTTTTTTCACTTCATCATCATGAGCCGGACGCTACTCGACAAAGTCTGGGAGTCGCACGCCGTGCGGGTGCTCCCGAACGGATCCACGCAACTCCTGATCGGCACGCACCTGATCCATGAGGTGACCAGCCCGCAGGCGTTCGGGATGCTGCGCGACCTGGGCCTGAAGGTGCTGTATCCGTCCCGCACGTTTGCGACGGTGGATCACATCGTGCCGACCGACGAGCGCGACGAACCGTTCAGCGACAGCCTGGCGGACGCCATGATCCAGGCGCTGCGCAAAAACTGCGCGGACTCCGGCATCAAGTTTTTCGACCTGCCGACCGGCCAGCAGGGGATCATCCACATTGTCGGGCCCGAGCAGGGGATCACCCAGCCCGGCACGACGATCGCGTGCGGCGACTCGCACACCTCGACCCATGGCGCGTTCGGGGCGATCGCCTTCGGCATCGGCACGAGCCAGGTGCGCGATGTTCTCGCCACCCAGACGATGGCGATCCGCAAGCCGAAAGTCCGGCGGATCAACGTGGAGGGAAAACTCGCGCCCGGGGTTTATTCGAAGGATGTGATCCTGCACATCATCCGGCAGCTTGGCGTGAACGGCGGGCTCGGCTTCGCCTACGAATACGGCGGCGGCACGTTCGACGCATTCACGCAGGAGGAACGCATGACGGTTTGCAACATGTCGATCGAGGGCGGGGCCCGGGTCGGATATGTCAACCCGGATGAAACGACGTTTTCATATCTGCGGGGCCGCCCGTATGCGCCGGGTGCCGGACAATGGGATGCCGCTGTCGCACGATGGAAGGCCTCGGCCTCAGATCCGGGCGCATCTTACGACGACGTGGTCGCGTTCCGCGCGGAAGACATCGCACCGACGGTGACCTGGGGGATCAATCCCGGACAGGCGATCTTCATTGATGAAAAGGTGCCGCGGCTGGACGAAGTCCCGGAGAAGGATCGCGCGACGGCGGAAGAGGCGCTGGCCCACATGCACCTCAAGGCCGGACAGCCGATCAAGGGGACCAAGGTCGATGTCGCCTTCCTTGGCAGTTGCACCAACGGCCGCCTCAGCGATCTCACCGAGGTCGCCAGGCACATCAAAGGCCGCAAAGTCCGTGCCGGAGTCAAGGCGCTCGTTGTTCCCGGATCCCAAGCCGTGGCGGCGCTTGCCGAGAGCATGGGCCTGGCCGCGATCTTCAAGGACGCCGGATTCGAATGGCGCGGTGCCGGGTGCTCGATGTGCCTCGGCATGAACCCGGACCAGCTCGTCGGTGATCAGCTCTGCGCCAGCTCGAGCAACCGGAATTTCAAAGGCCGCCAAGGCAGCCCGACCGGACGCACCGTCCTCATGAGCCCGCTCATGGTCGCCGCCGCCGCCCTCACCGGGGAAATCTCCGACGCCCGCGAAATCTTTAACGTCCGATAAAACAAAGAATCGCAGCTTTCCGCATTTCCCATTTCCCATTTCAAATTTTCCCAACCATGTCTCTTCAAAAAATCACTCAGGTAACCGGCCGCGGCGTTTATGTGCCCGGGGACGACATTGATACCGACCGGATCATTCCGGCGCGTTTCATGAAGTGCGTGACATTCGACGGGCTCGGCGAGTTCACCTTCAAGGACGCCCGGGCCGCGACGGAGGCGGAGAAAAAAATCCATCCGCTCGACGACCCCCGGTTTGCCGGGGCCGGGATTTTGCTTTCGGGATCGAATTTCGGATGCGGCAGTTCCCGCGAGCACGCCCCGCAGGCGCTCTATCGCTTCGGGTTCCGTGCGATCCTTGCCGAGAGCTTCGCGGAGATTTTCTTTGGAAATTCCACCACGCTCGGGATGCCCTGCGCCGTGATGAAGCCGGATGACCTCCGCGCGGTGGCCGCGCTCATCGAGTCCGACCCGGCTGCGCTTCTCACGGTGGATCTCATGGAAGGGAAGGTGAGCGTTGCGGACATGGATTTTGCGGCCGCGTTGCCCGACCATGCGAAAGAGGCGCTCGTGACCGGCCGCTGGGACGCCATCGCCGATCTCCTCGAGGGCCTCGATGACGTGAAAGCCTGCGCTGCGCAGCTTCCCTACATGGCGGCCTGATCTCAAGTCTGGTGGCCGCGCCTGAGGCGCGTCATCTATTTCTTTCCCAGAGAGGGCCTGAGCTTGCGCAGCGCGATCCGCGCGGCCTCGCTGGTTTCCTCGACCCCGAGCAGGAAGCACGTTCCCAGATAGGCGAGCAGGGCGGCCCCGATTGTCGCGAAAAGCACTGCGGCCCGCTGCCAGAAAAATTGCTGGGGAAAGAAGTTTTGCGAGAAGTGCATTCCCGCCCAGCAGACGGCGCCCAGCGGCACCGCCGCCAGCGCGCAGCGCCCGAGCGAAAGCAGAAACCGCGCGCTGTCGAGTGTGCGTGCGGGTTTGAGCATCAGGAAATACAGGGCGGCGAAATTCAGGATCGCGCAGATCGTGGTCGAGAGCGCGAGCCCGCGATGCCCGAGCCCGAGGGAGAACATGAAATAGTAGTTGAGGGAAAGGTTGAGCGCGATGGACGCGAAGCTTACCAGCATCGGCGTCCATTTCCGGTCGATCGCGTAGAACGCCGGCGAAAGAACCTTGATGCACGAATAGGCGACGAGGCCGATCGCGTAGAGCTGGAGCGCCACCCCGGTCTGCAGAGTGTCGTTCGCCACGAACTTCCCGTGTTCGTAGATCAGCCCGATGACCGGGCCGGCGACAAACCACAGCCCGACGGCGGCGGGCAGCGTGAGAAAAACCGCGAGCCGCATCGCCTTGCCAAGCGTCGGGCCGAACGCGCTCGTGTCGGCGTCGGCCGCTATCCGCGAGACGACCGGGAGCGTGATCGTGGCCACCGCGACCCCGAAGACGCCGATCGGAAGCTGCATCAGCCGGAACGCGCTGTTGAGCCACGTCACCGCGTCCGCGCCCACGCTGGCGGCAAACCCGGTGTTGATGAGCACGTTGATCTGCACCGCGCTCGCCGCGATCACCGAGGGAACCATCAAGGCCAGAATCCTCCGGATCCCCGGATCCGCCCAGCGGAAATCCGCCCGGAACCGGAACCCCGCCCGGCGCAGGCTCGGAAGCTGGGTGGTCAGTTGCAAAAGCCCGCCGAGCAGCGTGCCAAGCGCGAGGCCGACGAGCGCGTTCCGCCCGAACCCACGATCAATAAACCACCCGAAAACCACGCCTCCAACAATCGAGCCGATATTAAAAAAACTCGAGGCCATCGCCGGGGCCGTAAAAATATTTTTCGAGTTGAGCATCCCCATGACGAGCGCGGCGAGCGAGACGAGGAGGATGAACGGATACATGATCTGGGTGAGCAGGATCGTGAAGCCGGCGTCGGCCGGCGCGAACCCGGGGGCGAGCAGGCCCACGAGCTGGCTGGAAAACAGCACCCCGAGCAGGCTCACGAGGCTCATGAAGACGGCGACAAGCGTCATCATCTTTCCGGCAAGCGCCCACGCGGAGGCCTCTCCTTCCTTTTCGATCCGCTGGGAAAAGACGGTCACAAACGCGGTCGAGAGAGCGCCTTCGGCAAAGAGATCCCGGAGGAGATTCGGGATCCGGAACGCGATGATGAAGAGCCCCATCGCCGCCGTGCCGAAGAGCGAGTTGAAAAGCACCTCCCGCACGAGCCCGAGCACCCGGCTGCACATCACCGCGACCGCGATGACCCCGCTCGCCTTCGTGTTCAGCTTACGGCTCATCGTGCGGCCGCCTTGCGCAGGCGCTCCATGATGGCTGCCCCGAGCCCGGTCTCGGGCACAGGCTCGGCGATGATCAACTTCAGCCCGGCCGCGTCGAGCCGCCGCATCGCACCGTAAAGATTCGCGGCCGCCTCGCGAAGATCCAGCGTTTTCGAAAGGTGCTCGACGCGCGCAAATCCCCCGCCCGCGCTCTGCCATGCGAGAAGCCCGGCCTCCGCAGGAACGCAACTCCCCGCCATCTGTTCTGGAGGGACGGCCTCCGTGCCGTCCCATATTTCGGATCGGGGAAAGTCGGCGCTGACGGAGCATCGCCCTCCAGCCAAAACGGGCGGGACGCCCGTGTGAGGCTCGCACGCCGCCAGGGAAAAGCCGATCACGAGCGGTGTCCGCGGAGCATAATGGCTGGCCAGTCCGCCGGGCGCCGAGATTCCGGCGACGCGTCCGCGCACGGTTCCAAAGCGAGCAAGCTCCCCGGCCGTGACCGGGCCGTTGCGCAGGATGTGAAGCTCTCCGCCGCGCACGAGAACGATCGTGGACTCGACGCCGTGCGCGCAGGGACCACCGTCGAGCACGAGCGGGATTCGCCCGCCGAGCTCCTCGATCACATCCTCCGCCAAGGTCGGGCTGATCCGTCCGAACCGGTTCGCGCTCGGTGCCGCAACCGGTTTCCCATAGGCCTCCAGAACCGCTTGAAAAACCGGATGCGCGCTCATCCGCACGGCGACCGTCTCCTGCCCGGCCGTCACGATGTCGGGAACAAGACTCCGGCGCGGAAGCACAAGCGTCAGCGGACCCGGCCAAAAATGCTCTGCGAGCCGCGCCGCAGTTTCGGAAACTTCCGCCAAGCGATCCAGCCAGCCCCGCGTTGGAATATGCACGATCAGCGGGTCGGTGAGCGGACGACCCTTCGCCTCAAAAATTTTTGCGCAGGCGAGCGGGTCGAGTGCGGCGGCGCCGAGGCCATAGACTGTTTCGGTCGGGAGGGCGACGACCTCGCCGGCGGCGAGCAGCGCGGCGGCGGCCGGGATCCCCTCGGCCGCGCCGACAACCCGCGTCACCACAGGCTTTGCCGTACAGGCACAATCTGGATGCCCAGCCATCAATCAGCGCGGTTTTACTAAAGTTATAGACATGCCCGTGTCGGGCGTGTTGGCAAGGAGCGTGGCGAGCCTCAGAGGCTCGTCCGACACGGACGCGGCGCGTTCATTTTGATGTGGCCATCTGTATGTTTCAACCGCTCTAAAAAGCAGATGCCCGCAAAAGAACGGGCAAAGAAAGCGGGGCAGGCTGAAGACGCGCGACGGGTGGAGCAATATGGAAAATTTGATCATCTGCAATGGTTTCTTTTTGTGGCGGAGCATTCCCCGACGCCGCAAAGACGCTTCGCAGCAGCCGAAAAGAACTGCCGTTTTCTCGGCGGGATTGCGAGCGCAAAAATTTTCAGAAACCTTTGCCGCAGAAAGAGGCCAATAGGGGCTTTTCAATCGGGGACGCGTCTGGTTAGGATGGTTTGATGATGCGTGAAGCAACGGTTGAAAGGAAGACATCGGAGACGGCGATTCTGCTGCGGTTGGCGGTGGACGGCTCGGGGAAGTCGCGGCTGTCCACGGGGATCCCGTTTTTCGACCACATGCTGACGCTTTTCGCGAGGCACGGGCTTTTTGATTTGGAGCTGGATGCGAAGGGGGATCTGGAGGTGGATTGCCATCACACGGTCGAGGACACGGGGATCACGCTGGGCCAGGCGCTGACGAAGGCGCTCGGGAACAAGGCGGGGATCCGCCGCTACGGGCACGCTTATGTGCCGATGGATGAGGCACTCGTGCGCGTGGTGGTGGACCTGAGCGGGCGTCCGTTCCTCGCCTACAGCGCGCCGGCGGATGTCGAGCCGATCGGGGGGAATTTTTCCTTCCAGCTGGTCGAGGAATTTTTGCGGGCGCTTTCCGTGCATGGGGGGATGAACCTGCATGTGGATATTTTGGAGGGGCGGGATGCGCACCACATGGCGGAGGGGGTCTTCAAGGCGCTCGCCCGCGCGCTCGACCAGGCGACCCGGATGGATCCGCGGGTCGAGGGCGTGCCGAGCACCAAAGGCAGCCTGTGAGCTTCCGCTCGATCGGTGTCGTGGATTACGGCAGTGGAAATCTGTGCAGCGTTTGCAAGGCCCTGGAGGCGGCTGGAGCGCGGAGCAGCCTCGTGTCCGGTCCCGCCGGACTTTCCGGTCTCGACGCGGTCGTGGTGCCCGGGGTCGGATCCTTCGGCGATTGCGCGGCGAACCTCCGCGCGACCGGGCTTTGGGAGCCGCTGCGGGAATGGCTTGCGGCAGGCAGGCCGTATCTCGGCATCTGCCTGGGATACCAGCTGCTTTTTGAATCCAGCGAGGAGTCGCCGGGAGTCGCCGGGTTCGGCGCGGTGCCAGGACGGGTCGTGCGGTTTTCCGGAGGGGGGCTGAAGGTGCCGCACATGGGATGGAACACGCTCTCCGCGCTTCGCGGCCCGCTCTACAACGGGCTGCCGGACGAGCTGCCGGTCTATTTTGTCCACTCGTATTATCCGGTGCCGGACGACCCCGCGCTGGCCAGCGCAACCTGCGAATACGGCGTCCGCTTTGCCGCCAGCCTCTCGAGCGGCCCGCTCCACGCCACCCAGTTCCACCCGGAAAAAAGCCAGGCCGCCGGGCTCGCGATCCTGCGGAATTTTCTTTCCAAACTATGAAACTTCTTCCTGCCATTGACCTCATGGGCGGCGAGGTGGTGCGCCTCAAGCGCGGCCTCGCCACCGAGAAGACCGTCTATTCAAATGACCCTGTCGCGTTTGCAAAAAAGTGGGAGGCCGCCGGCGCGGACTGGCTGCACATCGTGGATCTCGACGCCGCGTTCTGCGGGGAACCGATGAACCTCGGCGTGGTCGAAAAAATTTGTTCTGCGGTGAACATCCCGTGCGAGCTCGGCGGGGGGATGCGGAATTTCGACAACGTGAGCGCGGCGTTCAGCGCGGGCGTGAGCCGGGTGATCATGGGCACGAAGGCGTGCGAGTCGCCGGAATACATCGCCGGGATTTGCGCCGAGTTCGGCGGGCAGCGGATCGCGGTCGGCATCGATGCGAACAACGGGAAGGTCGCCGTGAAGGGGTGGACGGAAACGACCGCCACGTCGGCCGCCGACCTCGCGCTCATCGCGCAGGTCGCCGGAGCGGGCACGATCATCTACACCGACATCGCCACCGACGGCATGCTCGAGGGGCCGAATTTTTTGGAGCTCGGGAACCTGTTGAAAATCCTCGAGTGCGACCTGATCGCGAGCGGCGGAGTCTCGAGCGCCGACGATCTCCGGAAGCTTGCGAAAATGCCGCGCCTCCATGGCGCGATCATCGGCAAGGCGCTCTACGACGGCAGGATCACAGGAAACCTCCGCGAGATCATCGCGTGACCCGGGGCCGCCCGCCCGCCTGACCCATGCACGTCTTCCTCCGCGTCCTGCCCTATGTCCGCCGGTATCCGGCGCTGGCATTCGCCACGCTGGGCTGCGCGGTGCTCAGCACTCTGATGGTGGTGATCTTTCCGGCCGTGACCCAGAAGATCGTGGACGACGTGATCCGCGGCGGCCGGCCGGAGCTTCTGCCGCCGCTCCTCGCGGCCGGGTTTGCCGGATTTTTTTTCCAGGAGGTTCTCGACAGCCTGCGGATCATCTTCAACAACCACTTCGAGCAAAAAGTCATCTGCGACCTGCGCAGCGGGCTCTACGGGCACATCCAGAGACTTCCGTTGCCGTGGTTCGACAGCCGGGCGACCGGCGACATCATGACCCGACTCATCGAGGATGTGACGAGCGTCGAGCGCGTGCTGATTGACGGGATCGAGCAGGGGACGGTCGCCGTGCTGCAGATCCTGATCGTGAGCGGCCTCATGGTCGCTTACAGCCCGGCGCTGACCGTGGCGGCGCTTGTGCCGGTGCCATTTCTTGCGGCGGGGGCGTTCGCCTACACGCTGACCGCTCGCTCGCGCTACAAGCTCCAGCGCAAGTCGGTTTCGGCCCTCAACTCCCTCCTGCACGACAACATTTCGGGCATCCGGCAGATCAAGACCTACACGAGCGAGGAGCGCGAGCAGGGGAGGTTCGACGCCGCGTCCGAAGCCGTGAGGAAGGCCACGCTGGTCGTGATGCGGGCGTGGGCGATCTACCAGCCCAGCATGGCATTTTTCACTTCCTGCGGGATGCTGCTGATCGCCGGCTACGGCGCGCGCGAGGTGCTGCGCGGGCAGATGGATGTCGGCGTGCTCGTCGCGTTTTTCGTGCTCGCACGGTTCCTCTACGAGCCGGTCGGACGCCTCCACCAGCTCAACCAGATTTTCCAGGCCGGGCGTGCGGCCGGCGACCGGGTTTTTGAAATCATGGACTCGCTCCCCGAGGAGCCGGACGGCGCGGAAGCTGTCTGCAAGCCGGTTTCCGGGGCGGTGGAATATCGCGACGTGTCGTTCTCGTATTCCTCGGGCGCCCCGGTTCTGTCCGGCGTGAACCTCTCCGCGCAGGCGGGCGAGACGGTCGCGCTCGTCGGCCCGACCGGCGCCGGGAAGTCCACCCTCGTGAACCTGCTCGTCCGGTTTTACGAGTTTGGCGGCGGAGAAATCCTCATCGATGGCGTTCCCCTCCGCCGGATCCCGAGGCGCCATTTGCGAAAGAGCCTCGCCGTCGTCACGCAGGAAAGTTTTCTTTTCAACGGGACGACCGCCGAAAACCTGCGCGTCGGCAAGGCGGATGCGACCGACGACGAGATGTGGCAGGCGCTCGGCGCGGCCAACGCGGCGGACTTCGTGCGCCGGCTCCCGGAGGGCCTGCATTCGCCGGTCGGCGAGCGGGGGATCCGGCTCAGCGTCGGCGAGAAGCAGCGGATCTCGATCGCCCGCGCGCTGCTCAAGAACCCGCCGATCCTGATCCTCGACGAGGCCACCGCCAGCGTGGACACCGCCACCGAGGCGCTCATCCAGCAGGCGCTCGACCACCTCATGAAACACCGCACCAGCTTCGTGATCGCCCACCGGCTTTCCACCGTCCGCCACGCCTCGCAGATCCTCGTGCTCGACCGCGGCCGCATCGTCGAACGCGGCCGCCACGAAGAACTGGTTGCCAAAAACGGCCTCTACGCCAAACTCTGCAAAGGCAGCTTCCTATGAATGCGTATTTTATGCGCAGCCAAAAGCGGCTCGCCTTCGGGCTGCTCGGCACAGCAAAGGCGGCCGGGGGCGGCCGCTGGAACCCGCCGGATTTTCCAATGGTGTATCTGAGCGAGAGCCTCGCGATGGCCACATTGGAAAAGCTGGTGCATCTTCCCATGCCCGAGGGACTGGCCGCACGATTTGTACGGTTCCATGTTGTTTTTTCCGCAGCGATGGTTGAAACATTTCCCGTTTCGGAACTTCCGGCGGACTGGGACGACAAGCCGGTTCCCGCATCCACCCAGCGCCTCGGTGCGACCTGGCTTCAAGAGCTGAGATCCGGGGTGATTGCTGTTCCGAGTGCGATCATTCCCTCGGAACGAAACTTCCTTGTGAACCCTCGACATCCCGATTTTAAAAAGCTCCGAATCGGCAAGCCGGACGTGTTCCCATTCGATTCCAGGCTACTGCGCGCGCACGCATGAAAATTCTGCTGCTCGGCAAGGCGGACGGGGGCGACCGCCCTCCATTGAGGCAGTTTGTTAGCGTTTGAATTTTCTGGCCAGGAAGGCGGCTTTCCTACGCAGGTGTCGTCCATGAGCGGAAGGCTTGCCTCGGCCTTGGCCCAACCCGTGGATTCATGGGCAGCGGGAGGCACAAGAGTTCTCTAGCCCACCTTACAGCGAACTTCGGTTCCCCTGCTTTCGGCGTAATTTCAATACAAAAAGCAAAACCGCGATCAGCGCAGGGATTGTGGCGGCGATTCCAAGTGCCACAATGGCGGGAGACCATGGCGGACGTTTTCTGTCGATGGGAACGCGGATCACTGTGCGGATTTGAGATTCTTTTCCTTGCGGATCAATCGGTGTGATGCGCAAGGATTCGACGCTCGAATGTTTTGCGGGAGGGAAAGTCATTCGGATGACATTTTTTTGGAGTTCGTTGAGGGAAACCCCGGCAACGGGGAGCCAGAGCTTGAGGGACTGGTCGTTGCGCCTGGCTTTCTCGAACTCGGCTTGGAGGGACAGCCGTTTTGCGGCCAATTCCTGGGGGTCGAATTTTGGGTTTTCTGCACCCGAGAGGATGGCTTCTTTGATCAGGATGGAGCGGGAGGTGAGGCGCATGCGCTCGACCCGGTAGATGCGCTTTTCCGGGTAGGGATCGCGAAAGAGAACTTCGATGGCCTCCGGGCTACCGGAGATTTTGAAGACGACGAGTTGGTTGGTTTTCAGGAGTCCCCAGTCCACACTCTTGTTGGGCTTCACGGATTCCTCTGCAACCGGCGCGCTCGTCGGGACGGGCCGGTTGTCCGGGGAGGAGTCTGCGGAAACGAGCGCCTTCGCGGAGGATTCATCACAGGAGAATTCGACGATGCCACTTTGGCGGCCGGTCTTCAGCCCGATGGCCAAGAAATTGATGGTTTTTCTGGATCCCGGTTCCAGTATAAACCTGTCGGGATCTGCCACGAGCCAGGAAGGGGTTTTCAGCGTCACGGCGGCATTGATTCCTCCATCGTTGCGAAAGGCGAGCGCCGAGCGGAGCGAGCCGGAATCCGGAATCGCGCCCAGGCAGATGTCATCTCCCTGTTCACAAATGACGCGGGCGGGGAGCGGTGTGATCCGCGCTTCCAACACCGAGGTCGCTCCCATGGTGGCAACGCGGATTTCTGCTCTTCCTCCCTGAGGGCGGCTGGGATCCGCCCGCACCGGCACTCGCCTTTCCTCATGCGGGCCGAGGGCAAGCACCGGAATTTTTTCCAATGTCTCGGCGGCCTGGATTTCGACGGCGAGCGCGGAGCCGGTTTTATTGCTGATGAAAAATTCCGCGATCCGCTCGTTGCCTCCGGCCGGGCGGGGTTCGACGGAGAGGCTTAACGGTTGAACATCAAAAATTGTGATTCCCTCGCCCTTCAGTCCCACCGTGACCCCCGGGGGGCCCTTGAAAAATAAGGCGCCTTTGTGCGAGCGCTCGGAATCCGGCTTGAAGAGAATGGTGATTTCCTTTGACTGCCCCGGCAGCAGAAGCAACCGCTCGTCTTCCTGAAGGCTCCATGGCGATGGGATTTGCGGGCTCCCAACGAAGGGAGTTCCTCCGGAATTGACCAGCTGGATCGTTTTT
>Ga0194039_1000150_pt1 | contig 44176 bp, 23 predicted proteins | sample JunL228m_MetaG_FD_148679 | JGI IMG/M metagenome (GOLD analysis project Ga0194039, IMG submission 148679) | Anoxic zone freshwater microbial communities from boreal shield lake in IISD Experimental Lakes Area, Ontario, Canada - Jun2016-L227-8m | ecosystem: Environmental > Aquatic > Freshwater >...
AAGGAGGCGGCCTAGTATCGCCTCAGCAGGCAACTGCGTTCCGGGGGCTCCCGCCCCCTTCTCTCCGTTGCCTGCTACCCCAATCTCCCTGCCATTGACCAACAACCAAAACACCAACACCATAACCGAACACTCACGGCATGTGTTACCCATGTCTTGAACCAAGGTGTTACCTATGTCCTGACCCGTGCCACCTGATCTAAGAGCCTAAATATCTTAGCTCTTAGCTATCTCACAGAAAGTCCGGCAGGAACAACTTCCTGCCGGGCTTTTCCTTGCCGTAAGCAGCAGCAATCTTACGCTGGAGTCCAATGGTGCACTTGAATTTTCAGAATAACATTCCAACCCGCATAAACCGGCTATCACATCTATTGAGAATATCGTAGATAATCATCTTTACTGTTGACGGTTTGGCCATTTTTCTACAATTATAAACGACCTTTTGTATCGTTTATATATCCCTCGCTTTCACTTTCGTAATTTCCAATCAATCGACCCTGATTTGCCGATGAAAACAAAAACCAAGAAGTTCTCAACCGCCCTGCTCGCTTTGGTGGGACTCACGCTCCTGAGCTCGGGAGCCCAAGCCGATCAGGTACTGACCTCCGGCGATGTCTTTGTCGGGTTCCGCTCCACCACCAGCCCTAACAATGCCGTCCTCTTCAATGTCGGCAGTGTCAGCCTGTTCACCAATTCAGTGAATTTCTCCAACTTCTCCTTCGGTGGCTCTGGAACCACAGGAGCCGATCTCGTCAATCAATTCGGCTCAGGCTGGTATACAGACTCCACCGTCACTTGGGGTATCTTCTCCGCTCTCACCGGCAGTTATGCCCTGGCCTCCAAGGCCGAGAGCGTCAACGGAACACAGTCATCTCCCTACGCAGCCCTGAATACGGCCAAGACAGGCAACCTGATCACCGGCATGAACACGGTTCAGAATAACTACATCACCTCCACAGCCGCTACCAATACAGCTAACGCGGCCTATCAACAGGGCGTAGCCAGCGGCACATACTACTTCGCCATGAATCTCAATCCCGACTTCACTTCGACTGCATGGCCCAGCGGATCAAGCATCGAGGGCTCTCTCTCTCAAAACCTCGATCTCTACTACTTCACTCCCGCCTCCGTCCAAGTACTCGGCGGTGGAGGTGGCAACTCTCTCACCATCAACAGCAACGGCGTGATCAGCTATTTTGCCTCAGCGACCAACAGTGGCACGAATGTGTGGAGTACGAATTCAGGGAATCTCAGTACGATTGGGATCACCAACAGCCAGAACCTGATTTTTGCGGGCAGTGGGGGATTGGTCACCAACAACCAAGTCTCAAGCCTCTCGGGCATCACCTTTAGCAACACGGCCTCCGCCAGCTACACCCTGAGTGGCTCCAACATTGCCATTGGTGCCTCCGGGGTCGTTAACAACTCTACAAACACCCAGAACGTGGCAACCGACCTGACCCTCTCTGCGCCACAGACATTCAATGCGGCCTCCGGGAACCTCTTCTTCGGAGGTGCGATCACCAATGGTGGTAACACCCTCAACATCGCAGGAGCCAACAACACCGCTTTGGCCGGCGCCATCAGCGGAGTCGGGGGTCTCACCATGGCCGGCAGCGGTACGACATCACTGGGTGCGGTAAGCACCTTCAGCGGCAACACGCTGGTCTCCTCCGGAACGCTCCTCATTGCAGGTTATGGAAACACCAACAGTGCCGTGACTGTGGGCAGCAGCTCGGTTCTCAACGGGGTCAATGCCGGAGGCCCTGCAACCCTCGGAGCCGTCACGGTCACAAACGGTGGCTCTCTTGCTCTAAGCAATGCCGTGACAGATGGAACGCTCTATGTGAAGTCCCTCTCACTGGCCAGCAACTCCCTCTCTTCATTCGATATCAAATCGACTAATAATTATAGCTCTCTCAATGCCAGTGGAAATATCGCCCTCGGTGGTGCACTGACTCTTGCCATTCAGGGGTTGTACAACAACACGAATAATCAAGGACTTTTCCAAGTGTATACCTCGGGTGGCGCGATCACCGGAAACTTCTCCAGTGTCAATATTACCGGTTCCTACGCAGGAACCCTGGCGTACTACTCCAATAACAATACCTGGCAGCTCTGGAGCGGTTCGGGAACCAACTCCTTCTATGCAGGCATCAATCTAAATTCTGGTCTGGTCACCGTAATCCCAGAACCCTCCTCCTACGCTCTCTTCGCTCTGGGCTCGATCGCTTGTCTCGCCTTCATCTCCCTGAGGCGCAATAAGTTCCAAGCATGATCCCCTGATCAAACCGATCCGAGATTTGGCATACGAGCTTAAGCCTCGTTGGGAATTTCCATCGGGCACTTGCCGTCTCTACCGCATTCATCACCCGAAGTCCTGATCCTCCCATGTATCGTCCTCTTGCCATCATCCTGACAACCGGAGCGATCGCTCTCTCGGGAATGACGGCTTGGATCATCACTTCGGTCGTCAGGGAAAACAGAAGTGAGGGAGTGTCTTACGCAATCCCTCGCGAACGGAAGGACGCTTCATCTAGATCAGCACTCTCTTCCCTTCCTTCCGGAAGCTCCCTAGTATCCTTGCAATCCAACACAATACCAAAAGCATCGGTCGCGGGTTCTCCCAGCTTCACCAGATCGAGCGGAGGCGGCCAGAATGATGCCTCTCCCAGCACGGCAACGGCCTACCACTCCTTGCCAAATACTGCTCCCTACACCGCCACACCGGCCATGGTTTCCGGTTATCAACCCGTCACCTTGGCAAGCACGATGCAGTCACCGGTGACCCAGCAGTCTGTCACATCCTCCCGTCCAAGCAGTTCAGCAGGATACAGTACCCCCGCAGTCTTCTCGGCGCAAACTGCCACTGCAACCGCGATCACATCTCCGTCAGTGCCTGCAGTGACAACCACTCCGCTCGATCCCTCCGCCCCCGGTAATTCGATCACGGCAGACGGGAATCTGGTTTCCGTCGACGGCGTCCAACAGTCTTCCAGCAGCTCAGATCTCAGCCTTGCCGTATCGCCGGGATCAGGATCATCCACGAAGACATCGGGACATACGCGCAGTGGCCCCTCGGAGGACGAACTCTTCCGAGGCAAGTGGGGATGGGCTGCTTATGACCTTGCCAAACGCATCGCCAAGGGACTGTCAACGCAATAGCAACCATCAGCAGGATTCGGCGATGTTTTATCCGGCAGTAACCTAACGACCGATCGGCCTGATTTGCAGGCGTTCCATTGAGAGAGATTCCGTTTGATCCGGTAAACTGAAAGCTTAGTTTTCTCTTCTTCGCGTTGCTGCCACATTTCCTCAGTGTGAAGAGCCACAGTTTAGTTCTTTGGAAAGGCCAGCATCTTAAAGGGTTCTATAGGGAGGCCTGCGGAGGGGGCGCTGATCCCGTTGCCGTGGTCGGTGTAGGAACACTCTCTTCTCCATCACCACCGCCATAGCCCAAGACTTCCACGCTGATGATGGAAGCAGGAGGTTCTGGTGCAGGTGCGGCATCGTTTTTAGCGGCCGTCGTTGCGGTCGATGTGCTTGCAGCCCCTACGGTTGCAGCAGCAGAGGCGGCGCCGACATTCGGAGCTGGTGGAGGCGGCAGAGCAGGAGGAGCACCTGTCGTGGTTCCGCCAACGGAAATATTGTCGGCATTCAGAATTCTTGTGGCTGCCAGGTTGAGGTTACCCGTGGCACGGATACCGGCATCACCCGCGTCAATGACACCGGCAGGTGCGATCAGATCGACATTACCCACCGGGGCATCCTTGACCGTGGCCAGCACGCCGATACCACCACCGGTGGCGAGTCCGGCCAGATCGCTCTCCACATCGGAGCTCTGCGGGTCAAGGATAACACGAGTTGGTGGGGCGGAAGCTACAGTCTTTGCTGTGGATCCCGCCGCAATATCACCCATGTTCGACCAGATCATGATGTCTCCTCCTCGCAAGGTGAATACACGCCCAAATGGCATGGTGATACTCTGCTGGGCGTAGATATTGATGCCTCCTCCGTGCTCCGTCACGATTCCCGGCAAAGGAAAGCTGTCCGAGGGTTTTGTTGGTGAGATGGATATCCCGCCACCTGGAACGAGGATAGTGATACTTCCTCCGTTTTTGGTGTCGATATACCTGTGATTGATACTGATGTTGCCCGATTTTGATTCGCTTCCGATGAGTGTCTGAATGGCATTTTCACCAGCAGCATAGTTTCCGAATCCCGGCTTTCCCCCCTTGTTGTGATCACGACCGGCATCACGGAGAACGATGTAAAAAAGATTGAGAGCCAGGCGGGCTTTCTGCTCTTTGCTGAGCGAGGAGGAATCAATGGCATCAATGGAATTGATGCCATGACTGTCGAGTGCCGAAGAAAGCCCATTATTTCCCGTTTCAGCAAGTGCGCTCTTCAGTTCGCCAAAGTATAAATCTGCATCGGGCAGTGTGGTCAGCTTCGACAGCAGGGCTGAGACATTGAGGCCGCCCGAGGCGAGTCCGGTTGGGAGATCCACTCCCGCAGCGACAACAAGATCGGCCCCGGCAAATGGCAGGGCCGGATTGCGGGAGTTCCCAATGCTTGTGATCCCATAACCGGGCCCATCGTCATTGGGATCAGCAGATCCCATGTCGATAGTGCCGCCAGCCAATACCTCGAGCGTTCCTGGGCCACTGATCTGAATATCACCGCTTTGCTGGGTCGGAAGGAGATTGGATCCCAGATCGGACTGTGCAGCAACTCTCAGACTGCTACTGGCATTGTAAAGGATCAGGTTTCCTCCTGCGGAGACAATACTGACATCGGATGATGAATCCTGCTGGATTGCGAATGAAACATCCTCAATGTTCCCTCCGGCAAGGATGTCCGTCGCCTTCGGTGCAAAAAGCTTGATACCGGAAAGATCCCCGGTCTCGGCATAAAGCCTGATCGGCATCGTATCGTCGGCATGCAGGAGACTCTGATCATGCAATGCCAGCTTCTGCTGGAGACTCGGTGCCGTGCTACCAAGATAGGCGGCACTCTCCGTCAGTGATCTGCTCACACCCGCAAGATAGTATGTCGTCGTGGTGGCAAAACCTCCCGCCCCCCCAATGACACCACTATCCAGAACCTGGGCAAGCGGGGAAAGGATGCCCGGTATGGAGAGGGGGTTAGCATCCGATACATTGATCATTGAATAAGCCCATGTCGATTTTGCCTTCACCTGATAGAGACCATTGATCGACCCGTTGGCTTCCAGCGAGAGGTTGCCAACTGCCGAGGGAGAAAGGGTTAGATTGCCCTGAAGATTGATGTCGCCCCCCAGAGCAGCAAGAGAAACGGTTCCCGGAAGGAGTGAAGCAAGTATTTTAAGATTTGCATTACCCGGAGTCACTTCGTTGATCCTAAGCCATGGCTGAAAATCTCCGGGCTTCCCTGAAGTTCCTGACACCGAACCGCTCAATAAGTCGGCTGATAGCCATTGAGAATAGGCTGGCTGTCCCTGCAACTGGGTTCTAAAGGAGATGCTTCCACCAAGGGAAGTGGCCGAGAAGGAACTCCCGGCATCATAGCTCGAAAAGTAGTTCTTGTAGGATAGTCCATCGTTCAGGCTCTGCGGCAGCAGGAAGATATTACCCACAGGCCCCAGCAGGGCACTGCCTCCCGAGAGAACAGAAATACTTCCCTTGCCAAGGAAGAAAGAGGTCGGCAGATAGGTCTCCGATCCGGGATCTGCATAGCTGATATTCTTTACCAGCGAGGTGAGATAGGCACCGCTAGCATCGCGGGTCTTGTTCGTGACAATGGCACCCTTGACATTGATCTCGGCATTACCCCTCTCGACATAGTAAACACCGGCATCGAGGTTGCCTCCGGTCTTTACTGTAATATTACCGCCGCCCGTTTCCACAAGTGTCCCCGCAGAGGGTGATAGCAGGTTGCCCAGAGAATCCCGTGCCGTAACCCGACCCTGAGTCGGGACTACGGCATCGACATTGCTGATGTTCCCGCCGGCCACCATGCTAACATTACCCCCTCCTAGGGCACCTACCCCCTCGAAGAAGTTCGCAAAGTTAATCCACCAGCTTGTTGTCATCACCTCACCACTCGCCAGCGTCACCCACTGACCGGCGGCGCTGACCTCCCCTCGTTTGGAAAGCCAATTGTCGGGAAGCTCTCTGGAAGAGTCGGCGGTCAGTGTTGGATCGTCAGCATAAGGAACCTGAAAGGATTTTGTCAGCGTCTGAAGATGGGCAATGTTGCCACCTGCCTGTAAGGTCACATTGCCTCCCCCTACCGAATATTGCGCGCCATAGATGACCGGCTGTTGGTAGGTTCCCAATGCATTGTTATTGATGTTGAGAGTTGCCCTGACCTCGGCCGTGTGCAGATCAAAAGTTCCGCCCAAGCTGGGATCGGTTGTCTGTGAGCCTGCCGTGTAGATTGTGGCAAATTGATTCAGTAGCCGGATGTCGCCACCCGCGGCGATGGATATGTCTCCCGTACCGGTTCGTATCACTTGATAGTTGCCGGCGATGGCATTGGGTGCGTAGGCCGCCTTGGCTGAACTGGATGAGGGAATGATACCGTTGGAGATCTTTGTCGGTTTACCGAGATTCACGGTGCCCGAGGAATTCACAGCCAGGGAATTTGCCGAGGTGAGATCACCACCTGCGGTAATACGGTAACTCCACGATGACTGACTGATCAGGTTGTTATGGGCATCTTCTACGATAGGAAGCAATGGTGCGAAATAGAGGCCGTAGTTATTACCCCCGGCATTGGCAGCCGGGTTGATACTATCTCCGAAACCATCGGAGAGACTGCCCTTGAAGGTAATGTCCCCCTTGGCTCTGAAAGTCAGGAATCCTGCGTTCTGACCAATCGTCGATCCGGTGGGATTTCCCGATGCGTCGAGAACGGCCACCTGCGTTCCATAGCGAGAGAGTGAAAGATCCCAGTCGTTGTTAAGAAGCAGACTGCCCTTTGAGTTTACAATCTCCTCACCGGGGTTCACCTGCAGCAGGGATGCCGTGCTTGCAGGGAGACTTGCGTTCACCCTCGCATCAATTGCGTTGGCATTCGCCATGAATGTCGTGGCATTTGCGAGAGCCCTTGTCTGAAAAACATTGTCCAATGACCAGGATACATTACCGGAAACAGAGGGAGTGACTCCGTGGGAAGATTGCTGAGCAAGATAGAGATTTCCCCCGAAGAGGACATATGTTCCCACAGCATAAGTTTGTGCTGCGGACCAGGCACTGCCGACCTTGGACCAGAAGGCAACAGTGGTCGGTGTCTTATTACTGGCTGCCTGTAGTGCGCTGTAGAGGGATCCGTTGAAGAGCACCTTGTCACCAACTGCATAGGGTTGGGAGGAGTTCCAACTGCCGATATTGATGTCGGCTGTTCCGACGGAATTTGCATCTTGGCGGAAGAATCCCTCCAAATTGATGGATGAGGCACCGGTGATTGTGGCCTTGATGGGATTGATTTGAAGATCGGAGTTGTCGGTAGTTTGCGGAGCGCGGAGATGGAGAGTGCCGGATGCCTGTCCGAGGCTTGGAACAAGTTGGTGTGTCGCATCGATCCCCAGATAGAGATCGAGTGTTGCTCCTGCCTGTAGGTCCACAACGGATATACCAATATCATAGGTTGTTTTCGGAGGTGTCGAAGCTGTCGGAGATTTGGCAGCAATGACGGCAACGGCAGGATTATTGCCTGCCTCTAGGTCGATACTTCCTCCTTTCCCTGCATTGTTGAAATTCTGCCCGTGGGCATCAAGTACTGCTCCCGATGCAAGGATCAAGCTCTTACCCGCAAAGAGGCTGATGCTTCCTCCCGTGTTTCCTGAGGCGTCGATAGTGCCGTTAACTCTGATCGATCCAGCATCAGCTGAGAGTGTGTAGGAATGGGCCTTGGCCGCCGTGAGCGTGACATTCAGGTCGTTCCTCAGGCGGATGTTCTGCGACTGGCTGAATCCTCCGCTTGTCAGCAGGTTCTCCAGAGGGTCGAGATTGCCTCCATTGTAGGAGCCCAGATCCGCAGTGAAGAGTCCTGCGGTTCCATTGGCTGCTGATGCATCGACTTGACCTCCCAACAGGGCAATACCGTTGGGGGCATTGAGGGTGAGGTTGCCAGCATTTCCTGCCTCCGATTGCGCACTGAGGTTGAGTGTTGCACCGGGGCTGAGGATCAGGTTGCCGTTGTCGGAGGAGAGGGAGATGGAGCCGGCGTCGGTATACTCGGTCACATCAAAGAACTGGCGTGATGTTCCCCCCACATCCAAGAGTGAGGAGATGGTGAGGTTGCCGGTGGTAGCCTTGACCGAGAGGGATCCGCTGGGCAGCAGGATGGGGGCTGAGATGGAGACGCTCGATCCCTGAAGCGAGAGAGAGGCCCCCAAACCCGGAGTGAGTGATGCAGCACCTGGATCGGTGATATTGAGCACTCCTCCCGCTTTAATGGAGGTCACCGCACCACTCGCCCCGGTAATCAATGGCGCAGAAAGGGTCAAATTGCCGGCAACGGAGAGTGTTCCCTTTGCATTTCCGGTTCCTTGGACGCCACTGGTCAAGAGAGCCGAAACATTCTGGAATCCTCCGATGCTCATCACAGTTTCATTGTTCAAGTAGTCCCCACCTCTCAAATTCAACACACTCCCGGAAAGGTTGAGCGATCCGCCAGTTGCCGTGGGGTTGCCTCCTGACGGGTCGGTTGATGCGTTATAGTTATCAAGCTGAATGGACGACGCGAGGAGGGTATCTTGGGAGTTATTATCGCCGAGAAGTTCTCCTGCACGAAGCCTCAGGGATTCCATTGCTGATGAGCCCAGAACGCCGCTGCCGTGGAAGTCGATGCTCGAGTAGCTGCTCAGATTGAGCGTGTTGGCAAGAGAGAGATTTTGGAGCACATTGCCCCCGAGGTTCAGTACCGTGCCCGGTTGGGTGGATCCGTCAAAGTTCAGTGCCAATTTTCCGGCAGCAATGCTGATCGTTTTACCTTTCAGCACGACACTCGGGTCTATGGATGCAGTTCCGGAGGAATCCAGTGTGATAGATGCTCCGGAGAGATTAGCCCCCGCTCCGATCTGGAAACCGACCACTCCGACCTGATCGTTGCCCGTGCGTGTCGTCAAGGCGTTCAAATCACTGCTCACCCGTACCAAGGCGCCATTTCCACTCACGGCAACTGGAGAGGCGGATTGATATCCCACGGCAGAGACAGATGAACCGCTGTTCATGATCAGGGCATTTTTAGATGCCAAAATCACATCAGATGCTGAAAGTGTTCCACCTGCATTATCCACGCTGACATGAGAGGAGGAAGGAGTGATGACCGTCCCGGTGGTGGTAACTTTACGAGTACCGCCGATCAGGAGACTACCGGCATCCCAACTGCTCAGGATGGAGGAGTCGAGGAAGATGGCTCCCGAGGGAGTGGCGGATGAGGCATTTCCAACAAGAATGTTGGCGGGACTGCTGAGGTCAATATTGGCTGACCGTCCTCCGTTGGCTCCTGCGCTCATCACTGCCCCCTGGAGTTGCATAGCAGTGGTGGCCTTAATCACCAGACTGGCCGCGTTGTTGACCGGAAAAGCTACCTCTTTGGAGGGAAGGAAACTGGATGCCAAGGAAAATTGATAGGAGGATCTCTGCGCCAGAACTGCGGGCGAATTAATTTCGTAAAGAGAGGTGATCGCTGGAACATGTCTGCTAGAGTTTAGATCGTTGAAGCGGTATCCGGCCACCAGAGCCGAACTATCGTTCTGAGTCACGCTTGCCGGCTGGTTCCCCTGGGAAATATTCTTGAGAGTGATCAGGTAGGCACCCGGAAGCACGGCATAGCGAGAGGGAAGCAAGGTGTAGGTGCCAGCGGGCAATCCCGCCCCTGTAGCGATGGTGATGCGGTCTCCAACCGAGAGCGAAGAGGAAGTGTAGCCGGGATCTCCATCTGTCGTGCTTTTTCCCGTGTTCTGGTCAACAAGTTGAGCAAAAGGGGCTATAGGGAGCAGGTCTGAGCTGTATCCCGCTATGATCGCGTAACTTTCGCTCACCTTGCTCCAGTAGTTGCCCACCGAGGGAGGCGCTTGGCTCTTAGGATCAGAAGGGTCAATCGCCTGCCTGGCCGAATAGAGAACTCCATCGTAGGTAACCCTGGCTCCTTGGCTGTATCGGTATTGATGTCCATCCCAATTACCCTTCTGAATCTGCACTTGAGACTGCGCGGTGGGATCAATGTTTCCCTGGAGTCCACTGATCCATTGATAGGCTGCCAGATTACCTCCACCCCGCAGGTCAATGACTGATCCACCAACTGTGCTCACCGAGGCTCCCGAGAGATTCACCCCTTTTGAGGGGAGTCCGATAGTCGTAATATCAACTCCTGTCGGATCGATCCATTGCTTACCGTTGATGATGATCCCATAAGGGATGGTGATTCCGACTCCCGTGGTCGGATCGATCGCCGAGACCGAGGTCACGCTCTTTGGACCGAGCACCAAGCTGGCAGTTGTCGGCATGGTGGCAGGTGCGGGCTTGTCGATCCCTGCTCCACTGATCGGATCGATGGGGGAGATTCCTGTCCCATCCCATCCGAGATTGATGGTTCCAAACGGGGCTACCAAAGTTCCATTTTGCATGATTGAGGAGGCATACAGCGACAAGGTTCCTGCAGCAGAAAGTGGTAAGGGTATGGGGCCTCCCGCCTGCTCCACGGTGATGGAACCCTTAGCACTTCCGTGATCGTAGGCCGCCAGCGTGAAACTCGTTGCCGTGGTGGGATAGATCTGAGCCGCTCGAAGGATCAGGTCTCCGGCAATGTCGAATGTTCCTCCTCCCCGTATAACCCCTCCGGTCGCATCCAGGGTTGCCTTGCCGATGTTTTTGAGCAGCAGGTTACCCACATCCAAAATGCGGGCCTGCACGCTCAAAGATCCCGGCCCGAAACTTGGAGCCACATAGGGTGCTAGGAAGATCTGAGTCTCCGCCACCCCACCAACCGGCGGGCCTGTGTTGGGTTGTCCGAGTGCCACATAGGGAGCACTAATTGAGACGGCAGCATCGGCACTGATCACCCCCCCTCGAGCCACCTTGATACTTCCAGGCATCGTCAGGCTTACAGGCCCGTTGAATCCCACATTGCCTCCCAACACCAAATTATCGAACCCTCCCTGCATCGCAGAATCCGCAGCAAAATAGCCGTAGGAGAGAGATTTTTTTTGATCCGAAGCAATCCTCTCGGCCAATGCGGGTTTGCTTTGAAAAATCTGAAGTGTCGGATCAGTGGGCACTCCATTTGGATCGAATCGTCCCGAGTTGACGGAAAGGGTTCCTCCCGTGGCTGTGGGACCACCGGCACGCCCGAGAAGGGTTCCCAAGGCTAGGAGTTCTTCTCCTCCGCTCAAAGTGATGGTTCCTCCCTGGCTGTCAACACGAGTCGTGTTGGCCACTTCCTGTTGTCGGTTTAGAACGGCATGCGCCAGAGTGGAACCTCCCGTAAGGCCTGCAGCTGTCGGGATGTAAATATCCCCCGAGGATCCGGATACATCAATCAGGGATCCGGAGTTCAACACGATGTTACCGGAAACATTTACCGTTCCTCCATCAATCACACTCCCGATTCTCCTCCCCAGTCCCAAAGGATCACCCCTCCTAATCACCATTCCAGCCGTACTGATCAAGGCTCCCGAGCCGACAACAAGCGTCGGCTGGACAGAAGTGGGAATGATAGAAGCATCGTGGCTTGGATAGGTTCCGGCACCCGTAAGGGAAATCCTTCCTCCTGGCACACTAAGGGATCCATCAATTTGAGTTATCTTACCCGAAATCGAAAGCGATCCTGTCTGGACATTGAGCGACTTTGGAGAAGCAGTACTTTGGAGAATAGAAAAGCCCCCCTGCATCGAAAGTGCTGCGGAAGGACTACTCATCACGATTTGCGGATCAAGCTGGATGCGAACACCTTGTTCCAGAAGTGTCTGACCCCTGACTTCATAATTGCCATTGCTATCCTTGAAACCCGATGAGGCGAGGCTCAGAGAAACTGCGGGCCTCACAAGATCAGGTTGGATGAAATCCTTCGTCGTGATGCCTCCCGATACAAGTTGAATGGCTTGATTATGGACGACAGGGCGGATGACGGTTCCAGATGTAATGCGTACTCCTGGTATCTCATCAGCAGCCGTCCCGCTTTCTGCCGCGAGTCCGATACCACTCAGGGAAAATGTCGCAAATCCACCCTGGTCAAAAAACGATGGAGAAAGTGCCAGAATACGAGAATCGCTCACTGAACCACCGATTTGAAAAGCTGGAGCCGCTATGCTGAGGGAGCCTGATTGCGCTCCCGGACCGGCATACCCCTTAAGACTCCCATCCATCTTTAGCAGGCCGTCATGAATCGTTGTCACTTCAGGATCCTGTCCTCCGGACAGGGCTATACTGCCTGCACTTCCATAGATAACTCCGCTGGAGGAGGCTCCAATCAATCCTCCATCCGAAACATCGAGAAGACTCCCCTTTGCAAAGGAAACCCTGTAACCGGAGAGCGATATATTTCCGCCGTCCGAAACAATTGGCGACTTGTAGGCATCCGGACCGAGATTATAGGAAACGGTACCGGCGGTATTCAGGACAGCGGTTGAACCCACAAGAAGATTCCCTCTTTCGGAATTTGCTACCGAGGGAGTCGTCCCCGCTGCATCTGCAACCTGCATATCCGCGTAGCTAAAATCATAAGTCGTAACATTGATGGTTCCTCCGGGTGCATTAATATGTCCATCTAGTCGTATATTCGCACCGGAGAGTATCACCGAACCCTTAGGTCCCATCTGAAGGCTGATGCTTTGAGGCAATACGATGGTGCCGTCGTGGTTGTTGACAACAAGGGAACCGATGGCATCGCCAGAAAAGTAACCTGCATTAAGGGTGATCTGCGAGTGAGTGAAGGAATCCCCTGCGCCATTGGCAAAGAGCACCGAGGGCTGATACAGGGAAGATGGTTTTTCATCTGCAGTGGTCCCATTGACTTCGAGATCGAGTGTGGAAGGGGTTGCCAGCGTACTGAGCGTCGGGGAACTTCTGATCTGACGCGGTCCGTTGACCACCGTTCCTTGAATCTCGCCGTTGAGTGCCATGGATGGGGCCTGAATGGTGATAGCTCCTCCGGAGACACCAGAAATATAACCTTCCTGCCAGGTCTTTCGAGTGGGATCCAGGATGCTCTTGTAGGTCTTGGTCACCCCCCATTTGGCTGAAGACTCGGTGGTACTGCCAGTGTATAGGCTGTAGAGCTTGTCTGGGGTTGCTTGGGAGATATCGACAATATGCCCCTGGTATTTGAGCTTTGTCGTGGAACCGTAGCCTCCGCCGTATTGAACCCAGCCACCCGAGACATCAAGCGTGGATCCTTGGTTCAGCACCACCGAATCTCCGGCATTCATCGCAATGGTCCCCCCGGCGGCCGTGAGCTGACCGACCGTGCGGTAGATCAGATTGAGAAATCCGGTGGCATCCCCAAGAGGAGTCCCCACCCAGTACTGTCCGTTGTAGGTTCCCGTAACCCGGGTATCAAGATTCAGGCTTACCCCGCGCACTTTGCCGCTTCGTTGCAAGGGGGAATTGGCCAGTTCACTGCCTCTCAACTGAACACTGAGAAAATTTTCCTCAAACGGTGCATCGACTCCGGTCGATCCTGCGGCACTGATGGTCGCACCACGATCCAACACGATGCTGCCGGCAGAGGCATCACCGACAGGGCCTAGAACGAAGAGGCTGCTATTCTGCCCGGATGGTTTGAACCAGTTTCCTGCTGAGATGTTAACACCAGCTCCGAGGGTTGCATTGAGGCTGCTGGATCGAGTCGCCTGGGTCATATCCAGCGCTGTGCCTGCGGCTGCAGATGCTCCGGGGGCATAGATCGTAGCTCCGCTGCCAACATGGATTGACCCTCCCGCTATGTTGACTATGGAAGATAGGGCGAGTGATGAGCCCACGGCCTTCTCGGTACTGCTCCAATCCGGGAGGATGCGAATGACGCTTCCAGCTCCGATCTCGACGCTTCCGGTGGTTCCTCCCGGCTGCGAATTGTCATAATAATAAGGCTTGTTGCCGGGAAAGGCGCTATTCCCAACCACAGCGTTATAAAATGCCTGGATATCAACACGGCCGTTATAGGAGACGGTGGTCGTACTGTCGATTGCTCCATTGTGGATGATATTCCTGCCTACCATGGCCACATCACCTTGAGCGATCTGGACAAGTCCGTTATTGATCACCGTGCCGACCTGATAGCCATTCCCATCCTTGGTGGCTCCGGCAGCATCGGCCACCTTGCCCACATAGACATCAAGTCCCCGCAGACTCGCATCGGTGGAGGGATGAGCCGCCATGCCGACCTGTAATCCTGCCGCCATAATAGTCTGTCCGCCGGGGGTGGAGATGGTTCCGTTGTTGATCACACTTGATCCAATCAGCATCACTCTGCCTCCAACACTCGCAGAGGAGACGGGCGAGGAGATGACAGCCCCCTGATCCACAACGACCGATCCTACCTGATTGGCTCCGATGTTTCCTGGGTTAAAATCATCCGGAGATGATGCAGTAGATTGACTGGATCCTGTCAGAGGCAACGCCGAAAAGAGAAACTGGTAGCCCGGATTGTTGAGCAGTCCCCGCCCGGAAATCCCCTTGAGTGGATCGCCCGCAAAATTCGGGTTGATGGGTAATGTCGAGGCGACAAGTGTGTGAGTGTTCACTTGGGATCCGTTATGAAAGAGAATCCCGTTCTGATTCAGAATATAAATCTGCCCTTGGGCGGTGATCTGTCCGTAGATATGGGAGGGGCTGACATTGCCCATCACCTTGTTGAAGGCGATCCAATTGCCGACATCTTTTCCTCCGGCACTCTGGTCAAAGTTGAGCGTGGTCTGTTGCCCCACATTGAACTGATTCCAATAGAGATAGGCATTCTGTGAGCTCTGCGTCACGGTCACCGTATTCCCGCTCTGATTGAGCGATCCGACGCCGCTCCATTCTTTGGGAACAGTCGGCGCTTTTGAATTCATCAGTCCTGAGGGATTATAGGGATTCAATCCACCCAAGACCAACCCATTGGGTGTTCCTGAGGGAGCCATCATTGAACGAGCGTTGATCTGTAGTGTCTTAAAAGCGGCTACCTGTGCGTCAGTTTGCTGAAGGAGCATGCGTGCACGGCTTGATGTCAGCGCGGCGGAAGCTGCTCCGGCGTTCTGGAGATTTGCCGCCCCCCCTCTTCCTCCTCCAGCGCCACCACCTCCCATCGTACTACGAGCCATCGAACCCATCACCACCGGTGTCGATGTGAAGAAAAGTATGGGGCTCAGCATCAATGAGGTAAGACGCACCAACGGTGAAAAGCGCTCTGATTTCTCCAACGGAAAATCACGACGCAAAGTCACTCCCCACCTCTGGGAAGAGCCTCTGGTGATTCCGTTTTTCATATCCGACTAATTTTGTCGTATATTGATACACAGTCCACTGAATATTTTAATAAATTCAAATTTCTAGCTGCGACCTTTTAAGGCGATTTACCTCATCGATACAGCCTACAATGCCGCTTGAGGAGGCGGGGTGGAGCCGGAAGATGTCGTCGGTGACGGAGTGCTATCTTCCGGTGCGTCACCGCCACCATAGCCGAGGACTTCCACGCTGATAATTGAAGCGGGAGGCTCTGGAGCAGGTGTGGCATCGCCTTTAGCCGCTGTTGCTGCAGTAGATGTGCTAGCCGCACCAGCCGCCGCTGCAGCAGAGGCACCGCTGACATTCGGAGCAGCCGGCGGTGGAGGTGCAGCAGGCGCACCTGAGGTCGTTCCACTGGCAGCAATATTGTCCGCATTCAGAATCCTTGTCGCGGCAAGAGTCAGATTTCCAGAAGATCTAATGCCGGCATCACCTGCATCGATCACGCCGCTCGGAGCGATAAGATCCACATCCCCTACCGGCGTATCTGCCACTGTGGCAAGCACACCGATACCACCCCCTGTGGCCAAACCCGAGAGATCCGTCAGCACATTGCCGCTCTGTGGATCGATCAGCACCCGAGTGGGGGGGGCTGAAGCAACTGTCTTGGCCGAGGATCCCGCTGCGATATCCCCCTTGTCAGACCAGATCATGATATTCCCGCCACGGAGAGTGAAGATACGACCTATGCCGATAGAGACGCTCTGCTCGGTATAAATGTTGATGGCTCCCCCATGCTCGGTGACAATGCCAAAAGGAGGATTCTTTTTATAAGTATCAGTGGAATCCAGCGTGATACCTCCACCCGGTGCCAGCATACTGATGTTCCCTCCATTTTTGGTTCTGATATCCCTTTCGCGAGTGAGGATGTCACCGGTTCTGGCGGCACTTGCAAAGAAAGTTGAGACAGCCTTCTCCCCAACCGTGTAATTCTGATATCCCGGCGAATCTTTTTTACTGTAGTTACGACCCGTGTCCCGCAGGACGATGTAGAATAATTGCAACTCCAGCAACGCCCTCTCCTCAGCCGACAGCTTGGAACCGGCTCCAAAACTGCTGGCAGTGACTTTCTTGTAGATCGGATTATGCGAGTAGGTCATTGTGGCAGTCAGCTCCGCGAGATAGGTCTCCCCCTCACTGCTCGAGAGAACTTGGGTCGCAAAGGCATCGAGCGCTAGGACATTGCCGGTGGAGAGACCGTTGGGCATTTTGAGTCCCGCAGAGATCACTATGTCTGCACCGTCGTATGGCAGATAGGGATTCCTGTTGTTTCCAACGCTAGCGATTCCGTTCCAGATGGAGCTGTCATCATTGAAGTCTTTGTATGGTTTAGTGGGACCGTTCCCGAGATCAACCGTGCCTCCGGCCAACACTTCCAGCGTTCCTGGACCGCTGATCTGAATGTCTCCGCTCTGGAGCAGCAATGCCTTGATCCTCTCGTTAACGATGGCAGCTTGCGCCACTTTCTGCAGTGGAGAGAGCGGATCATAGGATATGAGGCTTCCTCCTGCAGAGATCATGCTGATATCCTCCGAATTATTGTTTTGGATGTAGAAGGCCACATCGGTGATATCACCGCCTGCCGAGACTTGTGTTTTCTTGGGGGAATACAGGGTGAGTCCTGAAATATCACCGCTTTGTGCGTAGAGATGCATGGGCTCAGGATCTGCCTGATGAAGCAAGGTCGAGCCATGACGAAGCAACTTGGTCTGCAACGCACCGTTGGCACCATTAAATGATCCGCTTTCGGCCAGAGCTGTCGGCAGAGAACCGCTACCGCTCATCGGTGTCGTCACACCGGGAAACAGGGAGGGAGATGCATCTGAGAGATTGAGCGTCGAGGCAGCCCATGGGGAACTGACGATGCCCTGCTGGTTGATTCCGTTTATTGATCCCGATGCATAGACCGAGAGGTTTCCTAGCGATGAAGGGGAGACCAGAATATTCCCCTCCAGCGAGATATCACTGTTGAAGGCTGCCAGACTCACGGATGGCGGGAGAAGGGATGAGATTGGCGTAAGGCTAGCTTCAGCGGGATTTTGCAGATTCACCATAATCCAGGGCTGATAGGCCCCTGCAAAATTATGCGTCGTTGAAAGAGCAATGGTATCCGAGAGGGCCCATGTAGAGAAGGAGGGTGCTCCCAGAATCTGCGTTCGGAAATCCAGTTCTCCTCCGAGTGCCTGGACAGTGTACGACGATCCCATGCCACTACCACCCGTGAGATCATAAGTAGAGAGGTAGGAGCGGTAGGAAAGATCGTTGTTGATACCCTGCGGCAGCAGGAAAAGATTGGCCACCGGCCCAACCAGAGCACTGCCATTTGCCGTTACTGAAATATTTCCGCGACCGAGCAGAAAGGAGGTTGGCATGAAGGTCTTGCTATCAGGATTAGCCTCCAGATGCCTATTTTGGAGATCAGTGAGCGCGTAGAGATAATCCCCGTTCACATCACGGGTCTTGTTGGAAAAGATGGAGCCGTCTGCATGGATCGTAGCATTTCCCCTCTCCACATAATAGACACCGGCATCGAGATTGCCACCGGACTTTACCGTGATATTTCCACCACCTGTTTCTGTGAGGATCCCTTGAGAGGGATTCATCACCGCCCCTCCGGACCTCGCGGTAACTCGTCCCTGTGTCGGGACGGAGGCATCCACATTGCTGATATCCCCCTTGGCGATCATCGTCACATTTCCACCGGCCAAGGCCCCGACTCCTTCAAAGTAGTTTGCGAAGTTCACCCACCATGTCGTCGAGGTTAATTCGTCAGACAGAGTCTGCTGATCAGCGACAGTCAAGCTCACCCACTTTCCATCGGCCCCGATATTCCCCCTGCGCATCAGCCAGTTAAGAGGGATCTCCCTGGATGAGTCTGCCGTCAGGGTCGGATCATTCGCATAGGGGGTCTGAATCTCGGTTTTTGCTCCTGTGTGAGGATCCGTGTAGTATTGTTGCGTCAGCGTCTGGAGGTGCGCAATGTTTCCTCCTGCCATCAGGCTGACATTGCCGCCATTCACGGAGTACTGAGGGTAATAAACGATATTCTGCTGGAAGGCTCCGATCCCAAGGGAAATCAGATTTTGAAGCGAGTTGATGGATAGCGGAGTATCAAAATTTCCTCCCAAGGTGGGATCCACTACCTGAGACCCCGCTGTGTAGATTGTGGCAAACTGGTTCAACAATTGGATATCACGACCCGATGAGAGGGCGATGTCTCCTGTTCCAGTCCGGATCACCTGATAGTTTCCGGCAAGAGCGTTCGCGGTCTGGTTCACTGTCGGATCACCGGTCAAGCTATTAGCATTGGCCGTCGGAATACCGATTTTGATATTCCCCGTACCGGATGATCCCATGGCCATAGGATTGGCAGAGGTACTTTCTCCTCCCGCCGTGATACGATAACTCCACGATTTCTGACCATATTTTGCACCGGAGTTGTCGGTCAGGATCGGAAGCAGGGGGGCAAAGTACAACCCATATGCTGCTCCATCAAAGGCAAGTGCCTGATCCGCAGTGTTGATGCTGTCCCCAAAACCATCGGAGAGACTGCCATTGAAAGTGATGTCACCCTTTGCTCGCAGAGACAAGAAACCGGGATCACGCCCGATGGTCACGCCGGCATCATTACCCAAGAGATCCGTCACATGAAGTTGTTGCCCGTATCTGGCAAGAGAAAGATCCCAGTCGGCATTCAGCACAAGACTTCCGAGCGAGTTGACAATCTCCTCACCAGGGTTCACCTGAAGAACCGAGACATTGGCGGGCGTCATCGGAAGTCCGACCCTTCCACCTATCGTGGCAAAATGAGCCATAAAGAGGTTAGCATTATTCAGGGCAGTCGCCTCATAATTATCAATGGCTGCCGTCCCAATTGTGACTGCATCCTGTCGGAAGAATCCCTCCAAATTAATGGATGAGGCACCTGTGATTGTGGCCTTGACGGGATTGATTTGGAGATCGGAGTTGTCGGTGGTTTGGGGAGCACGGAGATGGAGCGTGCCGGATGCCTGTCCCAGACCTGCGATGGCATCGACTCCAAGATCCAGAGTGGCTCCCGCCTGGAGATCCACAACGGATGTCCCATTTGCAAACGAGGCACCCGGAGCGGTGGCGGCAATGACAGCCACCGTAGGATTATTCCCTGCTTCCAGATCGATGGAGCCACCCTTTCCTGCATTATCAAAGTTTCGCCCATGAACCGTCAGCAAGGATCCCGGAGTGACAACCACACTCTGTCCGGCAAAGAGGCTGATATTCCCTCCGGTAGTTCCTGAGGCGTCGATGGTACCGTTAACTCTGATCAATCCAGCATCAGCCGAGAGTGTGTAGGAATGGGCCTTAGCCGCTGTGAGAGTCACATTCGGGTCGTTTCTCAGGCGGATGTTCTGCGACTGGCTGAATCCTCCGCTGGTTAGCAGATTCTCCAGAGGATCTAGGTTGCCTCCATTGTAGGAGCCTAGATCCGCAGTGAAGAATCCTGCAGTCCCATTGGCTGCTGATGCATCGATAAGACCCCCCAGCAGGGCTATGCCGTTGGGGGCACTGAGTGTCAGACTTCCTGCATTGCCTGCCGCCGGTTGGGCACTGAGGTTGAGTGTTGCACCGGGGGTGAGGATCAGGTTGCCGTTGTCGGAGGAGAGGGAGATGGAGCCAGCATCCGTGTATTGTGTGACATCAAAGAACTGGCGTGATGTGCCACCCACATCCAAGAGTGAGGAGATGGTGAGGTTACCGGTGGTGGCCTTGACCGAGAGCGATCCGCTGGGCAGGAGGATGGGGGCTGAAATGGAGACGCTCGATCCCTGAAGCGAGAGAGAGGCACCCAAGCCCGGAGTGAGTGATGCAGTACCGGGATCAGTGATATTGAGTGATCCTCCAGCTTTAATAGAGGTCACCGCTCCACTCGCACCAGTAATCAACGGCGCAGAGAGGGTCAAATTGCCGGCAGTGATCATGGAACCCTTGCCGGTTGTCTGGATTCCACTACTCATGGTGGCTCCCACATTCTGAAATCCTCCGATGCTAATAGCTCCGGACCCAAACGTCATGATGTTGCCGGTGAAAGAGAGCGATCCACCCGCGGCTGCGGGGACGCCTCCCGAGGGATCGATCGAGCCATTGGCATTATCCAGCGAGATCAGAGAAGCCATCATACCGACGGTTCCCAAGTTATCGCCAAGGAGTTCCCCGGCATGAAGCCCAAGCGAGAGCAGGGAGGCACTACCGAGCACGCCACCGCCATGAAACTCGATGGAGGAATAGCTGGTCAGATTGAGAGATTGAACCGTGGAGAGTCTTTGCAGCAGAGAGCCGGAGAGATTGAGCATGCCGGCCTGACTCGATCCGTCGAAGTCGATGGCCATTTTTCCTGAACTCAGGTTGATGCTCTTTGCGTCAAGCACGGCGGTTGAGGCGATGGAGGCATTGCCCGAGGAATCGAGGGTGATGGAAGCACCGGAGAGATTAGCACCTGCTCCTATCTGAAAACCAACCACACCAGCCTGATCGTTGCCTGTACGCGTCGTCGAGGCGTTCAAATCACTGCTCACCCGTACCATGGCCCCATTCCCACTAACGGCAATAGGCGTCGAGAGATCGGTTCCAAGAGCCCGGATTGAGGAGTTATCCTTGAGTGTAACCTCGTTTTTTGAGGCCAAGATCACTTCACCTGAGGTTAGCGGTGAGCCTGCATTGTCCACCACGATGCGTGAAGTCGAGGGGGTCGTCGTGAAACTTGTCTTGTCGGCTGTCGGCACCCGAATTCCCCCGACGAGAAGACTTCCTACACGCCAGCTCGAAAGCAGGGAAGCGTTCAGCACAATGGCATCCGACGACGGAGATGAGGAGTTACCCGAGATCAGGAAATTTTTGGTTGATGAGATATCGACGATCGATCCATGCCCCCCAGAGGCACCCCACCCACGCACAGCGCCGTTGATCGACATACCTGAGGCTCCGTTAAGTAGCAAATAAGCGGCATCCGAAGGACGGGAAGAGGTGGTCGATCCTTTGAAAAATGTGTCTGCGCTGATGAGTGTGTATTTAGACATTGCAGCAATCTGCAACGGTGAGGAGACCTTGTAGAGAGAACTCAATCCTGAAATAGCGGGAGCTGACTGAAGCCCATTGTAAGGGGTACCACTCACGATCACCGAACCATCAGGTTGGGCAATCGCGCCTGCCAGACGGGAAGCGGCCAGAGGAGTGATCAGAAAGGCTCCCGGTTGGTTGGCATAGCTTGACGGAAGAAGGGTGTAACTGCCTGCAGCAAGTCCGGAACCGGCCGAGATTTTTATTTTTGAACCGATACCCAGCGTTCCATCGGCATATCCCGTTGGGGCAAAATCTGGCTGATATCCAGGGATAACCGCGTAGGACTGCGAAACTTTGGACCAATAAGGTCCGACAGCAAGAGGTTGGCCTGCACTATCCTGAGTGGCAGACCAGATCGTCCCATTACGATCGGTCACAAAATCCCCCGCATAAGACCTCCCGCCGGCATAAGACACGGGATCCGAAGCAATATTGATCTTGCCTCCCGTACCCTGAACCCACTGACTCAATGTCACCTCTCCACCCCCTCTCAAATCGATCAGGGAGCCGCTTTCCGTCACGATATTTGCTCCGGCCACAGTGACGGATTTGTAGGGCAGTCCTTCTGTGGTGATATTGGCTCCTGAAGGATCAGTCCAGATCTTGCCATCTTTGGTCGTGCCGTAGGGTACCGAAATGGAGTTGCCAGTCTCGGAATCTAGTCCCGAAACCGTGGTCACACTGCCTGACACGAGCGTGATTTTGCTGGCGGTAGGTACAGAAATCCCTGAAATGGGATCCACCGGCGAAGTTCCGGTCCCATCCCACCCCAGATTGATACTACCGAAGGGAGCCACGAGCACCCCTCGTTGGGTAATGCTATCTGCGTAAAGGGATAGAGTTCCTCCGGCCGAGAGTGGCAGACTCGCAGAGCCGCTTCGCTCAATGCTAATCTTGCCCTTGCCAATGCCGGCACCCGAAACCGCAGCTCCCGAAGCATCATGGTTGTATGCTGTGATTTCGAATTTCGTACCCGTGGCGGGATAAATCTGTGCCGCCCTCATAGTGAGTTCGCCGGCCATGGCAAATGTTCCATCACCACGGATGGAACCACCCGAGGCATCCAGTACCGCAACGCCGATGTTGTTCAGGGAGAGATTTCCGACATCGATCAGACGGGCATGCACATCAAGCTTACCTGGACCCCAGGAGGGCTTGGCAAAGAGTGTCTGCTGTGCCGGGTCAAAGACGCTGAGACGCGAGGGATCATCCAATGCCAAAGGTGCCACAAACGCTCGCCCAAGGGCTATATAGGGGGCGGTAAGACTCACGGTGGAGTCGGCGTAAAGAACCCCGCCGGTGGCCACCTTGATGCTTCCTGGAAGGTTCATCGAGACGGGGCCCTTGAAGAGTACATTCCCGCCAAGTGTCACCGCGTCAAATCCGCCGTTGGCAAAGGAGCCTACCGTGACATGGCCACCCCCATTGGGAATTCCAATGTTTTTGGACGAGACAGTGCTTCCCGGCATTGCTTCGCCCAAGGCCGAGATGCCTGTTTTCTTAAATGCTGTGGGAATCGCCATCCCATCTTGGGCGATTACAAGATTGGGGTTGACAAGATCGGTCAGCAAGGCCGGATCATTCGGCGCATAGAATCGTCCTGACTGAATTGATAGTGAACCACCAAGCGCCGTAGAACCTCCACTTCTGGCCATCAAGGTCATGTCGGAATAGAGCATTTCCGATCCTGAAAGTGAGATCGATCCTCCTTGGGAATCAACCCTCAGGGCAGACAATTGTATCTTGATCATTTCTCTCAGCCCACCCGTTCTGACGAGACCAAGCTGATCGGGAAAATAATCGTAAGTTCCAGAGGAGCCAGAGGCATCTAGTACCGCCCCCTTTTCCCCCAGGATGTTGCCTTGAATCGAAATCGAACCTCCAGGCAGCACAGCTCCAAACCGGGGTCGCTGATTTAGAGGATCATGGGCATAGAGGGCAAGACCTGCAGTGGAAATCGAAGCGGAGGGCGCTATTTCGACAGTGACCTGTGGAAGCAGCTGCTGCTCCAAATTGGGATAGGTGGATGCTCCTGTGATTGAGACAGTTCCGCCGGGAGCAACCACCGATCCCAGCATGGCCACTGTACCACTCGAAGCCTGAAGCTTAAAGCCACCTCCTACCGCGGATGCAAATCCGCTGTTGACTACAAGCTGCGGATCGAGGAGCACGGAGGCCCCGGCTCCCAACACGGCATCACCGCGGACGAGCAAGGGATTTCCTCCCACCAATCTGTTATCCTTAATCCCGAGGGCACTGAGTGAGATCGAGGGAGCTGGACGGTATGGATCATCCAGTACCTTAGGACCGAGAAGAGGAGTGCCGTGATCGAATGCAACCATCTGCGAGACCACCTGCGGGTGGATAGTTGTACCGGGACTCACAGAGATCCCCGGCACAAAGTCCTTGGAAGAACCTGCCACTTCAAGTCCATATCCTGAGAGGTTGAAGGTTCCAAATCCTCCCGTGTTGAAAAAAGCAGTCGGGAGATTGAGGATCCTTGGGTCTAAGGAAGTCCCACCGATTTGAATGACTGGTGCTGTGACGGATAACGTTCCCGGAGTGCTACCATCAATCCCCCCATAGCCTTTGAGTGTAGCTTCAAGCGATAACGACCCATTGTGTATGGTATTTCTTCCGCTGTCCTGACCTCCTGAAATGGCAATCGAACCAGCATTGCCATAAAGCGGCTTCCCGGAAGCACCGATCAGGACTCCGCCCGAGACATCGAGGAGTGCCCCTTTCTGCAATCGGGTCTCATAACCATTGATGGAGATTGTGCCACCATTCATGGCAATGGGGGTGGCATACCGACCTGAGGAAGTCACCGCATCGTTGAGCAAGAGACCGGCTGTGGAGATCCTTGCCGTCGAGCCCACTGTCATGAGGCCGCTCTTGAGATGGGAGAGCCCCTGACTGGCAACCAAGACATGGGTCCCATCGGTTTTCACCACTTCAGTCACACCATTTTTACTAGGACCGTATTGAGCCACTTTTTCCCCAGTGGCGTTGATCACCAGGACATCCAGAATCGACTGGGCATGCAACTGATCCGAGGAGAGGGCATTGAGCACACTGTAGGGAGTCAGATCCGCCTTCAGCGTCACAATCCCGCCCGGAGCTACGATGGAACCCTCGACATCGACATTACCCGCCTCCAGACTGACCGACCCGTTCACTCCGAGATTGAGGGTAGTATCAGAGTCGACCTTGATCGAGCCGTCATGATTGAGCACGGTGAGATGGCCGAATCCGCCAGGCGAGACAAGTCCACTCGGAACACTGTAGGCTGGTGGATTGCGTGAACCTGTAAACATAACATTCTGAACGACAGTATCACCGGAAAAATTCAGCCCGAGGGTGGCAGTTTGCGGCAGACTGCTTGATGTCGCGGCTGTGTTCTGCGTGGTATTGGCGCGTTGTTGCTTGGGGCCAACCACCGTGTTTCCAAGCAGTTCCCCATTTAATGCAATGGAGGGTGCTTGGATGGCGATGCTTCCCGCATTGTCACCGGACATATACGCTGGTTGACTCTGCTTGTTGCTCGGATCCAGCGGGCTTGTCCCGTAAGTTTTGGTCACACCCCATTTGGAGGAGCGCTCCACGGTGCCCCCTCCTGTGTACGTACCATCATAGACCCGATCAGGGGTGGCCTGGGAAATATCGACCAAGTGCCCCTGATATTTAAGTTTTGTCGTGGCGACTTTTGCAGCGGAATATTGCACCCAACCGCCCGAAACATCGACCTTGGAACCGCTCTGAAGATCCACACTATCCCCCGCCATCATGGAGAGAGTTCCACCCTTGGTAGTAAGCTGCCCGACACTCCGCTCGATCAAACCGGAAAATCCCGTAGCATCGCCAAGAGGTGTTCCAACCCAGTACTGGCCGCTATAGGTTCCACTGTTCCTCGCATCTACAATGATCGACTTGCCCCGGATCGGGCCACTGCGCTGGAGGGGTTGATTGGCCAGCTCGGAACCGCGCAATTGAAGGGTGAGAATATTCTGTGCGCTGTCAACCTGAATTCCCGTCGATCCGGCCACATTGATTGTGGCACTGGGAGAGAGGGTAATCCTTCCCCGAGCATGGTAGAAGCTCGCAGCGGCCGGATCAGCAACAACGGCGTCATCAGCACCATCGATCATGTTTCCGGCACGCTGAACCAACCATCCTCCGGCATTCAACGTCACGCCGTTGAGAAGATCCTGTCCCAGTTGGGACTTGGCATAGGTCACGGAGCCATCGGATGCGGTGTATTTTGTGCCGATCGCGCCCGGAGCAAAAATCGTTGTTCCGTTCTTGAGATTAATGTTCAGACCGATGATGGAGATTAGCGAGTTGAGCGCCAATGCCGAACCTGTGATCGTCTCCTTGCTTTCCCATTCCGGCAGAATCCTGATCAGACTTCCCTTCTGGAGATCCACCACTCCTGTGTTTCTGAACACAAATGCCGGTTGCCCGTTCCCTGCAATATATGCAGGATTGTTGAAAGCGTTGTAGTTGGCCATCAGGTCAACTCTCCCATTGAGCGAAACGGAAGTACTGCTCTCGATCACAGCACCTGATCCATTGCGCACCGTTTTTCCGGCGATCGTGGCATTGCCCTGCTTGACTTCGATGAGACCAAAATTTTCGGCGGTTCCAACTTCATCAGCTGAAGCCGTGGTCTGGACTGCTGCTCCGTTCAGAGATCCGGAAACCTTGCCCACCGTCACATCCATGCCACGCAAACTTGGATCAGAAGATGAGTGCGGCGAGAGGGAAACCTGAAGCCCTGCTGCCAGAATGGTTTGACCGTTTGGGGTGCTAATCGAACCGGAGTTTTTCACCTTCGGGCCGATGAGTGCCACCAATCCGCCGGTGTGGCTGGCGTTGGCTGGGGAGGAAATGGAAGCACCAGCCTCTACCTCCACATTGCCGATCGGACCATTCACCACAGGGGTGAAGGAATTGCCGAGTTGCAGGGCCGTGAACAGAAACTGATTGTTCGGATTGTTGACGATACCCTGGGCTGCGAGGGCCTTCAACCCGTCTCCCGCCAGATTTTCGTTGATTGGAAGGGTTGAGGCAACGAGGGCATGGGTGTTCACTTGGGAGCCGTTATGGAAGAGAATCCCGTTCTGATTCAGAATATAAACCTGCCCTTGGGCAGTGATCTGTCCGTAGATATGGGAGGGACTGACATTACCCATCACCTTGTTGAAAGCGATCCAGTTGCCGACATCATTACCTCCTGCACTCTGGTCAAAGTTGAGCGTGGTCTGCTGCCCCACATTGAACTGATTCCAGTAGAGATAGGCATTCTGGGTACTTTGCGCCACAGTCACCGTATTCCCACTTTGATTTAGCGATCTGATGCCACTCCATTCCTTGGGAACATTAGGAGCATTCGGATTCATCAGGCCCGAGGGGTTATAGGGGTTCAGTCCTCCAACTGCCAACCCGTTAGGGACGCCTCCCGAACTGATCATGGATCGGGCATTTGCCTGGAGCGCCTTCATGGCGGCGACCTGGGCATCTGATTGCTTCAGCACTGCCCGCGCACGCGCAGCCGTAAGGGAAGCCGAGGCGGCCCCGGCATTCTGGAGATTGGCAGCACCTCCCTTGCCACCGGCACTTGCTCCTCCTCCCATGGCATCGCGCGCCATCGAGGCAAAGAGAACGGGGCTAGAACTGAGAAATAGGAGGAGGGTCAGAACCACAGAGATCAGACGGAAGAGGGGATGCTGATTCAGAGGTCGGACACCGACAGTCGAGAGTCGAGAGTCGAGAGTCGAGGACTTCGCCAAGAAATCAGGCAGAAGGCGCACGCCGGTGGCCACTGGTTTAGGCAGATGAAAAGGAACCTGTTTCATCGTTGAAATATGAGCGGAACACACCTCTCCGTCAGAGAGATTAAGTCTCTCGGTGGAAGTAGTCGGCATGAGGGCATAAGAACCGTTCAGACTACACCAAATTGGACTTACTCAATGTTACAATTTCGACATAATTGCCCTAACGCAGCGTGCCTCCACGCCCCCATGGCCCCCCTTGAATGACTGAGGCTGTTATCTTAGGAGATTATCCATTCCCTCAGGGCCTATCTGCGTGGCAAGATCCTGTTGCAATTCCGTCATCTTCCTATTCCAAGTCTCTGGATCATGCGGCAAGATATTTACCCATTGACTGTAAAACGTCATGTATTCTTGCTGTGAAGCCGCATAAAACTTCTGTTGATCCTCACTTAGATGACCTAACCCCGAGGGTCGTACTTCATAGAAAATCGGCTTAGTGACTTCTTCCTGTTTTGTTGCCTGATCTGGCGATGTTGTCATCGCTTCTTCTGATGATAGTTGCTTGAGTGAGTTTTCTGCCGAGGTGTTTTCAGGCAGTGTAGCGTCAGCTAAAGAGCGAACAAAATGCGGCGAATCGTGTGCTGGCATGGGTGCTGCCACTGTTATGACCGTGAGATGGGTCGTTTGGTAGACCAACACTCCCAAAAAACTCGCGGCACTGAGTGCCAGAACTCCGAGAATGATCAGAAGTTGTTGCTGTCTCATGACCCAAGATAGTGCAGAAATCGGGTATAAACTCCAATTTCCTTATATGCCTACTTCTTGACTAGTCTCTGATGATTTTGCGGCGAATACCGAAGGCCAGACAAGCGATCGTTCCCAGAGCAAAGAGGGCGTAGGAAGAGGGCTCTGGGATAACGGTGACCAGACCGGAATTCAGATTGATCCCTGCATAGAAGGCATTGGTTCCAGTACCGCTCCAGAGCTGCCAGGTATTGTTATTGGAGTAGTACGCCAGATTCCCTGTGTAAGAACCCGAGAGGGTCACACTGGAGAAGTTTCCGCTGATCGCACCACCCGAGGAATACACTTGGAAGAGTCCCTGATTATTCGTGCTGTTGTATAACCCCTGAATGGCAAGAGTCAGCGCACCGCCGAGGGCGATATTTCCACTGGCATTGAGAGAACTATAATTATTGGTCGATTTGATATCGAATGAAGAGAGAGAGTTGCTGGCAAGTGAGAGGGACTTCACATAGAGCGTTCCATCGGTCACGGCATTGCTCAGAGCAAGGGAGCCACCGTTTGTGACGGTGACGGCTCCGAGAGTTGCAGGGCCTCCGGCATTGATTCCGTTGAGAACCGAGCTGCTGCCGACAGTCACGGCACTGTTTGTATTTCCATAGCCTGCAATGAGGAGCGTTCCGGAGGAGACCAAGGTATTACCGCTGAAGGTGCTTACTGCACTGAGGGTGGTCGTTCCTGTTCCGGCCATGGTGAGACCGCCGAGTCCAGAAATTGCTCCACTCAGGGTGGTATTGTTGGCTCCTGCGACAGTGAGAAGGTTGCCACCATTGGTGATGGCGCCGGAGACGACTAGATTGCCTGAGGCTGCATTGAATGTCTGCGAAGCGGATAGAGTCACTGGAGTCGAAACTGTCTGGGTATTGGTCGAGTTGTTGACGATCCCGGAGGCACCGATAGCAATGTTGGACCCGCTCAGGGTGTAGCTGGCGGAGGCAGTGTTGCTAAAGGTGATGCCCGAGAGGCTGGTCACTTGTGCGTTGTTGGTGACCGAGCCGCCGCCGCCGGCAAAGACCAGGTTCTGGCTGTTGGTGATCCCAATCGTACTCAGATTGCCCGCATTCGTAGCCCAGACGTTGGTACCGCCACTAGGTGCGACATAGGCCAGAATCGAAATAACCCCGCTTGTAATCGAGAATGTCCCCGTCGTGAGTTGGCTTGAGATAATTCCTGTACCAGATCCATCGTCGGCTGTGGCGTAGGCAACAATGTTATTATTTGTAAAAGATGTGATTGATCCGGAAAGTGTTCCCGGAAAGAATCCAAAGCCATTGGCATCATTCGCTGAAGCTGATGATTGATTGGCCGTGTTGTAAATTGAGTAATAGTGACTATTGCCGAGGCTGTCTAGAATGGTCGATTCAACCGATCCTGCATTGGTTCCTGCTTGATACATAGGATCAAGAGCTGACCCGATGGTTGCAACCGAAGAAAAATCCAGTGCCTGGCCAGTATTCGCACCCGTGGTCCCAATGGTTAGACCAAAACCGGTAAGGTCAACAGCATTGACCTGCGGACTGCCAATCAGTCCCCACGAAACGACATTGCTACTAAACCATGAGGATCCATAGGTCGCACCCAGAACCGCTGCCAGTGCATTCGTAGAAAAATTGAAGCTTGAGAAGCTTGAACTACTCAGATCACCAAGATCAATCTGAACATTTTTGCTCGATCCCGTACCGCTTTGAGCAGCAAAGAAGAGAAAGGCATCACCAGGAGTATAGGTGCTTTGTGCTTGAATTCCAACGGCAGTGAAAAGCGTTAAGTAAATTGCTGGGAGAAGGAATCGCATTTTCATTGTGTTGTAATTATCGGTGGCAAGCATTTATCAAAGAAACCCCGGATCATCCATAACGATGATCCGGGGAGTCAATGGAATTTAGCTTATTTTAGCTTATTTAATAGGTCCGCCATCTGTGGTGCGGGATACCTTCATCTCGCTGAGTGCAATATTCGGAGCCAAGTTCGGATCCGTGGATGGCAAGCTCAGCACATTTGTTGAGATCGAATAGGCGAGGTTGGTCGCCTGAGCGGAAGCGATCGTGCTGTTGTAATAGAGGTGCTCATAGCCCCAGAAAGGATAAGCTCCTGAGATGGTATTAGAGTAACCAGCATCAATGTTGGTCGTGGTGCTTTGGTTATAGTTACGAGGAAGGTAGCCATTGTAAGCCATCATTTTGAGACCGTTTGCCACCTGCCCACAAGCGTCAGAGACACCTGCATAACCGATCAGGTAGTTGGTAGCAGAACCACGGGCGACCGCACCCAAGCCAACCGTTACAGTTGGAGAAACGGTATTGGTCATGTATTTGCACAGACTTCCGCCCGAAGATTGACCGCCAAACCATACTGGTGAGCTGACGCCATTGATTGTGACTGCGGCTGCTTTAGGAAGAGCCGTGATCACGCCCCCAGATGCCGTGACATCGTACTGAGTCACTGTGGTGGGCTGAGTTCCAATCTTACCAACCAGGAAGGAGGTGAGACGGGTTCCGGAATCAATGTTGCGACCCGTCAGGAAGCATCTGATATTTGTATCAGCTCCGTTACCAGTGAACTCAGATCCAAGCACATACCCATTGCCGGTTGCAATGTCTGCGAAAATCGGAGTCGTTATATTGGTATAGGGGCATGACGTATTCGCAACAAATGTGAATGGAACAACACCAAGACCCAAGCCGTTCGTGTAAGGCTCGCTCAGAGCGGTGTAAACCAAGCCATCCTTGACGCCGGTGCCCGTGAATACAGACTTGCCCTGAAAGGTATCCGAGAAGGTAAGAGTAGCCCTAACGGAAGTCGTGTTCGAATTACCAACCATCGTTGTGAAGTTCACGCCACTGCTGATGTTGGTGCCGAAGGTGCCGACCAAACCATTTGCTGTCAGCTTGGTGATGTCGAGGAAGGGGATCGTCTTCACATTCGTGGATGGGCTGGCCACCGACTGAATGCCTGATTCCGATCCGGTCCAAGAAGCCGCCACATCAACAGTCTGGCCGTTGACCGTGCAGTTTGTGAAGTAGATCGTTCCTGCACCGACATCAGTGAGGCTGGTTGCGGAATCACTGGCTGCAATGTTGCCTGCTCCAAGTGCTGTCTGGAGTGCTTTGTTGGCAGCCTTACGGAAGGCCGTAGAACCGGTGATATAGATCACCTCTGCGGAGGCGGATCCAATCGACCCGATGGTGATGGCAGCCAAGGCGGCCATCAGGATGGATTTAGTGTGTTTCATTGTGTGTTGATTTAGGTTGTTTTACTGATGTGAAGTTGTGAGGATGAATTAAGCGTTGTGAGACTTGCGGCGGGAGGCGATCACAAGCAGGAGAGCGCCAAGACCGAAAAGAGCATAAGTACCTGGCTCTGGAACCGCAGAGACATTGATCTGACCACCGCTCACTGAGAAGCTACCCGTTGTTGTCTTGCTTGCGATGATAGGAGTTCCGCTACCATCGTCAGCCGTGGTGTAAGCTACAATGGCATTGGAGCTAAAGCCTGTGATTGCTCCGGAAAGTGTTCCAGAGAAAAATCCAAAGCCATTGGCATCATTCGCTGAGGCCGAAGACTGGATCGTGTTGTCGTAGATTGAGTAGTAGTGGCTGTGGCCAAGGCTATCCGTGATAGTTCCCTGCGAAACCCCGGTTACTCCTGTTCCAGCACCATACATTGGATCCACAGCGGAACCGATCGTCGAAACACTGTAGAAATCTAGCGGCTGTCCGACATTGGATCCCGTTGTGCCGAGCGTCAGACCAAATCCGGTGAGATCTACAGCATTGACCTGAGGACTACCAATGAGCCCCCATGAAACCTTGTCGTTGGAAGCCCATCCGGCACCATAGGTGGCGTCCAGAACAGCTGAAAGAGCGGAGGATGAAAGACTGAAGCTGGAGAAGCTGGAGCTGGTCAGATCACCAAGATCAATCTGAATATTTTTTCCGGAGTTTGATACCCCTGTTTGTGCGGTAAAGAAGAGAAGGGCATCGCCGGGGGTATACCCTACGGCATTTGCGTTTGAGAAAGCGGCCAGACCCGTCAGGGCGATAGCGGCTGTGAGGAGTTGTTTTTTCATCTATTTGGGTTTTGTTGGGTTATTGCGTCTGTGTTGTTTTTACTGCGAGGTGAAATTTTTCGTCTGCTCCGTCTTTGTTTCGGATGGCTCTCATGGTCGCGGAGCCAGTGTTGATGAGGGTTTGTAGTCGGCTTGTTGGTCAACGCCCGCAACCGGATGGTGGCGAACGCTCGGACTATCGCCAAAACACCACCGCTCGTCATGACCTTTAATGTTACAATTTCGTCACAATTCAAAGTGGGGGATTTTCCCTATTTTTTGAATCTGTTAGCGCATTTTGGAGATGAAAAATGAGGGGAAATTTTGGGGAGGGGATGAGCGTAGGAAATACCGAAAACTAAAAAACTGACACGCTGACATGGGACAGCTGAAGGCTGAAGAGCGAAGTCGGAGCTCAGAAAAGCAAGTGAACCTTGTCTCCTCCGAATGGTGTCTTCCATTTTTTCTCCCGCTAGTAATGAGTTTTCAGCTTTCATCTTCCATGGAACCGCTTTTTGCTATTCTCCATGAAGGTTCTCGTCCTTGGTTCCAATGGCCGTCTTGGGGCCGCCCTATCCCGCCGTTGGAAATCACTTCCGCGGATTTCCGAGTTGATCCCATTAACTCGAAAGGAGATCAATCTTTCCGATCCTCTCTCCGCCGAAGCCGCTCTGGCCGCCTACGCATTCGGCCCCGGCGATGTCGTGGTGAACTCCGCCGCCGCCACTGATGTGGATGGCTGTGAGCGGGATCCCGAACTTGCGCGCCTTATCAATGCGGAGACACCGGGCCGCATCGCCCGACTGTGCTCTGCACGGGGTGCCCGCCTGATCCATATCGGGACGGACTATGTCTTTGACGGTCTGCTTGACCGACCCTACACCGAGGAGGATGAGGCGAGACCGGTCAGCCACTATGGTGCCACCAAACTGGAGGGTGATCTCGCTGTGCTGGCAGCCAGTCCGTTGCATTGTGTGGTGCGGGTCTCATGGGTTTTTGGCCCTGACAAGCCAAGTTTTGTCGATGCCATTGTCCGCCGTGCACTGACTAATCCCGAAGCAGCAGCCGTCCACGACAAGACCTCCTCCCCTGCCTATACCGAGGATCTGGCTCTCTGGCTTGAGTCATTTCTTGATCTTGCGCTTCCCGGAGGCGTCTATCACCTCTGCAATAGTGGCACCTGTTCCTGGCGGGACTACGGAGAATATGCGTTGGAGTGCGCCAAGCATTACGGCATTCCCGTACTCACGACAACTGTCTCACCCTTGAAGCTCGCCGACATGAAAGCCTTCGTTGCCATCCGGCCTCCCCACAGCGCTCTGGATACTTCGAAATTCACGCGGGCGACTGGCATTGTTCCGCGCTCTTGGAAAGAAGCAGTCAGGGAATACTTCACCTCATGGCAGGTGTAGTCCTCCGTTTTCTCCTACTTTCTGAGTTCATCGCATGAAACCACTCCTCCGCATCTGGCCAGCCGTGGTCGTGGCCATCGTGGTCAGCTATTTTTTTATCGACCGCTCGCTTTGTAGTTACATCTACGACCATGCCGTGCCCCAGCAGATCTGCGCACTCTTTCAGATCCACCACTGGCCCCCTGTGCAGGCAGATCAGGGAGATCTGGAGGGGCATCAGCTCAATCTCTTTGTCCAGCTTGTGGAATGGCCCCCCATTCTGACTGGTCTGGCCCCCTTCCTGTTGCTTGCGACTCCCTTTCTAAAATCGGGCAGGTTCCGCACGCTCCTCATCCTCATGAGTGTCAGCATCCTCTTCACCTTCGGACTGAAGAACGAGCTCAAGTGGATCTTCAGCCGGGACTGGCCCCTCACCTGGACGCATAATAACCCCTCATGGATTGGCAATCACGCCTATGGATTTCTATGGTTCCAAGGAAAACTCTTTCAGGGTACCGATGCCACTGGATCATTCCCTTCGGGTCACACGGCCATCGCCTTTGCCTCGTTTCTCCCGATTGGCTTGATCTACCGCAGGCTTCTCCCTTTCTGCATCGCGCTGGCAATCTTTGAAGGGCTCTGCATGGTCGTGATGGATTATCACTTTTTCAGCGATATTCTGGCAGGGGCACTTGTAGGCACCACCTGCACCCTGCTTGTCAAATCGACAATCCTGCCTTCGGATCTCCCGGCCGATGCCCCGGATGTAATTCCCAAAGAGCCTGTTTGAGGAATTTGTCATTTGATCCCATGTCCAGCCACCGGTTTTATCTCGCGCCTGATCGTTGGCTTCATGAGCGGCCAGAGTTGGAGAGCGCGGATGCGCATCACTGCTGCGATGTGCTGAGGTTGGGGGCGGGAGACTCTGTCGTCGTCTTCGACGGTTTGGGAAAGGTCGCGGAAGCGGAGCTTTTGGAGGTGAATAGGAAGCACTGCACGCTACGCATCGGCACCCAGGCCGTGACGACCGAGCCGCGCTGTGCCATCACGCTGGCCCAGTCTGTGCCCAAGGGTAAGAATATGGATCTTGTGCTGCAAAAGGCCGTGGAGTTGGGGGCCTCGTCCATCGTGCCGCTGATGACGGATCGGACGGTGGTGCGCCTGGATGAGGCTGATGCGGAGCGCAAGCGGGAGCGATGGCAGCAGATCGCCATGGAGTCCTGCAAGCAGTGTGGACGCAATACGCTTCCGCGTGTGTGGCAGCCCTGCACAGTGGAACAATTTCTCGAAACTAGGACGGAGGGACTTCTTCTTCTGGCCTCGCTTCAGCCAGATTCCAAGCCCATCAAGGAAGTTCTGGCTGTTTACCGGCAGGCCAAAGGGCATCTTCCCGACGATGTCACGGTGCTGATCGGCCCGGAAGGGGATTTCACCCCCGCCGAAATCGCGCTCTTCAAAGCAGCAGACGCCGTTCCGGTGACGCTCGGCCCGACCATTCTCCGCACGGAGACTGCCGCCATCTACTGCTTGAGTGTCCTTGCTCACGAGCTGTTTTAGCCTTTAGCCTACAGCCTTTAACCTGTAGGGTGCCCCCCTTTCATCATGTCCGCCCAACCACTTACCGACACGCAGAGCCTTCCCGATGATCGCCAGATTCCAATCGACAGAGTCGGCGTGAAGGATCTGCGCTTCCCGATCCGCGTCCGTGACAAAAATCACAACGAGCAGGGAACTATCGCCACGGTGCAGATGACAGTGGATCTGCCTCATCATTTTAAGGGAACGCACATGAGTCGCTTCGTGGAGGTGCTCAATTCCCACGGCCCCATCCTCCATGTGCGTAATATCCGCGAGATTCTTGTGCAGCTCACCGAATGTCTTGAAAGCGATCAGGCTCATGTCGATTTTGAGTTTCCCTATTTCATGGAGAAGGCAGCTCCTGTCACCGGAGCAATCGGATTGCTTGATTACACGGTGAGGTTCAATGCGACTCTCTCCGGGGGACCCAAGGGACCGGTTGACTTCATCGTCACGGTGATCGTTCCGGTGACGACTCTTTGTCCCTGCTCCAAGGCGATCAGTGCTTCGGGCGCCCATAATCAACGCGGTCATGTCACCTTTGCTGTGCGGTGCGCCAAACCAATGTGGATCGAGGAGATGGTGCGGCTCGTGGAGGACTCCGCCAGCTCCGAGCTTTACAGTCTGCTGAAACGCCCCGATGAAAAGTTCGTCACCGAACAGGCTTATGCCAATCCTGTCTTTGTCGAGGATCTGGTGAGGAATGTATCGGCACGGGCGGAACGGGATGCGAATATTCTTTGGTATCGGATCGAAGCCGAGAACTTCGAGTCCATCCATAATCATAACGCTTATGCCCTCATTGAATCCCGGGCGACCGGCATGAATGACACCAAACCCTCCTGATCTCAATGGAACGCATTGCCCTTCTTGCCTCCACGCTCTGCTATCTCTTCAGCTTCGGTCACACGCTCTTCGTCCTCGGAGCGGGACGATTCCATCCGGGGAGATTCAATTTCATCGCCATGGCTCTCGGGGCGGCAGCACAGGGTTGGTATCTCTCACTGCGCGGTGTCGCCGAGCATGCATGTCCCTTGGGAACAGTCCCTGAGACGCTGATCTTTCTGAGTTGGTCAATCGCGTTGATTTACCTCGTGATCGGTCCCTCTTATAGGATCTCACTCATGGGGGCCTTCACCGCACCCCTGGTGCTTCTCCTGCAAATTGTTGCCGTACTCCTACCCGAGGGGGCTCGGTCGGGTTTTTTCCGGCCCAATCCCTGGGTGGAGACTCATGCGGCTCTCTCACTCGTGGCCTATGGCGCATTTGGTCTGGCGTGTGTCGCCGGTTTTATGTTCCTGCTTCAGGAAGGCCAGCTGAAGTCCCGCCGTCCCGCCCCTATCTTTCATCACCTCCCTCCGATCACCGTTCTTGCCAAAGCCATCCTGCGGCTGCTTTGGCTCGGATTTTTGCTCCTGAGCTTGAGTTTTGCCGCCGGAATGCACGCTCATATCATGATTTCAAAAGCCAAATTTTTCTTCTCGATTTTGATCTGGGTTCTTTATGCGATGCTTCTTGCGGGAGCAAAGACGGGGTTTTTCACCGGTCGGCGTTTTGCTATCCTTGCTTCAACAACTTTCCTGCTGGCTTTGGTCCTGCTCCCGGTGATCCAGCATCTCTCCAGCGGCACTGAATAGCGAAGCGCTGATTTAAGATGAATATTCTCTGCGCCGGCATCAATCATCGTACGGCCCACCTTGAGGTGAGGGAGCGGTTTGCTGTGCGCGAAGATGAGATGGCTGGCATGCTGGGCCGCCTTTGTGAAATCGAAGGTGTCTCCGGGGTCGTAATGCTCTCTACCTGCAACCGGGTCGAACTCTACGCTTCCGGCCTCTGCACCTTGCGTGCATTGGATGGATTCCGCTCCATCCTTGCCGAGCGAACCGGATTGGAAGCCCCTCTCTATCACCATGACACGCCTCAGGCGGTCAGACACCTTTTCCGGGTGGCAAGCGGGCTTGATTCGATGGTGATCGGAGAGACAGAAATCCTTGGCCAGGTGAAAAAGGCCTACTCGATAGCTAATGAAGCGGGAGCCGCCACCCGGTCGCTTCACAAACTCTTTCAACATGCCTTCCGTGTGGCCAAAACGGTTCGCACCGAGACTCAGATCACGAGCGGTCCCACCTCCATTGGATCAGTGGCAGTGGAGTTGGCCGGAAAAATCTTCGGCTCACTGGAGGGTAGGCGCGTTATGATTCTCGGTGCCGGGGAGATCAGTGAAAGAACCGCCAGAAGTCTTCAATCCAGAGGGGTCAGGAGCGTGATCGTCTCCAACCGCACCTATGAACGCGCAGCATCACTTGCCGCTGAGATCGGCGGGATGGCCCTCCATTTTGATCACTGGGAGAATGCCGTCGTCGATGTGGACATCCTGATCAGCTCGACGAACGCCCCATCCGCACTCCTGACTCCTGAGAAGATCGCCCCACTGCTGAAACTTCGTCGGGGAGCTCCCCTCTTCGTGATCGATCTGGCCGTTCCGCGCGATGCCGACCCCGCGATCAATGAACTCGACGGGCTCTTCCTCTATGACATCGACAGTTTGGAACAGATCGCTGCACAGTCGCTGGATATTCGCCAGCAGGAGGTGGTCCGCTGCGAATCGTTGATCGATCATCATGTGGGGGGATTTCTGAGCTGGCTTAAGACCGCTCGCGAACCGGGGATGCCAACATGACGAAAGCGCTGATTCTTGGAACTCGTGGCAGTGATCTCGCTCTGGCGCAGTCGAAGATGGTTCGAGAAGCCTTACTGTCGGTCCATCCCGGCCTCACGGTCGAGCTGAAGATCATCACGACGACGGGGGATGCCCGAACCACTCTGGCGCTTCACGAGCCGACTGCCGAGGGGGCGGGACTCTTTACCAAGCAACTTGAGGAGGCCTTGCTAAACGGAGAAATCGACCTCGCCGTCCACAGTCTCAAGGATCTTCCCGTGGAGACTCCCGTCGGACTTTGTCTCGCTGCAATCCTGCCCCGCGCATCGACCGGCGATTTGCTTGTGTCGCATCATCCAGGAGGGCTCGCCCTGTTGCCTCCGGGAGCAGTCATTGGCACAAGCAGTCCCCGTCGCGCCCTATTGCTCAAGAACCGCCGTCCCGATCTGATAATGACAGCGATCCGCGGCAATGTTCCAACACGCTTGCAGAAGGTGGCAGCGGCTGGATCCTATGATGCCACCATCCTTGCTTCGGCGGGACTGTTGCGGCTTGGTCATGATCTCTCGGGAGAGAGTATGGAACTCAATGGCGTCACGCTTTGGATCGAACATCTCGGCTGGATGCTCCCTGCACCCGGCCAAGGGGCCATCGCCGTGGAAATGCGCGATGACGCCCCATCCATTCCCCTCGTCTCAGCCCTGCATGATGCCGCGACTGCACGATGCGTGGAAACGGAGAGACTCGTGCTCAGGCATCTTGGAGGCGGCTGTCATCTGGCACTTGGTGCCCTGGCTACAGAATCTGATGGCATGATCCATTTGCAAGCGGTCTTTGTGCCGGAGGCGAATGCACTAACCCGATTCGCTACCCTCTCCGCAGCAAGCCCCTCCGAGACAGCCCGATTGGTCGCGGATCAACTCCTCGCTTCATGAAAAAGAAACCCACCGAGGGGATCTGCTATCTTGTTGGAGCGGGGCCAGGCGATCCAGGGCTACTGACCTTGCGCGGGTGCGAGTGTCTGAGGCGGGCGGATGTGGTGATCTATGACTATCTGAGCAATCCTGAGCTGCTCCGCTTTGCGCCCGAATCTGCCGAGAGGATCTATGTGGGAAAAATCGCCGGACAACATGCCGTCCATCAAGAGGAGACCAATGAACTGCTGATCAAATTCACACGGGCCGGCAAGTGCGTCGTGCGCCTGAAGGGAGGGGATCCCTTTCTGTTTGGTCGTGGAGGCGAAGAGGCTGCGGCCCTCGCTGCGGCAGGTCTACGCTTTGAGATCGTACCGGGGGTGACTTCGGCCATCGGAGGACTTGCATACGCCGGAATTCCCGTGACGCATCGTACAAGCAACTCAATGCTCACGATTTTCACGGGACATGAGGGGCAGGGCAAGGAAACCTCCAGCATCGATTACAAGGCCATCGCCTCGGCTCCGGGAACAAAGGTCATGCTCATGGGATTGAAAAATCTAGCGACGGTGACACGGGAGCTGACCTGCGCAGGAATGTCAGAATCGACACCGGCAGCCTTGGTAAGTAATGCGAGCATGGGGCGGCAGCAAACCCTCGTCGGCACTCTCGGCACGCTGGCAGAACTTGCCAATGCCAATGAATCAGGGACCCCTGCGATGGCGGTATTTGGCGAGGTGGTCAATCTGCGAGGATCGCTCAACTGGTTTGAAAATCGACCTCTCTTTGGTCGTCGCATTGCTGTCACTCGCTCCCGGGCCCAGGTCGGCGGTCTGCTGGAAGCACTCCGTGAACTTGGTGCCGATGCCTACGAGTTGCCGACCATTCGCATCGAACCGCCCCGGGAGAAGACTGCGTTTGTGGAAGCCCTCGCCGATGTGCGCAGCTACGACTGGATCATTTTCACAAGTCCCAACGGGGTGGAGGCATTTTTCAATGCTTTCTATGCCGCCTATGAGGATGCCCGTGAACTGGGAGGGGCGCGCCTTGCGGTGATCGGCAGCGGGACGGCAAAAAAGGTGCGCGAGTTTCGTTTCGGCATCGATCTCATTCCCAAGGAATTTGTGGCTGAGTCACTTCTCAAGGAATTCAAGAAACTCAATGTGGAGCATCTCCGCATCCTGCTTCCCCGCGCCGCCGGAGCGCGCGAGATGCTCGCCTCCGAATTGGAGAACCTTGGTGCCATTGTTGATGATGTACCCGTCTATGAGACCGTTCCGGAGTCGGAGGATGTGGCAGGCGGCATCAGGCGATTCCGTGAGGAGGGTGCGGACATGATCTCGTTTACCAGCGGCTCGACGGCAATAAATTTCATGAATCTCGGCCTGTCGATGCCGGAAGGGATCAAAACCGCCAGCATCGGGCCGGTCACTTCAGGAGCGTTGCGCCAACTAGGGCTTCCGGTTGACCTGGAAGCTCCACAACACGATATAGTAGGTCTTACGGAGTCAATCCGCAGGTTTTTTACAATAATAAATTAAAGCTGATTTTAAGAATGCTCAGAACTTTTGGTGGCGCGAAGCCACTTCGGGTCGTAGAAAGAAAGTAGATAGGAAACCATTATATGCAAATTCACCTAAGCCCCCGTCATATCAAGCTCACCGCAGCCATCCACGCCCATGTGGCCGACAAGGTTGCACATCTCGAGGAATACACCGACAGCATCCTTGCCGCCCATGTCGTGCTGCTCTTCGACGAGCACCGTTCCAAGAAGAAGGACTATCAGGTGAAGATTCATCTTGCGATGCCCGGCCCCGACCTTCATGCGGAGGATTCGGAGGATGATCTTTACGCAGCCATCGATCTTGCGGTTCACAAGCTGGCCCAGCAACTCCGTAAGAGGAAGACCAAGATTAAGGAAAAGGCCAAGCACAAGGTACAGGTCGCCAAGGAAGTGGAACGCCACGGCTACCGCCGCTAAAGCTGGACCCGACTAAAGCAGGGTGGTTGATTCAGAATACAAAGTTCAGCTGGAGGTTTTTGAAGGACCTCTGGATCTGCTGCTCTACCTCGTCAAAAAGGACGAGGTGGATATCTACGATATTTCCATCGAGAGAATCACGACACAGTATCTGGCGTACCTGGAAGCATTCGAGGTGCTTCAGATTGAGGTGGCAGGCGAGTTTCTCGTGATGGCGGCCAATTTGCTCTATATAAAGAGTCGCACACTCCTGCCCAAGGATCTGCAGATGCCCGAGGAAGAGGTTGAAGAGGATGATCCCCGATGGGAACTGATCCGTCAGCTTATTGAATATCGCAAGTTCAAGGAGGCTGCAGGCCAACTGCGCGATCGTGAGGAACTTCAATCCGCACTCTTCCCCCGTGCCACATCCCCCGATCCCGCGCATGCCCCGATGGTCGATGAGAACATGCTCATCGGGGATGTCGGCATCTTCGATCTCATCAATGCCTTCCAGCGCGCCCTCAGACGCCTCCCACCCGAGGAGAAGCAGGGGGAGATTCATGAGGAGACATTCACCGTGACCGACAGGATCAATCATCTCATGCGGATGGTTGATCGTGGGGTTGCGATGAAATTTGAGGAGCTTTTCAACGCCGCCGTCTCCCGTTCCGAAGTGGTGGTGACTTTTCTGGCTATCCTTGAACTTATTCGGATGAAACAATTCAGCGTGCGTCAGGATGAACAATTCGGTGAAATCTGGCTTGAACGCACCCACCTGAGCGAAGAAGAACTCTCCTTTTCCGAAGATACCAATGAGTAATACTCCTCCACCCGATTTTCTCCCCGACGCCGAAGGTCTTGGCAGTACAATCTCCGAGGAATCCATCCTACAGGGAGTTTCTGAAACAGAAGGAAATCCAGCCGAACTCCCCGATATTGTTCCCGAGGGGACGCTCGCGGGCGATGTGCCTCAGGGTGAAATACCCCGTCTCTCACTCGTCATCGAGGCAATCCTCTTCGCCTCACAGAAAGCCGTCAGCCCCAAGGAACTGCTCGCCTACTTTAAGGCTTCTGCGTCGGCTGAACCTAACTCCGTGGCCAGTGCTTATGGACGGATCAAGGAGACCGACATCAGGGAAGCTCTTGATTCACTGCAGGCCGAGGTGTCCGCTTCAGGACGGGCCTACCAGGTGCGCGAGACTGCCACCGGATGGCTACTCAGCAGTGCGGCGGGATTCGCCCCTTGGCTGCGCGCCCTTTATCCCGAGGCCAAACCAACGCGCCTGAGTGCACCCGCCTTGGAAACCCTCGCCATCATCGCCTATAGGCAACCGATTGCCCGCGCTGACATGGAGGCTGTGCGGGGAGTTGCTGTTGACGGCGTCATGCAGACTCTTCTCGACAGGGGGTTGGTAAAGATCGCAGGCCGAGCCGAAGTTCCGGGGCGCCCGCTGCTTTACGCGACGACACAGTATTTCCTCGATCACTTTGGTCTGCGCCATCTTGACGAGTTGCCGAATGCCGCCGAGTTGCGTCATCTTCCTCTTCCAAAGGGACTTCCTGAGCCCTCATCCCAAGCTGCCGACGATGAGGGAACCCCTGATTTACCTAGGGTCTCTGAAGTTCCGATGGATTCGATCCCGGAGGGAGAAACACCTACACCCGAAGCTTAGAAAAACGCTGCTTTTCATGAATCATCCCGATCCGCTTGATGAGATACGCAAAGCCATCGACACGTTGGATGGCTCGTTACTGGGTTTGCTCAATGAACGGGCAAGACTTGCCCAGGAGATAGGAAGGATCAAGGAGCGCTCGGGTTGTCCCGTCTATGTGCCGGGACGCGCGGAGCAGTTGATGCGAAGACTGGTTGCACAAAACAAGGGTCCGCTTGACGAAGCGGCCATCCGGGCGATCTATCGGGAGATCATGTCGGCATCGCTCGCCTTGGAAAAGGATACTCTCATTGCGGTGGAGGGAAATGTCGCCGGGCTTACGCACTTCGCAGCAAAACAACATTTTGGTTCCAGCGTTCGGTATGGTTTTTATGATGACGCAGCGCGACTCTTCGCGTCCGTGGCACTTGGTTCCGCAGACTGCGGTGTGATTTCATTTGGAGAGGATGGCCCTGATGCAAAGATTCTGGAGTTGCTGGCCGACGAAAGCGTACCCGGACGAATTTTTCTTTGTGCCCAGATAATTCTTAGCGGGGAGAAGGGGAATATTTCAGCCCGTTATCTGGTACTCGGCCCATCGCTCAACGCTCCCTCGGGCGACGATCAGACGGCCCTGCTTATTCACCTTGATGATCAACCCGGAGCGTTGGCCAAAGCGCTGGATCCGTTCCGGGTGGAAGGAGTCAATGTGCTCTCGATCCATAGCCGTCGTTCACCCCGTGGCGGTCTCCACCTGATGCTGGAAATCGAGGGGCATGTTGGGGAGTCATTGGTCAGGAAATCACTAGAAACCTTGAAATCTGTCGGGATGAAGCCCATGGTATGTGGCAGCTATCCACGCTTTCATTGACTCTTTCTGATTCACCAGCTCATAAAATGGTCAAGCCTCCCGTCACCATATGCGTTGCCTGTTTCGACCGAGTCGTCTGGATTCAGGTCGAGGGCAGGGGAAATTTTCAAGGAAGCGGTTCTTTAAAAAAATTCGTCCACGCAATGATTCAGCGTGGCTACCGGGAGTTCATCATCGATCTGGCAGCCTGCGATCACATGGATTCAACCTTCATGGGAACCCTGACCGGCATTTCCCAGAATCTTCGCGAACTGGGACAAGGGAACCTACGAACCCTTAATGTCAGCCCGCGCAATGTGGATCTGCTGGAAAATCTCGGCCTTAATTTCCTTTTTTCGGTGGAACCGATGGAGGGCGAATTGAAAATGCCAGCCGAACAAGGGGCGGAGCTAATCGAACTCCCTTCGGAGACGAGCCCCGAGAAGGAGATCGTGCTTGCCGCCCACGAGGCGCTTGCCTCAGCAAATCCGGTCAACGCCAACCGCTTTCGGGATGTGCTGGAATATCTGAAGCACGAATCGGGAGCGAGGCAGGGTGCTTAGGGAAGTGCTGATTGAGGGAAGAAGGGATTTGTTTGGACCGTTCTTCAGTGAGAGCTTCTGACTGCTCTTTTTTATCTGCAAATGAATAACTCGAGTGGTGCTGGTCTTCTTCTTCAATCTCGTTCATGGTGATGCCTTTTCATGATGCTTCAGACGATTGAGACTCTTGTCATCGCCCTCATGTCCCTTGTCATGGGGGTGCTTGGTTTTATCGTTTTTGGCTCCAACAGACGCGTTGGTCAGCTCAGAAAAAGCTCTGCGGAGATCCATCAGGAGGAGAAGCGGGTTTTTGATTTTTTGCATGGGCTGGGTGCAGCCTTTGCAGAGGGGGTTCCTTCCACCGAACTCAACCGTCTCATCGTCGAGGGCGGAACTCATATTCTTAAAGCTGATGGAGGCGCACTTTATCTT
>Ga0194039_1000151_pt1 | contig 44049 bp, 43 predicted proteins | sample JunL228m_MetaG_FD_148679 | JGI IMG/M metagenome (GOLD analysis project Ga0194039, IMG submission 148679) | Anoxic zone freshwater microbial communities from boreal shield lake in IISD Experimental Lakes Area, Ontario, Canada - Jun2016-L227-8m | ecosystem: Environmental > Aquatic > Freshwater >...
TCACAGAACCATTCATACCTTATGTTGTAAGGTGAGGTCAAAGAGAGAATTAAGAAGAGACCGATTCTATATTTGTACTCTCCCTTCGGATCCGTAAAGCCACACAATTTTTTCCGATCATCAATAAGCTGATTACCGAATTTTTTGGCTTCTATACAAAGAAGATTCGTGTTCAAATTTCTTCTATGAATAATGATGTCGGGCCTAACCAGTTCGCCTTGGAGTCTCTTTGGTTCTGCATTTTTTCGGTTATACTCACAATCTACATTCCAACCAGGGAAATATTTTTTTAAATAACAAGCAATCTGATGAGTCGCGGCACGCTCATCTGCAGATAATTCTAGAAGGTCGAGGTCGTTCTCTCGAAAATCATTGACCGCACATTCTACTTTACTTCTAATGTGCTCAAATGTGTATTGTTCAACCTGAATTTCATTTGACCGATCAAGTTCGTTCAAAATTGAGCTCCTTGATTAGATCGGCATATTTTTTGATACAACGTGTCGACGCCATCCACATATCCCAAAAACGTGTCGAAGAAATTGAAAAATCTCGACATGTCACTTACCAGGACTCCGCTATTGATTGATGTAGTCAGGTTTGAGTCCGACCGACCCTCATACAACAATGTATGACATTGTAACACATTGTTAAGATCCCCAATTGCTCTAATTGAAGTCATTAATTCAATTAGGTGCATTTCAATTGAAATTTTGAAAAACTCGGATCGACTGTTAAGAACTATGTTAAGACCCCCTTAACAGGTACTTTCGCTGAGACCCTTCTCCATCTGGGATCAGAAAGCCATCAGCGCCTGACCATTTTTTCAGATATCGGGATGCCTCCACCTGGGCCGATGCCGAGTCTCCAAGACCAAGCAACATGCGACACTCGGCATTGGTGATGCTTCCATGGTCCTGCACAAATTTCGAGACGATCTCCGGGTATCGGGCGGTATCGATTCCTTTCGTGGAGGAATAGGCCACCTTTCCAATAAGATCCCGGGCCACAGATTTTGTAAGATAATAGGTTGCAGGTCTTGTGTGACCTTTCCTCTCAAGTATTCCCCTTTTAGGATCACTCATACCATCAAGGACAACGAGGGCCTCGTCCCGGTCCAGCTGGAGCAGAACCGAAGCATCCGAAGTGTTGATAAACCGGTGACCCTTGAGATAGGTGAGGACCATGAGGCCCTCCATGTCAATGTCTTTTCCATGAGCACGCCACTCTGCAACAAGTTTTGCCATCGCATGATCGAACGATCCATCAAATATCCGCAGGGTTACATGCGATGCATCTGCTTCGTACTTGGGAATGCGTTTTCCATATTCCAGCATGGGAATGAAAATTTTACGTCTGCCTGTACCTGCAGATTCTACCAGCCTCAATTTAAGAAACGCATTCGCCAATGTCCGGTTTCTTGCGACTGCTTCATGGCGGAGAATATTTTCGAGGTTAATGCCACCAATAAACCCTCCTGGACTGGTTACGGTCAATTCGTGGGAGGAATGCCTGATCAACACCTCTCCGGGATTTGTATAATCTCGGTGTGTCACCGCATTCAACACTGATTCCCGTACCACCTCGATCGGGAATGCTGGAATTCGAAGTCTGAATAAACCAATGGGAACTTCCTCTTCAGGGTTTACCGGACTTGAAAAAATCCCTTCTATCTTCTCAAGTACCTGAAGATGTCCCATACGCCACAGATCATTCCGTGCAACCTTGGTGTCTGAAATCTGATGAACGTAATGGACCTGATTTTGAGGACAAAACCGCTCGATTACATCCGGTCTGCCGAAAAGCAGCAAACCGGTATTCGTCACTCTTCCATTACGAATTGCTTCAAGACCACAGAGAAACTCCTCGTCCTTTAACCTTAATAGCTCTGATTCAGGATTCCTGCTTCGAAGAATTCCCCTCGCCCTGGCAATCTCCAGCGGGTCTAAATCATCCCTTGTAATCCCATCCGCTGGTTGGCCACTCCAGTCGACTGCACCAGTTGATATCCGGGTCTTGAGAAATTCCGCAGGATCCAACGGCATGCAGTTTTTCCCAATACGTTGTTTAAACAGGCCCTGGGCAGTACCGTATGGAGGAGTATCTCCCTTTGACACGCGGACTAGCAGAAGTCGGCCGGTGCCCTCCGGAACAGATAATTCCTCCACAATGACGGGAATATGCGGTCGTGTGCTATCGAAGATCCCACGTTTCCAGATGTCCAGATCATATCCTTTTGCGCCGTGAATGGCTTTTAACCGTCCCCTGGTCTGATCTGAAATACCAAAAACAATCACCCCACCCTCACCGTTTGCAAAACATGCAGTATATTCTATGGCAATTTTCATCTCGCTTTTAGGGTCAGTCCATGGTTTAAATTCCAAATACTGTGTCTCAAGATCGTCCGCAACAACATGGTCCAGTTGGGCTAGTAGTGCAATAATATCAGCATTTGAAGGGGTACTCATGATTTTTTCCCCGCTTGATTATACTTCGCTGAAAATTGAATGGAGAGATGCATATCAAAGGTCATATCCTAGCCCCTTCAAATTTTCCCGGATGACCTGTTCAAGTCTCTGCGATTCGGCGAACTGTTCCTGCAGAGTCGAAGTCAACCGCTTCATCTTCTCTTCGAAAGGTTCGCCGTCATCCTCAACCGCTCCGGCCCCTACATAACGCCCGGGTGTGAGTACATACCCGTTTCCTTTGACTTCCTCAATGGTGGCACTCTTGCAGAACCCTGCAACATCCTCGTATATACCAGATTCCGGATCGCCACGCCATGAATGGTATGTCCCGGCGATACTGGCGATATCGTCGTCAGTCAGCTCCCGATGGACCCGGTCAGTCATCGATCCCATCTTTCTTGCATCGATGAACAGGACCTTTCCACGCCGGTCTTTAAACCGGTGGTTTTTCTTATCCCTGGCAACGAACCAGAGACAAACCGGTATCTGGGTGGAATAGAAGAGCTGCCCGGGAAGGGCGACCATGCAGTCCACAATATCATCTTCGATGATATTCTTCCGGATCTCTCCTTCGCCGGACTGGTTGGAGGACATCGATCCGTTGGCGAGCACAAACCCCGCTATCCCCGTTGTGGAGAGGTGATGAATGAAATGCTGGACCCAGGCGAAGTTGGCATTTCCTTCCGGTGGTATACCATACTTCCATCGGACATCCTGGCGTACCCGGTCCCCACCCCAGTCACTCATATTAAACGGCGGGTTGGCGAGGATGAAGTCTGCCTTCAGGTCGGGCTGTAAATCGCGGTGGAAACTGTCGGCATGTTCCTTTCCAAGGTCATTGTCAATCCCCCGGATAGCGAGGTTCATCTTCGCAAGTTTCCATGTCGTCGGGTTTGACTCCTGGCCATAGATGCTGAGGTCTCCAATCCTGCCCCCGTGTGCCTCGACAAATTTCTCGCTCTGGACAAACATACCACCCGATCCACAGCAAGGGTCATAGATCCGCCCTTTGAAGGGGGAAAGCATCTCAACCAGTGTGCGGACCACACACCTTGGGGTATAGAACTGCCCGCCTTTTCTCCCCTCTGCACTCGCGAATTGCGAAAGGAAATATTCATAGACGCGGCCGAGGACATCCTTTGAACGGCTCTCCCTGTCGCCAAATCCTATACGGGCGATCACGTCGATCAGCTCGCCCAGGCGTTGTTTGTCAAGGGCAGGCCTTGCATAATCCTTCGGTAACACTCCTTTCAACGAAGGATTGTCCCGTTCGACGGCGATCATTGCCTGATCAATAATCTTACCGATTTCAGGTTGTTTTGCTGCTGCCTGAAGCGTTGCCCAACGTGCTTCTTTCGGGACCCAGAATGCTTTTGATCTGATTTCGTCAGGATCTTCCATTGCAAGATACCTGGATTCTGGTTCTTTGATGTACCACTCACTAGCGGGATTGCTTAATTCCTTTTCAAGCTCCCCTTGACGTTCTACAAATGCATCCGATATATATTTGAGAAAAATAAGGCCAAGAACGACGTGCTTGTATTCCCCGGCGTCCATGTTGTTACGGAGTTTATCTGCCATTTTCCAACATTCGGTTTCAAAGCCAAGATTAGCGCCATTTGAAGTGGCTGAAGACTTTTTTGCCAAGGGAAATCAACTCAATGATTAATATTCTGACAATAATTTATCGGTGCTGGAAGAATAAGGCATCGGATTATTTATTTTGTTGATAAAATGGTGGCTTCAAGCAATATCACCACGGATGTGATTGAATTGATTATTGTTATCCTTATGACAATCAGGATGTTGATGGGGATGCTCGTGATTGTGCTAATCAGCACGGAATATCTAAAAAAAGGAACGACCCACCAGTTCTCCCGCTGGTGGTCAGGCAAAATTGCAGAAGAATATGAGGGGTCATTGCTGACCCCATGGCCCCCTTCATCGCCCCGGTTAAGGGGCATCTACTATGTTGACCTGAACAAAATTAAAGGATAAAGTCCGGTCACCCTCATACAAATATTGCCCATAAATCGAGGATTTGAGTATAATAAATTAGAATTTGTGGGTTGAGGTATACATGCAAAAATAAAGAGTAAGATTATCTATTATGCAGAGGAGATCACTGGTATATGGTGATAATGGGACTTTTTGGACCTCCAAATGTTCATAAACTGAAGTTAAAAGGCGAAATAAATGGATTAATTAAATGTCTAAATAATAAGGAACCATGGAATATTCGTAGAGACGCCGCAGAAGCATTAGGGGATATCCGTGCCCAAGAGGCTGTTGTTCCTTTGATTGCGGCACTAAACGATACCGATTCATTCGTGCAAAGAAACGCCGCAGAGGCGTTGGGAAAGATAGGAGATCCTCGTGCTGTGGATTCACTAATTATTACCTTAAATGATAGAACTACCGATGTACGAAAGGAATCTGTCAAAGCGCTGAAGAAAATAGGTAATCCTGCGGTCGAATCACTAATTGCAGCGATGCTTCAGAATAAACCGTTACTGGTACGCATGGCAGCAACAGAGATTCTGGGTGAAATTGGAGATATCAGATCTGTGAATCCTCTTATCACATCCTTAGAGGATAATTTTGACCAGGTAAGTTTTCGTGCGGGTGAAGCCCTAATACTTGCTTATAAAAACCCGAAAAGTCCGATGCACAATAAGGTAGTAGAATCGATAGATAATATCAATATTAAATCGATTGAACCATTGATTTATGCTCTCGTTTTTCAGCGAAGTATGGGTTCAATTTGGACCTATGAATTATTAAAAAAAATTGGAAATAATGCCACAAAGCCTCTTATCTCCATAATGGAAAATCCGAATAGGATGATGACCTTGCGAAAGATACCCGGGTCGAATAGCGAAATTGAAGGTCTCCAACTTTTAGCTATTGAGGGATTAGTGATAATCGGGGATGCCCAGGCAGTAGATCCATTGATTGCTCAACTGAAAAATAAAGACTCCGATGTAAGGAAAGAGGCTGCAAAAGCATTAGGGGAAATTGGGGATCCCAGGGCAGTAGATCCTTTGATTGTTCTAATTAATGATTATAAGGATTATAGTTGCAATAAAGGAATTGAAGCATTAGGTAAGATTGGGGATCCTAAGGCAGTAGATCCATTGATTGCTCAACTGAAAAATAAAGACTCCGATGTAAGGAAAGAGGCTGTAAAAGCATTAGGTAAGATTGGGGATCTTAAGGCGGTGGATCCTTTGATTTCCGCTCTTAATGGTACTGATAATGGTGTAATTTGCGAAGCTTTGGGGGATATAGGAGATGAAAAAGCGATGGACTCTCTTTTAAAGATATCCGATATTCATAAAAAAGAAGATTGGATAAGTGGAGATGACTATGAGTGGTTAGCCTATGAATCATGGCAACGAATTGGGTCTGCCGCTCGCGAAGCAATTCTAAAAATCCAGGAAAAACACACAAAGGAAGCACATGAGAATAGTATTTGACCAAGCGTCAATACCTCAATGTTCCTTCAAAAATAATCAGGGTGGAGAAGCAAACGACCTCCACCTCATCCGTCCATCCATCACAAATACTCCACCTACCCTCGTCTCATCATGCATCGCATGAACATACCCAAGGGCTGACGTATTCCCAATTCCAATCAGAGACCGGGACCCAACCGAAAGCAAACCGGTACCATTCCCCGCCGATGAAATATCCATCGCCAGCGAATCCTGCATTTCAGTATCCCCCTGGCTAATCGCACCATCTGACTGATATGCAAGTGAATCCGTCACAAACATCCCCGACATCGAAGCATACTCACAATAAGCAGATCGGGTAAGGTTTGCTCCATCAGCATCAAGCGAGTCCGATCCACACGTCACACCTGCAGCCGGTGATCCGCAGGAATTAACCATCAACGACTCAGTGAGGATCCCAAGTCCCTGGCTGTCCACCTGCTGACCTGTCGAGAACTCGAGTATATCATCCGTCGACAATGACCTCTCGCTTGAGTAAGTCCCGGGACCGGATACCAGGACAGATCCTGAATATCCGCCCTGCAAGATCTCCTGCCCGATTCCGAGCGGAGGTGTTTTTGAAAGGTCCCCGTCAGATGCGGTCCAGGTCCAATCGGATGAACTGGATAACATCTGATCTCCGGATGCCTGCATCGAAACCTCACAAGAGGCAGCCTGGGCCGGGGTGATCCCGGTGCAAGCCACGCCTAATACAACGGCTGCGAACACACAACCGCCGATGAGCAACTTTCTCCTTTTCGTCAGGCGGTTCATGTCGGGACTCCTTTCCCCGAGCCGCCCGAACCTGACGGGATTCCATATTCGATATTGTACCACACCGATGGTACAGATATGGTGTACACACCCAGCCGTTTCCCTTCAGCCTCTGCGACCTGCCTGAGTAAGCTTTCCCGTTCCTCCGGCGACCGGTCAGTCGTTATCCAATCCTTTGAGGCCTGACTCATTTTGAATGAACGGCCCTGGACTTCAGGCGGTGCGACCCTGACGGTGTCGTCGGTCTGGTCGAAAAAGTTCAATACATTTTCAGTCTTTTGCTGTGCAGCATGAGTTTCAACGATAGCACTCGTTGCTCTACGATGCTGGACATATGCAAACACCGCACAAACCAGCGCCACAATAAGTTCGAACAGATTAGTTAATTCCGGATCCATGATATGCCTCCTTTGATTTCTGGTGTTCTTCGCGGTGGGTCTCGAATTCTGCACAAATGACCTCGTATTTCCCGATCCGCTCATAGATCACGAATAGCGAAGGGTACAGCGGGAGCACGACACCAAGAACAATAACGAGAAGTTCAACATCCATCCTTCATCACCTCGTAAAAAGGCAGGGGGGTTTTGGGGTTTCACGAAAGGTAACGAAGTCTGCCCCGGAACCCCTGCCATTTTCACACCCGTCTAGGCGAGTGCGGGCTTCGTGTCAGCCCAGGTGTCCACGCGGGTGACAATGGCCGCATCCTCGTACGAGGAGATGGAAATTGTCGTCCGAGTGAATGTGACGGTATAGTCTTCGCCGTTTGCGTCGTGACATTTCAGCTGGATGGAATATCCTTCCGCTTCGGTGTCCTCGATTGCCGTACCGCCGATTGCGGTCGCAAGTGCCGTGTTCCCGACAAGTGCGGCTGCGGCTGCGGTATAGCCTGCAACGGTTGACGCCTTTGCAGTCGAGTTACCCATGTTTTTCAAGGTAGTCGGGTTTTCGTACACGACCTTGACGCCAAACGACTGGGTGCCACGGGTCACGCCGGCGATGGTTACGCCGCTGACAACGTGGTCCACACACGAGAATGAGTTTGCGTCGATGACTCCCTGGACAAGGGTGTTCAATGCTGCTACACTGGCGATCGGGGTCGCGATAATACGGACCGAACGCTTTACATTTGCCTTCTGAACGAAGTCTGCCATGTTTTTCTCTCCTGCCCCGAATCAAGGGACGTGGAGAGCGTGGAGGTTTTGTTGTAAAAATAGAGGGGGACGGGTCGCCGCTAAAAAGAGCACGGACCCTTTTTTTCCGTCATTATAAGTTCTAATCTCTGACGCACCAGGGAATATTCCAGGTTAATAGTGGGCGTTTTGCTCATCAAAATGTAATGGACCCTTTTTTGAACCCTTCAAAACGCACCTATTTTTCCAATACGCCTCGTTCGATGAGCAGGTTCGCATAATCCACACCGGATAACGGACATTGAATAAGGTCCTCCAGTTCCTTTCCGGATAGATGAAGGTGAGTACGCATTTTTACGAGCAGTTCTGTGTTGTATTCTTTGACACCATGACTCAGGAAGGTGTGAACCCCGGAGATCTTCCCATCGATACAAAAGAAAAACATCTTGTGATGAGATGACCGTTCCATAAATCCTTTTTTAATAAGGGCGGCGGCGATATCCCGGGTCTTGCAGGACTTCAAGAACCGGCTCCGACAGCAAGAAGAGATTCGAGATGGGAACGAAGCCTGAGTGCATCCCGTGTAAGGTTTGCCGGGTCCTCGGCCACATAGACCCCCCACAGCGTAGAGAGTTCATCCGAAATTCCCATAATGCCTTCCTCAAGGGTTGGCGCTGAAACCAAAAGTCCAAACTCCTCGTTTGACAGGGTAAGCCGGTCGGCATCGTGCTCGACCGTGATCCGGAGCTCGCGGGCCAGCCAGACGAGACGACCCTTAATTTTCAGCCGGTCGAGAATAATAGTCTGGTTTGCCATTTTCAGCATAGGTATCATAGAATATCACCGGTAAGATAATAGGGTTTTCTGATAGGGCACTTCGAAACGACGTAGCTCAGATGTTCCTCTCTTCATTTCAGTCTCGCATACCATGGTGGCTGGAAAATCCATGCCCCTTATTTTCCCCCCGACAATAATTCGAGGTTCTTCTTCGACTGCCTGAAACCCGGAACAATTTTTACGTCTCTTCGCCATTTCACAGTCGTGACTGCAAAAAGATCACGCGGGATCGTTGATACCGCACATGATCTCTGTACGGGATTGCTGATCCTCCTCTTCCTTCTCGATATGAATCATCTATGTGTGTGAATTTTCGATATGTGATGACTAGCTCTACCGTACGAACCTAAATTTTTCTTCAATGCTCTATATTCCCATGCCAATTCGTTAGTGATCACTGGAAAATGTACCTAGGGTTGGGTCCATTAGTCCTATAATTGTTCGTTAGATTTTCCTTTTGACTGCTAATCTGTTGAAATCCTAGGAAAAGTTACGGATTGGGAATTTAAAAGCAGTCCCTCACCAGAGTTCACAGCGGGGTATGATACATCAGAGTATACCTATGGTCCGAATTATTTAGTTGGAAATTGGATTAGTGCAAGTATCAAACCCTGATACCCTTTTTCTTTGGCGGGAAATATTTCAATCCACACGAGATCACACCACAATATTAGGCTATAGGCTGGAGATCGGGGATTGCCAAACGTTCGTGCGATGCCATGAGAAATACTATTTCACGTAATAAAAGATATGGTCTTTTGAGTTTGTCGCATAACTGAATCAAAAGATTAAGACGGACCCGGAAATGCTCGCAACGATGAAGAAAAATCGATGTAACACTTACAAATATGACCAATCTTTTAAGATCCTAATATGGCTTGAGGTAGGGATTGGAAAATCGGGGATAATTTCCCCTCCTAAATTGGAGTAGGTTTTAGGTACAAATTTTCGCACCATCACTGCTACATTCGAATGAAAATCCATTAAAAATTTAAGAACTACTCATAATAAAGAGTTAAGGTGACGAAAATTTGTTTTTAATATCGTTAATCCTTTGATAAATATCCGTGATAATATTTCTCTCAATATTTCCAAGATAATAAGAATTGTCTTGTAAATAATGGCAAGGATAACAATCTCCATTAGGCAATAGGTTTAATGTTTGTCCAAAACATTTCTCACCATTAAAACAGGATTCGAATGAAACCGGATTTCTTCCTCTCACAACATTACTGGGATAATTTCCAGAGTACAACCAGGGAGATTTTTTTGCTCTTCCAATAATCTTTACTTCATTGATGCGAAAGGACCGTATTCCCCATTCATTTTGCATATATGTTATAAATTCATTAACTTGTGTATCATTTAACGACGTTTTGGTTATAGAAATTGATGGAATACCTCCAGCAGTAAAGATAAAATTGATAGCATCCAAAGCTCGATCGAATGCGCCCGATCCACGCATCCTGTCATTGATGGATCTGAATCCATCGATGCTAATACTAATTTCATCGGTTAAATCAACCAACCATTTTACATTTTCTGCATTAACTTGTGATCCATTTGTATTGAGCGAAATGAATACTGAATTTTGTGATAGTTGTTGAAGTGATACTAATATTGTTTTTAGATCCTTTCTCAACAAAGGTTCCCCACCAGTTAGAGTTATCTTCGAGGGTGAATATGTCATCAGTTCTTGAAAAAATTTAGAATATTCATTCGTTTTCAGTTCTTTCTTAAATATCCTGTCGAATCGATTATGTTGATTATAACAGTAGATACATGAATAATTACAGCAACCGGTGACATGGATATAATAACTGGTGGGAATAAGGAAGGTCATTTTAAAAGTTGATTAATTGATGAAATAATTTTTAGGATCATATGAGGGGTTTCCCCGTTGCTCAAGTTCAATTTTTGCCATTTTTCTCTCATCGGTAAACCTAATTGTTTCTTCTTTATAAGAGTTACAGGATCCTGTTTTTATTGAGAAATCGCGTTTATTTAGAATTTTATTGAGGATGTTCGAGGTTAGCGGAGTTTTTTCTGTGCATAACTGCTTTACTGCGGCCATGCTTTTTTTCCCCCCGTTTACATGAAAATTCACATAGACATTTACATGGGGAACTCCAGCATGGGTATGGTTAGAATTAGAGTTGAAAATATTCAATTCGTAACCTGCCGCATCAAATAGTAATTCAATATTGTCTCCAGTGATACTTGATGAGGGGAACCCGAGTAGTACTTTTTTTGTCTCTGAAATAAGAGATCTTACTTCTTCATGCCATGTTTGATATTCGGCGGCCGTTTCGACCGCATCAATTTCATGATCTGGGGTTCCCCTCCTATTACATTTTAATAAAAGTGTAACATCTTGATAACTCATCATGGGACTATTTGTGGGAATGGGATTTTCGTAGATCAAATCTATAATTTGTGCATATGCTTGTTTATCTCCATTCCTGGCTTTAACAAGTTGAATCTTTAACTTCTCTGACCACCCACCCCTCATTTTATTGGAATTATTTGTATCGGTATTTTCCTTTGCTTTTTTAATCCAGGATTGGGCTTCCTGATCATTTGGATCTAATTTAAGTATCTCTAAACAATGCTTTATTGATTTGCTGCTCTCAATTTCACAACTCTCAAGAGGCGGAGCAGTGAAGTATAATTGTCTAATGTTTCGATGCTTCCGAATTAAATTGGATTTGTAAGAGGGATTTTTTAAATATGCTTTTTTTCCTGCTTCAATAGCTCTTAAAAACGTTTCTTCAGCTTTTTTTAATAGGGGTATATCCTTTTCCGAAAATGAAATAACGATGAGACCCCCCATTTTCTTATCATTTTTCTGACCCAAAATCCCAAAAGCAGTATTTTTATACTGTATTGCTAGATCGTTAAGGGCATCAGCTCCATCCATACCTTCCGGATCGAGAGCAGCTGCTTTTTCATAACATCGGATAGAATCATCAAAACGACATCGATGATCATATACAAGACCTAGATTAGACCATATATCGGCCTTTTGGGGTTCTTTTTCAGATAAAAGTTCAAAAATTGCAATTGCAGAATCCAATTCATCAAATCCTGCCGAATAATAAATATTTCCCCCAATTAATTGGTTTTTATGTTTTGCACCTGCATGAAGAGCATAGGCAAAATCAAAAATTTTATCTGAAATCGTTGGATCTAAATCAATCGACTCCCGAAATAATTTCACACCTGTATCTACATTATGTGCCAAGAACGCAGACTTCCCTTTTTCGAAAAGTTCATTTGCGTCTCGGGTGTTGCTTTGTTTATCCCCAAAGATTTTTCCAAATAAGCTCATACAGATCTAAGGTAAATATACGATTTATATATAAATCAATGTATCGCAAACCTCCTTTTTTTAAAAGAGTAGAGATTTAATATGCAAATGTCCCCTCTTGACACTTTCATCCTGTATTCTTGCGGCCATTCGGCATCATGTCCGTTTTAATGAAAAATAGGTTCATATTTATAGGGGACCTTTGCTATTTCACCAGGTTGTTTCTCTGATTACCTAAAAGGACCTGAAAGAATAAACTAACCGAGAAAATCTCGGGCTATATTTTTTTGCGGAGCAGTTAGGCTGCATGGTTACACTCCTTCCTTGGTGAAATATGAATAATTTAGTCACTTTTAGTGTTATTTCAAATTAATTGCCCAGCCTTCTTCAATACACTGCCCCTTTTCATACATGTCCTTAATATAGGCTGTGTGCTTTAATAAATTGTATAAATAAATGGTAATAAAATGAAGGAATTAAGCCATCAAGAAATACTTGCTTGGAATATTCAAGCCCTTTTAAACTTAAAAGAATCTCCCGATACAAGGAAAGATGCAATTAAATGGTTGAGTGCAGATTCCACATCCGAAGCGTTCAATGCTCTTTGGTGTTGCCGTGAAGATGACAATATCAAAGTAAGAAGGGCAATAATTTATGGGCTTGGTGCATTTGAAAACTCAGATGTTTTTTTATTTTTAAAACAATGTTTGCAAAATAATGACGAGTTGGTAAAACGAAATGCATTAGAAACACTTGCTAGATGGTCAAATAAAACTGATTTAGACTCGAGTGAATTATTATTCCGGATTAAATCATTGCTAGAAGATCCAAATATTGAGGTTAGAAAGGCTTCATTATTTTTTGCTGTCGAATATCAAGATAATTGTTTAAATACTGCGGTTGAGTCCCATTTTTTCAAACTATTAAATGATGAAAAAGCAAACAAAGATGAATATAATTTGGCAAGGGTAGCATATGCGAAGTATGTTGGGGAAGAAAAAGTAAGTAATATAATAAATAAGAAAATTGACGACAAGCGTGCAGAGAAGAAAAAAAAAGAGATTGAAAAGCGTCTTATAGAAGTAGAAAATTGGAAAAAACGAGTTGCGGAATATAATCGACAAATCCAAAATTCATTGGGAAAACTTAAGAGACCAGTTCCTAAATCGAGTTATGGCTATCGTTTATCCCCAGGTAACCATTATGAGGAAGCTCTTTTAGATCTTGGCTCGTTATATTTTGAGTATTATATAAAGCCATGGCTTATGAATGATATCGTGAAAATAAATGAAGATGAATGGATAGAAAATGGTTCAGACAAACAACTTATTCTTGGGAATCTTTTTCTTGGGAATCTTGTCTGGAAAATAGGGTACGATACAACTTTTGATAATTGGGTGCAGAATTCTAAATATGTTAATACTGTATTTACAAATTCTGAAGGGCATGAAATTATAGTGCCTATATGTTATGTAATGTTATCAGATTCACATTGGCGTACAAGATGGTTTGCCGCTGCTATTCTTCGATGTTTAAAAGATGTTTCAGCTCTGCCCGCACTCTCTCAAGCAACACAGGATGAAGAAGGTGATGTTAGAGACGAAGCACGGGATGCAATAAGTGAGATAGAAGGAAGAATTCCCATTGATATAGGACGATATGACTCTGAGAAAAATAAAGGAAAAATCATCGAACAAATTAAAAAATTGATGATGGATGGTTCAATTATTGATTTTCCAAATGAAAGGAAAATTTTAATTGATATGGTATTATCAGCAGGCGATACAGGAATTAGTACCTTCTCTACTTGCTTAAAAGATTCATTTGCGGTTCGATCTTCAAAATTTGGCATGATTTGGAATGGTCCAGCTTTTGAAATTGCCAAAAAAACAAAAAATCAGGAGTTATTCTGGTTATTCGTCACTGTTGTTAAGGAAGGAAATTATCTTGCAAAGGGCTTCCCTCATCCCCCAGCATGGCTACCTACACTGCACCCCGATATTAGTGGAAATGGTGAATATGGATGGATTGGTAGCAGTGGTTCGGGATATGCAAGACAAGCTGTAGAATTTTTAAAAGATAATCTCCATTTAATTCCACAGAATGAGCAATTTTTATTTCGGAAATCATTAATTGAAGCGTGTTATGAGGCACGACAAAAATGGATTATCACAAAAATTAAGGGAGGACTGATAAATCCGAATGCGGTGGATGAAGACATTACGTATTGGGACGACATGAAACTATTTTTTGAAACAATCAATGATTAAGAAATTTCCCCCTCAATAACTCCCCTTTTCTATTCCTGCTTCCAAAACAGCCAACACCGATCACATTGGAACCGTGTAATAAAAATATCAAAATAGAAAGAAATTAATGTTGATATTCCATAAATATGATTTTATGGTTTCATACATCCCTCAAAGTTACACAAGTTTTGATTTAATCCGAGATCTTACCTTGGTTATCTTTTTAATTGGTGCAATTTGGGCATATTCAACAAAAAAATTTGAATTAAAAAAATATTTCGTTATTTTCGGATGTGTTTTTATTTTTATTGGATTAATAACCCCTGTTCTTCATTATGTGAAATTAACTTACTATCAGGGTCAAGTGATACCATTTTGGGCGCCGAATTATGCATATTTGTATGATATTAATCCTATTTATTATCTAATTTTTATAGGAATTGTTATTATCACTTATATTTATTCATTCCCAAAAAATCACAAAGCAGAAATAGAAATGTATCTGAAATATAAACCGTTATTAATTTGTGGAATATTATCGATATTGGCAAGTATATTTTCGTATTTTGAGATAAATAAACTCTTATTAATAAATCAGAACTTTATTATAAAAGATATTGGTTTCGGGATTGTCCCAACGGGGACTCCTTTTATTTATCCCATTTATGGAGGTATTATATCTATTTTTATTGGATCAATTATCCTGATAATTGCTGATTTGCTCAAATCAAGGCAGATCCCCGAATCCTAATTTATAACCTTAAACTATGGGATTCAGGTATCGGTGGGGGTTTCCCCCAGTGTCAGTCATTCCGGCCTGAATTGGTCGAATGAGAATCAGAAAATTTCCGTTGTAATACCGGAATATCTAACATTTTCCTTTTATACTCTCTCATAAAAAGAGTTGGGACTTAATTGGGAGAAGACAATTTTTGGTTCACTATTTTTAGTGCAGCCGTACGGCCCTGCCTCGCAGCTTCATTATTGGGGTCGATTTCGAGCACCTTGTCAAAAGAAGCAAGTGCATCTTCATTCCGACCAAGAATGGCAAGCAATACCCCGCGGTTAAACCACGCAGGGTAACAATTGGGATCGTTCTTAAGAAGTATCTCGAGAGATTTAATTTGGTCATCAAAGGAAGTGACGGCTCTATTACGCTGGCCGAGATTGCCAAGGAGGCCACTGCTGATGTACCAAGGTACGGAATATTCTGGATTGAGCTTATGCGCTTTATCATACGAAACGACTGCTTCGGCATGCCGGCCAAAATGAGCAAGTGCTGCACCGCGGTTGTACCAAGCCTCGGAGAAATCAGGATTGATCTCAAGTGCATTATCAAAGGAAGTCAGTGCATCATCATACCGGCCAAATTGAACAAGTGTTATACCGCGGTTGCACCATGCATCAGAATACCCTGGATTAAACTCGAGTGCTTTATCATACGAAGAAAGCGCATCATCATACCGACCGAGCTGTTTAAGTACGTTCCCACGGTTGTACCAAGCCTCGGAAATATCAGGATTGATCTCAAGTGCTTTGTCATAGCAAGCGAGTGCCTCTTCATGCCGGCCGAGATTATCAAGCATTACGCCACGATTACACAACGCATCAGAATACTCTGGATTGATCTCAAGTGCTTTATCATAGGAAGCAAGCGCATCAGTATATTTTTTCTGATTGCCAAATATTACGCCGCGTTTGTACCACACCTGTGAATCTTGTGGATCAATTTCGAGGGCCCTATCGAAGTATGCGATTGCTTCTTCATGCCTTCCGAGATTATAGGAGATAACCCCATTTATGCAAAAGGCATCTATCCGATGGTTTCTCGCCATGGCAGGGGACGAGTTGGTTTGTGTTTGTGGTTGATTTGACTGGGTAGGGGTAGAAGACATGATTTGATTTTGTAGTTTTTTTTGTTTTACTGTAAATTCACGTCCCTGCCTGGCATATAAATTATCGGGGTTAATTTCGAGCGCTTTATCAAAGGAAGCGACTGCTTCGTCATATCGGTTAAGAACAGAAAGTACTTCACCGCGGAGGATTAACGCCTCTGAAAAATCAGGATTGATTTTCAATGCATTTTCGAAGGAAGTAAGTGCATATTCATACAGGCGGAGTTTGAAATATTTTCGACCTTGGTCAGAAAATTGCGAGGGGATAGTTTCTTTCTTATCCGCCGTTGCTTGTTTTAGATTTAATAAATCGAGGCAAGATAATTTTTGGTTAGTAGCTTGCTTATTCATGGGATCTAAAATCAATACGCGATCGAAAGCTCCTATTGCAGCAGCGAATTTTTTTAAATTAATAAGTGTGATTCCTAAATCATACCATTCTTCTGAGTTATCGGGATCAATAAGCAGTGATTTTTCATATGCATCCTTGGCTTTATTCCATTTTTTTTGGTTACGTAAATTGGTTCCAAGTTTATACCAAATCCCGGGGTGTCTAGAGTAATTACTCAATACGGTTATGAGGATTGTTTCAGCATGTTCATATTGATTCGATGATTCCAATTCATCTATTTCCTCGATTAGATTGGAACAATCAATTTCTTCAGGATTGATATTCTCGAGTAAGCCATTCTCTAAAATCCTTGATGTCCGATGAATCATACTGATATCTTTCACACAGTATTCGATGCGTAATGGGTAGTCATTTTTTCCTTTAATGGGATTATCATAAAAAAAAATATCGGCGGAATTAGATTTCTCCTTACTGAAAGGAGAACCGATCCTAAATTTAAACTCATATTTTTGCCGCATATCCTGTTGGTATTTAAGGGGGATGGGCACATCAATATCTTTCTGAATATTCATTACCCATAATCCAACGTAAGATCCATTCGATTTTATGGCTTCTTCAAAACAATCATATGAATTCTGGATTTGTTGTTGTGTGTGATATAAACCCCCCAATTTTAATCTGGTTTTCGCATCTTGGGGATAATATTTCAACCACAATTCATAATTCTTTTCAGCTTCGACATACTTACCATCTCGAAATTGAGAATCCGCTAAGTTTAATATTTCTATAAGATCAGAGTGACTAGGAAAAACTTTACTTCTAATATATTTCTTCAGTGACATTACTTCGAATATATTAAGAGTATATTATTAACTTACTTCTTTGCAAATTTCAGTTCTAATTTAGATCTGTTCAGGAAATAGAAATGAAAACCTACGAATCATGATTTGCAGCCGTTAATTAGTTCTGAAAGTTTTATACCATGTCCGGTATCGATAACCGGACAGACCAGGCCAGGTCTCATGCATCCAATTTAATCCCCAAAACCGATAAAACACCCAAAATTCACCCCGAATTATCGAAAAAACCTCCCAAAAGGGGTAATAATACCACTACTCACCTGACATACTCCGCCTCCGTTCGTTTAAATCGCCCGCATTTGCCTTCTTTCTCCTCCGGTAACTTTCTCTCGATTTTGCAGCGATTTTCTGCCTATTCCGCTCTCTATAGGCCTTCCTTTGTTGCTTATCCCGCTCCGGGTGGCGTAACCGCCATACTTTCCACTTCGGCAGGCCGGGGTGGGGGAAAAGGACCCTCATCAGGGCCGTTTTCAGTGATACCCTGGCGACGGTCATCGTTCCCTCACCCACCGTGGCGAGGCCTTCGCACCGACCGCCTTCCATCCGGCGAGGTGGTTCATCGTCACCGTGATCGCCTGCCTGAATGCCTGGAAACTCTGTTTATCCCCCCTGAATGTCCGGGACATCGGGGCCCCGGCCTCTACCATGATGTGACGCAATACTTCATTCCGGATGACAAGCGACCTGTCGGCTGCATAGACCTCCGTCTTCTCTGCGACCTCCTTCGACGTCAACACTTTACCACCCCCGTTCGGCCAGAGCCCCCACACTCAGGACACGGTTCAGGTAACCGGCGTTTTCGCCAGGCCTTCCCGGTCCCCCGGCAAACATGGCAGTCGATCTCAAACCACAGGTCCCGGCGGCTCATGATGACCCACTTCCTGTCGCCTGTTCTCCGGCAGATTCCTCGCGGGCTGCCCGGTCATGGCAGAAATCGCAGAGGTGCGTCGGAGACCCCGGGTCAATCCACTTCACCGTCTCAAGGTTGCAGAGCGAACACCTGCCAAGCTTCTTCGTCGTCGGCACCATCCGGGAGGCAACGATCGCACCGGCAAGGAGGGGGATCGCTGACTGTTCCAGCCGGACCGTTCCCAGGTAGCATACCTTGCAGATCCGGTAGGCATTCTTGTCCTTCCGTGCCTTCCGCTCCTCGGTCAGTTTCTCGATATAGTCCACACCCTTTTTGCCACACACATGGCAGTGGGCCCGGTACTCGGCTTGGTCGAGGGCCTTGTAATCCAAAGCACGGGCATTGGGTGGTGATCCGACCGGGTTGCGGGAGGTTCCCGGAGAAATTCCATGGCCCTGTGAGGCCGGTTTTAAAATCGGTTGCCGGAAACCCTCACTCATGGACGTGTGTGCGGAAGTTGGAACTTCACACGCAGAGGGGACAACACATGACCTGGCCCATTCGGGGGATACTGTATGTTGTGATTCTCCGGAATCAGTACTCTTTAAAGTGTACTTATTATTACAAGGGAATCCGTTTGCAATTTCCTCCCCGCTTTCAGGGGAAATTGAAACTGCGGGGCCTTCCGCAGAACATCCGTTACCTGCCACATCTCCGCCAGGTCCGTCCCGGGTATCAGGGTCTGCAGGCCTGAGCCAGACCGAGCCACCTGAGGACCACAGCCGGTACATCTCACGGTTGAACTGGTAGGCATGGGTCCGCCGGCGTACACTCCGGCCAGTCTCTTCGTCCATCACCACCGTCCGGTCGTTGAAACTGATCGCCGGGCACTTGTCGAGCAACCCGCTGTAGGTCAGCCCCCGGCTCTTGTATCCGTGGAGGACCTGGTAGATCGCGTTGTAGCTGAGGGTCGTCTTCTCCTGCATCTGCTGGATCGTAAACTCCACGTCCTCGTACTGGTTCACCGCAGTCAGCAACTCCGACTCCCTCCGGGTCAGTTTCGTCTCCTGCCCACCCCCGGTACCATTCAGGAGCGAGAAGAGCCGTGCGGCTGCGTAGAAGTCTTCAAGGGTCGCGATGATGTACGACCCGCCGTCCTCCATCGGGACCCGTTCGCGCTGCATAAAGAATAGGACCGCATGGGCCTTGACCAGCGATAAAAAGATCTCCGGGTTCCTGCGGTTCGATTTTGTCTGGAACTCCACCCGTGTCGCGTAGGGGATTACCACGTGGATCCGCTCCCTGCCGATAATCTCCCACATCGCCTGGCAGGTCAGTACCTCGGGCCGGGTGAACTGCATCGCCTCCGGAACCTTTGCCGCCCGCTTCGCCATGTCCACGAGGACTGCCTCGTCCTGGCTCGGGGAGTCGTCGATCCAGCAGGTGAGCATCCGGTTGAATACCTGGTCATCACCGGACCCTTCGACCTTTGCCACCCACCAGATGCAGCGCTCGGGGATGGAACAGACCTGGGCCTTCCGTTCCTTGGAGACCGTGCGGTACTTGATCGGCTTCTTGAACGAGGAGGTCGCCCCCTTCAGGATCTCCTGCATCTCCTCGGAGAGGTTCTTGTCGTCGAAGACAATCGCCGTCCCGGGCTGCATGTCGTCCATGTAGAAGAGGAACTTGTTCGACATCGCCCCTTCGAGCTTGAACCGCTCGGGGACCTGGAGCAGGATCGTATCGAACGTGTCACTCTTCCCCTTCCCGCTCTCCCCGCTGACTGATACGTGGAGGCCTTTCGTGTTCTCGACCGACCTCGACGCCAGGCTGACGATGAGACACTCGGCCGGGACCTCGTCGCCGATATGGTCGAGGGCGAACGTGCCAAGCATCGCCTTTAGCGGGTCGCCGAGCTTGAGAACGGTCATCGCTTCATCGTGGTGAGGTGGCTTTACGTCGTCGTCTGCCGTGTTCGTTGTTGGCGACGGCGGCGTCCCGGGAGGAGGGGGCCGGTTCATCCCGGTCTTTTTCCTGCCCCCCTTCGGGTCGTATTTCTCACGCAGTTCGGGCCACCGCTGGTCCCCGCCACCACATGAGCTGTGATGACACCCGGCGTAAATCGCTCCACTTGGGAACTGGATGGCAAACGCCCCGTCCTTGTGAGCCCCCGAAAACGGGCACTCATCGAGAGTGAAGAGGGTGCCTCCCTGGTAGGGTTTCTCATCGGTTACACCGATTCCATGCTCCCGGAGCCATGGGCCCAGGTCGATCGATTGGCCTCCTGCCCGGGCCGGGGGTTTCACCGTTGGTGTATCGGGTTTGGGTAGAATCCCGGCCAGCCGTGCGAGCTGGTCGTTGCTCACCGTGAGGTTCTCGTCGGGGACGTAGGAGATCCGCGACCGCCGGTGTGGCCGCTTTACCGTGCTGTCACCTTTTCGCGAGATCGTCCCGTAGAGTTTCCAGATCCGGGAAGCATTGTGGTTCGCACTGTCGATCGTGCTCTGGTCATCATTAAACATGAAGGCAAGGGCTTCGAGGCCCTTCTTCACCAGGTCGTGCCCGGCATCATCGGCCGGAAGGTCAATCCGGTAGAGCAGGTGGGACCCGTTTCCCGAGTCCCCCGCCAGCGGGTCAGGCCAGCCTTCACCCGCGAGGAAATGGTCGACCTGCTCCGCCTTTAAGAGGGCAGCCTCATGTTCGGCATCGGTTGAAGAGACCCCGGACGGTCGTTTTGCATCGATATCAATCGGGAACCACCGGCGCCGGAGAATGTCTGCGTCCGCAGTGGTAGAGTCTTTCTTAGAAAGGCGCATCTTGCACCGGTTCTCGCGTCGTGCAAGAAGTGCAGGGTTCACCTCGTTCAGGGTTACATAGATCCCTTGAGGCTGTGCTGCTTCCACGACGTCGGCATCGGCAGCTAGCCGGGCCATATCGTCGTAGTACCCGGAGGCGGTGGCATCTCCGAAGAGTGCGCGGAGTTCCACGACCTGTCCGGGTTCAAAGAGGAGAGCGAGAGCTCTCGCTATGTCGTTTTGCATAACAGAACCTCCTAATTTAGTTAAACCCGGTCGGTCTGACGATAAGCCCGGGGACCTCTGCTCGTACGACCCGTTCCAGCTGTCCCCTTGGGACGATGTAGTCCAGTCCGTTGAGGTGAATCACAAATCCGCAGCCGTTCGGGTGGCAGGTAAACCAGCTCCCGGAGTCGGGCAGTCCGCCGCTCACGAGGTTGACTGTTTTTCCGAATACAAACAGGTTGCTGAAATCAACCCTGGCCAGGTAATAGCGCTCCCGGCGGGTAACAATACTCAGGTCACCGGCAGGTGTCGGTGATAGAAAGAGGTTCGGATTTTTCGTGCTGAAACTATTTGTAATACAATCGTACAGATTAGTACGTGCTTCCTGTTCATCGCCTTTCTGTGGTAAGTCGGGATGATGGCTCGGGGAGCACACTATTTTGTCGCAGCACATTCTGAGTCCTCCAGAATATCAATCAGGTCACGTTCCTGGTAGAAATTTCCAATACCCACAAAGCCAGTCACCCTTTCGTAAGCATCGACGGTTTGGCGTGTATATCGCTTTTTATGTTCCATGGTCGTCATTCCTTTTCCCCAAAAACCGCTTGGGGAGGATAACGCTTAGGCGATGATCTATTAATAATATCTCAAAAGGGGTGTTGAATGAAGTTTTTTCACTTTCACCCCGCGTGCGTAAGGGTGATATAGGGGTGGGGGATCTTAATAAAAGAAGAAAAATTTCTTTCGAAGTTCTATAATATTAAAAAAAAAGATCTGAAAAATATTGATCTGACAAATCGGGAAAATTGAAATAATTGTTATGACCCTATTCTAGCCCTTTCCGCCGCAACCGCATCTGCTGCGGCCTTTGTGGCGATCTGAGTCATATAGGTGGCCAGCATTTGGGGGTTCGACATAAAATCCTTGGATAATGACTCAATTGACCTGGTTGCATCCTCGTGTAAGGCGGTCATGCAATTAATGCAGAAGTCGGCAGTGTGATTGTTAATCTCTCCACAGGTCGGGCACTGCCTCGGTGTCATTCCTCTCTGTTTTTTCGCTTCGGCCGGGTTGATAATTCCATGCATCTTCATGACAGCGTTGTCCACGTCCTCTCCAGTGAGGTGAGCATAGGTCTGGAACATCTCGGTGGTGAGGTTGCCCCAGATCATGGTCTTGATGATGCTGTCCGGCAGGCCGGCGATGATCAGGTGGGTAATCCTTGAGTGTCTGAAAATATGGGGGTTGACTTTCTTCTTGACATCTGCACGATCGGCGATTCTCCGTAACAGTTTCGTTACACCCTGATGCATTATGGGTTCGTTTCGTTCGGTGAGGAAAACAGGGTATTCGGATTTTATTTCGAATGGATAATCAGTCATCCACTGTATTAACAAAGGCTTTGAATCGACCAACCTGATATACCGGGGTTTTCCAGTTTTTCTATCAGTATTAGCCTTTACCCCTTTTGCATCAAAAGCCAGGTCCCCCCAGGTTATGGTCCCGATCTCACCTATGCGGAATCCACCCTCGTAGAGCATTGAAAGCATCGCACGATCCCGGGAACGCATGCACGCCTTCAGCATCCTATCGATCTCTTCAGTAGTGAGAATGTCTCCAGCTGTCTTGGTCATCTTGTTCTTTGGGGGTGGCTGGATCTTTTGGATCTTCTTTTCAGGTAGGGGCGAAAACTCATTTTCGATCATCCACAGGAGGAATGACTTAAGTATTCGAATAAAGTCGTAAATGGTGTTTTGAGAAAATGGTTTTCCTAAATCGCTGTTCGCTGACTTGATCTTCTCGATACCGTTGTAAACGTCAAGCAGGGTGAGGCATTCATAGGGGCCGATGAACCTCCGCCAGCCCTTGAGGGTGCCTGCAAGTTTGATGCTTCGCAGGATAGTGATGTTGCTTGAATTTTTCTTTTCCATCAGGTATGTTCTGATGATAACGGCATCACGTTCGGTGATGATTTGATCCCTAAGTCCACTTATGAGAGCGGCGTCGGCACTGTCATTTTTAAGGTTATAAAAACGCAGGATTGTTGGTGTTTCAGGCTGGGTGGTAAGTCGGGAAGCCATACCATTGATAGGGAGTTCTCTATGATAAATGAGCTGTTGGGGATTTAGACCCTGTAGAAAGAAGCCGCCAGAGGGATTTGAACCCTCGATCTGCTGATTACGAATCAGCCGCTATACCCCTAAGCCACGGCGGCAAAAATACTTGTACCCATAGTAGTTCTGCATTTATTAACATTTAGTGTGGTATGCGAGAATGTATTCGAAAAAATCTGGTATCATGAGTAACCCCTGATCGTGGTGACGTTATCAACCGACGGGCGCTCCCCTTTTGGTTCTATTTTCCCGAATTTTGATTCAAAATCGGCCATTGTTTTCTCAAGGACTGCAAGGAGGTTCTTTGCGTGGGTTGGAGTAATACTCACAATCGCCTTGGCTCTTGCCTGGTTAACACCAGGTAACTGGTGGAGGAAGACAAAGGTAAATTCGTCTTCCTTATAAGCGATCTGGATCATGTTGCTATAAACCGGATCAAGTGTCTGTGGAATATTTACTGATATTTCCTGATTCGTCATACCAAATACTATGTTCTGAATTCATAAAAACAGTGCTGACTTAATTCAACAGTTTACGATATATTCTTTTTTTTTGAAGGGGTATACATCATAACTGCCATTACCCTGTTTCAACATTTGTATTCATAACTCGTGGTATAAATGAGGGATCCACGAGAAAATGAATAAGAACAGATCCGTTTTTTTTAATACCCCAGAATTCAAATTCTTTGTCAAACGAACATAACAGTATTCATTGTTATGCATCATTGTAAAAGATTAATACGGTTAAGAGGGATGTATTCATCATGGTTCGGAACAGTGATACTGCGAAACGAAAAGAGATTAGGATACAGATTCCGATTTTCTTCAAACTCATGATCAGCATGCTGTTTGTTGCTACAATCCCTATATTTCTTCTGGGAATCGTTTCAATGGGAGGTACCGCAAGTATAACCGCAAGTTTAGGGCTGCAGACGACCATCATTATGCTGACGATAGTTACCCTCGCTATAGTCCTTATGTGGAGTTTCTTCCTTGCCAGCAGCATTACGGGTCCGATTGTAAAACTATCAAATATTGCGCAAAATATGAGCCAGGGGGAGATAAAAACATCAGAGATTGATGTCATGTCAAATGATGAAATCGGTGAACTGGTCACATCGTTTAATAAGCTTATCAACACCTACCGCATTCTTGACACGCTCGCAAAAGATGATACCGGTAATAAAGAAGTCTGAATAAAAAATTCAGTTTTAACTGGATCTCCTTCATTCAATGTACAACGTGCAATGGGATGTAGAGAATTAAGAATTTTTAGGTACATTGGGATCTGCCGGGCGGCCAATAGGTTTTGCTTTTTCTGCGATCTCCTGGACCTTATACGATGATGATATGTATAAAAAGAAGAGACCACAATAATTGAAAAGGGGTTATGTTCGAAGATATCCTTAATAAATTTATCATACTTGACGGTGTTTCATCAGTAACAATTATCCGGGATAACGGAGAGGTTGTGGAAAGCCAGAAAACCGGAGATTTCGATGATGGCAAGCTTGCTGCAGTGATATCGTTTGTCCTTGAAGAGTCAAAATCAATGGCTTCGAAACTTGGAAAAGAACCGCTCTCTATGGTATTTATAGAATTTCGGGATCATATCATCTTGTCAGCACCGTTAAAGGAACACATATTCATTGTGCTAATCGCAAAACCAAGTGCGAATATTGCCCAGATAAACATGGAACTGAAAAAGAACCGAGAAAGATTATCCACGGTATTATGATAAAAAATCTACCGGAAGGAACCTCAATCGGGGAGATGAAAGCCTCACTGCAGTGGATTCTCTCACACACCGCACGGTTTGCCGGTCTTGTACTTGTGACAATCCAGGGAAGCAGTGGATTTATCCTTATTAATATGGGTAAACCACTGATTTATTACTTCAGGCATGGTCACAATGTCCTTAACGGTAATCCAGCATACGAGTATTTCCAAATCCAACCGGTTATCCATTTTGAGCTTAGGAAATATACTGCTTTTGAAATGACCATTGCGCTTAGCCTTGCATCTGCAGTCGAAGGGACACCGAATCAAACAGTGCCCAAAAAAACCATGAACGGAGTAAGAAATGAGATATCGGCACCTCCTGGCACCACTCCACCCCCGGAAAAAACACACGTATCCGACCCTCATCAGGTCAGACAGTCCTCTGGAGATGAAGAACTTTCTCTGTATGAAATGGATTCAGCAGAATATTCTACGTTTGTTAAAGAAACTATACCATCGCCTGGACAATCCCAGGGCTGGCTAGTATCACAGGAAGGGGAGATTGATCCCTCCCTTTTTCCACAGGTTCCCACCAGATCCATTGAAAAACAGCTGGAACCTAAGGAAACAGATATTGGGGAACTGATCCTTGGGCAGATAATCAACCTTCCCGGGGTCCTTGCCGTTACCATATTCAGGCGAGGATTAAATGTCCTTTCGATTGGAGAGATCAATCCCGACAACCTGGTTGACGTTGCCGAAGGCCTGATTGAAAGTGCAAAAGGACTTTCTTCAGTCATGAGGACTGGCCCCTTTATCCAGGTGACACTCCAGATCCCTGCGGGTAACATAATCATCGCACCTTACTATGATGAATATGCCTGTATCCTGACCAACCCGGGGATTAATCTTGGCCAGATAAGAAAAATTATCCGGGAACTTCCCGGAATTGAAACCACAGAGGAACCCGTGGAGGTGATATGATGTATACAGTCCTTGTTGTCGATGATAATCCGTCGATTGTTGATATTTTTGTTAATATGCTTGAACAAGGGGGTTATCGTGTTCTTTCAGCCACAAGTGGAGAAGGAGCACTTGAAATCCTGAACCATTCCAGGCCTGATATGGTCCTCCTTGATATCCTGATGGAACCGATGGACGGATGGCAGACATTGGAACAGATAAAAGCAGGCCCTCCCCAAATGGCATCTATCCCTGTGATGATGCTGACTGCAAAACCACTGAGTCCCGGCGAGGCAGAAAAATTCGGGCTTTCTATCGAGGATTACATTAATAAACCGATTACCCGTCGTGCCTTGTATGATGCAATAGACCGTTTTTTCAAACATCGTGACCGTATGGAGACACATATGCAGATTGCAGGTGAGAGTGGTGCTACCCCGGAAACATTAAAGGAGTATAGGACTCTATGCCGGGCCACTGATGTGCAAAGGCGGCTCCTTCGGATACTTGAGCATATCGCGATAAGCGAAAACCTTGAACCTGGGAAATTTGAAGAGATAACTACGGCAGTCAGGGATATGAAGGTGACTCTGGCTGAGAAAAACGAACGACTTGAAGAGATCAGGGGCCAGTTTCTTGAACTTGGAATAACACCCGAAGTGGTGCAACGATGATTTTATACGAGGTAGGTAGGTGCTTCCGACACTATCACCCGTTCAACATAATTCCCCAGAATGACCCCTGGAAAATCATCACGAGGACAATTTCTCTGCTTTTTTCGCGATTGTTATCCTATGAAGGGAAAGAGATAAACAGGTTACATCCGCTTTTTACCACTATGGGGACCTGTTCTGATGAATAGCAGGCTCATACCTGTATCAGAACTCTCATCAGCTGTACGGTGCCCGGTCCGTGTATTTTTTGACCGGTCAAATCCATGGGTGGAACCTTCCGAATATACCATATGTAAACAGATTTCCTACCATCTCGGGGGCAGGATCGAAAGAGATGAGGTCTGGGAGGAAATCTGCAGGATCTCCCCCGGCATAGATCCCTCGTACAAATCTTATTGTGAATCGTGTATTGACCAATGCGGCAGCCAGGAATGGAGAGAAACATCGGAACATGATCTTTTTGTGAAGTCTGATCACTTCGGGATCTGCGGGACAATTGACCGGATTTATACTGAAGAACCCTATTTTTCTATAACCAGGTCCGTGCGACCACCAGTTTTTGGTATTTCTTCTGGCGATCGGATCAGGGTGCTTGGCTATGCCCTGTGCCTGTCGGAACTGTTAGGAAAAGATGTGCATGGAGCTGCCATAGATTATATTCCTGGTGGAATAAGCCGCTATTATGAGATCCAGCCCCGTGATATGAGAAGGTTCTATTCAATAAGAAAAATCTTAATGAATATGAATGACGGGGGAGTCCCGAAAAAACCACTCCGGGCCCCGTGTGAAGGATGCCCTTACAAGGAACGCTGTGATCCGGGGCCTACCCGGCTTTCAGACTATTTCTGACTTGATAACCACTATTCAAAATATCATGCTTTTCAATGGTAACCCTTGCGTCTGGGGGGGACTGCCTGCAACGAATGATACTCTTTACTGCTCTAACAGGGTAATGGACTTGATATATTCACCCCTTGCTTCCCGGGTAGTACCGACGATTAACCAGTACTCATCCCCGTGACGTTCGCATATCCCCCGGGCCTGGATCATCTCCCCGCGGATTGCCTGGCCGCTGTAGGTATGGGTAAACGAGAGCACCTGAGAAATTTTTTCATGGGCGACCGAATATACTGCAGGATTATCATATGCATACGTGGCATCGGTCACAAGGGCTTCGATAGTCAATGGTCCGAAGACTTCCCCTTTCACAGAGGGATCATTGCGAATTTCCTCATATCCCCTTGAATACAAGAGATCAAAATAGGTCCCTTCAATCTGGCCACGGTTCCATTTTCGTTTTTCATGCAGAATAAAATCATCAAAGGATATCTCAGGCTTCCGTTTACTGTATACCGTCTCCCATAGTTCTTCGCTCATCGGTTCAAGACGCCCTGACTTTACAGCCGAGATTAGTCGTTCACGAGCGATAAACCAATCGCTGCCGTATACAATAAAATCTATATCAGACGATTCTATCTCCAGCCCGCAGAGAAGTGACCCGGTACAACCCATTAATGAAGCGGGAACAGAAAATATTTCCATCAGTTTTCTCACACGGGAGTCCCTGGATGCAATGGCAGGCAGTTCAATCTCTGGTTTTAAAACCCGTTTCACATCGCTTGTAGGGACGCGGTGGATAATATCCAGATAGTGTGGTTTTGTATCTTTGATCAACTGGTACGCAGGCTCGAAATCAAGTTTCTGGTAACGGATCCCTGACCTGTTAACCCTTTCTCCATCAGGATCGGGTATATACCGTAAAATGCAACCTATTCGGTCTATATTGTCATACGCCGCAACGGCATAAAGCCATCCATCATTGTCTTCAACAAAGTCACGAAGCCTGGGTGGCAGCATCCGCAGCATCACTCCATTGTTGAGAGGTAATCCCTGACCTCACCAATAAGCGCACCTTCACGGATGATGCGCCGGTTCACTAAGTCTACCACCGTGCTCGGTGTCCCGGGAAGAATTCCCCCGTCAATAAGTATATTATACGTGACGTGGCATTCCCCGGGGGTTACGGGGTCCTTTGCTCCGGACTGGTTAGCACTGGTCGCAGTGATAGGAGAATCGAAACGGGAGATCAGGTCGATCGCAACAGGATGTGCTGGATACCGGACCCCGATCATCCCTGTCCCCACGGTCAACATGGCCGGGAGATACTTACGTGCTTTAACAATGACCGTAATGGGCCCGGGCAAAAATTTATTGATGAAGTCCTCTTCCCCCGGGCCAATTTGAGTAACGGCGGCCATCATATCAAAATCTGAAACGGCAATCGATAGTGGCATTGAAAGAGGACGGTTTTTTGCGTCATAAACTTTCTGGATTGCTTCCTCGGAAAATGCGTCACCGCCAAGACCGTAAATCGTCTCAGTCGGGTAAACAACTAATCCGTCTGTCAGCAGGGATTTTACGGCCTTTTCCATGATATCCATTTAGAATTCCTGGCCGCGGACCCTGTTGATATCGAATACTGCCTTACTGCTGACATGCATGACTGCAAAAACTCCAGCCTGGATCGGATCCGTGACCACGAGGTCTGCATGTTTCGGCACGCTGCCTGCCATTTTAAGAGCGATAACAGGGATCCCTGCTTCCCGGACGCGGTCGACTGCGATCGAAATCTCCCCGCCCATTAATGATCCTGCAAGTACGAGGATAGCTGCCCGCGGTAACCTTGCTACCGCGTCGACTGCCTGTGCGACAGTCCGTTCACCTACAAGCGGGATGGTATCAACAGAGATCCGTTCACCCCTGATATTATGCCGGTCTGCTTCATTAACGGCACCGAGTGCAACCTGTGCCACCTGGGCCCCACCCCCAATGATAATGACCCTTGTGCCGAAAATGTTGGAAAAGGGTTTATAGGGTTTTACATCCTTCACGGATGGAATGCCTGTCAGTTCGCGGATCAGTTCTTCAAAATCTGAACCACCTTCATACTCAACATATATCTCCGCGAGCCGGTTCATGGGTCCTGATTCGAAAACTTCCTGGTGTATCATCAGGATATTTGCATCATGACAGGCAACTACGGTGGTAATGTCACGAAGTACGCCTCTGGTGTTCTCCGCAATAATCCTGATTGCAAAAAGTTCGTGTTCGGGTTCAGACATAAACAGATGCGATAACCGGGGATCGAACCCGGGTTAGAAGCTTGGGAAGCTCCTGTCCTACCGCTAGACTATTATCGCGAAAATTTCATTACCGTATTGGTCTTTTGGACTGATAAAGGTTATTTTTCAGGGTTACCGGGTATCCGGTATCAACGATCGGGGTTGAAGGGGAAAAAATACTATGCTGATTTCTTTTAATTGATTAAATTGCAGGTTTCCGGATTTATCGGCGTTTTGGTGAATTTATCTGCTGCAATTCATACATTACTTCGCGATGATATCCAAGCAGCATATCACTGATCACCCCAAACATGAAAACCTGGAATCCCACGACAACTAATAACACGGTAAGGACGGTAAGCGGCAGGTGATCAATACCCTGGAACCACTCGAAAAGAACATATGTCCCGGTTATAAACCCTGCGATCATGATTATTACCCCGATTAAACCGAAATAGAACATCGGGTTGTTACTTTTTGCAAGTTTATATATGGTGGTTGTAATTTTCAGACCGTCGTGAAACGGATTTAATTTCGTGTTGGTCCCGGGTCTTTTTAAATACTGGATTGGCACAATTTTAATCTTCTGGTCATTTCTTACGGCCTCTGCAGAGATTTCGGTCTCAATCTCAAACCCAGACTCTTTAAGATGGAGCTGTTTAATTGATTCGCTGGTGAATGTACGGTACCCTGAAAGGATATCGAATAAAAATTTTCCCTGTGCCAGTTTAAAAAGACGGTTAATAAACTGGTTACCGAATAGATTCAGCCTTGAAAATGCAGGCTGGTTCCCAGGAATCAGCCGGTTTCCTATCACCTGGTCATACCCGTCCATTAGGGGATTAAGCATTATTTCTGCGTCCTGTGGAGAGTATGTCCCATCGCCATCCAACATCAGGATATAGGGTGAATCGATCGCATGAAAGGCTTCTATTAACGCATTTCCCTTACCCTTTGCAGACTGCACCATTACCCGGGCACCGGATTCGGACGCAATCTCCCGCGTTGCATCGCGGCTGTTCCCATCCATGACTACAATATTGGTATAACCCATCTCTTTGAATTCAGAAATAAGGTCCCTGATGGTAGGGGCCTCATTTAATGTAGGGATAAGGATACAGACCTTATCTTTTTCAATATTCATTCAATTACTATATTAGATTCATCGACATAAGTGCTTTCATGCAGATCTCCAAAAAAGGGATCAGGGCACTGGGTATTGCCGAGAGCTATTCCGGGAGAGAGCAATCGGTTATCTGCGGTGTCGCAATGAGAAAAGACCTCCGGATAGATGGTGTCGGATTTGGAACTGTTACCGTGGGAGGTACGGACGCAACTGATTCGATCCTGTCCCTGGTTAAAAAACTCGCAAGAAGTGATATTAACATCCTTCTTCTTGGTGGCTGTGTTATCTCCTGGTATAACATTATTGATCCGGCCCGTTTGTATGAAGAACTGGATTTACCCGTTGTTTGTGTTACCTACGAGGCATCAGAAGGACTACTGGAAGATATTAATAATCATTTTCCAGGAGATTCTGACCGCATTGCACTGTATACGCGTCTTGGAGAACGATTTCCCGTGACACTAAAAACAGGCAGGACGATTTATATCAGGTCATGGGGAATCACCGATGTTGATTCTGCAAAAATTTGTGACGATTTCACACTTGATGGCAAAATTCCAGAGCCTGTCCGGGTAGCACGACTGAGTGCCCGGGCGTTTATGCGGTATAGATATCAGGAGACATCGTTGAATTTTGAATAAAGTGCGGTATGTATTACCATCTACGTATTGCCTGCAGTAAAGGTATAACTTGAAATAAGAGTGCCCGAAGGCTTTTGGTATACCTCAAACCGGATGTTGTCTCCCGGGCGAAAGGTGCCATCGGTAAAGTCTATCATAATTTGTTCACCTGGTTCCCACCAGGTCCCTGTACATCCTGATCCTCCCATGGTCTGAATTCCGATATGGACTGTCGGAATGAAATTATGCCCATTCATGGTGCTGATACGGGAATTCAGTTTCTGGTCGTTTACGTAAAATGATGCCGTGAGACGGTCATTTTCCAGTTGTTCGGTGCCATGGTGATAGAGGAGCACACGGCTATCATAATTGGCAATTCCTGCTTCATTCGTGCTGTAGACATTTGTTATTTCAAGGAATGATGGGGGTTTAAATATTTCCATATTCGGGAACTGAAACATGAGATAGACGAGTGATGCAAGGATAATCGTGATTGCAACCATTAGTATGACTGCTATAGAATGAGAGGACCCCTCATCAGTATTTATTGCCTTGTGAATTTGCAAAGTACCAAATGTAGACGAGTATGTCAAGATTAATGTGCTGATATTATTTTGGAAAAACCCGCCGGCTCAATAAAAGGATAATAATGAGAGAACGGATCCATCATCACATCGAAAGGAATCATCAAGGTCCATTTTTAATGATGCCCCCATGTGGGAAATTAAAATGCAGGGTATTCAGAAACGCTTCAAAAAGTGGGAGAATTGATACTATTCTTCAATCTCCCCTGTCCTTACACGGATAGATTTCGAAACAGGAGATACAAATATTCTCCCATCGCCAATTTTCCCTGTCCGTGCAGCACTGATGATAAGGTCCAGGATCATCTGGAGGTCTTTGTCCTTTACTACAACTTCCACTTTACATTTTGGAATAAGGTCTACGATTATTTCCCCACCCCGGTACTGAAGTACAATCCCTTTCTGGTCTCCACGTCCCTGCACGTCTGTTACCGTCAGTCCGTATATTTTGTTCTCCTCAAGTGCTTTTTTCACGAATTCAAATCGTTCGGGTCTTACTATTGCTTCTATTTTTTGCATCTCGTTCACCTCACGCATTAATCCGTTCACCATGCTGGGATATATCCAGCCCTACATATTCTTCATCTTCAGTTACCCGGAGTCCCATGAATTTATCCACCAGCCACGCAAGGATATACGTGACGCCAAATGCATATATCAGTGCAGCCAAGGCACAGATTGCATTTACTACAAACTGGTGAACATTTCCTTCGAGAAGACCGGAAGCCCCGTTTACCGCTGCAGCTGCAAAGATACCCGTTGCAAGTGCCCCCCAGAGACCACCTACACCATGGATGGCCCATGCATCACAACTTTCATCGAGGTTTTTCCTCATACGGAAGAGCATCGCACCATAACATACGAGACCGGCAGTGACACCGATAACAATTGACGCCATCGGGGTGACGTACCCGCACGCAGGAGTAATTGCAACAAGACCAGCGATTCCACCAGAGATCATCCCCAGAGAACTTGGTTTGCCATGGTACCAGCTTGCAAACAACCACGCCAGGGCACCTGCAGCAGCAGCCGTGTTCGTGACGACAAAGGCATTGGCAGCCAGACCGTTCGCTGCAAGCGCACTGCCCGCATTGAACCCAAACCAACCAAACCAGAGTAATGCAGCTCCAAGAAGGGTCATCGGTATGTTATGCGGTTCCATCATATACTTGCCATATCCTGAACGTGCACCGATTACAAGGGCAATGGCCAGCGCTCCGAAACCGGAACTGATATGTACAACGGTACCTCCGGCGAAATCAAGTGCACCCATCTGTTGTGCCCAGCCGCCACCCCATACCCAGTGCGCAAGAGGATCATACACTAGCGTAGTCCACAGGGCTGCGAATACGATGAAGGATGAGAGTTTTACCCGCTCCGCCAGCCCTGAGGTGATAATCGCCATCGTTACTGTTGCAAAAACCAGCTGGAAGGCCATATAGAGCAACCCCGGAATTGCGGGGCTATAGGGTCCGGCTTCCACCCCTACTCCTTCAAGACCAAGATTCGAAAGGTTTCCAATAAAACCACCTGTTTCCCCGCCGAACACCAGTGAATATCCAATGAGTACCCACTGGATACTGACCAGTGCAAATGCGATGAATGAAAGAGCTATCATCGAGATAAAATTTTTCTTGCGTACAAGCCCCCCGTAGAAGAACCCTACGCCAGGTGTCATGAGCATTACCAAAGCCGTGGCTATAAGGAGCCACGCCGTTGTTCCCGTATCAATTGCCATTTAATCTTCACCTACCTGCTAAACGAAATGTAGTGTTTGTAATTCAGTTTAAGTTTTCTTTCAGGAGTATTCTGATTTTTCTCCTGTTTTTTTTTGTCAGTAATTATTATCAGTGGAGTACCATGGAGTGGTGAATACCCAGACATTTACCCTTATCCAGGATATCAGGTATCGAGTTCTACACTCTTTTGGTAGAAGGAAATTAGCTTCTTACATATTTATATTTACCTATAACCCTCATATCTCCAATTGTTGGCACGGGCCCCTTGGGCCGCCATTTCCTTATCAGTTCAAATAATTAAAAAAAACTACTTTTTCATGAAACCATTAAGATAAGCTCGTTCAAATAATTTGAAGCAGTAAATGGCATACAACAATGTCTATGACCAGGCAGGAAAAAATCCTCGTCGTCGAAGACGATACAATTATTGCGATCACGATAGAGGGGAGGCTGAAGCAGTTTGGTTACAAGGTTGTCGGCAGGGCATCCTCAGCCAATGATGCCATCAAAAAGACAATTGAGTTTGAGCCTGACCTTGTCCTGATGGACATCCACCTGAAAGGACCAATAGACGGCATTGAGGCCGCGGAAACAATTTACGGCATCCACAATATCCCTGTTGTCTACCTCACGGCATTTTCAGATGAAAATACTCTTGAAAGGGCCCAGAGAACCTCCCCATTCGGATATATCGTCAAGCCATTCAGTGATTCTACATTGAAAACGACGATAAAACTTGCCATGCTGAAGCACAATGCCGAAAAAAAAGACCGTGAAACCGAAGACCTTATGACATGGGAATAGGAAGAAGAAAAGAATGGATGAAACATGACTGTTACCCCCGACGCCATCACGCTGTTGAGTATTATTCTATCAGTGACCATCTCTGCCATCAGTCTGTTCGTTTATTACGAAAACCGGAACAAGTCATCATTTTTTTTATGTACCGGGTTTTTTCTGTTTGCCGTTTCATTTTTTACACCAGTATATAGTGGTTCTTCTGAACTGACCAGCATAACTCTCATCATCCGGATACTGGCATTCCTGACAATCCTGTGCGCCCTGTTTTTTTACCTGGGAGAAATCAGGAGTCAGATCTCCACACTTTCGGGGAAAAACCATCAGCTCGAATCGGAAATAGCGGACCGGAACCGTGCAGAAGAGGCGATGATGGTATCCGAACACCGGCTTTCTTACATCATCAACTTCTTACCGGATGCAACATTTGCCATCGACCTGAACGGAAACGTGATTGCGTGGAACAGGGCGATCGAAGTGATGACAGGTGTCCCGGCAGACCAGGTAATTGGAAAAGGAGGGTACGAGTACGCCATACCATTTTACGGGACCCGGCAGCCAGTACTCATCGATCTGGTGTCACGTGACGAGAGGGAGGCAGAGAAGCGTTATCCCGGTGTCGTAAAAAAAGGTGATACATTAATTTCCGAAACTTTTGTCCCACTCATATATGGAGGGAAGGGGGCTTATCTCTGGCTGATTGCATCCCCGCTTTACGATGCGAGGGGGATGTTAGTCGGTGCAGTTGAGTCAATCAGGGATATTACTGACCGGAAAATTGCAGAAGATAACGTCCATCGTACCCTTGAGGAAAAAGATGTACTGCTGCAGGAAATCCATCACCGTGTGAAAAACAACCTCCAGGTCGTATCAGCCCTGATTGAACTCCAGATCCAGTATATGAAGGACCGGAACAGCATCAATACGCTGCGGGACAGTCAGAACCGCATCCGTACCATGGCTCTAATCCACGAGACATTATACCGCTCACATGACCTTTCGAAGGTGGAATTCCAGATTTACATTAAAAAACTTGTAGATGCCCTTTTTGATACCTATTCAATCGACGAAAGTACCATTAAGACGATTTTTGAGGTCGATTCCACCCTGCTCGATGTGGACACCGCGATCCATTGCGGGCTAATCGTAAACGAACTGGTATCCAATTCATTTAAACATGCATTTCCCGATAGAAGAACCGGAACGATAACCATAGGATTTCACCAGTCGGGTTCAGACTACACCCTGTCCTACGCAGATAACGGAGTGGGTATTCCGGAAGGGATTGATTTTAATAATACCGAAAGCCTGGGCCTGAAACTGGTTAGTTTACTCTCGACAGAACAACTTGACGGGACTATCCAGCTGATCAGGGGACAGGGAACAAAGTATTGTATCGTTTTTCCCGGAAAACCAGGGTACTGAACTCAAGGAGTAATGCGGGTACCTACAGAACTCGTTGGATCATCAGACTGGAATATCCCTACCATCGTGGCTCCCCCACACACAATCCTTGCAAATAGATAAGTATACCCGTACGGGGTGCAACACCCCGCAAACAGGAAAATCCCCTGCGGCCTAAAGTACTTCCCCGCTTTTCAGGGTCGTATGCACCCACGGGCTCTTCCGCCGATCCGGTCTGATATACGGTTGAAAAAAATCGTCCAGATCATAAGGGGTATAAAATAGACAAGAATATGCAGGCCATCACCGGTGCAGATCTCTGTACCCGGAATCAAGAGGAAGTCATCCCTCAAACGACAGACCGCACCAGCACCTGATACCACTTTATGGTCAGTTACTGTACATCCAATATCTTTTTTTCTAATCCGTTTGAGCTAAGACCGGACACTTGCGGTGCCACCGGTATGATCCGTATAGAGGTGCATATGGACTGATGATACACTTCAGCCAGGATCACTTTCGAGGCCTGGTTCCTTAAAACCTGCCATTCGGCGGTCACCTTGTTGTATCAGTCATCCACTCCTATTCCACCCCTTCATCGTTGAGTTACGTTTCCAGTCCACTATTTGATAAATGGGATACTTTCAGGACTGAATAGCAACTAACCCAGGTATATACATTTATATATGCCAGGATAAATTCCAGTATATTTATTACGGTAATTTTGGATGTGAACAGATGGCTTTCGGCATGAAGGAATTAATAAATTTTTGTCGTGTTACTCCTGGAAAAAAGATCAATATGAGAAAAGATTATGATCCCGGTTTTACAGCTCCCGGCGGGTCAAAGGAGGAGGCAACTCAGAAACAGTCAGAGGGCATCGAGATACTTGCAGGCTGCAGAACAAGTTGTAGGCAGATAACACCGAAGGCGTACCATCATACTACAAGCAATGGAAGATGAAGGTAATGGCCGGGTAACTGGAAAGAATCGAAGGTAAGGAACAAGAAAAAAAGGGAAGTAAACAACTATGTCACACCAATCACCGCAATCTCCCGGTGGAACCGGCACCAAAGAGATCTGGTACGGGTTAAGCAGCGAAGAGGCTGCAAAGAAACTGGGAACCACGATAGAAAAAGGGCTCAGTGCACCTGAAGCTGCCAACCGCCTTCATTCGTATGGCAGGAATATTCTTGAAGAAGAAAAAGAGAAACCTACCTGGCTCCGTTTCCTGGAACAGTATAAGTCGTATATGCAGATTGTCCTTGTCATCGCTGCGATCGTTTCTTTGTTTATTTTGGAATACAGGACATTTTACATCCTTATCCTGCTGACAATATTCAACGCGTTCCTTGGCTATCGCCAGGAGGCGAAAGCAGCGGCCAGTATCGCTGCACTCAACAAGATGATGAAAATTGTTGCTAAAGTGCGGCGGGATGGGGGGATAAACCAAATCGAAGCAGACCAGATCGTCCCCGGAGATATTGTGATCGTTGATGCCGGAGACCGTGTCCCGGCTGATGGTCGTGTTGTTGTTTCGGCGACTCTCCAGATAGAAGAATCTGCGCTGACGGGAGAGAGTACCGCCGTGGAGAAGACCGCGGACCGGATACCAAAAAAGGATGTATCCCTCGGAGATCAGGTGAACATGGCATTCATGAACACGAATGTAACCCGTGGTCATGGAGAGATACTGGTCACCACCACCGGCATGGGCTCCGAAGTAGGTCATATCGCCACCATGCTCCGGGAACAGAAGACCGGTAAGAGTCCCCTCACAAAACAGATCGATCACCTCACCCTCGTTATCATCGGGTTGGCATGTATCGCTTTTATCAGCATCGTTACGGTCGGTCTCTCCCAGGGTGAGTCATTTACGATGTTGTTCACCATCGGGGTATCACTCGCGATCGGTTCCATTCCTGATGCACTGCCGGCAGTTGTCACAACGATTCTTTCCATGGGTACAGTTACGATGGCAAAGAAGAATGCCATTATCAAAAATCTTCCGGCTGTCGAGACACTGGGGTCCACCTCAGCTATCAACTCGGACAAGACCGGGACACTGACAATGAACCAGATGACGGTCCGGACAATATCCACCGTTAAACACCGCTACATGGTTACCGGCGAAGGTTACAGTTTCGAAGGAAAAATACAGAGGACACAGGGTGACCCGGAAGAGAATCTTGATTTTATTCTCTTTCCCTGTGCACTCTGTATTGATACCGATATCAGGGATGGCCAGGTGATCGGGGACCCGACAGAAGCGGCACTGTATGTTCTCGCCGAGAAAGGAGGGGTGAGTGTCAGGCAATTCCGGGAAAACAACCCCCGGATAGCAAGTATTCCTTTTGATTCGGATTATAAATTCATGACCACCTTCCATGCCATGAAGGATAAATCGGGGAAAGAGGTCATCCGTGCCTACGTAAAGGGTGCACCGGACGTAATCCTGACACGCTCATCCCATGGCCTGATGCCGGACGGCACAGCTCAGGTAATGAGTGAAGAGGACCGGAAAAAGGCCCTTGGGGAAAACGAACGTATTGCCAGTGGCGGATTACGCGTCCTGGCACTTGCCCAGCGTGATTTTGATCCGGCAACATTCAATCCAAAAGCCGACCTGCTCCCCCTTATGCAGGACCTGGTGATGACGGCACTCATCGGTGAGGTCGATCCTCCACGGGCGGAAGCAAAAGATGCGATTGCAAAGGCAAAAAATGCAGGTATCCGGGTCAGGATGATCACCGGAGACCATGCCGTAACCGCAGGAGCCATCGGACGAGAACTGGGTATCGATGGCCGGGCAATAACCGGTGCAGAATTTGCAGCACTGAGCGATGAAGAAGCGGAAAAACAGGTGGATGATATCGGTGTTATTGCACGGGTCGCACCGGAACATAAAGTCCGGTTGGTGAATGTCCTTAAAAAGAAAGGAGATATTGTCGCAATGACTGGCGACGGTGTAAACGATGCTCCGGCGATCAAGGCAGCAGATATCGGCATTGCGATGGGGATTACCGGTACTGACGTTGCAAAGGGAGCTGCCAAGATGATCCTTACCGATGATAACTTTGCAACAATTGTGACGGCCATCGAAGAAGGCCGGAAGGTGTACGATAACCTGCAGAAATTCCTGCGGATCCAGATCGCCAACCTTTTTATGTTTATCCTGGCATTCCTGGGGTCCTCGCTCTTTGCAATCGCCGGGACGGCACTCTTCAGTCCCGGACAGGTGCTCTGGATTCACATACTCGTGGTCGCACCTATCGGGATAGCCTTCGGCCTGGATGTGGCATCCCCGGGGATCATGGACCGGAAACCACGGAAAGCCCAGGAACCAATAATCAATCTAAAGATGTATACCCGGCTGTGTATCACAGGGTTGTTTATGGCCGCGATGGCGCTCTACCTCTTCCAGTTCGGTAAGGTCACCTATGGCTCTTCACAAATCGGTCAGACGATGGCACTGGTATCCCTCTCGCTGATGAATATCTTTATCGCGTTGAACCTGCGGTTCCCAAAAGATACGGCGTTCCAGCCCGCTACCTTTTTGAATTCCCGGCTTGTGTATACCTATATCTGGGTCATCATTGGTTCTATCCTGATAACTGAAACCCGCCTCTTCCAGACGATCTTTGGTACCACATCACTCAGCGCGTACCAGTGGTTTCTCTGTCTCATCCCCGGCGTAATCCTTCTGGCCGTGGGCGAGATCTTCAAAGCATCTCTCCGCTATAGGGAATGGAGATCCCCTGTCGCCATGTAATAGACAAAATAACGATGCAACCGGACCTCCCCTTATTTTTATTATTATAAAATAATTAAAAATAATTCACCCAGGTATCGGGGTTATCTCACGTTTGCGATAGTATTCCTGGTAATAGGCCTAAACGAGGTTGTTACCCCTTGCGTCCTTTACCGGCGCGTGCCCTGGAAAAAGTGAAGGTCCCGTAATTACTGCATCATATACCCAAGACTGTCGTCACTTGGATGTCAGAGCAGGACCCAGACGTGGCCAGGCAATACCAGGCCTTCTGATTCAGCGGTTACGTTTTTGGTCATCACCCCATTTCCAGATGCGTAAACCTTTTTTCAATTTTTTCCTGTCGAAGTCGGGTTACAGGAGGTCCTTCGCCGAGTGAAAAACGACATCCAGGTCATATCGACATTAATCGAACTCCCGACACAGTACATGAAAGACCAGGACTGCATCAATGCATTGCAGGGCAACCAGAACCTACCCGTATCATGGCAATGGTCAAAGAGAAGTTGTGCCGTTCACATGACCTTGCCAAAGGTGAAATTCCATTCGAACATCGAAAAACTCGTGGATGCCTTTTTGATACCAATTCAATAGACGAAAGTACCACAAATATGATTTTTGAGGCCGATCCCGTCCGTCCGATGCAGACACCGCGATCCATCGTGGTCTAAATTGTGAATGAACCGGTATCTAACAAGTGTAAATATGCATTTCCCGGTGAACGAACCGGGACAATAACCATCGAGTTCCACCAGTCAGGTCCAGATTACACCGTTGTCATACACAGATAACGGGGTGGGTATTCCGAAGGGAATTGATCTGAATAATACCGAAAATCTGGGCATGAAAAGGGTCAGTTTACTCCCGGGAAAATAACTCAACGGGAGTGTTCAGCTGACCAGGGAGCAGGGTATGAAGTATTGTATCGTTTTTCCCGGAAAACCCAGTAATGATCCCGAGGCGCAATGCGGGTATCTATATACCGCCTGCCATCAAAGTATCGATATGAAAAAGCAGGCCGAGCAAAAGACCAAAGGGCACAAGGCAACAGATAATCCCGTAACAACAGCCCCGGTGAAAGATGCAAATCCGATAGATAAACAAAAAATTAACTCAATGAAAGATAAAAACGCTGCAAAGACGAAACGAGGTAAACACTGAAATTTTTCTTGTGTGGCCTCACGCAATTTTATGGTATTATTCTTTTTATTTGTCCTGATATACGGTACGACAGTCAACCGGAGATACCGACTGGAAATCTAACCGGAACAACTGATTCGGGGTGGTGGATTTTAGAGGATCGCCGCGCATTGTTAAATTAGATTCTTAAAATGGCGATAAAAATGCTATTTCCAGATAATATATATATATTCCTGAACCGTATGATCCTTTATGAAAGATTCGGGTAGTCAGAAAGGCAAAGGTAAAAAACCTGAAGTTGTCGATGGAAAAGCAGCGGCTGCAGAGACCCCGGTCACGGGAAGCAAGGTAGCACCATTGACGGCGAAGGAAAAAATTTCCGCCAACCAGAAAAATAAAAGACGAAGATAAGACTAAAAAAATCGCACCTCTTTTTTTACCAGGGAACATCTACCTCTGGAGTTCTATGTGTACTTGCGGACGAAATCTCCCGGTGAGGACTACCATTGGATCAACCTGATGTGATAATGACCCGGAACAATATCCCTCTCCTGGAATTTAAAAATATTACCGTGATGAACGGTAAGAAGAAAATCCTTGATTCCCTGTCCCTGATACTGGAAGAGGGAGAAAACATTGCCATACTCGGTCCAAACGGTGCAGGGAAATCATCGTTTATAAAAACTATTACCCGGGAGTATTACCCCCTGTTACAAGATAACGAGGTAATATTCCGTATCGGGGGCAGGGAAACGTGGGATGTCTTTGACCTCCGGTCAATGTTCGGGACCGTTTCGAATGACCTGGCATATGTATTTTCCAGGGAGATGACTGCCCGGGAAGTGGTGCTATCCGGATTTTTCAGCAGTATCGGGCTATTCCGGCACCACGTCACCAGTGAGATGGAGAGAAAAACAATTGAAATTCTAGAATTCCTGGAGGTCATTCACCTGATCGAGAGAAAAATGACAGAAATGTCATCGGGGGAAGCACGGCGTGTACTCATTGGCAGGGCACTGGTGCACAGCCCGAAAACCTTGATCCTCGATGAGCCTACTAACAGCCTGGATTTACATGCGCTCCATACATTCCGGACCACGTGCCGGAAAATATCCCAGGCCGGGACGGGGATAATTCTCATCACTCATAACCTCCATGATATTATCCCCGAAATTACCCGGGTTGTCCTGATGAAAGACGGCCGCTTTTGCATGGACGGCCCAAAAAAAGAGGTCCTGACGGATACCAATATCAGCAACCTCTTTGTAGTTCCCGTCTGTATCCGGAAGGAGAACGGATATTATTACGCCACCGGGTACTGAAAAAGATCCGTGGGACCTGGCTGACCGGGGTTAACGGCCGGATTTCCCCCGATCCATCATGTTTGCTGAAACGGTTATGCGTGAGGGTTTAAAAAATTCACCCTTATCAGAATAAGTATCCCCATGCAACGAGAACCCCGTGGATCACTGCAATGACGATAGTAATCTTTGCAAGGTTCATATGATGGGAAAACTTAACGCCATACTTTCCTTTCACGAACAGCATGCCAAGTACTGCGGTCGAAATAAGTGCAATGAAGGTGAGAATCCCCAGGTAGAAGTACAGGGGGAGTCCGAAAATAATGATCATACCAGGATTTGTAATCATAGTTACTGGTTGAAGGTAGTGCGCACCTAAGCCTAAAAGGCACCGGTTTGATCAGGCCTGGATAGAACCGCTACGATATCCCAATTGTCCGGTACCTGGCTGATCCTGATTTGAGACATGCATGAAAAATATTCATGCAGAACCTGTGTAGAGACACGTCCGACATATCAGGCCTGAAGAGAATGACCGTGGTTATTCTGAGTTCACACGAGGATTGGTCCATCGAGGTCGTGGGGATATGGCCTTTTTCCGGCAATAAAAAACCAGGGTTTTGCGAGGTACTAACCCATGTATTCCGATTATTATCACTCATTGGGCCTTCCCAGGGTTGAACTGCAAGGTCATCCACCGTGCTGACGGGAGTTACATCCAGGAAATGTATCAACCACCCGTATGACGCCTGTCTGCCATCCTTTCCCGGTAAATCCAATACATTTTTATCTGTCTGACAATCCATCTGATATTTGCGTTTGTTCGTCAAAGGTTGTGATTCGTACTTGTCAATGGTCCTCTTCATCGAAAATTCCCAGGCGTTCCACAAGGTGCTGTTAACCTCGCTGGTCAGGTTACCCGGGATACAGGTAGACAGGGCTTTTTCTTCCGTGAATGCCGTCAACAAAATGACAGAACGTGCCTACCACCTCATTTTAGTCTGCGGAAGGGAACCGGTGACCTGCAACGTCCGGGACACGGCGAAAACAACCGGTGCATCACTGCTCTACGTGGACCTTCTTCCTTTAGACGCCCAAAAAAACCGGCAGGGATATCTCCGGGATGCAACACTCGTGATGGAAACCCCGGAAAGCTCGACTGAGTATAACCTTTCTGGATTCAGAAACAGGATTGACCTTTATTCTGCTGCATCCGGGTATATCACCCGGTACATCCGGGAACATTTCCTGAACCGTGAACATGAACTGGAAAACATGGAGATATTCGATGTACTCGATGGGAGCCAGATAGGGATCGCCCTGTTTTCCGGGCGTGAAATTCTGAAAATAAACCCGCACCTCGCACAACTTCTCGGTTATTCCGAGGGGGCTGCGAGGGCAATGGAGTTACCAGACCTCTTCTGTTCACCGGGGGAATACACGGAATTTTCACGCACAATATTCAAAGGTAAGAAAGAGGCAGGGTGGCATTGTGCCGTTCACCACCTCGCGACAAAAGAAGGTAAAGGAGTCCTTTGCACGATCCGGGTGAAAAGACTCGACGGTTTCGACCCGATGAAAGGCCACCTCATGATTGTTGAACGAAAAGATGACCCGGGCAGGGACGGCAATGAAGCCGGGCAGAGGTTTCCCTCGGAGTGGGTCCTTTCCGGGTCATTTGATGATGCCATCGCCAAGGTCACGGGGATTGTCATTACAACAGATGACG
>Ga0194039_1000152_pt1 | contig 43990 bp, 30 predicted proteins | sample JunL228m_MetaG_FD_148679 | JGI IMG/M metagenome (GOLD analysis project Ga0194039, IMG submission 148679) | Anoxic zone freshwater microbial communities from boreal shield lake in IISD Experimental Lakes Area, Ontario, Canada - Jun2016-L227-8m | ecosystem: Environmental > Aquatic > Freshwater >...
GTTCGACAAGGGCTATCTTTCGCCCTACTTCGTGACGAACACCGAGAGCCTCGAGGTCTCGTTCGACAACGCCTACATCCTCATTCACGAGAAGAAGATCAGCTCCCTCAAGGATCTGCTCCCGCTCCTCGAGAAGATCGCCAAGAGCGGCAAGCCGTTCCTGATCATCGCCGAGGACGTGGAGGGCGAAGCCCTCGCAACGCTCGTCGTGAACAAGCTCCGCGGCACACTCCAGGTCGCAGCCGTCAAGGCTCCGGGCTTCGGTGACCGCCGCAAGGCGATGCTTGAAGACATTGCTGTCCTCACCGGCGGCAAGCTCCTCAGCGAAGACCTCGGCATCAAGCTCGAAAACGTCGGTCTCGAAGACCTCGGCCGCGCCAAGCGCGTCACCGTGGACAAAGAGAACACCACGATCATCGAAGGCGAAGGCAAGAGCTCGGACATCCAGGGCCGGGTCAGCCAGATCCGCCGCCAGATCGAGGAGACCACCAGCGATTACGACCGCGAGAAGCTCCAGGAGCGCCTCGCCAAGCTCGCAGGCGGTGTCGCCGTCATCAACGTCGGTGCAGCCACTGAGACCGAGATGAAGGAGAAGAAAGCCCGCGTCGAAGACGCCCTCCACGCGACCCGTGCGGCCGTCGAGGAAGGGATCGTCGCCGGCGGAGGCGTCGCCTTCATCCGCGCCCAGAAGGTTCTCGACAACCTCGGCCTCGCCGGGGACGAAGAGATCGGCCTCCAGATCGTGCGCCGCGCAATCGAGCAGCCGCTCCGCACCCTGGCCGACAACGCCGGGCAGGAAGGTGCGCTCATCGTGCAGGAAGTCAAGAAGCGCAAGGGCCCCGAAGGCTACAACGTCGCAACCGGGCTCTACGAAGACCTCATCAAGGCCGGTGTCGTCGATCCCGCCAAGGTCACCCGCAGCGCGCTCCAGAACGCCGCTTCCATTAGCGGACTCCTCCTCACCACGGAATGCATCGTCACCGAGCTTCCCGAGAAGGACAAAGCTCCCGCCATGCCTCCGGGCGGCGGCGGAATGGGCGGCATGGACTACTAAGTCCGGACGCACAGACATAAACTCAAACCGGAAAGCCGGGGTCGCAAGGCCCCGGCTTTTCTGCGCTTCGGGCACAATGATTTTCTGGGAAGGGATCAGGAGACCTGATACCAGTTCTTGAAATGATCCGGACTCTTATCATGAGAGACGGTGTAGGGCCAACGTCTCATTGGCTCCCGGTGCAGCAGGCCGACAAGATGTCGGCCCTAGTGTGCCCGGCATGGGCATGAACAAGTCAGGAAAAAAAACCATATACAATGACCGGAAGCAGTGACAGCAACCGTAGCGAAAGCCAAGGCGGGTTGCCGACAGGCGGGGGGAGGTGAACGACCTGAGCGGATGGATACGACGCCACATGCGCAAATGCTTCTGGCAGCGATGGCACCACCCGCGAGGGCGCGTCAACGCGCTCAAACGGATGGGAGTCAAAGGCCGCGTTCTGGGCATGGCCTACAGCGGGCTTGGAGCATGGGCAATCGCCCGGCACTGGGTCATGCAATCAGCACTGAAAACCAAAACACTCCACAACTACGGGTTCATCATACCGTGGGACTTCGCGGAAGCAGGAAAATGAGACAACCGCCTTGTTCAACCGCCGGATGCGGAAAACCGCACGTCCGGTGGTGTGGGAGCCTTGGCGGGCTAAATCCCGTCGGGGCCACCCGATCGTAGCATCGGCATCTTGCCGATGTTCTGAGTCCATTTGTTTTACAGAGTTGGTATGAGTCTCCAAACGGGCGGGACGCCCGCTCCCCCTGTGCTCTGCAACTTTCGAAGATGCGCCCGCGGCCGCGGCCATCTTTTTCGCGTTTGCAATTTCTGGCATGCGCCCCATGCTGACGCGAAAAATGGCATCGTCATATCATCGAGTCGTCCCCAGTTTCTTCCGGATGGCTGGGAGTGCCGCCCGGATTCCGCTGGATGCGGGCAAGGGAGTGCCCAATTGAAAAAGCTGGCAGATTTCACGCTGATTGCCCGGGCCTTGCAGAGCCACCGCGCACGCCGGCGCATTGCGGCCATTTGGCTCTTGGCCATGTGCTTCTTGCCGGCGATCCCGCGGGCCCTTGCGAAAGCTCCGGTGTTGGACAAGGTCACGCTTCAGCTGCAATGGACGCACCAGTTTCAGTTTGCGGGCTATTACGCGGCGAAGGAGAAGGGGTTCTACCGGGACGCCGGTCTTGACGTCGAGCTCCTCGAGCTCAAGCCGGGCATGGATTCCGTTCAAGAGGTGGCGGATGGACGGGCGGATTTCGGCGTTGGGGAGACCAGCCTGCTGCTGGCGCGCCAGGCGGGAAAGCCGGTGGTTCTGCTGGCCAATATCTTCCAGCATTCCGCGCTGGTTTTGGCCACGCGGCAGAAGGGTTCCATCGATCCCGTCCACACCCTCAAGGGCAAGCGGGTCATGTTGGACAGCACGGATGCCGAGATCGTGGCCTATCTGGCCAAGGAGGGGCTCCCGCCAAAATCGTATGACCGCGTAGATCACAGCTTGAACACGCAGGATCTCCTGGACGGCAAGGTGGATGCCGTCTCGGTCTATATCACCGAAAAACACGAGGACCTGGAACGGGCTGGAGCTCCCTGCATCCTTTTAACCCCGCGTTCTGTGGGCCTCGATTTTTATGGCGACAACCTGTTCACGTCGGAGGCCCAGATCCGGGAGCACCCCGAGCGGGTCATTGCTTTCCGGGACGCGAGCTTGATGGGATGGGAATACGCGCTGGACCACCCGGAGGAAATCATTGATCTCATCGTCAGCAGATACCCCAGCCCATTGGATCGGGATCACCTAATCTACGAAGCCCAACAAATGAAAGAGCTGATCCAAGCGGATTTGATCCGCGTCGGGTATGTCAATCCGGGGCGCTGGAAGGAAATTACGCGGACTTACGCGGGGCTGGGCATGTTGCCGCACGATTTTGACCTGGCGGGCTTTATCTACCAGCCCGAGACCAGCCGGATTCCCGTCTGGCTGGTCAAGGCGCTCGTCGCGGCTGCTGCGGCCCTCTTTCTCGGTTTGCTGCTGATGTTCTTCGTCCTTCGCGCGAACCGCCGCCTCGTCAGAAGCGAAAAAAAATTGGCGGCCAGCGAGGCGAGGTTCCGGCAGCAGGCTGTGCAGATTAACTCCCTGCTGGATGCCATCCCTGACATCATCTTTTTTAAGAACACCGAGGGGGTTTATCTGGGCTGCAACCCGGCCTTCGTCGAGCTCGCGGGCCGGCCAAGGAACGAGATTATCGGGAAGAAAGACCAAGACCTCTTTGACAGGGAGGCGGCCGATTGGTTCCAGGAACAGGACCAGCAGATGCTGACCGCGCGCGAACCGCGCCACATCGAGGAATGGGTCACCTATCCCGATGGCCGGAGAGCATTGCAGGATACCTACAAGGCCCCCTACCTGGGTCCGGACGGAAAACTGATCGGAGTGCTCGGCATCAGCCGCGACATCACCGAACGCAAACGGTCGGAGGAGGCCCTGCGAGATCCGCCGAGCGCCTGACCCTTGCCGCGGAAGCCGGGAGGGTGGGCATCTGGGACTACGATGTGGTCAGCAATACTCTCACGTGGGATGCGCAGATGTTTGCCCTCTACGGAATCACGCGGGATCAGTTCGGCGGCGCATACGAGGCATGGAGGGCTGGGGTTCACCCCGACGATCAGTCGCGGGGGGATGTCGAAATCCAGATGGCGCTCCGCGGGGAGAAGGAATTCGACACCGAGTTCCGTGTTCTTTGGCCGGACGGCACGATCCGTATCATCCGCGCCATCGCCAAAGTGACGCGCGATGCCTCGGGAACCGCCTTGCGCATGACCGGGACGAACTGGGACATCACCGAACAGAAGCGATCCGAGAACGATATCCTGAAGATCAACCGCCAGCTTGCGGAAGCCACGGCAAAGGCGGAAAGGGCGACGGCCGTCAAGAGCGAGTTTCTGGCCACCATGACCCATGAGCTGCGCAACCCGCTCACCGGGGTTCTGGGTTTTGCGGAGATTCTCGCCGGCACTCCGCTCAACGAGGAACAGCAGTCCTATACCGAGGGGATTAGAGATAGCGGCATCTATCTTTTGGATCTCATCAACGATGTCCTGGATTTCTCCACCATCGAAAAAGGAGTGCTCGCGATCCACCCTGCCCCGTTCGAACTCGCCCAGCTCGTGAAATCGTCGTCGGAACTCATCCGCAAATCCGCCACCGACAAAGGGATCGCGTTCCATTGCGAATTGGCAGCCGATGTCCCGGAGCAGATCACCGGCGACGAGCGGCGGATCCGCCAGATCCTCATCAACCTCCTGGCCAACGCCGTCAAATTCACTGCGGACGGCTCGGTGAGCCTCCGCGTGACGAGGTCTGGGGAGTTCTTAGAGTTTTCCATCGAAGACACGGGCCTCGGAATTTCTTCCGATGCTCTCGCCCGTCTGTTCCAGTTGTTCACGCAGGCGGACTCGACGATCAACCAGAAGTATGGCGGAACGGGGATCGGGCTCGCCGTCTCGCAGCGTCTGGCCGAAGCCATGGGGGGTTCGATCTCGGTCGTCTCCGCTCCCGGCAAAGGCAGCACGTTCACGTTCCGGCTCCCACTGGAAGTTCCCGCTGGAGGGATGGCTCCGTCCCATTTATTGATCGGCGCTGACGGAGCATCGCCCTCCAGCCCAAGCGCAGAGACGCCCGTGCGCCCTGATGACCTCCCGGTGCTCGTCGTCGAGGATAACCGGAGCAACTCCTTGATGGTTGGCAAAATGCTCCAGAGCCTGGGCTACCGCGTGGAATTTGCAGGCAACGGGGCCGAAGCGGTCGAAGCCTTTGCCCCAGGAAAATTTCTGGCCATCCTTATGGATTTGCGGATGCCGGGGATGAACGGGTTTGAGGCAGTGGAAATCATCCGGGCGCGGGAATCCGGCTCACGCATTCCGATCATCGCGCTCTCGGCCAATGTGATTTCCGGCTCCGGGGAGATCTACCTCGCCGCAGGGATGGACGACTTCCTCGCCAAGCCATTCCAAATGGCTGAGCTCGCTGAAAAGCTCGCCCTCGTCGTGAGGAAACGGTAAGATTTGCCCCGAGGTGGCTGCAGATCACCCCGGATGCGCGATGCTCTGGTCTGGCGGCTCATCCGCCGGCTTCGATCTGCGCGAGGACTTTGAGAAACGGAGCCTCTTCGAGGAGGCCGAACGCATCGTGCCGGGTCAGGCGGTCGCGCGTTGTCGCCGGGCTGGTGATCCCGCAGAGGAAGCGAGCGAGCGGCCGGCATCCGCGCAGGGCGGCATGCTTTTCCGCGCGCAGGCTCCGGATGATCCGCAGATCCTCCAGAGAAATTTCCCGCTCCGGGCTGCGCGGCATCGGCGCGGGCGGGCAGGCAGCGCAGGATCCGCAGTGGCCGCACGGGGCGGGGAAGGACTCGCCGAAATAGGCCAGAAGCCGCTCGGTCGAGCATCCGGCACCTTCTGCAAAATCCACAATGCCATCCAGCCGGGCGAGGTCGGTTTTCTCGCGCCTCATAAAAAGCCTGTGAAGCCAGGTCGCGATCTCGCGCGGCGTGCGGGCCTTGGCCCCCGGAAGCAGGCGGAACCTGTGCCGCAGGCCGGCCGGCTTCATCTCGATGTCGCCGGATTCCTCCAGATACCCGAGGGCTTTCAGGATCCTCTCGCGCGACTCCCCGATCGCCGCCGCCACGGCATCCGCATCGATCGTCAGCCACCGGCGCCCGCGCTTCCCCGCCGAAAAAATCCTTCGCAAAAATTGCTGGCGATCCGCCGTATGTCCGGCAATCACGCGATCCTCCGGATGCCGGAACGCGATCTGGAATGTCGAGTAGAACACGCCGGCCGGCTCGAGGATCTTTTCCTTTTCGAGGTAGGTGATGACGGTTTCGAGCACGAGCTGCCGGATGTCGGTCGCGCGGGCGAGGTCATACCGGCTGATGTCGAATTCGTCTCCCTGCCGGAGGAGGTGATCCACGAGATGCCGGAGCGACTGCTCGTCCGGCGTGTCGCCGAGCGTGAAGTTCTGAAGCACGACCAGGGCGTCCGCGCACGCCAGCATCTCGCAGTGCGCGGGCAGGCCGTCGCGCCCCGCGCGCCCGATCTCCTGCTGGTAGTTCTCCAGGGTCTTCGGAAGATTGTAGTGATAGACCGCCCGGATATCGGCCTTGTCAATCCCCATGCCGAAGGCGATCGTGGCCACGATGACCTCGCAGCGCCCGGCCATGAAATCGTCCTGCGCCGCCGCCCGCACATCGTCCGCCAGCCCGGCGTGGTAGGCGCGCGCAAGGATTCCGGCTTTCTGCAAATGCGCTGCGACGGCTTCCGCCGTGCGCTGCAGCGTCACATACACGATCGCGGGAAACCGCTTTTCTTCGAGCAGTTTCCGGGTGAGGATCCCGGGCCGTCCGTCCGCCGCGACCGGCGAGATGTGGATCGCGAGGTTCAGACGGTGGAACGACGTCTGGACGCGATTCGCAGCCGCAATCCGAAATTCCCGGCAGATGTCGTCGGACACCGAGGGCGTCGCGGTCGCGGTGAGCGCCAGCACGCGCGGGATGCGGAGCTTCTTCGCCAGCGCGGCGAGCCGCAGATATTCGGGCCGGAAGTTGTGACCCCACTCGGAAATGCAATGCGCCTCATCGATCGCCAGCAGGCTGATCTTCGCCCGCTTGAGGCGCGCGACAAATGTCTCGCTGACGAACCGCTCGGGCGCCACGTAGAGAAGCTTGAGCGTCCCGGCGGTGATCCCGTCGAGGATTTCAAAGACCTCCGCTGCGGAAAGCGTCGAGTCCAGACGGGCCGCCGCGATACCCCGCGTTTTCAGCACATCCACCTGGTCTTTCATCAGCGCGATGAGCGGTGAGACGACGAGCGTGAGGCCGTCGAACAAAATCCCGGGGAGCTGGTAGCAGAGGGACTTTCCTCCGCCGGTCGGAAAAACCGCCAGCGCCGAATGCCCGTCCAGCAACGCCCGCATCACCTGCTCCTGACCCTCGCGGAACCCAGTATGCCCGAATGCGCGCCGCAGCGTGTCTTCGAGAGGTTCGGCCGTCATCTGATCGGCTTGAGCCGCCTCCCCACCGCCGGACATTCCCTCAACTTGTCAATCTTTCCCATGCCGCAAAGTTCATTGGGATGCGCACGCGATGGCAAGGATTAAGAGCACAGGGGGAACGGGCATCCCGTCCGTTTGGAGACGGAAAATCGTATCGGAGTGATGTGCCTCACACGGGCGAGACGCCCATGCCCCCTTGGAAGATCCGCGACGTTGCAACTTTCGCGATGCGCTCTACTCGGGAGCCGATTGTTTTCTTTGGTGTTTTCTTTGTTTGCCGGGATCGCCCAACGGTTCTAGAGATCTTCCCCTTGTGCCGTTTTTTCCGAAGCTCCATCTTTCCGAGCGTCCGCTGTTGATCCTGCTGGCGGCCGTTCAGTTCACCCACATCATGGATTTCATGATCATGATGCCGCTGGGGCCGATGCTCATGCGCGAACTTGCGATATCGCCCGCACAATTCAGCGTGCTCATCGCGGCTTACACGATGGTGGCGGGAATCATCGGGCTGCTCGTCGCCCCGTTTATTGACCGCTTCGACCGGCGCGGGGTTCTGGTGGTGTCCTACGCGGGGTTCATCGCGGGAACCTATTGCTGTGCGACGGCGGAAACCGTCACCGCCCTGCTGGTGGCGAGAGCCCTCTGCGGCGCGTTTGGCGGGGTATCGAATGCCACGATCCTTGCCATTGTGGGCGATCGTGTCCCGGCGGAGCGTCGCGGGGCGGCCATGGGGATTATCATGACCTCCTTTTCCGCCGCAGCGGCATTCGGCGTGCCGTTCGGATTGTTTCTCGCGCAGCGGTTCCGCTGGGAAACCCCGTTCTTTTTCCTGGTGGGGATCGCGTTGACGGTTGAGGTGCTTCTGCTGGTTTCGCTCCCTCATGTGCGCGGGCACTTGGCGGACGGGCCGCCGGAATCATGGAAAAACTTTCTTTCGCTGCTTGCGGACAGAAACGCCTGGCGGGCGCTCCTGCTGATGGTGTCGCTGGTGTTCGGTCACTTCACGATCATCCCATTTCTTTCGCCGCATCTTGTCTTCAACCTCAAGCTGCCGGAGAGCGATCTTGCGTTGGTCTATGTGCTTGGAGGTTTGCTGACCATCATCACCGCGCCCTATATCGGACGGCTCTCGGATCGTCTCGGGCGGGCAAAAGTCTTCACCGGCGTAGTCTGCGTGGCGGCTGTGATCATTGGTCTTCTGACACATGCGGGTCCGCTCCCGGTTCCGGTGACGCTTCTCATGACCGGACTGTTTTTTGTTTTTGCCAGCGGGCGGTATGTGCCGGCCCAGGCGGTGCTCGCTTCCGCCGTTTCCTCGTCTCGCCGGGGGGCCTTCATGAGCCTCACGGCCTGCACCCGCGATTTTTGCACGGGATTGGCAGCGATCATGGCCGGTCGTGTGGTGCTTCGAACCCCCGATGCCCTTCTGCATGTGAACTGGCTCGGATGGCTGGCCGTGGCGGTCAGCCTGCTCAGCATCTGGCTGATCCGACGAGTCAAAGCGGTCCATGAACCGCTTCCCTCTGCCATCCATTCCGGCGTGCCGATGGGCGTGACGGCGGAGGGGTGAGCATCGCGGGGTGGCGCACGAAGATGAGTCGCGAAGAAGTCGCCAAATTCAAAAAAATCAATGACAATCCGATTTCATTTATGGAATGTCCCAGCGCGGGAGGGAGGCGCATTTTTCATTCGCGGTCACATCCGATCAAAACCATGACGACACCACATCTGAAAAACGCGATCGCTTTCGCCGCCCTTTTCCTGCTTCCCCTTTCCGGCATGCCAGCGAAGCCGGTGGAAATTCTCACGTCATTTTACCCGATGTATGTGAGTGTGCTCAACGTCGTCGGCGACGCGCCGGGCGTCGAGGTGAGCTGCCTCGCCGAGCGGTTTGTGGGCTGCCTGCACGATTATCAACTGACGCCCGGGGACATGAAGAGGATCGCCCGGGCAGACATCTTTGTTGCGAACGGGGCCGGCATGGAGACGTTCCTCGACAAGGCATTGAAGCAATCCCCGTCGCTCAAGCTGGTTGATGCCAGCGAGGGGATCCCGCCCGCCTTCGGGGGGAACCCGCACATCTGGGTCGGCATCTCCGGCGCGATCCGGCAGGTGAAAAATATCGCACGCGGGCTGGCGGCGGCGGATCCCTCCCATGCGGAGCGGTATCAGAGAAATGCGGACGCCTACATCGCGAAGCTCGAGGCGCTCTGCAGCGAGATGCACGCCGCGCTGGATGGATTGAAGAACCGCGACATCGTCACGTTCCACGAGGCGTTTCCGTATTTTGCCGGCGAGTTTCAATTGAACATCGTCGGGGTGATCGAGCGCGAGCCCGGCTCCGAGCCGGGAGCGAAGGAACTGGCCGGGATCGTGGAGATCGTGCGCGAGCGGAAGGTGAGCGCGCTTTTCGCCGAGCCCCAATACCCGGCCAAAAGCGCCAAGGTCATCGAGCGCGAGACCGGCGTTCGCTTGAGCATCCTCGATCCGGCCGTCACCGGCCCGCGGGAGCCGGACAAGGCCCGGGACGCGTATCTCGCCGCCATGCGGAAAAACCTCGACGTGTTGAGCCGCGCACTGTCTGAGTAAGCGTGCGGCTCGCAGGCTGATTCCTCCGCCACATCCCATTGTATTTTTCATGGATCAAGCTCAACTCAACTGGCTCACCAATTTCATATGGGGCATCGCCGACGACACCCTCCGCGACGTCTTCGTGCGCGGCAAATACCGGGATGTGATCCTGCCGATGACGGTGCTCCGCCGTCTCGATGCCGTGCTGGAGCCGACGAAGAAGGCCGTGATGGAAATGAAGGCAGCTCTCGACCGCGAGCAGGTCACCAACCAGGACGACGCCCTCCGCGCCGCATCCGGCCAGGCATTTTACAATACCTCGCCGTTCCTGCTCCGCGACCTCAAATCCCGCGCCACGCAGCAGAAGCTCAAAGACGACTTCGAGGCCTACCTCGACGGCTTTTCCCCGAACGTGCAGGACATCCTGACGAATTTCGAGTTCCGCAACCAGATCCCCCGCCTCTCCAAAGCCGACGCGCTCGGCCAGCTCATCGAGAAGTTCCTCGACAAGGACATCAACATCAGCCCCTATCCGGTCGGAGACCTGCCCGGCCTCGACAACCATTCGATGGGCACGATGTTCGAGGAACTTGTCCGTCGCTTCAACGAGGACAACAACGAGGAAGCCGGCGAGCACTGGACGCCCCGCGATGCCGTCCGGCTCATGGCCAACCTGATGTTTCTGCCGGTGGCCGACAAGATCGAGTCCGGCACCTACCTCCTCTACGACTGCGCCTGCGGCACCGGTGGCATGCTGACCGTCGCCGAAGAAACCCTGCAGCAGATCGCCGCCGCCCACGGCAAGCAGGTCGCCACCCACCTCTACGGCCAGGAGATCAACGGCGAGACCTACGCCATCTGCAAAGCCGACCTCCTGCTCAAAGGCGACGGCGATGCGGCGGACAACATCATCGGCGGCCCGGCGTATTCCACCCTTTCCAATGACGCCTTCCGCTCCCGGGAATTCGACTTCATGCTCGCCAATCCGCCCTACGGCAAGAGTTGGAAGAGCGATCTCGAACGCATGGGCGGGAAGGCAGACATCCGCGATCCCCGGTTCCGGGTGATGCACGAAGGCGAGGAACTTTCCCTGCTCACCCGCTCCAGCGACGGCCAGATGCTTTTCCTGGCCAACATGTTGAGCAAAATGAAGCACGACACCCCGCTCGGCAGCCGCATCGCCGAGGTCCACAACGGGTCGTCGCTTTTCACCGGCGACGCCGGGCAGGGAGAGAGCAACATCCGCCGCTGGATCATCGAAAACGACTGGCTGGAGGCCATCGTCGCCCTCCCCCTGAACATGTTCTACAACACCGGCATCGCCACCTACATCTGGGTGCTCACGAACCGGAAGCCCGAGCCGCGCCGGGGCAAAGTCCAGCTCATCGACGCCACCCAATGGTTCCGTCCCCTGCGCAAGAACATGGGGAAAAAGAATTGCGAACTCGCTCCCGAGGACATCCAGCGCATCTGCGAAACCTTCCTCGCCTTCAAGGAAACCGAACAGTCGAAAATCTTCCCCAACGCCGCTTTCGGTTACTGGAAAGTGAAGGTCGAGCGTCCGCTCCGCCTCCACAGCCAGCTCTCCCTCCAGCGCATCGAGTCCCTGCGGTTCGCCTCCGGCGACGAGGACATCCGCACCGCGCTTTACGACGAACTCGGCGATGCCCTCTTTGAAAAACCCGCCTCCGTTCGGAAAGATCTGGAAAAACTCGTGGACGAGTGGGGCGCGGACGACGCCGAAGAGGAGGACACCCTCCCGGACGCCAAAAAGAAGAAACTCCTCAATGAGGCGACATGGAAACGCGACGCCATGCTGGTCGATCTCGCGACAAAACTCCGCGAGCACATCGGCGACAAGCTCATCGAAGACCACAACGTCTTCCTCGAACAGATCGAAGCCGCGCTCAAAAAACTGAAGCTCAAGCCCGGCGCCGCCGATATGAAGGCCGTCATCGCCGCCGTCAGTTGGCGGGAAGAATCCGCCCCGCCCGTCATCAAGAAGATCCACAAACCCGGCAAGACGCAGGCCGATCCCATCCACGGTCTCTTTGCCGTAGATGGTGGGGACGGATCGCCGAGCCGTCCGACGATTGTCGAATACGAGCCCGACAGCGAACTCCGCGACTACGAGCAAATCCCGCTTTTGGAGCTGGGCGGCATCGAGACGTTCATCCGCCGCGAGGTGCTTCCCTACACGCCGGACCTGCCCGCCGCAACGCCGAGACCAGGAGAGTATTGCGTTTATGTATTGGAGTGTGCCGACGGCTCCTTTTACAAGGGTCAAACCAGCGACTTCCCGAAAAGAATGCAAGAGCACGGCAAAGGAGAAGTAAGCTGGACGGCCAAACATCTTCCCGTGAAGCCGATTCACTGGGAGATTTTCGAGAACCGGGAGCAATCCTTGGCGCGAGAGGAGTTCCTCAAGAGCGGCAAGGGGCGGGAATGGCTGAAGACGCAATACGAAACGAAGAAACTGAAGTCCTTCGAGAGGCAGGCGGGTGCCTGGATCGTCGAAGCCGACACCAAGATCGGCTACGAAGTCAGCTTCACCCGCCACTTCTACAAGCCGCCGGAACTCCGCACCCTCGCACAGATCAGCGCCGACATCCTCGCGCTGGAACAGGAGACGGAGGGACTCCTGAGCGAAATCACGAAAGGAGCCACGGCATGAAAAAGAAGCCTCTTAAAATAGTGTCACCAGCGGCGTCACAAATAGTCGCACCACCGGCGCGACAATTATCGCAGGCAGCAGATGAGAGTGCCTTTGCCGAGGTCCTCCACCTCATCCAGGCAGCCAGGCAGCGGGCGTATCAGGCGGTCAACACCGAACTCGTCTCCCTCTACTGGCAGATCGGCGAACACATCAGCCGGAAGTTGGAGTCCGCCGAATGGGGCGATGGCGTCGTTGATCAGCTCGCCCGATTCCTCGCCCGGACGCAGCCTGGGCTGACGGGATTCACCCGAGCCAGCTTGTTCAGAATGCGCCAGTTTTACGACTGCTACTCTGGAAATGAAATAGTGTCAGCACTGCTGACACAATTACCGTGGACACACCACCTCATGATCATGGGCCGTTGCAAGCGGCTTGAGGAACGGGAGTTTTACATCCGCATGGCGCATCAGGAAGGGTGGCGCAGCCGGGAACTCCAGAGGCAGATTCAAGGCTGCCTTTTCGAGCGAGCGGTGCTCAATCCACCAAAAGTCGCAGCAGTGCTGCGACAAATTCACCCGGAAGCAGTTAATGTCCTGAAAGATAACTACCTGCTCGAATTTCTTGAACTGCCGCAGAACCATTCAGAGGCCGATCTGCATGGCGGCCTCTTGAGAAATCTGGGCCGATTCATCTCCGAGCTGGGCCGCGACTTCTGCTTCGTCGGCTCCGAGTATCCCATCCAAGTCGGCGGGCAGGATTTTGCGCTCGACCTGCTGTTCTTTCACCGGGGCATGAACTGCCTCGTCGCCATCGAACTCAAAGTCCGCGAGTTTCGCCCGGAAGACCTCGGCAAGCTCAACTTCTATCTCGAAGCCCTCGACCGCGACTACCGCAAGCCCCACGAAAACCCCGCCATCGGGCTGCTCCTCTGCGCCACGAAGGACAGTGAGGTCGTCGAGTATGCCCTCAGCCGTTCGCTCTCCCCGGCCATGATCGCCGAATACGAAACCCAGCTCCCGGACAAAAAACTCCTCCGCGCCAAGCTGCACGAGTTTTACCAGTTGCTCGCTCCGGCGGAGGACGGAAAAGCACCGACCCCGCGAGTCCAGCCAAAGCGGAAAACAAAAAAATCCTAACCATGTCCACCCAGCGCTATTCCGTCACTCCCCATCCCATCGAAACCCTGCTCACTTGGGTAAAATCCGGCGAGATCGCCATCCCGGAGATCCAGCGCCCATTCGTCTGGGAGCCAACCAAGGTGCGCAACCTTCTCGACTCGCTCTATCAGGGCTACCCGGTCGGATACCTGATCGCCTGGCGCAACCCCACCGTGAAGCTCAAGGATGGCACCCCCTCAGCCGGAAAACGAGTTCTCATCGACGGCCAGCAACGTGTGACGGCGCTCATGGCTGGCTTGCTTGGGCGAGAGGTGCTCACCAAGGATTACGAGACGATCCGCATCCGAATCGCTTTCCACCCAGTTACCGAAAAGTTCGAGGTCGCCAACCCAGCTATCCGAAAAGACTCGGCATGGATCGAGGACGTGGCGGAAGTCTTTGGCCCGGATGCAGACTTGCTAGAGATGACGGAAGGCTACGTTGCGAAGAATCCCGAGGCGGATCGCAGGCAGGTTGGCAAAGTGCTTCAGCGCCTAGGCAAAATCATCAACAACCATGTCGGCTTGATCGAGTTGGCTGAGGATCTGGATATCGAGACGGTCACCGAGATCTTTATCCGGGTGAACTCCGCCGGTGCCGAGCTATCCCAAGCCGATTTTGCGATGTCGAAGATCGCGGCGAACGAAACCTATGCGGGGAATATGCTCAGGAAGGCGATTGATTATTTTTGCCACCTTGCCGTCGCCCCAGAGTTCATGGCGAAGATCGAAAAGAACGACAAGGCATTCGCCAATTCGGAGTTTTTCCCACAGATGAAGTGGCTGAAGAATATCAACGACGACATCTACGATCCCACATATACCGATATGCTGAGAGTGGCGTTCACGTCGGAATTTGGTCGCGGAAAACTGGCTGATTTGGTCGCGTTGCTCTCAGGCAGGAATTTCGAGACGAAGCAGTTTGAAGATGTCATCGCCGAGGCATCATTCGCGAAACTCAAAAAAGGCATACTCCGATTCATCAACGAGACCCACTTCGACCGCATCACGATGATCCTGCGCTCGGCCGGTTTCGTGACGAGCGACCTCATCGGGGGACGCAATGCCATCAACTTCGCCTACATTCTCTATCTCCGCGGTCGGGCAGAAAACGTCCCCGCCGCTGACCTCGAACGCTTAGTCCGCCGTTGGTATGCGATGTCCATGCTACGGGGCCGGTATGCCGGAAGCCCTGAGACGGCCTTCGACTTCGATATTCGTCAAGTGGAAGCGCGCGGTCTGGCTGACTATGTGACGGCAGTGATTGAATCCGAACTCCCCGAGAGTTTCTGGACCGGAATGCTCCCCCAGCTCATGGATACCTCGTCCGGGCAAAGCCCATACTTTTTGGCCTACAAGGCGGCACAGGTAAAGCTGGGCGACAAGGGATTCCTTTCGCGCGACATCACCGTGCTCGACTTGCTTTTGAACCGAAGCGACGTCCATCACGTTTACCCTCGCAATCACCTCAAAAAGCAAGGGCTCTCGAAGGGACGTTACAATCAGATTGCCAACTTTGTCCTCGCCCAGAGCGAAATCAACATTGCCATCGGGGACAAGGCTCCTGAGATCTATTTCGCGGAGCTGGCCGAACAATGCACTGGCGGTGAGAAAAAATACGGAGGCATCACTGACATGGACGAGCTTCGGGCAAATCTCCGCACCCATTGCCTGCCCGAGTCCCTCATCCAAGGGAATGCTCCAGATTTCGACAAGTTTTTGGAAGAGCGCCGGGCGCTGATGGCTCTCAAAATCAAGAAGTGGTTCGAGGCTCTGTGATGATCGAAAATCTCCAGCCTTATTCGGAATACAAGGAGTCGGGCCAGGATTGGCTCGGCAGGGTTCCGGCGAGTTGGAGGACGCCGCGAATAAAGACCGTCCTCAGAGAGAAGGATTCTCGCTCGTTCGACGGTTCTGGGCTGTTGCTTTCGCTGACTCGCAACTGCGGCCTCATTGCTCGCAGCGATATGACTGACAAGGCCCACAGTGCCCGCACGCTTGCCGGTTACAAACTTTACGAACCGGGCGAAATTGTGATGAACCGGATGCAAGCGTGGAGCGGGATGTTTGGTGCAGGAAACAAGCCCGGATTGGTCAGCCCTGACTACGCCGTGTTCAAGTTGCTCGGTCCGAACCTTGTCAATCTCCTTCTCGCCCGCATCAAGGCTCCAGACCTTGTTTCACAGTTTGCATTAGAATCGAAAGGAATCGGCTCAGGCTTCAACCGGCTTTACTCCGACAAGTTCGGGGCGATTTCTATTTCGCTCCCGCCTCACGACGACCAAGCGGCCATCGTGCGATTTCTGGACCATGCGAACCGGAAGATCGAAGGCTTCATCCGTGCCAAGCGGAAGCTGATCGGGCTGCTGAACGAGCAGAAGCAGGCCATCATCCACCGCGCCGTCACACGCGGACTCAACCCCAACGTCCCCCTCAAACCTTCCGGTATCCCCTGGCTCGGCGACATCCCGAAGCATTGGAAAAGGACTCGGCTCAAGTTCGAGGCCTCACACATCGTAGATTGCTTACACGCAACGCCAAGCTACCGAAGTGATGGTGTTTTTCCGGCGATACGAACCGCTGACATAGAACCCGGAAAGGTGCGACTCGAACAGGCACGAAGGATTTCTGAGGTAGAGTTCAACAAGTGGACGGCTCGCCTGAAGCCAGAGGCTGGCGACATTCTCTATAGCCGCGAAGGAGAGCGGTTCGGAATCGCCGCGAATGTCCCGCCTGACACGGACCTTTGCATTTCCCAGCGCATGATGGTTTTCCGAATCCGAGAGAGGCAAAACAGCGAGTATCTGATGTGGCAGCTGAACTGCCAACATGTCTATCTCCAGGCGTCGCTATACGTCATCGGCTCCACTGCTCCCCATGTGAATGTGGATCAGATCAAGAACTTCCAATTAGCGTTGCCACTGCTCGATGAGCAGCAGGCCATCGTTCAGCATATCAGTGAAGAATGCGGAGTCATCAACACCGCTGTCGCCCGCACCGAACGGGAAATCGCCCTGATGCAGGAATACCGGACCCGCCTGACCGCCGACATCGTGACCGGCAAGTTGGACGTGCGCGAAGCCGCACGCCAACTCCCATTTACTCCAAGCGAACCTGAGCTTGCCCCAGACACAGAAGACCACTCCGAATCTGAGGAGGAATGAATTACTATGAGCATTGAATTGAACCCGGATGAACAGGCGCTTCGCGCTGAGATTGAAGAACGAGTTGGAAAGGCACGTGAAGAGTTTGCCAAAGGTCGCATTGGAGACGAAGTCCCTGTGTGGATTATGGAAGCTGGGGAACGAGCCCATCGCCTCCATATGGCGCTAAAAGAGCGCGGTCACGAACCGCGGCATCACGGCTATATGATTAAGAATCGGGAACTCCAGCCGGATGACCCAGATTTCTATATGCATTTTCATCCGCTTGAAGATTTGCTCAAGTTTCTCGACGATGAGCATGCGAATGACGACCCGCTGGATCAAACACTTGGTAAGGAGTTCACATTTCGTGTTTTTTCCAGACGTTGGGGCCACGAGGATGACTACAACATTAACCGAAATGCAGATGGATGGACAGTGACCCACGCCATGATCGGAGGTTTATGTGACAAGGGTGGGCGTCCGTTCCTGTTTGAGAACCTTCGCCACGATTTGATTCAATATCCTGAAGGGTTAGATGGCTGGCTGGAATGGTTGTGGAACAGAGCAGCAAGTCAGGGATTAACATTTGAACAAGTTCAAGAAGGCCTTCAGCAACTTGCCGATTGGGTAAGCGACACGGAGAGGAATGCGCCAGGCGGAGGAATTTGGGAAGGTTATTAAAATGAGTAACTCTCCAGAAATTGATCGGCTGAGTGGTGGCGTTGTAACTTTTCTCGATGTGCTTGGCTGGAAGGGGGTTTACGACCGCAAGCGGAATGCGATTGTAAGTCTGACAAAGTTGATTGATGGCGTTAAGTTACGAGCTGATGCAAGCCGTCGGGGGCGAATTCTTAACAATGTTGACGTCAAGAGCATCTCCGACACCATTGCGATCTTTACATACTGCTCAGAGAGCGAGGTGGTTGCTGCAATCGAGGTTCATGGAGAGCTTTGCCAGTGGCTAATTCCTGCGTCCATCGATGCCGAACTTCCAGTGAGGGGAGCCACATCATTCGGTGATTTCGAACTCGGAGAAAATATCTTTGTCGGGAAAGCTATTGATGAAGCGGCTTCATGGCATGAGCAGGGCGACTGGATCGGTGTAAACCTTTCTCCCTCTGCCGAGTTTGCTTTTTTGTCGGCAGGAAAAAGCAAAGCATGGATTCCATATTCAGTGCCGATCAAGGGTTCCATGAAGTGGAAACCCCACTGTGTCAACTGGGTTGCTGACTGGACCCTCCCTAAGATAAAAATGGAAGGCGTCCGAAGCGCTTTTCAAAGCATGGGGCCTATCTTGCCAGAAATCGCTCCCAAGTTTATTAATACGTTAACATTCATAGAGAATGTTACATCGAAGCAGAAGTTTGCTGAGGAAAATATTGTTGTTTTGGTCGAGGGCCGAATTGACGCAGAAATAGTCAACGGTATCACCAGTGTTCTCGCTCTCAAGAGACCAATATTTATCGAGTTGGCAAACGGTAAAAACAGTTTGCGTGTGAATCTAAAGGAATATGCGCAGACATTCAATGCCTCAGCGGGAATCATTGTCTTGGCTGACAGCGACACTTCTGATGCGAACCAGATCGAAACCCTGAAAGCACAATTTCAGAAGATTATTGACGGATCTGTCCGTCCCGACACACGAGTCATCTTTGCTGTGCCAGAAATATCGGCGTGGCTCGGGAAAACCGATTTCAACCGAGATCGTAGACGCGACTTCAACAAACTATTTGAGGAACTTCACTATCTTCAGACCAACCTAGATCGGCGCGCTAAAGAACTACCAGCTTTGAAGGAGTTTATAGATGCACTCCAGTTTTTTGACAGCAAATCTGGAGACACTGGAACCAAAGAGGTTAAATCATGAATACGGTGTTCATCAGTCAAAAAATCTGGCCAACCCTGACAAAAGCATCGCGGGGTTCACGGCAAAAGTGCGCCGTTGCCGTGGCATATTTTGGCGCTGGTGCGGACGCCCTCCTGCCACTCCCCAAGGGAAGCAGACTCGTGGTGGATGCCAGCGAGCGAGCGGTCGCCTCCGGCCAGACCTGTCCCGCTGACCTCATGAAGCTGGTAACGAGAGGGGTGGCGGTTTACAGCGTCCCCAATCTACACGCCAAGGTGTTTGTGCTTGGCCGAGCTGCTTTCATCGGCTCAGCCAATGTTTCGAACCGTTCCGCCACCCAACTCGTTGAGGCCGTCGTCCGCACGACTGATCCCACTGCAGTCCGTGCAGCGCGTCAGTTCGTGCAGGACCATTGCCTGCATGAACTGACTCCCACGTTACTCAAACGTCTGGCGAAGCTCTACCGTCCACCGCTGTTGCCGGGGAGTAAACGTGGGAAGCGGTCAACCACGGACTCTTCAAAGCGGCCCACACTTCCCCGGCTTTTGTTGGCGCAGCTTGTGCCGGAGGAATGGGATGAACGCGATCAGGCCACGCATGATACGGGCTTTACTGTTGCGAAGAAGCGCCGCGAACATCCGAAAAGCTTCGAACTGGACAGTTTTCGCTACACCGGAAAATGCCCCCATGCTCAAGGGGACGTGGTGATTCAGGTGCTCAATGAGGGGAAAGGCAAGTTCCTGATCTCGCCGCCGGGAAATGTCCGGTATGTGCGCACCCGCCTTGATGGCAATCGACGGGTATCATTTGTTTATCTTGAGCGTCCTGCCCGAAAACGGCGTTCGCTGAAAAGTTTGGCGATGAAACTGGGGTATGGTTCCCAGAAGCGACTGAAAAATGAAGGCGTCGTTCGGGATGCTGCTTTCGCACAGGCATTGCTGAATCTTTGGACAGCTTGATTTTATGAAAACCGACACCACCGAAAAAGGCCTCGAAAGCCTGATCATGAAACACATGACGGGATCGGATGGATTTTTCTCCAGCCCGACCACTACGGTAGCCGAAGCTGAGCCGAAGAAGGCAGGCAGCGGATGGTTTGCCGGGAGCCCGGCGGCATACGACCGGGAATTTTGTGTGGATACAGAGCAGCTTTTTGCTTTTTTGCAAACGACCCAGCCCGAGGAATACGCCAAGCTCGGGGTCTCCGGCTTCACGGACAAGAAGAGCATGGCGCGGCAGAAGTTTCTCGCCCGCCTGCAGGGGGAGATCACACGGCGCGGGGTGATTGATGTGCTCCGGCGCGGGATCAAGCACGAGGCGCTGAGCTTTGATCTCTTCTACGGGACCCCCTCCCCGGAGAACGCCAAAGCGGTGGCGCGTCATGCGATGAACCGGTTCAGCATCACCCGTCAGCTCCGCTACAGCCGGGAGGAAACGAAGCGGGCGCTGGACCTCTGTGCGTTCATCAACGGGCTGCCGGTCATCACGTTTGAGCTGAAGAACAGCCTGACCAAGCAGACGGTTGCGGACGCCGTCGAGCAATACAAGCGGGACCGCGATGCGAAGGAGCCGCTTTTCCAATTCGGCCGGTGTGTGGTTCATTTTGCCGTGGATGACCATGAGGTGGCCATGTGCACGGAGCTCAAGGGCACAAAAGGCATGGCGAAGGATTCATGGTTCCTGCCGTTCAATCAGGGTTGGAACGATGGCGCGGGCAATCCCCCGAACCCGGATGGCATCAAGACCGACTACCTGTGGAAACGCATCCTCACTCCGGCAGGGCTCACGGAGATTCTGGAAAACTACGCACAAGTCGTCGAGGAGGAGAACCCGAAGACCGGGAAGAAAAAGCAGGTCCAGATTTTTCCCCGCTACCACCAGCTCGATGTCGTCCGGCTCATTCTGGCGGATGTCATGGAGCACGGCGCGGGCAAGCGATACCTGATCCAGCACTCGGCCGGCAGCGGCAAGTCGAACTCGATTGCCTGGCTGGCGCACCAGTTGATCGGCCTGCGCACGGACGGAGCTGAGGCCTTTGACTCGATCATCGTCATTACCGACCGCCGCATCCTCGACAAACAGATCCGGGAGACGATCAAGGGGTTCGCCCAGGTCGGCAGCATCATCGGCGCGGTCAAGGAAGGCGCGGGCACATCCAAAACCGAGCAGCTTTCCAAGTTTCTCAAGGACGGGAAGAAGATCATCATTTCCACGGTCCAGACATTTCCCGAGGTGCTGGATCGCATCGGCGACGAGCACCGGGGGAAGAAATTCGCCATCATCATCGACGAGGCCCACTCCAGCCAGGGCGGCCGCACCGCCGCCGCGATGAGCATGGCCCTCTCGGAAGGCGGCGCGGAGCAGGAGGAAGAAACCACCGAGGACAAGATCAACCGGATCATCGAATCCCGGAAGCTTGTCCCGAATGCCAGCTACTTTGCCTTCACCGCCACGCCGAAAAACAAGACGCTGGAGATTTTCGGCATTCCCTACCCAGTCGGCGACGAGGTGAAGCACCGCCCGTTCCACGGATACACGATGAAGCAGGCGATCCAGGAGGGATTCATCCTCGACGTGCTGAAGCATTACACGCCGGTGGATAGCTATTACCGCCTCGCCAAGACCATCGAGGGAGACCCGGAGTTTGACGTCAAGAAGGCCCGGAAAAAACTGCGCGTCTATGTCGAGAGCCACAGCAAGGCGATCCGGGACAAGGCCGAGATCATGGTGGACCACTTCCTCGAACAGGTGGTCGGCCAGAACAAAATAGGCGGCCAGGCCCGGGCGATGGTCGTCACCGGCAGCATCCAGCGGGCGATCCAGTATTTCTTTGCCTTCCGCGAATACCTCGACGAAATCAAGAGCCCCTTCCGACCGATTGTCGCGTTCTCCGGGGAGCCGGAATATAATGGAGAGAAGGTCAGCGAAGCGAAACTGAACGGGTTCCCGAGCGGCGAAATCGCCGACAAGATCCAGGAAGACCCGTATCGCTTCCTCATTTGCGCGGAGAAATTCCAGACCGGTTACGACGAACCGCTCCTCCACACGATGTATGTGGACAAGCCGCTTTCTGGCATCAAAGCCGTCCAGACGCTCTCCCGCCTGAACCGGGCGCATCCAAAAAAACGCGACGTCTTCGTCCTCGATTTCCAAAACGACACCGAAATCATCGAGAAATCTTTTGCCGACTATTACCGCACCACGATCCTGAGCAAGGAAACCGATCCGAACAAACTCCACACGCTCAAGGCAGAGCTGGATAAGTATCAGGTCTATTCGCCCGAGCAGATTGACACGCTGGTGGAGCTGTATCTGGGCGGAGCCGACCGCGACAAACTCGACCCCATCCTCGATGCCTGCGTGACCGTCTATAAGAGCGACCTCGACGAAGACGGCCAGGTGGATTTCAAAGGCAAGGCCAAGGCATTCACGCGGACCTATGACTTTCTCGCCACGATTCTGCCCTACGGCGTGCAGGAATGGGAAAAGCTCTCGATCTTCCTGAATTTTCTCATCCCGAAACTCCCGGCCCCCATCGACGAAGACCTCTCTAAAGGCATCCTCGAAGCGATCGATATGGACAGCTACCGGGCGGAAAAGAAGGCAGCGCTCGCCATTGCGTTGCCGGATGCCAACGCCGAGATCGAACCGTGGAGCATGGAGGGCGGCGGGCGCAAGCAGGAGCCCGAAATGGACAAACTCTCGAATATCGTCAAGGCGTTCAACGAGCAGTTCGGCGGCCTCTTCGCCGATCCGAAACGGATGGAAGACCGGATCCTCGGCGAGATCCCCAAAAAGGTCTCCGCCGACACCGCCTACCAGAACGCCAAAAAGAACTCGGATCGCCAGAATGCCCGCATCGAGCACGACAAAGCCCTCAAACGAGTCATCACCGCCCTCTTCGCCGACGACGCCCAGCTCTTCAAACAGTTCCAAGACAACGAATCCTTCCGCCGCTGGCTCACCGACACCGTCTTCGGCATGACCTACGAGGAATGAAAATGCCACCCGATCACCACAAGGGAATTGCCGCCCACCAGTGCGGCCAGTGCTGCACGAAGATTGACAGGATCGGCGTCACGCTCGAGCGGCATTCGATCATCGAAGATGTTTCGCTCCATCTTCATTGCGGGGAGTTGACGACGGTGATCGGGCCGAACGGGGCTGGGAAATCCACGTTGCTGCGCGCGCTGCTCGGAGAAGTCCCGCACACGGGGAGCATCCATTTTCTTCCCGTATTCGGTCCGGAGCGCGACGATGCGCCGGCGATCGGGTATGTCCCGCAGAGCCTGGAGTTCGACCGGTTTTCCCCCTTCAGTGTCTGCGATCTTTTTGCCGCATCCACCTCGCGGTATCCTGTTCCCCTCGGGTGCCGGGGGGGAGTGCGGCAGGCCGCACATTCCGCACTGGAGAGCGTCGAGGCCGGAGGGCTTCTCGACCGCAATCTGGGAAAGCTGAGCGGCGGGGAGCTCCAGCGCGTCCTGCTGGCGCTGTCGCTGACGCCGCTGCCGAATCTCCTTCTTCTCGACGAGCCGGTCTCAGGGATCGATCTACCGGGTCGCGAACTTTTCTATCGCACCGTCTCCGATCTCCGGCACCGCTTTGATCTCTCGATTCTGATGGTCTCGCACGATCTCGCCGGGGTCATGGCGGTTTCCGACCGCATCGTTTTTCTCGACCGCCGCGTCATTTGCACCGGCTCTCCCACGGAGGTTCTCGCCCATCCGGATTTCCGGCACGCATTCGGCCTCGATCTCGAGGACCGGTAACACGGGTGCTCCAGCAGAAGGGTTGTTACCCAACGGCTTCTCTCCCGGGAAACAACCCATAGCAGATTTTTCCTGAATCTCATTTAACAAGAAAAATGCAATTAGACTTGACCCCTGCTCAAGAAACTCCTCATTCTGAAATCCACAATCCTATTGGCAATGAATCTCAAACGCCTTGGATACGTGGCATACCTGCTCGTCGGCTGGCTATGCTTGTCGCAACTTCAGGCGCAGACCAGTTACAACCTCACCGTCAAAGCCGGCCCGTTGCGCCAAACCTTCGCCGGGTTTGGCGCAAGCCAAGCCAGCACCACCTGGAGCAATATCACTGCGGCACCACGCAACACCATGGCCGACATGGTCTATCGCGATTTGAAAATGAACGTGCTGCGCCTATGGGTCACGACCAAAGACACGATCACCGTGGCAGACATGCTGGCCGAGTTTAACACCAAATATGTGGCCAGCCATGCCATCAGCGACATCACCAGCCGCGGCGTAAGCACCTTGCTGCTCGCTCCCGCCGGCGGCGGTGGCCCGGCGCCCGCATCGATTTACACCTACGCCGACCAACTGGCCGAACTCATTCTGCAAATCAAGACGACCTACGGCATCACGATCCACGTGACGGGCATCTCCAACGAACCCGAGTCAACGTGGAGCGCCACCAACCTGATTGATTGCGTCAACTACCTGCGCGCCGGCCTCGACTCGCGCGGACTGACCGGCGTGAAAATCATCGCCCCGGAAAGCTCCAACCCCGGGTCCGCCGCGGTCTCGGTAAAGGCTTTCCAGAACAACCCCGTCGCCTGGAACAACCTCTATGGCATCGCCTCGCACTCCTACGGCGCGGTGCTGCCTAACAACGACCTGGAAGAGCTCAAACTCGGCAAGCCATGGTGGATCACCGAAGCCTCAGACGATGGCAGCGAGTTGGCCGAGGATGAAAACCGCGCCGTGTCCATCCTCTCCCGTTACCTCTGCGAGATGAATCACGGGGTCAACGAGTGGGTGTTCTTCATCGGCCTGGGACAGGTAAGTGACAACAGCACCTATCAGATAGGCACCGCCTTTTTGATGGTCTATGACTTGAAGACCGCGAGCATCGTCCCGTTCCTCAAATATTATTACTTCAAGCAGGCCCTCAACACGTTTGATGTGGGGGGTGTTTTTCGCAAGTGCGTCAGCGCCACCGAGGGCGACATGTTCGCCTCCTCCACCAGTGGCGTCACCCAGAACCCGGCTATCAATGCCGCCGCCGCCTACAATCCCGACGGAAGCTGGGGTATCAGCATCGCCAACGACACCGGCATCGTCGGCAGCCCGGCCTATGCCGCCAATGCCTTTTACCCCGCCACCTCCTACAATGTCACCGTCACGGTCGAGGAGTTGGCCAACACGCCTTCCATGGACTTCACGGTCTATCGCAGCCGGGCGAACAACCACTTCGTTCCCTCCGGCACCGTGACCCTGGTCAACGGCGTCGGAACCGTAGAAATTGCGCCGAGGGAACTCGTCAGCCTGCGCTCGGGCACCACGGCGCTTGCCATCCCCTCGACTCCCAGTGGCCTGACGTATGCAACCGTCAATGACCACCTCGGCTTGACTTGGAACAACACCGTCAAAGCGACGAGTTGGCATGTGAAACGGGCCACCACCACCGGCGGACCTTACACGACCATTGCAACCACCACGACGACTTCCTATGACGACACTTCCGCCGTGAACGGGACGCTCTATTACTACGTTGTTTCCGCCATCAATTCGATGGGCGAGAGCGCAAACTCCAGCGAGATTCTCGGCACTCCCGCTCCGTTCCCGTGGATCAATACCGACATCGGGACTGTCGCCATTTCAGGCAGCTGCAGCGTCAGCGATAGCTGTGTTTTCACGGCCTACGGCTCCGGGACAAGCATTGGGGGCAGCCTCCCGGACGCCTTCAACTTCACCTATCAGCCAATGACGGGCAACGGCACGATCATTGCCCGGCTTCCCCAAAAGAACGCGGGCAATACGAGGGTCGGAATCGTGATGCGGGAAACCATGGGGACCTCGCCGAAATCCGCGATTCTGTATTATAACTTCAATGGCCCATATAACCAGGTGCAGATGTGCAATCGCACCGTCGAGGGAAACTACGGAAATGTGATTGTTAGCACCGTTACAGGAATCCCGATGTGGCTCAAACTGGTTCGCTCCGGCAGCACCTTCACGGGTTACGCTTCCACCGACGGCACGACTTGGTCTCCGATCGGTTCCGTAACCAATTCCATGGGCAGCACCATTTACATGGGAATGGCTCACTGCCAAATCGGGACAAAGGAGTCCATTAAAGCCGTCTTTGACAACGTGCAGGCTCCCTGCGCGGCCCCCACGGGACTGGTTGGGACGACCGCCCCCGGTCAACTCAAACTGGCATGGACCGCAAGTTATGGAGCGGCCAGCTATGCCATCAAGCGGGCCGCCACCAGCGGCGGACCTTACGTCACCATCGGCACCGCGACCTCCCCCGCCCTCACTTATGCCGACACCACCATCGCCACCGGAACCAGTTATTACTACGTGGTCAGCGCGCTCAACGCGATGGGCGAAAGCGCCAATTCCGCAGAGGTCAGCATGACCCTTGCGCCGTCATGGTCCAACGTGGACATCGGCACCGTCGGCCTCGCCGGCAGTTATGTCGTGGCCAATGACGGCACATTCACCACCCATGGCGCCGGCGGCAACCTCGGCACCACCGCCGACTCGTTCAACTTCACCTATCAGACGCTGACCGGCGACGGCACCTTCATCGCCCGCATGACTTCGATCAATCGACCCAATGCCAGCGCGGGTATCCTGATGAGCGAAACCCTGGGCACATCCCCCAAAGCCGCCTGCGTCATCTATAACAACAATGGCGTGTGGCTCAAAGCCATGATGGGCACCCGGAGCACTGCGGGAGCCGCCGCCAACTGGACAATCAGCGATGTCACAGCGGTGCCCACCTGGCTCAAACTCGTCCGTTCCGGCAACACCTTCAGCGGGTACGCCTCCGCCGACGGCATCACCTGGACGCCCATCAACTCGAGCACCATCACCATGGCCGGCACGATTTATGTAGGCCTAGTCAATTGCTACACCACCACCACCACTCCCTGCACCGCCACCTTTGACAACGTGACCGGTGCCCCTGTCATCGTGACCAGTTCGGCACCAGCCGCCGGCGGCTCGACCACCGGCGGCGGTGCGTTCGCCGTCGGCGACAGCGTGACGGTCAATGCCACTGCCAATTCCGGCTATGTCTTTGCCAATTGGACGGATGGCCTATCCGCCGCCAGCAGCGCTAGCACCTACTCGTTCACCTATGCGGGACCGCGCCAACTGGTGGCGAATTTCCAGCCGACTCCGTGGTCGGCCTGGCAGGTCGGCCGGTTCTCGGCCGCCGAACTCCTCGACCCAGCGGTCTGCGGTGCGCTCCAAAACCCCGACCACGACGGCATCTGCAATCTGCTGAAATATGCCTTTCACCTCGCCCGTCAGAATCCTGATCGCACGGCGCTGCCCCAAATCACACCGATGGGCGACTCGTTCATGCTCACCTATGTGCGCAACAAATCAGCGACCGATTTGACCTATGTCGTGGAAGTCTCCACCAACCTGCAATCCTGGTATTCTGGGGCCAATTACACCACCGATCCGGTCATGATCCGCGAGGACGCGTTCATCCAAGAGCTTCAGGTCACCGGCCTGCCCCAATCTAACGGAGCCGCCCGCTTCGTGCGCCTGCGGGTCATCATCGGCCCGTGAACCCGCTCGGGCAACCAGTCGGGACGGAGTTCGAGGGGGGCAATAGTATCAGATCAAGAGGAAAGAGAAAAATCCCAGAGTTCCGGAAAATCTGAAAGTTTTTCCGACTCCCATAATCCGTTTGCACGCCCGGCTGGCCTCTGGCACCATGCCGGACAGGTCAAACGACCTGAATCGTGAGATCCACATCAATGATCAAAGCACGCAATCTGACCTCCCACACCTACGATACGGTGGTTGCCGAGGCCATCGTCAAAGAGATCCTCACCCGATTTTTCCACGCATTTGTCGCAATGGCGGCGCGTTTTGATGAGTTGACCTCCCAGGAGGCGGGGGCGAAATGAAGCATGGCTTATCCGCTGAAACGGTCGCCGCCATCCACGGTGTCTTCGCCCTATGAGTCCGGGGAAATACGCGGCATGAGTTGCCTGATGGATTTTTTCTCCGCTCTTCCCTTTGAGTGGGTGCGGTATGAATTCATGCGCAACGCGCTGGTCGCCGTGATCCTGGTCTCCCCGCTTTTTGCGCTGTTGGGGACGCTTGTCGTGAACAACCGGATGGCATTTTTTTCCGATGCGATCGGGCATGCTTCGCTGACCGGGCTTGGGCTGGGTGTCCTTCTCGGTCTGGCCGACCCGTTGCTGGCGCTCGTCGGGTTCGCGCTGCTCCTCGGCCTCGGCATTCTTGTCCTTCATCGCGTCACGCGCTCCGCGATGGACACGATCATTTCCCTGAGCATGTCGTTCAGCATTGCGCTCGGGGTGGTGCTGCTTTCGCGGGGTGGGAATTTCAACCGCTTCAGCCAATACCTCATCGGGGATCTGCTGAGCATCACCCCGGAGGAGATCGTTTGGCTGGGCGTGACGGTGCTGGTCGTCGGCGGCGGGCTTCTGGTTTTTTACAACCGCATTCTTCTCATCGGAATCAACGATTCGCTCGCCCGCAGCCGCGGGCTGAACGCTTGGTGGACGCAGGTGCTTTTTGTGGCTGCGCTGGTGATGGTGGTCACCATGAACCTGAGTTGGGTGGGCATCCTGATCATCAATTCGCTGCTCATTCTTCCCGCCGCCGCGGCACGCAACATTGCCGGCAACACCCGGCAGTATGTCTTGTTTTCCGTGGCGATCGCCCTCGCCTCGGGGGTCAGCGGGCTCCTGGTTTCCTATTATGCCGACACGGCGACCGGGGCAACGATCGTCCTCGTCGCGATGGGCTTCTTTTTTTTCACCCTCGCGGTCAAATCCCTAAGGAAACCCTGACGCCGAAAAAGAGTAGAAGTGGCCCGCGAATCACGCGAAAAAACGCGAATGCCAGCAACGGGATGCTCAATTCACCACGGGGGTGAAGGCATGTTTGTTTCTCACTTCCTGATTTTATTCGCGTTGATTGGCCTGATTCGCGGGCAACTGCCGTTGGGTTGAAACTTACGGGGCGGGGGTCGGTGATGATCCGGAAACGGCCTGCGGTTTTTTGGCGACGGGCAGCCGGATGCACGCGACCTCCTGATCCGTGCGCATGAGGAGCAGGTCGCCACTGAGGGCGGGCGGGTTCCAGGTTTTCGCGTTGAAGACGCGGAAGCGTGTGAGCTCGTTCGGCGCGTCGGGCGTGGGCGCGAGCAGCACAATTTCCCCGCTCTCGGCGGTGACGAGCAGGACATCTCCGACGAACAGAAGCTGCCCGTGGCCGTAGCGTCCCGCTTTCCATTTGCGGCTGCCGTCGCGCAGATCGATGCAGGTGAGGGTGCCGTCGTCGAGGCCGTAGAGGCAGCCGTCGCGATGAACGAAGGCGGCCATCTTGGCTTTCAGGTTGAGCGTTTTCCAAATGGGCTGGGCGCTGAGTTTGCCCGCCGCATCGCGCTGGATTTCGAGCAGCTCGCAGCCGACTCCGTAGCCGCTGGAAAAAACAACGCGATCCGGTCCGACCGGCACGGGCTGGGCGCAGCACGGCTGACGTCTCCCCCACGGATATTCCCAAAGAATTTTGCCTGTGGCCGGATCGTGCGCGGTGATGAAGATCATGTTGAAGCTCACAATCTGCGGCACACCGGCAAGCGTGAGGAACGCGGGCGAAGCATACTCCGCAGGCTGGGAACCGTTGCGCCATGCGAGCCCGCCGTCGGCCACGCGATAGGCGAAGAGCGACTTTTCGTGCGACTGACCTCCGCTGACGATGACCTTGTCGTCGAGGATGAGCGGCGAGCCGGCATAGCCCCATTCCGGGCGGCCCTTGGGTGCGTCCTTGGACATGGCCCGCTGCCAGATGAGCCGGCCGGTCGCCAGGTCGAGGCAGTTGGTGATCCCTGTGGCACCGAATGTGAAGACGCGGCCTCCGGAGATGGTCGGCGTGGACCGCGGGCCCGCGTCGCCGAGCGACGATGCGAAGCGCGCCACGTCCGCGTGCTCCCAGAGCAATTTGCCGGTGAGGATATCGAGGCAGACGACGACCTCGCTGTCGCCCCGCTGCTCGAAGGTCACGGCGCGATTTCCCGCGATCGCAAATCCCGACCACGCGGGACCGATCGGCTGGCGCCAGAGAACTTGCGGCGGCTCTTTCTCCCAATCGCGCGCCAGCTCCGTGCCGTCTGCAATGACGGCATTGCGATCTGGCCCGAGATATTGGGGAAAGTCGGCGCGTCCACTGTGATCGAGCGCGGGGTTATCCGCTCCCTTTTCGAACGCCGATGCGGCGGGTCGGCTCCATCGCGCTTCGAGGATGGGAAGAAAATCGCCCGTGACGCCGCGGAACCGGAATGCCGAGGCGAACGATCCGGCGAGCACGAGGAAGATCGCAAAAATGCCGAGCCGCAGCCGCCACGAACTCCGCGAAGCGAACATCCACCAAAGGATGAGCAGGAACACCGTGCTCAGTCCGATCACGACCAGGATGATATTGCGCACCTGGAGTTCTGCGGTCGGCACGAGGCGCACGATGAGCAGTGCGAGCGCGCCGAGGCAAAGGATCACCACCGCTGGCAACCAGCGGATGTGTGGACGGGACGGGCTGTTATTCATGAGCGTCCGTATATGCCCGGAAATGCGCGGCACCGCAAGCCCGGTCGGCAAGCGCGCAGATCCCGAAAATTTCCTTTCAGGTCAGAATGTCTGAATTTCGGAGCGCAAGCACCGCCTCCGCGAGGGCAATGTCGCGGGGATAGGTGACTTTGAAATTGAGTCCGCCATCACCGACGGGATGCGGGCGGAGCCCGGCGCGGATCAGTGCGGAGACTTCATCGGTGAGCGCTCTGCCTGCGGACCTTTCGGATTGGATGGCATCGCGAAGGACGGAGTATCCGGCAGCCTGCGGGGTCTGCATCGCCCAGAGGTGGTCGCGGGAAACCGTTTCCGAGAGATGGCCGCCTGGCCCGGCGCGATGAAGCGAGTCGCTCACCGGCACCGCGGCGGCGGACGCCCCGGATTCCGAAGCGGCTGCGACAACCGCTGAAATGAGAGCGGGAGTTACCAGCGGACGCGCGGCATCATGCACGGCCACGAGAACCGGAGAAAATTCCTCGAGCGCAGAAAGCCCGTTGAGAACGGATTCCGCGCGCTCGGTTCCGCCGGAAACCACCCGTCGGAATTTTGGGAACGGCGCGGCGATTTTCGCGAACTCCTCCCGGCGCGATTCCGGACAGACGAGCACGCTCGGCCCGATCTCCTCGCAGGCTTCGAAGGCCGCAAGCGACCAGGCCAGAAGCGGCCGGCCGCTGAGAAGAGCGGTAATTTTGTCGAACCCCATCCGGCGGCTTGCCCCGGCCGCAACGATCAATCCCGAAGCGTGTTCCATGCGGATCTACTTAGACGCCCGAACCCTGACGAGCAATCCGAATCGCTGCCGCACGACAGAGCGCATGCCCCGAAGTTGCAAGTTTGCAAATCTGAAAATGAGATTCTTGGGGCGTTTTTTCAGGCGGCCCACGAGCATCGCCGGGCTTTCGCCCCGCTCCCCGTTCCTCAAGGCCTTGGACGCGGGGCCGATCGAGGTTCACCACACAATCCTCGGCGACCGCGGCCGCAGAAATTCCCCCAACAGTTCCGATGGCGTCGTCCCCTACTCCAGCGCCCACCTCGCCACTGCGGAATCGGAACTCATCGTCCCGTCAGACCACAGCTCGGTCCGGCATCCGGCCGCCATCGCCGAGAAGTGGCGGATTTTGCGCGAGCTACAGCCGGACCGTGCCATCTTTTGAGAGAAGGAGCGCGACCCATTTCGTGCTGGGGAAGTTGGCGAGGATGATAAGCAGGATCACCGTGATGGGTACGCAGAGGAACATGCCGACCACACCCCAGAGCATGCCCCACAGGAGGAGCGACATCACGACGACGAGCGGGCTGAGGTTGAGCGTGATGCCCATCAGGTTCGGCTCGACGAGATTGCCAAGAACCTGCTGGATCACCGTGATCCCGACCACAAGGATCACCACTGGCCTCCACTCCTCAAACTGGACCAGCGCGAGGAGCCCGGGCAGGGCGGTGGAAAAAATCGAGCCGATCGTCGGAATGAAGTTCAGGATAAAAACCAGGAGCGCCCAGAACGCGGCGAAGTCGAGGCCGACAAATTTCATCACCGCGTAGCTCAGGACTGCTGTGAGGAGGCTGACAGCCGTCTTCACGCCGAAGTAGGTCTGAATATCCCGATCCACACGCCTCAGGATTCCCTGCACGAGAACGCGCCGCTCCTCGCTGGGAAAAAGAGCGGCAATTTTTGCAGGAATAAACCGCGACTCCAGCAGCAGGAAGACGCCGAAGATCAGGATCAGGACGGCATTTTTGAGCAGGGTGGCAAGGTTCGTGGCCACAAGGGTCACGGTACCCGGAATATCAAAGCCGCCCAGAAACTCGCGGATCGCGGGAGGTTGCTCGAACCCGAGGGCAAGGAAAAGATCGGCCTGGATGGCCAGGAACCGGCTCTGGTAGCGGGGAGCAAACTCGGCCACCTTCGTGGCGTTCTCCGCAACAATCGAAAACAGGACAAAGCCCATCGCGATCACCGCCACAAAAGCCAGCGCCAGCGCCGCCGGCGAAGGAAGGCCGCGCCCGGAAATCTTCGCGTATCCGATCCATCGCTCCAGGATCTTGATGAGGTAAACCCCGATGAGCGCGATCACCAGCGGGATGAAAAGGTCCTTGCCCGCACGGATCAGAACGAACGAGATCGCGATCACGACCATCCAACCTGCCGCCTGGAGCCCGCGAAGCCCACGGGCTCCCAACGCATTTTTTAGTTCGTTCCGCATCTCAGAAATTTCTCCTGGCGGGCATGGGGATCCTCCTTCAGCCCGTTTTGTTATCGGACTGCCCGGATCCCGTTTAAAATCTCAGGCTGCCGCAGGCTTGCGCGCGGAGAGCCCGAGTGCGAGCAGGGAGCTGCCATTAAAGATGAGGCTGACTCCGAAGAAGAAGCCTAATATTGCGGCGCTGTCGGACGGCCAGCGGTTGTAAACCATCACGCCCAGAACGAGCGAGGCCAAGCCGCTGACGAGCATCCAGACCCAGCCGGGGGTGGTCCGCATGGTGAGCGCGGTGGCGGAGACAAAAACTCCCTCGATGATGAGGAAGAACGCAAAGATGAGCGTGATCATCACCACGCTGGTGACGAGGCAATTCAGCAGCGCGATGCCCGCCGCAATACGAATGAGGCCCGAGAGTGCCTCCATCACGCGGTGGCCGGTGTGCTTTCCGAAGATGGCAAGCCCGAGCGCGATGGCCCCGCTCACCAGAGCGACCACTCCAAGGAATTGCGCGATCACCAGTGAGAAGACCAGCGGAGAGCCGATGGCCGAGAAGCCGACGAAGATCGAGAGGATCCCGCCTGCAATCAGCCAGCCCCGGCTTTTCGAAAAATCCGTTGCAGCTGAAGTAAGGGAAGTGTCGTTGCTCATAGTCCAGCGGTTCTCTCATTCCCATTGGAAAACGACAATGATTTAATCCAGGCGGAATGCTACCGCGAGGTTTCGGGAGTTTCCCTGATCCCGAAAAAAATCGCGTAGAGCACGGGTGTCACGATCAGGGAGAGGACGGCAGCGAACGACAACCCGAACATAATGCAGACGGCCATCGATCCGAAGAACGGGTCGGTCAGCAGCGGGATCATGCCGAGGACGGTTGTGAGCACGACCATGCACACCGGGCGCATCTTGCTGGTTCCTCCGTCGAGGATCGCCTGATATGGCGGCATTCCTTTACTGATTAGGGTGAGGATCTTGCTGAGCACGACAATCTGGTTCTTGATCAATTCGCCGCCGAGAGCGAGCACGCCCAGCATGGCCATGAATCCGAACGGCATTCGCGTGAGCAGCAGTCCCGCTGTGATGGCGATGATGGCCAGCGGGATGACCAGCCAGATCAGGAGCGTGGTGCGGATGGAATTGAACAGGCACACGACGATGAAAACCATCAGCGCGAGAACGTAGGGAAGCGGTTCGGCCAGGGCGCTGCGGGCGCGGGCGGAATCTTCATGCTCGCCGCCCCATTCGAGCGAGTAGCCCGGAGGCAAGGCGATCTGCTCGATTTTCGTCTTCACTCGATCGCGCAACTGGCTGGGCAAGCCGGATCGCGGGTCGGCATGGACGGTGAGCGTCGGGAAGCGATCCCGTCGCACCACGACCGGGTCTTCCCAGACGACCTCGGCTCCGGCAGTGACCTGGTTCAACGGGATCATCCGCCCAGCGACCGGGCTCCAGATCTGCAGGCTGTTGATCGCGCCGATGTCATCGCGCTCGGCCAAAGGCGGACGGGCGACGATCGGCAGCAGCCGGGTCTCCTGCGGGAAGACGCCGGTGCCTGCGGAGCCGGGCTCGCGGTAGAAGCCGACCGAACGACCTTCAAAGCTGCTCCCCAGCGCACGGGCAACCTCGACGCGGGTGATCCCGTTCCGGCGCGCCTGAAATTCGAGCAGCGCCGGCCGGATCACGTTTACCCGCTCGCGCCAGTCGCCGCGCACGCACAGCGCACCGCCATCGTCTTGAAGAACCTTCATCGCCTGGTTGCCGAGCTCGCGCAGCGTCTCGGGATCGGGACCACGGAAGCGCACCTGAATGCGCCCGCCATCGCCGGGACCGAGTAGAAATTTTTTGGCGATCGCGTTGGCGTTCGGGTGATTTTCGTCCAGTTGTTTCTGGATGTTGGCCATCAGCCCATCGATTTTCCCGGGGTCTTTCACATCGACAAGAAATTGCACATAGGCCCGGTTCTCGTTTTCGGGGGAATAGACGAGCAGGAAGCGCAGGCCGCCGCCGCCGATGAACGAGGTGACATGGGTGACGCCGGGCAGACCCTGAACATATCTCTGGACCGCACCGGCGAACGCTTCCGTCTCGCGGATATGTGTGCCGGCGGGCAGAAAGGCATCCACCATAAATTGGGGACGGGTCGCGGGCGGGAAAAAGCTTTGATCGACCTTCCGAAAGCCGAACCCTGCCACGACGAAGGCGAGGACGCACACGACGACCACCGTCCATCGGAAGCGGAGCGCCAGAACGAGGAGTTTCCGGTAGAACTGAAACAGAGGCCCCGCATAGGGGTCGCGGCTTTCAGACTCCCCGCCGGCGGCCTTTGGCTTGAACAGGAGATAGCTCAGCAGCGGCGTGGCGGTGACCGACGACACCCAGCTCAGGCTCAGGGCGATGAGGATCACCCAGAAGAGCGAGTTCGTGTATTCGCCGGTGCGATCCTCCGAGAGACCGATCGCCGCGAAGGCGATGATGCCGATGGCGGTCGCCCCGAAGAGCGGCCACTGGTTCTCCGCGACCACCTCGCGGACGACCTCGAGCTTGTTCCTGCCCGATTCGATCCCGACCTTGATCCCCTCGATGACGATGATCGCGTTGTCCGTGAGCATGCACAGCGCGATGATGAGCGCGCCGAGCGAGATGCGCTCCATCAGCAGGTCGCCCTTCATATACATGACGAGGAACGTCGCCATGATCGTGAGAAACAGGACCAGGCCGATGATGAACCCGGTCTTGCGCCCCATGGCGAAAATCAAAACGATGAAGACGATCGCGACCGCCTTCCCGAGGTTGAACATGAACTCGCTGGTCGCCTGCGAAACCGCTTCGGGCTGGAAGTTGATCTCGCCGATCTCCATGCCGACCGGCTGGTTCGATTTTAAATCCGCGAGCTTTTTCCGGATCGCCTCACCCATCTTCACGACGTTACCACCCTGCACGGTCGAAATGCCCAAGCCGATGGCCAGCTTGCCGTCGTAGCGGAGCAAACGCCGCGGCGGATCCTGGTCGCCGCGCTCGAGCGTCGCAATATCCCGGAGGCGGAGCTGGCGGCCCGATTGGTCCGAGCCGATCACGAGGTCGAGCATTTCATCTGCCGAGGCGAACACCCCGGTCGGATCCAGCGCGACGTGCTGGTCACCGACACGGATGCGCCCGCCGTCGGCGGCGATATTTCTCTCCTGGAGTTTGCTATAGATCAGCTCCTCGTTGAGGCCCAACTGGGCGAGGCGCTGCCGCGAGATTTCGAGGAAGACGACTTCCTGTTGTTCGCCGAAGAGCGCGATGCTCTTGACGCCGGGCACTTGGAGGAGCTCGCGGCGCAGGAACTCGACGTAGCGGCGCTGCTCGGGAAACGAGTAGCCCTCGCCGGTCACCGCGAGGAAGATGCCGTAGACGTCGCCGAAATCGTCGATCACCATCGACTGCCCGCGCACGGCGGGCGGCAGTTGCGCCTGCACATCCGCGATCTTGCGGCGGAGCTCGTCCCAGACCTGCGGGATGCGGCGCTTGTCGTAGCGATCCTTGATGTTCACGGAGACGACCGAGCGGCCTCGCGAGGACTCGGACTTGACGTAATCGAGCTGGCCCATCTGCTGGCAGGCGATCTCGATGGGATTAGTGACCTCCTGGGCCACCTCCTCTGCGCTGGCCCCCGGGTAGGGGGTGATGACCAGCGCCTGCTTGATCGTGAATTCGGGATCCTCGAGCCTGCCGATATTCCTGTAGGCGACAACGCCGCCGATGATCGCCATGGCGATGGCCACCAGGACCACCCGGTTGTTCTTGACCGAGAATTCGCCGGGGTTCATGGCTGGCTGTCCCCGAGAGCGTCGCCGAGATCCCGGACCTTCATCCCTTCGCGCAGAAAGGTCACTCCCGCCACGGCGATGCGGTCACCTGGCTGCAGTCCTTCCACGATTTCTATCCGGCCGCCTGTCGCCTCACCGGTTTTAACCCGGTGACGCGCGACCGTTTGATCCGGCCCGAGAACCCAAGCCGCTTGCTGCCCAGGACCTGCTTCGAAAATCGCGGCGATCGGAACGAGAATCCTTCCGCCCAGAATGCTGGCTCGCCGGTAGGTCATGGCAACCGTCGCCGACATGCCCGGCAGCAGATTCACCCCGGCGGGCACCAACATCGCGACCCGGATTGCGAACGTCTGCGTGACCGGGTCCGCCCGCTGCGCGACCTCTTTGATATGCACCGGAAACCGCCGGCCGGGCAAGGCGCTGAACTCCGCAACGAGCGCGACAATATCGGCCGAGCGGATGTCGGCCATGACGCTCTCCGGGATGTCGGCGGCAATGTCGATCTCGGCGATATCCTGAAATTTGACCACCGGCTGCTTCGCCCGGACGTTCTGCCCCTGCTCGACGAACCGCTGCGCGATCACGCCGTCGTATGGCGCACGCAGCGTGGAATCCGCAAACTGGAGATTCGCCTCGACCACCCGGCCTTCGAGCCCGCGGACTTCGGCCTCTCTCGCCAGGATATCCTCCTCGCGGCCAACGGCGCTCTGGTCGAGCGTCTGGCGGGCGGCTTCGAGATTTTCCTGGGCGACCCGGTAGGTCGTTTCCGAACGGTCGAATTCCACGCGCGAAATCGTCCGGGATCGCAGCAACTGCGTCGCGCGACCGTATTCCGCGCGGGCGTTGACGAGCGAGGCTTCGGCCGAACGCACCTGCGCTTCCAGCCGCTGCCGCTCCTCGGGCCGGACGCCTGCCCGCACCGCCTGGAGGTCGGCGTGCGCACGGTCGAGCTGGCCGCGCAGAGCCGCAAGACGCGCCTGGAAATCCTCCTGCCGGAGCTGCGCGATCACGTCGTTCTGCGCCACCTTCTGCCCCTCGCGAACCGGCAGGCTGACAAGCAGTCCCGGCACTTGAAACGTGAGTTCGACCTGCTTCGAGGCCTCGACTTTTCCGGGAAATGTCCGCACCGTGGAGTCTCCCCCGACTGAGACGACCATGGTCTTGACCGGGCGGACGACGTCGCGGGCGGCCGGGGCCTGAGGCCGGCACCCGGCCGCCATGACGCACAGCAGGACAGGCACACCGCGAAGGAAGGTTTGAGCAGCAGGATTAATTTGCTTCATAAGATTCTCCGATCTCTTCCGCGTTTTTAGTTTGCTCGTCCGCGAGTGGCCCCCGCGGGCGGATGGATGACCTTCTCCCAAAGAAGCTACCCGACGCGTATGGCGATCCAAGTCCTAATTGCACATTGTCGGGGGGCGCGTCATGGGCTGCTGATTGGTTTTCAGACCTGAGCAATTTGGCTGCGGTTCAGATTGGTTGGGATGGAGGAAATTCGTGCTGCATCTCGACAGATCGGCATTCCGGTGTTATTCTCCAGTCGTGAAATACGCCGTCTTGATCGAACCCGTTGAGGACTCGGAGGGGATGCCGGGGTTCTACTACGCCCATGTGCCATCGCTGGGGATTACCACTCATGGCGGAGGGATTGATGGGGCGATGGCTGCCGCGCGGGATCTCATTTCGCTCTGGGTCGAGGAGATGAGAGCCGTGGGGAAAGATCCGAAAACTCCCGGCGAGTCCATCCTTGCAACGCTTGAGGTGGCGTAATGCCCTACAAGGCAAAAGAGGTGCTTCGCCGCTTGGAGCGTGCAGGGTTCGAGGTCCGCAGGCAAAGCGGCTCCCATGTGGTCCTGCGACATGCGGATGGAAGACAGACGTATGTTGCGATGCACCCCGGAGATGTGCCCAAGGGAACATTTCGTTCAATCCTCAAGCAGGCCGAGATGGACGAGGAGGAATTTAAAAACCTGTAGGAGAGGTGCTCTTTCTGCCGCATCACCGCAAGAGAGACTGGGAGCGTTTCCGCTCCGCGACCGGCATGCGGCACCGGGCCTGAGCACCCCGGGCGACCTGGCACGCCATGAGCTGACTTTTTCCTTTTCGGGATCAGGACGTTTCGCTAAGATTACCATCATGGCTGCACATCCCGCGGTTGAACGGGTCGCCTGGCATTCAATTTTGTTGGATCAAGCGATCCAGCGGTTGGGAACCGTCGCGGAGACCGGCCTGATGCCGGACGAAGTTGCCAGCCGGACGCAAAAGTATGGGGCCAATCGCCTCCCCGCAGCCGGCCAGCGCGGGCCGCTGAAGCGCTTCCTGATGCAGATCAACAACGTGTTGATTTACGTGTTGATCGCAGCCGGCGTGGGAAAGTTGCTCCTCGGCGAAAACCTGGACGCGAGCATCATCTTCGCGGTCGTTCTGATCAACGCGCTGCTGGGATTTGTGCAGGAGGGCAAGGCCGAGAAGGCATTGGATTCCATCCGCAACATGCTTTCGCCCGAAGCCATGACGCTGCGCGACGGCAAGTCGCGGATGATCCCCTCGGAGGAACTCGTGCCGGGCGATATCGTCCTCCTGCAGTCCGGCGACAAGATTCCCGCCGATCTCCGCCTGATCGAGGTGAAGAACCTGCGGATCGAGGAAGCGCCGTTGACCGGCGAATCGCTGCCCGTCGAGAAAACCAGCGAGCCCGTCGCGGAGAACGCCCAAATCGGCGATCGCAAAAGCATGGCCTATTCGGGAACGCTGGTGGTGTCGGGCCGCGCGAAGGGCGTCATTGTCGCGACCGGTGCCGACACGGAGCTGGGTCACATCAACCAGATGCTCAGCGGGGTGAAGGTGATGGAGACGCCGCTGCTGCGGCAAATCGAGCACTTCGGGAAGGCGCTCACCATCGTCATTCTGATCATCTGCGCGATCGCGTTCGCCTACGGGCGCCTCTTCCTCGACGAGAGTTTCACCGACATGTTCAAAGCCGCGGTGGGTGTGGCGGTATCGGCCATTCCGGAGGGTCTGCCGGCCGTGGTGACCATCACGCTGGCGCTGGGCGTACAGCGGATGGCGCGCCGCCACGCCATCATCCGGCGCCTGCCCGCGGTGGAGACGCTCGGATCGGTTTCGCGCATCTGCTCCGACAAGACCGGCACACTCACCCGCAACGAAATGGTGGTCACCGCCGCGGTCACCGCCGAGTCGGCATTCGAGGTGACCGGCGAAGGGTATTCCCCCGCCGGTGAAATCCGTCAAAACGGGAAGGCGGCCAGCGCCGGTGGCGTGATCGAGAAGATGGCGCTTGTCTCCGCACTCTGCAACGAATCGGAGATTCATGAGGAAGGCGGCATGTGGAAGCTTGCCGGCGATCCTACCGAGGGCGCGCTCCTGCCGTTCGCGGCGAAGGCGGGAATCGACCGGGCGGCCGAGGCGGCGAAGGCACCGCGCACGAACATCATCCCTTTCGAGTCCGAGCATAAGTTCATGGCCACGCTGCACGGCTCCGGCCCGGAATCGGTGCTCTTCGTCAAGGGCGCCTCCGATGTGCTTCTCAATTATTGCGACCGGCAGGAGATGGCTGACGGCCAACCTGCCCCGCTGGACCGCGCGTATTGGGAGAAGCAAAATGACGCGATCGCCAGCCAGGGAAACCGCGTGCTCGCTCTGGCGTGGCTGCCGGATCCGAAAATCGAGGAGGCGACATTCAACCCCGTTGGCCTCTCGCGCACGCTCGTGCTGCTCGGGCTGGTCGGGATCATCGATCCGCCCCGCGAGGAGGCCATCGCCGCGGTCAAGGAATGCCATGGGGGCGGCATTCGCGTGACCATGATCACGGGCGATCACGCGGTCACGGCCGCGAGCATCGCCAAGATGCTGGGGATCGGCGACGGCAAGACCTACGCCACCGGCGCGGAACTGGAGGAGCTCGACGACGAGGAACTGGCCGCGAAATGCCGGCGCATCGACGTCTTTGCGCGCACCAGCCCCGAACACAAGCTGCGCCTGGTCCGCGCCATGCAGGCGTCGAACCAAGTCGTTTCCATGACGGGCGACGGCGTCAACGATGCCCCTGCGCTCAAGCAGGCCGATGTCGGCGTGGCCATGGGCATCAAGGGCACGGAGGTGTCCAAGGAGGCTGCCGAGATGGTGCTGGCCGACGACAACTTCGCCTCCATCACCGCCGCCGTGAAGGAAGGCCGCACGGTCTTCAACAATATCGAGAAGGCGATCCTGTTCATGCTGCCCACCAACGGCGGACAGGCGCTGACGATTCTCGCCGCGATTTTCCTCGGCTTGACGCTGCCGATCACGCCGCCCCAGATCCTGTGGATCAACATGGTGTCATCGATCACTCTGGGGCTGGCGATTTCCTTCGAGCCGCACGAGGCCGGCGTGATGCTTCGCCCGCCGCGCAGCGTGGATCGCCCGCTCCTGGATCGCTTCGGCATCTGGCGCATCACCTTCGTTTCTCTGCTGTTGCTGATCTTCACATTCGGCACATTTTTCTGGCTCATCAAGCACCATGCTTCGGTGGAGCTCGCCCGCACAGCTGCGGTCAACGCGATGATCCTCGGGCAGGTCTTCTACCTCGTGAACAGCCGGTTCCTCCTCGACTCCTGCTTCACGCCCCGCGCGCTCTCGGGCAACAAATGGATTCCCCTTTCGATCGGCGCCATCGCCGTCCTGCAGGGGTTCTTCACCTACGCGCCTTTCATGCAGGCCATCTTCGGCACCGAGGCGCTCCCGCTCTCGATCTGGAAATGGCTCCTGCTCGGAGGATTCGTGTTTTTCACCCTCGTGGAATTGGAGAAAGTCCTGATCCGCTGGGCCTATCCCAAAGTGGAGGAAATCAAGCCCGCCTGATCGCGGGCATTTTCACCGATGTTCCAGTTGATCTCAGAAGAAACCTACCTGCCCGTGTGAGCACGCACGGACTACAACCCAATTCACTCCTCATGGCCAAACAAGAATCGCAGGAAGAAAACAACGGCAGCAAGCTCAGCACCAAGAAATACCTCAAGGAATTACGCCGGCTGCAAGCCGAGCTCGGGATTCTCCAGGACTGGATCAAGCACAAAGGGCTCCGCGTCGTGATCGTGTTCGAGGGCCGCGACGGGGCCGGCAAAGGCGGCGCCATCCGCGCCATCACGGAACGCATGTCCCCGCGCGTGTTTCAGGTCGTCGCGCTGCCGGCACCATCCGACCGCGAGAAAAGTCAAATGTACCTGCAGCGCTACATCCCGCATTTCCCGGCGGCCGGCGAAGTCATCATCTTCGACCGGAGCTGGTATAACCGCGCGGGAGTGGAACACGTGATGGGTTTCTGCTCGGAAAAGCAGTATCGGCAATTCTTGAAGCTGGCTCCTGACTTCGAGCGGTTTTTTGTTGGTGCCGGCACCATTCTCATCAAGTATTGGCTCGAGGTGAGCGATGAGGAGCAGGAGCGGCGCTTTCAGGCCCGCATCAAGGATCCCATGCGCAAGTGGAAACTCAGCGCGATGGATTTGCCGTCACGCGAGCGGTGGTATGAGTATTCTCTCGCGCGAGATCGCATGTTGAAGGCCACCGACAAGAAGCACTGCCCGTGGTATATCGTCCAATCCGACGACAAGAAACGCGCACGGCTCAACTGCCTCTCGCATTTGCTCAGCCTCATTCCCTATAAAGCCCTGCCGCAAGAAAAGGTGGAGCTGCCATCGCGGTCGAAAAAGCACGCCTACGACGACAAGGCCTCCTTGAAGGGGCACCGTTTCATTCCGGAGAAATACTGAATCACTCCGATAGGATTTTCAGTCGCTAAACGCGCGGGCTGGCCGTTCTCCCTTTGTTTTGTAACTTTCGGAGATGCCGCAAGTCGGGGCGGAGGCTGTTATTTTATCCGATGATGCTCCGGAAGATCGCGAGTCCGTCGGTGCTGCCGAGGAGCGGGTCGCAGGCGCGCTCCGGGTGGGGCATGAGGCCGAAGACGTTTCCGGCCTCGTTGCGGATGCCGGCGATGTTGTCGCGCGAGCCGTTCGGGTTGGCCTCCGCCGCCGTGCGCCCCTGGTCGTCGCAGTAGCGCAGGACAACCTGCCCGTTGGCCCGCAGCCGGTCGAGCGTCGCGTCGTCTGCGAAGTAGCACCCCTCGCCGTGCGCGATCGGGATGTTCAAAATTTGGCCGGTGCGCGCGGCGCTGGTGAACCGGGAATCGTGGAGCTCGACGCGGAGGCGGACGTGCTCGCAAACGAAATGCAGGTCGCGGTTGCGGACGAGCGCGCCCGGCAGGAGACCGCTCTCGCAGAGGATCTGGAAGCCGTTGCAGATCCCGATCACCGGCCCGCCGGCCGCTGCAAATTCCCTGACCGTCTTCATGATCGGAGAGAACCGGGCGATCGCCCCGCACCGAAGGTAGTCACCGTAGGAAAACCCTCCGGGAACAACCACGGCATCGCAGCCGTCCAGCGAGGTGTCTTTGTGCCACACATAGTCGGCCGAGGCCCCCGGGATCGCGTTCAACGCATGCACGCAATCCTGGTCGCAGTTCGAACCTGGAAATCGAAGGACGGAAAATTTCATTTGGATTAGTGAAAATTAGTGCCTTTTAGTGGTTAAGAATGCTGATCGAGTAATCCTCGATGACCGGATTCGAGAGGAGGTCGCGGGAGATCTCGTGGAGGAGCGCCTCGTCGGCGCCTGCGGGAAGCTCGATCTCGATGACTTTTCCGATCCGGACGCGCCCGATTTTTTCCATGCCGTGGTGGCGCATGGCATCGGCGGCGGCGGCGCCTTGCGGGTCGAGGACGGACGGTTTGGGCATGACGGTGACGAGTGCTTTCATTTCGGCAAGGGTTCCGTTTCGGAGGGCGGCGGACAAGAGGAATCTTTTATTTTGCGCCGGCGAAGGAAAACGATCGCTGCCGCGAGTCCGGAAATCACGAGGCAGGCGACGGAAAAAATCTCGCCGTTCCGCGCGTAGAATGTGGGTTGGGGCGCAATCGGCGCGGGCACTTTGCCGAAGAGCACGCCCTCGATGAACGTGTCGCCGCCCTCCGCCTGCAAGGTCTCGCGCACCGCGCCGAAGCGATCCACCTGGCAGGTGACCCCGGTGTTGGCCGAGCGGATCATCGGAATTTTATTTTCCACGCAGCGGAAGACCGCATGCGCGAGGTGCTGGCGCGGACCCGCGCTGGCGAGAAACCATCCGTCGTTCGTCACGACGGCAAATGCCTGGGCGCCCCGGAGCACGAACTGTCGGGCAAGGTCGCCCAGCACGTCCTCGAAGCAGATCAGCGGTCCGATTTTCACCGGCTTGGCGGACATTTCAAAAACGACGGGCGACGGACCGGGATCGAAGTCCCCCGGCACGAGATCGCCGATCACCCATGCGAAGAGCGGGAACGCATTCCGCAGCGGGATGTATTCTCCGAACGGCACGAGGTGGTTCTTGTGATACATCTGGGCGGCTTTGCCGTGCTCGCTCAGCAGCGCGACCGAGTTGAAATCCCCCTCGTCGCTGAGATGCACGGTCCCGAGCAAAAAATCCCCGTCGTGCTTCGCCGCGAGCGAGCGCACGGCATCCCACGTCGCTTGGTCGTTGAAAAGCGGGCGGGGGGTCGCGGACTCCGGCCACAGGATGAGATCCGGCCGCATCGCGAGAGCGACCTCGGTGTGGCGGGCGTAGCTCGCGAGCACGCCGGCTTCCTGCGCCAGATCGTTGCGCACGTTCTGCGGGATGTTCGCCTGAACCGCCGCGAATGTGAAATCTGTCGCGGCAGGCGCGGGCGCGAACATCTCCCGGATCCCGTATCCCCAAGCCAGCGCGACCAGCGCCACCGTCAGCGCAAAATCATAATGAGGACGCCGTGCGCCGAGTTGTTTTTCCAGGATCAACCGCTTCACGGTCGCTACGGCCATCAGGTTGACCATCAGCACGAGAAACGAAATCCCGCCG
>Ga0194039_1000153_pt1 | contig 43980 bp, 34 predicted proteins | sample JunL228m_MetaG_FD_148679 | JGI IMG/M metagenome (GOLD analysis project Ga0194039, IMG submission 148679) | Anoxic zone freshwater microbial communities from boreal shield lake in IISD Experimental Lakes Area, Ontario, Canada - Jun2016-L227-8m | ecosystem: Environmental > Aquatic > Freshwater >...
CTGTTTTTGGAACACCTCCGCTGGCCCAGGCGAACTACCACCTGGGCTTAGCGCTGTTTGCAAATGGCTGGAGAGCTAGAAGTCTTTGGCGGCAGCATTTCCTGTTTCATTAAGCCCGTGAGAAAATCGAACTGCGGGTCCTTGTGGATCAACGTCGCGTCCACTCTCACGGCGGCTGCGGCGACAAAAGCGTCGGCGAAGGAAAGCCGGTGCCGGGCTTTGATTTGGGCCGCCGAGTCGCAGAAGGGGTCATCCGAATGCACCCAGTGTGCCGGCCAAAGCGGCATCAGCGTCTTGAGCTTGGCCAACTCCAGAGCACCCTTCTCTTGCTCGATCAGATACAAGATCTCCATCCGCGAGGCGAACGCGGCGAAAATTTCCACCTCGCCGCGATGGGCTGCTTCCAGAAGTTGTTCGACCCTCTCTCCGCCCGGCTCTTTTTCCAGAAAGGCCATGAAAGCGGAAGTGTCTAGAAGATATTTGTCAGCCATGACGGCGGGGCCGAAGACCCTCTGCTTCCGCCGCTTCACAATCCCGTTCCCGCCGGCGCTCTTCGAGGAGCTTCTCCGTCAATCGGCTCCCTGCGAACAGGCCATGGCTGGCTCGGATGGCTTCGTCCACTGCGTCCCTGAGCGCAGGCCCGGCCGCCCTGCGACCGGCTGCCCATTGAACCACGCAATCGCAGAGCTGTTCGATATCCGCTGGCGGCAGCGCCTTGATCTCGGACAACAATCGTTCGGCTGTTGGATTCATACTCTCAATCTAAAAGAAGCCGCTTGTTTGGCAACCCTGTTTTCGTAACTGTTCAGGTGTGGGGCAGACCTGAACAGTTACCTGTTTTCAATCGCGCCGTGAGATTCAGAACACGGCAGCCACCGGATTTCAACCTGATACCAATTTGATCACCTTATGCAGTTTGGTGCCTCCGTTATCTCCGTTTCCTCCTGTTCAACCCCAAATCCATGAACCATCAGGCGGGAACGGAGAGCGACGAAGATGTTCCCAGCTCCGTTAGGAGCGGCATGTTTATAGTAACGCCCACCCCGGATGCTCGGCTAAGCTCCTTTAGGAGCGGCATGAATGGGATTTTGCATCCCACAGCCGCTCCGCTGGAGCTTGGCGGACCTGGCGGCAAGGTCCACAAGCGCACGACGCACGGTTCGCCGCTCGGCCGGCCAGTGAATCCTTTTTCAGCCGGTTCACATTCAAAAAGAGCAATAATTAATCGAAAAACGAAGGCGCTGGACGCGGGATTACCCCACGATTTCTGTCAATGCCAGCCAGGTATATGGCCAGCCACGTCACGGCGGTCAGCAGTCCGGCTGGAAGTTGAAAACCGAACCGCCATAGGCGAAAGAAAACAATGCATCCAAAACCAAGAGCCGTCTTTTTCGGCGAGTTGCTCATGCGGTTGGCGACCAAACGCTACGAGCGCTTCGTCCAGGCCCGCGAATTCGAGGTTGGCTACACCGGGGCCGAAGCCAACGCCGCGGTCTCCCTCGCCCATTTCGGCGTGGATACCGACGTCGTCTCCGTGGTGCCAGATACCGAGATCGGCGAGGCCTGTGTCAATTACCTGCGCCAATTCGGGGTCAATACGGATTTCGTGCTTCGGCGGGGGCCGCGGCTCGGCACGTTCTATCTCGAGACCGGCGCGTCGCAACGACCGTCCAAGGTCATTTATGATCGGGCGGGCAGCTCGATCACTGAATTGGCGCCCGGAACGATGCCGTGGGACCAGGTGTTTGCCGGCAAGCAGTGGTTTCACTGGTCGGGCACCGCGCCAGCTCTGAGCGAGCGCATGGCTGCCACCACCCGCGAGGCCTGCCAGGCCGCCAAGAAGCACGGCCTGATCGTCAGTTGCGACCTGAATTACCGGCGCAAACTGTGGACACCGGAAAAGGCGCGCGCAGTGATGACCGATCTGATGCAGTACGTGGACGTGTTGATCGGGAACGAAGAGGATTCCGCCATCGTGCTTGGGGTTCAGGCCAGAGACGTCGATGTGACCAAGGGCGCGCTGGATGCCGACCGTTACCGCGAAGTGGCGCAGGAACTGCATCGGCGATTCGCCTTCAAATACGTCGCCACGACGCTGCGCGAGAGTCTGTCAGCGTCCGAGAACGGCTGGTCGTGCCTCCTCTCCAACGGTCAGGTGTGTCATCTTAGCCGCAAGTACCGCATTTGGATTGTGGACCGCGTTGGCGGGGGCGATTCCTTCTCCGGCGGCCTTATCTATGGATTGCTCACCGGGATGAACGATCAGCAGACGGTTGAGTTCGCGGCCGCCGCGTCCTGCCTCAAGCACTCAATCCACGGCGATTTCAACCATGTCTCGAAAGAGGAAGTGGTTGCGCTGGCCGGCGGCAGCGGTTCCGGTCGGATCCAGCGCTGAGGCGCGGGGGCCGCAGCTTTATCGAGAATCGAATACGGGGGTGAGCGTGGCTTTAGCTTCACCGGGCGTGCCACGAATGTTTCTCAGGCCACGTCCGGGCTCCGACCCTGCACTCCCCGACCACGCATCCTTGCGCAACGATTTCCGACCAATCCAAACTCGCCAGGCCAAGCTTACCGAGCACGCTGCGATGTCCTGAAGGCAATCTGCGCAATGGCTCGGGAAAAGGCAGCCGTTCGACGGTTCATCCGGGAAGTGTGTACCTAAATCAAGAAAGTGGCTTTGAGAGCTCATTAATAAGAAACATGCCGCTCGTGAAACGCAACATGATTGAAGTTGAGTTGGTGGTCTTGCTGATGGCGCTGGCCCTGCAACATCTCCCTCACGACGCTGGCCAGGAATAAGGCGTCACTCCAGTTAACTCCCATTGCCGCTTTACCCTCGCCAGGGTCTTCTGCCACTCCTCATTGCACCGGTTGCTACGCGTCTCAAGGATTTGCCGGTTACGCTCTGGGATGGGGATCGTGACTATCGCCTGCTTGATCTGCATGACTATAGTTTGTGCCTTGGGTCAGAATGTGGCAGCGAAGCGGGGTCATCGGGAACGCCAGAGTGGTCTGGTCGTCCTGGCTTCTTCTCTCGTTAACCATTCAAGGGTTTGCAGGCTTTGGACCAGGAAAGCGGGGTGCATCCCTCGCCCCCAAATCACAGTTTCATTTCCCCTGTGCTTTCAGCTTTGCCCATCTCGCCTTGGCAGAAGCAGACATCGCAGCTTTCCATGCAGCACTCCTCTTGATCTTGGGTTTCATCGTGGGTGCTGATTCATCTGATGTGCCTGGGAAGGTCGTAAATGCGCTCCCTTTGAGTTTTGCCCATCTCGCCTTTTGTGCCGCTTTCATTCTCGCCCTCCCCGCTGCACTCACCTGGCGTTTCTTGGGTTCTTCAATCAGTTGTGGAGCAGGAGTGGGAACCTCGCCGCCCAGGATTTGATTCACTTGTTGTTGCAGTTCCTGGATTTGCTCCTGGAGATCGGCTGCTTTTCGAAGTTGTGCTGATGTTATATTGATCATGTTCGACGTAATGTGGAGTAGATCAAGGAATAATGTCAAGCGGAAGAAACAGCGGGAGAAACAGAGGATGAAGCAACGGTCAATACTGCTTTCTGGACCTTCAGATATTCGGTCAGCGTCTCAATTGCTGTCGTCTGCGTCTTCACCGCCCTCATTCCCGGCTCCCTCATCATCTTGTATTCAATGAGCCGCTTGCCGATGTGCCAGATGCGAATGTAGCCCTTCTCAGTTTTCCAGAGCTGCCCATGTTCCAACCCCGGTAATGCTTTGGTGCAAATCTTCATCGTAAGCTAAATCAGACAATCCGTGAGCTGGTTCCGTTCATCCATCAACTCGGCCCCGTTGTGCCTCAGGAAGATAGTCCTGGAGCAAAGATAAAATGAATACACCGACCCATCCCCTCAACAGCGAAGAGGCGAAGACGCGAAGAAATCAGGAAAGGTTGCATGGGGATCATGGCCCCATCTCCTTCCCGTCTTCCCGCCTTCCCTGTTCATCTCCACGAATTCATCTCGATTTTCCAAAAGAGGAGTTTTTCTTTGGTGGCTTCCCACAATCCGCGCAGGCGTTGCTCGTAGAATGTGTCGCCCGTCGAGGCTGTCAGACATGGCGGGCGTTCACGAAGACAAAGGAAAAAGCAAGAAATCCGGCGAAAACCATAAGTGTGGGTCAAAGCCGCTGATAGGATGAGCGCGTGGATATTTCGAGCAAGAGTGACACGACGATTGCTGTCGAGGCATTGCGCCAGTTCGTCGTCAATGCCTTCGAGCGGGCGGATTTGACGCCAGCAGACGCACGAACCGGCGCCGACGTGCTGGTCATGACGGATGCCTGGGGTGTTTTTACTCATGGCACCAAATTGCTGCGGGGGTACTTGAGGCGGCTTAAAGCCGGGGGCTTGCACCCGCAAGGGCAGCCGAGGGTTGCGGCCGAGGGCCCCGGCTGGGCTATCATTGACGGCGATTCGTCTCTGGGCCAGGTTACGTCCGTGTTCGCCATGCAGACTGCGATCAGCAAAGCCCGCAATTGCGGCATCGCCTACGCGGGTGTGCGCAACAGTTGCCACTTCGGCGCGGCGGGCTATTATGCCTGGCTGGCGGCGCGGGAGGGATTGATCGGGTTGAGCATGGCCAACGACAAGCCATCCGTTGCCGCTCCTGGTTCGCGCGGCGGCGTTACGGGGAGCAACCCGATTGCCTACGCCGTGCCTGCGGGCAAGCATCGCGCGATGCTGCTGGACATGTCAGTGGCCACGGTGGCCGGCGGAAAAGTTTATGCGGCGCGCACGCGTGGAGAGAAGATTCCGAATACGTGGCTTGTTGGCGCTGACGGCAGACCGACTACCGACCCTGCCGGCTACCCCGAGGTGGGCGCCTTGCAACCGGCGGCGGGTCATAAGGGCTATGGTATTGCTTTGCTCATTGAGACGCTGGCTGGGCTGCTCAGCGGGGCGGCTGTCACCGCGAGCGTGGGGAATTGGCTCTGGGATGACGGCACTCAGCCGACTCATCACGGCGCGGCCTTTTTGGCTATAGATATCAATGCCATGATGCCGGCCGGAATCTTCAGGCAACGGATCGAGGCCATGGTGGACGAGATCCATCAGGCTCCCCGCGCCGATGGTGTAGCCCGGGTCTATATCCCTGGCGAAATGGAATGGGAGCGCTACGAGATCTCGACGAAGAATGGGATTGCGCTGCCTTCCGACGTCGTGGCGAGCCTCCAGGAAGCCGCTGTCATGGTGGGATTGGATTTCCAGAAAGTATTGCCATGAAGATCGTGCCAGCTTTGTCCGTCCAAGCTCGCGAAACAATTGTGGTCACAGACCAGTGTCTAACATGAAACATTCCATCTCCGGGAGCACGATCGGCTACATTGACGTATCAGTGCCCCTGAGCGCCAAGGTGCCGATGTGGCCCGGGGCGCCGCCCTTTGAAATCCATGAGGAGAAAATTCCGCTCGGCAAGAAGGACGTCATCACCGTATCGAATCTGAAGCTCACTGCTCATTGCGGGACGCACATTGATGCGCCATTACACTTCGACAAGAACGGCGCGACGATTGATGCGGCTGACCTCTCTCTGCTCATGGGCCACTGCCGGGTGTTTCACCATAAGCATCGACGTCACATCACCAGGGCGGATCTCGCAGCCTTGGGCGACGATCTGCCGCCGCGGGTGCTATTCAAAACTGTCAACAGTGCCCGACTCCATGCCGGAAAGCTGGACAAGAACTTTATCTCCCTGCTACCCGACGCCATCGAGGAATTGCTCGCGCGCGGTGTGCGGGTGCTCGGCGTCGATGGGTTCTCCATCGGGCCTTATGGCCCCATCAGCGACAGCAACCACGTTCGCTACTGCGGGACGGGCGGTTTGATTATCGAAGTGATGGACCTCACCGCCGTCAAACCTGGCGACTACTTCCTGGTTGCCTTGCCGCTCAAGATTCTTCGCGCCGAAGCCGCTCCCGCTCGGGTGATCCTATTCAAGCCGGAGGATGCGCCAGTGCCAGGCGGCATCAAGCTAAGACACAAATCATCCCAAACCTGAAACATTAACTGAAAAGAACATAATTATGAGCAAATACAATGTCCCCTATCGCAGTGACGATTGGTATGTCAGCCCATGGAACTTCTACCCGGAGGTTACCAAAGATTTCCATTTCCCGCGCAAAGTCACCGTGCATGACGTCACGTTGCGGGAAGGCGAACAGCAGACCGGGGTGGTCTTTGACCGCAAGGATAAGGTCGAGATTGCCAAGAAGCTCGCCGAGCTCGGTGTGGACCGGATCGAAGCCGGGATGCCTGCCGTCTCCCAGGGAGACGAGGATGCCATCAAGGAAATCGTCGATTTGAACCTGGGGCCGGAGATTTTCGCGTTCAGCCGGTGCATGGCCTCGGACATCAAGAAGGCCCATGCCTGCGGCTGCAAAGGCACGATATTGGAGATCGCGTGCAATCCGCCCTTTGTGGAGAAGGCTTACGGCAAGACCATGGATTGGGCCAAGAAGTCCGCCATCGAGGCCACGCAGGCGGCCAAGGAACTCGGATTGCACGTTTCGTTTTTCACCATTGACGGAACTCGGACAGACATCGACGTTTTGCTCGATGTGGTGGATGAAATTCGGGAGAAGGGCCACATGGATGCGTTTGTGTGCGCTGATACTTTCGGCTGCGTCCATCCGCAGGCGGTTTATCACATCATGAGGAAGATCAAGAAACGATTCAATGTCCCCCTCGAGGCTCACATGCACATGCACTTCGGCCTGGGAGCAGCCAATACCCTCGCTGCGGTTGCCGCTGGCGCCGACGTTGTACATCTGGCGGTTTCAGGCGTTGGCGAAGGTGCGGGCAACACCCCACTGGAGGACGTTGTGCTCTCCTTGAAGTGCCTCTACGGGATTGAGACTAACGTCAAGACTGAGAAATTTGTCGAGGCCAGCCAGTTCGTCTGCAAGAAGGCCAACAATCATATTCTTCCCCCCAATCGTCCCATTGTCGGCCGCGATGTTTTCCGCGTCGAGTCCGGTATCGGTTTGATGTTTTTCCACAACGCCGAAAAAGCGGGCGATCCCAAGATTGTCGGCTCAATCCAACCGGAACTGGTTGGGCAGCCGCCTTGGGAATTTGTCATGGGCAAGAAGAGTGGCATCTTTTCGGTCGAGCGCTGGCTCAAGCAAATCGGACGCACACTCAACGAGGAGCAGAAAAACGCGGTGCTCGCCAAAGTGAAAGAGCTGGCCATTGCCCAGAAGCGCCTCATCACGATGGACGAGTTCAAGGGCTTTGTGAATGAGGTGGACGGAAAGAAAGGATGAGCAATCTCGAACATCCCTACGTTCAGCATCTCATCCGGCTGGCGAGGAAGAGTCGGGCACGGGTGGCCGTGCCCGACGCCCAGTTTGACGTTCGCGTTCTCGAAGCGGCCGCGATTGTTCACCGCGAGAACTGGCTGCATGTGGTTCTTACCGGGGCGCGAGCCGACATTGCCGCCCTGGCCAAGCTGCATCACATCGACCTCACCGGCATCGAGATCATCGACCCCGCCGAGCGGTCGGATTTTTCCGAGCTATGCAACGAATACGGCCGCCTGCGGGCCAAAGAAAACCTCTCTTCCGCGCAAATCGGCCAGGTCTTGCGCGACCCCGCTTATTTCGCCTGTATGCTGCATCGGCACGGCGAGGTCGCCGGTATCTGTTCCGGTGTGTACTATTCGACGGCCGACATCGCCCGGCCCGCCATCAAGATTCTCGGCCTGCAGCCGGGGGTAGCCAAGATGACCGCGCTGGCGGTCGTCGTGTTTCGGCACACGCCGCTTGGCGACAACCTTGTCTTGGCGTGTGCCGATGGCACGGTACTGCCGCGACCCTCTTCCGAGGAGTTGGCGGACATCGCCATTCTCGCTGCTGACAAGGCCAGGGTCATTCTGCCGGACAGGCCACGCGTGGCGATGCTTTCCTTCTCGACACTCGGCAGTGCGAAACACGAGGAAGTGGACCGCGTGGTGCGCGCCTTGGAGTTGGTTCGAAAACGCCGCCCCGACATCTGCATCGACGGCGAATTCCAACTCGACACCGCGCTGTCGCCTTACGTCGCAGCCAAGAAAGTTAAACGCCCTTCCGAAGTCGCCGGCTGCGCCAACGTCCTTATCTGGCCGGACCTGCAAACGGGTAACGTCGCCGGTAAAGGCATGCTGATGATGGGGCCGGGAGCCCTCGTCGGCGCCTGTTTCCTCGGACTCAATGGCGTCGTCAACGATCACTCGCGTGGCGCGACCGTCGAGGAGATCGTCATCAACCTCGCGTTTGTCGGCGCCCAGATTAGCTCCTCATGAAACTCCTCGTCGCCAACGTCGGCAGCTCCTCATTCAAGTGTCAATTGCTGGCCATGCCGTCCGAAAAGGTGCTGGCCAAGGCCCGCGTGGAACGTATCGGCGAATCCAAATCGCCGGTCGAGTGGCTTGACCGGCACGGGGGTCGGCGCACAGCGGAACCGCAATTGCGCAACTACGTCGATGCCATCCGCTTTGTGCTCGAGCAGTTGACCAACCCCGCCGACGGCGTCCTTGCCAACCTTCGGGAGGTGGACGCTGTCGCCTTCAAGCCCGTATGCGCGAAAGGCGGCATTACCGGCGCCCAGCACCTCACCGACGAGGTGCTTGCCGCGATGGAGGAATTCAACGACTACATTTGCCCGCTGCATAACGAAGCTTGCATTCGGGCGGTGAAGAGTTTTCGCGAGTTGCTGCCTGGCACGGCGATGGTCGGCTTGTTCGAGACGTTTTTCTTCTCGGACTGGCCGGACTACGCGCGCATTTTCGGCATTCCCTGGGATTGGACCGAGAAGTACAACGTTCGCCGCTCGATGGGTCATGGCGCCAGTCATTTCTATGTAAATCGCCGTGTCGCTCAACTCATCGGACGCAGGCCCGAGGATTTTAATGCCGTCCACCTGCATCTTGGTGGCAGCTCCTCGCTGACGGCGGTGAAAGCCGGTCAATCCATTGACGGCTCAGGCAGCTTCACCATGCAAGGTGGGCCGCCGCTCTCGGTCCGCAGTTCGGACATGGATGGGTTCCTTGTTGCCTACCTCTGGTCCAAAGGGGAGGGGACACCCAAACAGATTGTGGACCGGATGATGACCGAAGGGGGGCTGGCCGGCATCAGCGGCATGGGTTTCGACATGCGGGATTTGCTCGCCGCGGCGCAAGATGGTCATGCGCGCGCGCGCCTGGCGGTGGACACTTACGTCTATCAAACCCGAAAATATTTGGGAGCAATGATGATGGCGCTGGGCCGAACCGACGTGATCACCTTTGCCGCGGGCACAGGCGAGGCCAGTGTCGAAATTCGCGAGATGATTCTAAAAGACGCGCAAGATTATGGGATTCGTCTGGATCGAGAACGCAATGCGCGGTGCGCTGGGCGGGAAGCTTTGATATCGAGCGACGATTCGCCCGTTCAGGTCTGGGTTGTCCCCACCAACGAAGAAATCGTGGTTGCCCGCGAATGCTCCCGATTGCTCGGAGTTGGGCCAGGCTTGGAGGCAAAAGCTTCCACCGGCTTCTAATCACTCTTCTTGAATGGATATTGGATCAGCAATGGCTAAGAGTATCGGATCAACAGTCTAAATGTGAAGACGTTGCAGAATTATGTGAATGGTCAATGGACCGATTCGAAGTCCGGCGAGCGCCGCGCCGGCTTCAATCCCGCTGACCGCCATTTGGAGATCTGCACGGTGCCGGCTTCCACTTCGGCAGATGTCGAGCAGGCTATTGCGGCCGCGCAGACGGCGTATCCGGCGTGGGCGCGGACGCCCGCGCCGAGGCGGGCGGAGACGCTGCGGGCTGTTTGGGAGGTGATGAAGGCGCGAGTGGAGGAATTTGCACGGACGATCACCCTGGAGAACGGCAAGACGCTGCGCGAGTCTCGGGTCGAGGTCCAGGCGGCGTTGAAAGAACTCGATTTTCAGTTGGGCCAGGGCCGCAGGTTAGGCGGCCCTCAGCTTTGTTCGGAGCTGGCGGGAGTGAGCTGCCAGTTGCGGCGTGAGCCGCTGGGCGTTGTCAGCTTGATCACACCCTGGAATTTTCCGCTGAATGTCGCTTGCCGGAAACTCGTGCCGGCGCTGGTTGCCGGGAACTGCTGTCTGCTCAAGCCGGCGGATCTGACTCCGATGAGTGCGGGGCTGTTATTCGAGGCGTTGCATGATGCCAAACTGCCTGCCGGAGTCGCCAACCTGGTATTTGGTCGCGGCTCGGTCATCGGAGAGACGCTGGTGATGCATCCGTCCATCAAAGCGGTTTCGTTCACCGGCTCGACCGAGGTTGGCGTCGGGATTGCCACGCGGTTGGCCGGGCGCGCCACCAAAGTGCAACTCGAGATGGGCGGCAAGAACCCGCTCGTGGTGCTGCGGGATGCGGACCTCGAACTTGCGGCCGAAGCGGCGGTGGTCGGCGGCTATTCTTGCGCCGGCCAATGGTGTACGTCCACCAGCCGTGTGATTGTCGAGTCAGCGGTTTACGAGGACTTTCTCCGGCTCCTGGTGGCCAAAGTGGAGAGTTTGAAGGTTGGCAATGGCCTGAATGAATCGGTCAATGTTGGACCGGTCTGCGGCGCACAGCAGTATGAAACCATTCTGAAGTATATCGATATTGGGAAACAGGAAGGCGCGCGGCTTTGCGTCGGTGGCAAGGCCCTTACTGAGGGCGCGCTGAGCGCAGGCTATTTCATCGCGCCAACCGTGTTCGCGGATGTCAAACCCGGGATGCGGATAGCGCAGGAGGAAATCTTTGGGCCGGTGCTCTCGGTGCTGAGGGCGCAGGATTTTGAAGAAGCCCTGCGTGTGGCCAATGGCATTGCCTACGGGTTGGCCTCGTCGATTTACACTCGCGACCTGGCTAGCGCACAGCGGTTTATCTCCGAGAGCGAAGTTGGGCTTTGCCACGTGAACATGCATACGGCTTATAAGGAGCCGCAGCTCGAGTTTGGCGGTGTGAAGGAATCCGGGCGGGGCGCGCCCGAAGCCGGCGAAAGCGGCGCAGAATTCTTTACGCGCCACAAGGCGGTCTATGTGAAGGAATAAACATGAAATTTGGAAAACTGGAGCTGAATCCCGCCGAGAATCCGGCGGTGTTGGACACTGCAACATGGGACCGTGCGGCGGCTTGGAAAGCCGTTGATGGTTCAGGCTGCAACTGGGTCCTTGTCCGGAAAGAACCCGCTTTGGCGGGCGCAACCTCGGCTCAGGGTTCGAAGCTGCAGCTTCATGCGCCATCAGCGGCTGAGACTTCTTCAGCGACTCTCTTCCTGGCATCGCTTCCTGATGGACAGGATGTGCTCCTCCGCATTGGCGATGGAAATATCCAGGAATTGGGCGAGCCTTTGGGCCAGAAGCGGCTCTCCTCGGGCGAAACTCTGTCCGCGTATCCAACTGATGCGGATGTGCTTGACCGTTTTTGCCGCAAGTTTAAGCCTGAAAAAGGCAGCCGGCGTTTGGGGGCGACGCCGCGGCTGGGGGTCGGCACGCGGATGACCTCGTCGGTCTGGCCGGGGATTTTTCAGGCCATGACCCAGCGCGGATTTGCCACCAACGCCATCCAGAACTCAGTGCGTGAGTTGAACCTGCTCGAGCCGCTGCTGGCAGGCGCGCCGCCGGAAAAGAATTACTCGACCGGCATTGGCACCATCGAGTGCGGCTGGACGGGCAGCACTTACGAGGGCCTCTGGGTGGCCGGTGTGCTGGCTGCGCTCAAGTGGGACGGGCCGTTGCGGTACGGGGCTGATGCCGATCACGTGCAGGTCAAGCGCGGCGCCGACGGGTTGGACCGCGCCAAACGGGTTCTCCGAGCAGCGCGCTATTACTCTTTCTATACGCTGGACATGGCGGATGTTCTGGATTACGCGGCGTTGGACGAGCGTTCGGCGGCCGTGGCGGAACGATTCCTATCACAACGAATCCCGGGGCGCGCGGAACGAGCAGGGGTTTTGGAATATCACCAGCAGCCTCTCCGGTTGGGTTCACGTTTGGTGCAACTGGATGCCGCAGCCGTCGGGCGTTTTGTCGGAAAATATTGGGATGCTTTGGCCATGCTGGAAGAGTTGGCTCGATTTATCGCCGGGTTGAAGGAGGAGCCGGATTTTGATCTCGAGCTAACGATTGACGAGCATCCGCCCGAGGTCGCGGCCTTTGATTGCCTGACCACGAACGAAGAGGTTCTCTTTCTGGCCCGCGAAATCCAGCGGCGCCGATTGCCGGTGACCCACCTGGCACCGAACTTCGGCCAGGAGAAGGGCTATGATTACCGGTGTCCAGACGGGCTGGAGGGCCTGGAGCGGCGCGCGCAGGCCCAGTTCCAAATCGCAAAGGAGTTCGGTTTAATGCTCGATGTCCATTCGGGCGACGATTTGACCAGCGCCCCGCGACGGGTGTTTCAGCGGGCAACAGGGGGGCAGGTTCACTTCAAGGTCTCGCCGCAGTTGCAGTTGCTTTATGCCGAGCTGTTGCAGGAATTTCATCCCGATCTCTTCGACCGATGGTGGCAGGATGCCCTTGCTTATGCGGAGCGCGAGGCCGCCAACGGTTCTCCCGTCGCGCAAAGCTGCCTGGCCAAGTTGCGCTCCAGCCCCAACCCGGGTTCGTCCTGGCGGCATCCCGTGTTTCACTATTTCAGCTTCCCGTTTGTTGGACGGCGTGATGCTCATGGGCAGTTCCTGAATCGGCAGGAGTTCTACCGCCTTTCCGCCGCTTTCAACCGCGCTTACGAGCAGCGTATTTGCGATTATCTTTGCGAACTGGCCGACGATTTATTTTAAAATACCAAACTTATGCAATTATTCCTCGATAGCTCTAACCCAAAAGAAATTCTCACCGCGCGTTCATGGGGTATCCTCGACGGTGTCACCACCAATCCCTCGCTCATGTCCAAAGCTTGCCCGGACATGCAGGCCGCGCTGCTCGCCGTTCTGGACGCCTCGCCCGGGCCGGTCTTTTGCCAGGTCATCGGCTGGAATGAGGTCGAGCCGCTGAAAACCCAGGCCCGTTGGCTGCACCAGTTTTCCGACCGCCTCATCGTCAAAATTCCAATGAGCATCGCGGGTATCCAGGCGGTGCATGAGTTGAAAAAAGAAACCCCCGGAATTCGCCTGGCCGTCACGGCCGTCAGCACCGTCGCCCAGGCCGTGCTCGTGGCCAAAGCCGGCGCGGACATTGTCGCCATTTTTAATGGACCTTTGGATCTCGAACAAGATGAACCGGTATCAGTCGTTGCGCCGGTGCGCGCAATTTACGACCGTAACGGGTTCAAAACCAGGATTCTGTCCGCTGGCCGCTATCCCCGAGGCTTTGGGGAGTATGCCGCTGCGGGAACAGACATCATCACGCTGCGAATGGATTTCATGAGGCTGCTGTTCGAGCACGCCTTTACCGACAAACGGATGCACGGATTCCTGCAGGACTGGCAGAAGACTTTCGCCGATAAGACCTGGCCGAACGCCTGAAAATAGCTCTTCGCATGAGTGTGCTCGATCTTTTCAGGCTCGATGGCCAGACGGCCATTGTTACCGGCGGCGCTCAAAATCTGGGACGCCAGCACGCGCTGGCTTTAGCTGAGGCTGGCGCGGATGTCGCGATTTGCGACCTGGCCCAGGATGCCGGTCGGGCCGTCCAGACCGAATTGGAGGCGCTGGGCCGCCGCTCGTTATTCGGAAGAGTTGACGTAACCCAAAGCGATCAAATAGATGCATTCCTCGAAACGGTCATCCAACGATTTGGCAAAATCGACATACTGATCAACAATGCCGCTATGCCATCGGAAGGCATCGCCCTGCACGAGGTTCCCGACGATAAATGGCGCCAGATCATCGACACCAACCTTTCGAGTCTGTTTTATTTTGGCAAACGCGTGGCGCAGCAGATGATCCAGCGCGGACAGGGCGGACGAATTATCAATATCAGCTCGATGAACTGGATGGTGATCGGCAACATCTTTCCGCGGCACAATGTCACGTATTGCGTTGCCAAATCCGGCGTCGCGCACCTGACCCGCGGCATGGCGTCCGAATGGGCGCAATACGGTATTCGGGTCAACGCGCTTGCGCCCGGGTACATTCACACCCAGCAGACGGCTGCCAGCGCCAAGATTCCCGAAATTCTCGAAAGGAACCTTGCCGCCACGCCGATGAAGCGCTATGGACGCCTCGATGAACTGAAAGGCGCGATTGTCTTCCTGGCATCGGAAGCCTCTTCTTTTGCAACGGGAACCGTGCTGACCATTGACGGCGGCTACACGGTATGGTGAGCGGCCTTTAGCGAATCGGCGCGGCGCGCACGCCATTGCGCGTTGTAGTTCGGGGTCCATTCCTCGAACCGGCCCAGCTTATTCAGCACCTCCGGGTTGGCAATGGCCACCGGCAGCCCGCCCGTGCCTGCCTGCGCGGCTGCTTCCGCCACCGTGCGCTTGAGTTCGGCCAGCGAATCCTCGGAATACCACGCCGCATGATCGCTTAGCACCACCCGTGGATGGCGTCGCAAGAGAGAGTCCTCAGACAGCGGTTCCCGCTCGAACACATCCAGCCCGGCGGCAGCGACGCGGCCGTTTGAGAGTGACTCGATCAGCGCGGCTTCATCCAGCACCGGGCCGCGCGCGGTATTCACCAGGATCACTCCCGGCTTCATCAGCGCCATCTCGCGTCTGCTAATAAGGTGGTGTGTTTCCGGCAACAGCGGCGGGTGGAGCGAAATGTAATCGGACTCTCGGCATAGCGTCGGCAGGTCCACCAACTGCACCCCAATTTGCGCCGCGAGTTCCGGCGGCACGTACGGATCTACCGCCAGCAGCCTCGTCTGCCAGCCGGAAAGCTTCCGCGCCATAGCAGACCCGATGTTTCCCAAGCCGACCAGGCCGACCGTGCGTCCAGCCATGCGCCATTGACGGATCGTGGGATTATCGCTCCAGCCACCACCAGCAACTATTTGGTGCGCCCCGACAATATTGCGGACGCAAGCCAGCAACAGCGCAAACGCATGGGTCGCCACCTCGTCCACACCGTACGTGGGGCTGTGGGCGATGATGATGCCGGCGGCCGTGGCGGCATCGTAGTCCACGTTATCGTATCCAATCCCGTACCGGACGATGGCGCGGCAACGCGCGAACTTGCGAATCAACTGCGCAGTGAGGATTGTCCAACGGACCACAATAACGTCGGCGTCTGCTGCTTCACCCAGAGCCGCAGCCTCATTGGGAAATGCGTCGCCATCCACCAGCAAGCCGCCGGCCTTGGAAATGATCTCGCGTTCTATGTCCAGAGACGGATAGCGATGGGGCAAAACAACAACTTTAAAGCGAGTCATGGTATAAGATAATGTGACAGTGTTGCAGCGGGACACAAGCGACGGGTTTCCCGCTTCATTAAGCTGTCATTCTTGCATCATTCGCCACCTTTGGCAACAACCCACTGCGACACCGCCGATCCTCGATCCTCTGGCAAGTAAGCTTCATGCCAACCAAAGCTGTTGAGCTGGAAATGGACGCCGTCGCGAAGCATCAATCTCGCGCTGTTGTCTCAGGCCGCTGCGGCCAGGTGGCGGGCGTGGGCAATTTCGTCCTTGGCAATTTGCCGAACCTGATTCGCCAGCAGCGTGATGACGGCAAAGGTATGTCCCGCCAGCGTCATGAATTCCACTGTACAGCCTTTGCCGCCTTCGTGAACGAGCACGACCGTGCCGATGTCGTTCCGCGCCAAACCATGTTCCGGCAAGTCGGTCGTCAACACCACGCTGTCGAGTTCTTCAATCATGTCATTCATCCAAAGGATATGCCGTGGCTAATGTAGCAATTGTTTCGCCCTTGGCAATAAACCAAACGCTGCGGACTTTCGGCGAGCGGCCATTGGGAGCGGGCAGCGCGCCTTCAATCACAAAGTTCCGTCCGAATGGCGTCGGCACGGTTTCAACCACTTCACGATCGCGCGCATGGTTCAGCAAAGCCGAGGCGAGTTCTTCCCACGCTTCCAGTTTGAAGCCGATGCTGTGGAAGAATCTCGCCTTGTGCTGACCATCGCGATGCGCAGTTGAAAGCAGGTAATGTGTGATTTTCCGGCTTGGCACGACTGCACGTTCAGCGTTCGGCAATTTCATTCTTTACGCTCTTACGCATCTGATTTCTTTGCCATGTGGCGAGTTTCCGTGGGAAATCTATCAGCGTCAATCTCGTTCGTGTTTGACCCGTCCGGTCGCACGGTGCGGGAGGCGGACTGCACCCGTCACTACGCGTAGTGCTTGGATCACGCAAGTCCTGTCTCGGCAATAGATGGTTGGAGTGCGCATCTTAGATTTTTCCAAAACCACCACCATGGGTAATTGGAGCGCGGACATTCTTGTCCGCTCCCGGAGCTCAGTCAACCCCGAAGCGGACAGGAATGTCCGCGCGTTCGCGCGGGCGCAGGACAGAATTCTTCGAGAGCAATATCTAGCCAAGGTCGAGCGGAAGTGCAAGGTTGGAGACGCCAAGGGCGTCATTCATACCAGCCCAGGGCAACGCCCTGGGTTCATCAGCCCAAAACCCCATCAGCGCTGAAAGCGCGATTCATCCTTCGTCCTACCAACCGCCAGCCTGAGGCATAAAAAACGTTTGTTTGAATTGAGCCGGCCCAACCAATCCGGAACTTTATGAAGCAGGCCCTTGGCCTGAGAGGGCTTCGTCATGGTCGAGAACCTCTTTCGCGGCCACCCGCCGGGTGAACACCCCTTGCACCGCAATCCCTTCTTTATCCTGTAATCCGTGGTTCTCCTCTCGTTCCCCTCAGAGCGGGAATATGACCACGGATTGCACGGATGGCACGGATGGGGCAATATTTGTTATCCGCGTTATCCGAAATGCGTGGTTCCAACTGCTGTTTTTAGGTTTGATTCCCATAAAATCGCAGGCTTCGACCAATTCTGTCTGCGCCCCTGTCTTTGCTCCGAAAAATCTAAGATGCGCACACTGATAGGGTAGTTTTGATTCCAAAAAAGAGATGAATCCGAACGAAAAAAGAAGGCGCGCTGTTTGCCCGTGGAGTTAACTGCGTTCAGTAATCCGTTTAATGAACTATGGCGCACTTCCGAACCGCGCATCAGAAGATCCTCGGGAGAGGTTTGCTGCACGGTTGTTCTGATGATATGCCGGCGCCTTTATTTTACTACCGCTCTACAACACCAAATCGATTATGGACAATGTGCAACAAATGGCTGGCAAACGCGCGCTGGTGACTGGCTCCGGCACTGGCATCGGACGCGAGATCGCATTGGAGTTTGGCCGAAAAGGAGCCGACGTCGTTCTCCATTTCGCGCATGATACCGTTGGGGCGCAATCGGCCGTCACGGAAATTCGCGCAATGGGGCGGCGGGCCGAGGCATTTCAGGCGGATTTTGATCGCGTGGAGGAAGCGGTGAGACTGGGAGACCAAGCGGTCTCGTTCCTGGGGGGCATTGATTACCTGGTCAACAATGCCGGTATCACGTTCAACCGACCGTTCCTGGACGTCATACCTGAGCAGTTTGACCGGCTTTACCACGTCAACATCCGCGCCCAATTCTTCCTGACCCAGCGCATCGTCAGAGATATGCTTCAGCATGGCGGCGGTGCCGTATGCAATATCACATCGATTCACGCCGTTTCCGGCGCGCCCGAGCATTCAGTTTATGCCGGCACCAAAGGGGCCATTGCTGCGTACACGCGCGCGTTGGCTGTGGAATTGGCGCACAAAGGCATTCGGGTTAACGCCATAGCCCCCGGCTGGGTAACCGTGGAGAACTATTATAAGAACATCCCAGGGTTCAACGACGATGATGCCGCCAAGGTAGCTGCCGAGAAAGTGCCGCTGGCCCGGTCCGGGTCGAAGCTGGAGATCGCCAAGCTCGCCCTGTTTCTCTGTTCCGACGACGCCGGCTACATCGTCGGCCAAACCATCATTGCGGATGGCGGCACGACCTCTCTGATGTCCTTGATCTCTGATTTTCGCACTCAGTCCACGGCCACGTTCGGCAAGGGATACGTGCCGGGGGTTTAATCATCTCTCCGCCATTCTTCTTTATGACATCACAACAAATCCTCGGGCTCCTGGTCGTGGCCATGGCCGGGCTGCTGGTTGGCAGCGGCGCCTGGCCAATGAAACTGATGAAGACCTTCCAGTTTGAGCACTGGTGGATAGTGGGGATGTTCATTGGGCTAATCCTGATTCCTTGGACCGTCACCCTGGTTGGCTGTCCTCACCCTTTTGAGGCTTATGCCAGCGTGCCAACCAGTATTCTCATCACCGGCAACCTCTGGGCCGCAGGCTGGGGCATCGCCAACGTCCTGTGCGGTCTCTGCTTCGTGCGCATCGGCGTCGCCCTCACCGGGGCGATCCTCACTGGGTTGGGCGTTTCCATTGGGGTAACCTTGCCGATGATCGTCAAGGGTTCGGGTCTGTTCAAGGACGCGGCCAACCTGGGATCACCCGCAGGTCTGGCGGTGTTGGCTGGCGTGGGGGTTATGCTCGTCGGAGTGGCCCTGGCCGCAAAGGCCGGCTTTGGCCGGGACAAGGTCATGCGGAAATCGGAACAGCGCAGCGGCAGCTTTCTCGGAGGGCTGATGATGACCGTGATCGCCGGAGTCCTCTCTTGCGGCATGAGCTTATCGTTTGTCTATAGCCAGGGCCCCATCGTTGAAGCGATGAAAGCCAGGGGCGCCGGCGAATTGTCCGCAACCTTCTCCGTATGGGCAGTTGGCTTGTTGGGTGGCTCGCTCATCAACATTCTGTATCCGGCCTGGTTGATGACCAAAAACCGCTCCTGGCATGTGCTGGGCAAGAGTTGGAAGGAACTGGCCCTCGCCTCGATTATCGGCTTGAACATGGCCGTGGGCATTGTTCTGATGGGCAGCGGCATGGTTTTGGTCGGCGCCCTCGGGGCGTCCGTTGGATTCGGAATTCAGCAAGCCGCTCAAATGCTCGGTGGGCAGGGCCTCGGGTTCATCAGCGGCGAATGGCGAGCGGTCCAGGGCAAACCCCGCACATTGATGTACGCCGCCATCGCGGTCCTGATTGTAGCCGCGCTCATTATGGCCTTCGGCAACACGCTGGCCAAAGCTTAGTATTTATTATTAAACCATGAAAAACCTCGTTCAAGTTCTCAAGCGGGTCGGCAAGCCGACAAAGCTGTTCAAAAGCTCCGATGGCTCGCGGGTTCTGGTTCTGCCTTACGGCGGGCGCGTGCTCGGTCTTTTTGCGGCTGGCAGCGAAGAAAATTTCTATTGGACTCATACCGCCCTGAATTCGGCGGAGTCGGCTCGCGAGTTCTACACCGGCGACCAATGGCACAACTCAGGGGGCGACCGCACTTGGCTGGCGCCCGAAGCCGATTTGTTCTTCCCCAATTTTCCAAAGCTGGACAAATACTTCCAGCAGCGCTCTCTCGACCCCGGAAAATACCAAGTGATCGGAAGCGACGGCGCCTTCAGTTTGGTCAATCGCCTGAAAGTCCATTTTTCCCGACTCGGAAAGGATATCCCGCTCAAGATTACCAAGTCCTTCGGGTCGGCGCTCAATCCGTTGCGCCACGAGCGGGGACTGGACCTGAGCGGCGTCGAATACGCCGGCTACACCCAATATACCTCGCTGGCGATTACCGGCTCGAAGATTCCGAGCAAAGCCCAGATCGGCCTTTGGAACCTGGTTCAAATGCCCCACGCCGGCGACCTGCTCATCCCGACATTCGGCCGCAGCGAGCCGCGTCACATTTTCAGCACGATCGATACGATACCGGCGGAAGATCTCCTCACTTCCGAACACCTCATTCGCTACCGCATGCGCCAAAAAGGCGAGCACAAGATCAGTGTGCGCGCGGCTTCGGTTTGCGGTCGTGTCGGCTACATCCACCCGGCAGGCGACAAGTGGGCCTTGATTATCAGGAACTTCGTGGTAAATCCGTCGGGCGAGTACGTCGATGTGCCTTGGACCGAAACGGATTACTTCGGCTTTGCCGTGCAGGCCTGCAACGTCAACAGCGGCCTGGGGCAGTTCAGCGAACTGGAATATCATATACCTGCCATCGGCCACGGCACAGGCCGGCTTCGCTGCGACGACGAGGCGCAGGTTTGGGCGTTCCGCGGCCCGCAGGCGAAAGTCGAGCAGATCAGCCAAATCCTCCTGGGCGCCAAATCACTTTGAACAATCTCGCCGCGTCCCGGGTTCGCCTGGATTCGCCGGCAAACGCACCAGCGCGACAAATAGCAGACTTGATCCGTAAGAGACTTGAAGCCCTCTCTGATTCAGAGGCGGCAGCGCACGCTCAAAGATTTTTCAAGACCGGGCTTGGTGAGTATGGCGAGGGCGACCTGTTCCGTGGAATTCGTGTTCCGGTATTGCGGAAGCTTTCCATCTCACTTGACGATGCCCCTTTGGCGCAGGTTATCCGGTTGCTTGAGTCTGAATTTCATGAAGACCGGTTGCTTGCCCTCCTGATGCTCATGCGTCGCTTTTTGCGGGGTAACGAGCCGGAAAGAGCGCTGATTTTCGATCTCTATCTTTCAAATACCCGTTATATCAATAATTGGGATTTGGTCGATGTATCGGCGGAGCATATTGTCGGCAGGTTTTTGCGAAACATCCCCAGGGCGCCGCTCTACAAGCTTGCCATGTCGGAAAGCCTTTGGGAGCGAAGAATCGCAATTGTGGCGACATTTCATTTCATCCGACAGGGCGAGTTTATGGATACATTCGCGCTTGCGGAGTTGCTGCTTTATGACAGGGAAGCGCTGATTCACAAGGCCGCAGGCTGGATGCTGAGGGAAGTGGGCAAGCGAAACAGCTCAGAACTGGAGCTTTTTTTATCGAAGCACTACCAGCAAATGCCGAGAACCATGCTTCGATATGCCATTGAACGGTTTCCAGAAGAGAAGCGCATAAGCTATCTCAAAGGAATATTGTAAGATAAATCACCCGCGCAGCGCCAAGTACAGGCGGGCGCGCGAGAAAGCAATTTCTCATCAATCCGGGTCCCGATGGATAGCATACTCAGACGCGCAGGAAGATTTTGCGTTGGTAAAGGAAGCGCAGGAAAAGAAAGCCAAATGCCAGCGTCGTGGCCGCAAGCACCAGTTCACCATAGCGTCCGAAATACGCGTACACAGGGCCGCCGACAAAAAGTTTCGCCATGCCCTCAAAGTCAATGAAGTGTCGGCCCACATAGTTGGCCAGGTTTGCGCCTTCCGCGAAATTGCCGACCCCGTGGCCCGGCACAGGCACCAGGGACAAGAGCGCCCAGTAGCCCAACAGCAGCCCGGCACACACTGTCCAGCCTTCTGCCACCTCCGGCACAGTTGTCAATAATCAGGTTGGGGGTGTTCTTCACAAGTGTATCCAGGTAGTCATACCATCCGGTAATGTACTGAATCTCGGTGATTCCCTGCCGGTCAGCAGGCTCATTGTGCCGCCAGTAGTAAAGAGGATCCATGTTCAGGTCAATACGATAGATGTCTATGCCAACATCTCTGATCATATTAGATATCTTGTCTTTGGCCCAGGCAAGAGCCGCAGGGTTGCCGAAATTCACCAACATGAACGGCTCCTGGTATGCCAGATCGGCAGGAAGCGGGTTGTGTCCGAGCAGCCACTCAGGATGGTTGTTGGCAACCCACGATCCAGCTACAGCACGCTCCACCTCGAACCACAGAAGAAACCTCATCCCGCGCGAGTGTGCCGCATCAGCCACTGGTTTCATTCCGTTGGGATAGCGTGTCGGATCCGGATCCCATGTCCCCACGGTATTCCAGGGCGCCACGTTCGGCACATTCCAGCACATATACCAACCAGCATCTATCCACAGTGTGTCCACCGGCAGGTGATTGCTGGCTATGTTGCTAATCGCTTGAATCATATTGGCTTCTGTTGTGCCGGTGAAAGCTACAGTTCCGTGCGGTGAAGCAGCCACCGGAGGGCTGACCTCTTTACCGCCTGGAGTCGGAGAGTAATGCTCGAGCACCAGTCTTCTCCACTGGTTGTGCCCTGCTATCTTGTCACCGCCTGACCAGAAGAGCATCACAACGGACGGCGTCCTGATCTCTTCACCAGGATGGAGCTTGAGATGCGTCAACTCCATGCCTGCCCGCACATTCATGCAGTCAGCGCTGGTCCTGGTAAACGTGGCAGCCCACTGTCCACTCCAGCCCACCGCAATGATGATGCCGTTGCCGTCGGGCTTTTCGAGGTTGAAGAACGGCATGACCCCAGTAGAATTGGCGCGAACAGTCGCCGGTGGCAGCAGCAACGCCGATGATGAGCGGCCTCCGGAACATCCCAAGCTCAGGTTGGAACCGACTGCCAGCGTTGCCACCTCGGGCTTGAAGTCTGTTATGAGCTGGTTGCAGCCGTGGTTGTAGTTGATCCGATAATCACCTGCGCCCAGCCCCGTCTTAAATGTCGAGTCCAGAGCTTGTATGTTTTCGAGAATTGACGTGTCCTGCTTGCCGGTGTTCTTGAAATAGAGCGTCCATTCGACGGAGGAAAACTCGGAATAAGTAACGGCTTCCATTCGTACAGACAAACCCGTCTCTTTGTCATTGTAAGTTATGGTGTGCCCGGTCCGCAATTTATCCAGTTTTCTGGTCTCCCTTTTGACTTTCCATTTTCCGAGCATGGCCGCTGATGCTTTCCCTCCGTAAACGAACGAGAACGGCGGCTCCGCCCGCACACTTAAGTTCTCTTTGACCCATCTTTCAGCAGCCTGCATTTCTTGGGCTGTCGGCCGGGCAGCCGGTGACTGGCCAGCGCAAGTCGTAAAGACACTTTCAAGAACGACCACTATTAACGTCAAAAAGATAATTCTGTGTTTCATTGCTGCTTTGTATAAACAATTGGAGCGCTCGCAGTCCTTCGGCCAATACCTGCGGGCCAGGATGACCATCACATTCGCAAGGGCGTGATTCGCCAGCTTGCGCGGGGGCTATACGATTATCCGATTGACCATCCTGCGTTGGGACGCGTGGCGGCATCTGCCGACGCGGTGGCCAAGGCGCTGGTCAGCCGCGACGCCGTCCGGCTTCAACCCGCCGGTGCCTACGCCACAAATGTCCTCGGTCTTTCCGATCAGGTACCAATGAAAATCGTCTTCCTGACCGACGGAACATCCCGCCGGGTCAAGCTCGGCCATCGCGAAATCATTCTCAAGCACACCACCCCCCGCAACGTTGCTACTGCCGGACGCAAAAGCGGCATCGTGATTCAAGCACTTCGTCACCTGGGTCAACGCCATGTGGACGACAAGGTGCTTGCCGTTTTGCGCCGCCAACTCAACGACGCCGACAAGGCGCAACTGCTGAAAGACCGCAAGCATGCCCCGGCGTGGGTCGCGAGTATTTTGCAACGACTCGCCGTCGGGACACCCTGAATCATGGATGGTTTCCTAAAATTGTCCGTTCCAGAACGCCGGCTCGCCTGCCTTCAGGTCGAGGACCAAATGCGCTTGCCAGCCCACAGAATCACTTTGAACAATCTCGGCGCGGGCCGGGTTCGCCCGGGTTGGCCGGCAGACGAACCATCGCAACAAACACGGCCCCCACCAGATAGCACGCCGCAAGCAACAGAAGGCAATTCTGCGCCGAAAACCCTCGATCGCGCAGTCTCCCGACGATGGGCGAGCCGATAAAGCCCGCCAGGTTGGCGCACATGTTAATGAAACCAATCGCCACCGCCGCCGCCGATTGGGTCAGCGTTAGTGTGGGCAATACCCAGAAGGGTGAGCCCCAGAAGAAAGCTGCCATCCCCGTGAGGCTCAGCCAGAACATTACCAGCAGGAACGGCTGGCCGGGAATGGCGCTCGCCGCCAGACAAACTGCGGTGGCAGTCTGACCCGCAACACAGTGCCATTTACGGTCACCGGTGCGATCTGAGGAGCGGCCGGACCAGAGCACCGAGAACAGGCCCAGGACGTAGGGCAGAGTGGTCCATGCGGCGGCACTCGAGGCCGAGCCGCCGGAAAGGTTTTGCACGGTGGTTGGCAGCCAGAAAACGAATGCGTAGCCACCAATATTTGTGGCCAGGATTCCCAGCCCGAGCAGCCAAGTGTTCGGTTCGCGCAGGGCTTGCCTCAGCGCGCCCCGCGGCGTGGACGGGTTGAGTTGCTTTTCATTCTCCAGAATGCCAGCCAGCCAAGCTCGCGATTCGGGCTTCAGCCAGGCGGCCTGTTGCGGGCGGTCTGTCAGGTAAAACAGTGTCACAATCCCGAGCACGACAGCCGGCAATCCCTCGAGAATGAAAACCCATTGCCAACCTGCCAGACCAAGCCAGTGTACTTTCAGAAGCAGTGCCGAAACGGGAGCCCCTAAGGCCAGGCTGAACGGGACGGCAAGGATCAGGCCGGAGAGCGCTCGAGCCCGGTCGGCTTTGGGAAACCAGTGCATGAAGTAAACGATAATACCCGGAAAAAAGCCCGCCTCAGCCATGCCGAGCAAAAATCGCACGATATAAAACTGTGTGGGCGTGCGGACGAAGGCCATCAATACGGCGCAGATCCCCCAAGAAATGAGAATGCGCGAAAACCATTTCCGCGCGCTCCAGTGCTCCACCAGCAGGGCCCCCGGAATCTCGAGCAGCAGGTAGCCGATAAAAAAGATTCCGATGCCGTCGCCGAAGACTTGTTCCGAGAACTTGAGATCGGCAGCCATCGCCAGCTTGGCGAAAGAGATGTTCGCGCGGTCCAGATAGGCCACGACGTAGAGCGCAAAGACATAGGGGAGAATGCGCCAGGCGACCTTGCGTCGAGTGCCTTCGATGCCGGCCGGTGGCAGTTCTGCGGAGTGCATATATTGCGACCACATCTACCTCTGAAGGAGCCGTGATTCAAGGGCTAACACCAATCCCGAGCCGTTTGCGGAGCACTGGTCCCCGGTCAGTGAACCGGGGCGCGGGATAAAACGTAGGAAAGCTGTCTAAAAACAGAGGACGGCGGTGTGCCCCTGCGCTATGGTTGGACTTAGATCGTCTAACTACGAAACAGAACATGAGCTTTATCGCCATTGGCCCGTTTCAGTTTGGCCGTGCGATCCCTTCGTGGGACTCAGTTGCGGCAGCCTGCCCGACGAGGATGACATTGGCCGTGCGACACTTTCAATAAACCTCAAACCATCAACATAAGCGCACATCATGAGAACTACCCCGGCTAACAAATCAAACAAGCAAAGCACGAACCTCGTGTTCTCACCCAGACTGACAACGCGCGTTGACCAAAGCGTCTTACTACGCCGCGTTCTGTGTTGTATCACCCTGCTGACGCTGCTGGCGATCGCAGCGCAGCGAGTTGAGGCGGCGACGTATCATGTCGCACCAACCGGTAATGACACCACGGGCGACGGTTCGGCCGGCAACCCTTGGGCGACCATTAACCATGCGGATTTCCAGAATCTGCTGGTTCCGGGCGACACCGTCACCGTTCAGGCGGGCACCTACCCGCAGGCCAGCGGGGACGGAGTGGTGTTGAATAATGACGGCGGCACCGACGGTGCGCCGATCACTTACATCGCCAGCGGCAAAGTCGTCATTGACCAGTCTGCGTTTTCGGGCCAAACCTACGGTTTCCAAGTCCAGTCGCCCTATATAGTTGTAAGCGGATTTGAGATCCGAGGGGCAGCGCACGGCATTGTGTTTGATGGCAGCCTAATTTGGACCGGTAACAATTGCATCGCCACCAACAACGTGATTCACGATTCCGCGCCGGTGGATTCCTCCGGGGTCTATTTGAAAAACTGCCAAAATGCCAGCGTCGTCCGCAACGTGATTTACAACATCAACTCTGGAGTTGACTCACCGTGGAGTCCAGTGGGTGCCGGTATCCGAATGCAAAAGGGCGACATGAACAATATTTGGAACAACACCATCGACAACGCTTATCTGGGAGTGTTCATCTATGGCGTTAGTTTCGGTGCCACTGATCTGGGACACATTTCAACCCTCAATAACATCGTGGCAAACTCCCGGGGGTGGGGTTTCGTCAATCCCTGGAGCGTTGACCAGAGCTTGTTTACTTCAGGATACAACCTCGTTTACAATGACGTTACGACCTACGGCAACTACCCTGCAGGCAACAACGGCCCTCTGCCCAGCGACGTGGCCGCGGATCCAAAATTCGTCTTTCAAGTCATACATGACTACCACCTGCTAACCAACTCGCCGGCGATTGAAGCGGGCACCAATGTGGGTTTTCCATTTGTCGGAACTGCTCCTGACATGGGCGCCTTTGAAGGCGGCAATCCGCCAGCCGCTATGGGAACCATTGTAGGCAGAGTTTCTGCGGCTGCCCCGGGAAACCCAGCTCTGGCGGGCGCGACCGTCCAGACGACAAGTGGAGCATTCTCCACCACGACGGATGCTAGTGGTAATTACCTTTTGCTAGTGCCTGCCGGCGCCAATAGTGCGAAAGCGAGCGGAGCTTTTCTGTCCACCCAGACCTTGACCACCAATGTGTCTGCTGGCGGGACCGTGACACTGAACTTCTCGCTGAGTTTGACAAACTCATCCAAGACCAATTACGTTAATGATGCCACCGGCGATGATAGCAACCCTGGCACCTCTGCCCTGCCATGGAAAACGATCGGAAATGGCGACAGCAAGGGCTTGTTGGCACCCGGCGACAACGTCGTCGTGAATGCGGGCACGTATGCGCAGGCAAGTACTAACGGCGTGAATCTGGTCTATAACTCCGGCTACAGCTTTGCCCCCATCACTTACCGAGCGCAAGGGACGGTATTAATTGACCAGAGCAGTGTCAACGGCGCGAGTTACGGTTTCAAGGTGGCTGTCAAAGGCATTGTGGTGAGTGGGTTCGAAATCAAGGGCGCCCAGCATGGGGTTTATTTGGCGCCGGGGAGCGACTTTTGTACGGTGGACGCTTGCGTCATTCATGATGCCAATGGGACGGTGGGCGATGCCAGCGGCATCTACGTTAATCAAAGTGCAAACCCTGCGCTCACCCGCAACATTATCTACAATATCAATGCCAGCGGCAATATGACATGGAGTCCGTCGGGAGCGGCGATCAGATTGCAGGGCGGTAATAACATCAATGTGTTCAATAACACGATTGACAATGCTTACCTTGGAATATTCTGCTACGGCGGTACCGGTCTTGGAGCGGCCCCAGCCGGCACGATGACAACGGAGAACAACATTGTCGTAAACGCCACCGGGTGGGGGTTTGTCAACCCGTGGGGCACAGATATGACAAGGTTTACATCGGGCTATAACCTGGTATTCAATGATGTGGTGACCTTTGGCAACTACCCGGCCGGCAATGATGGGCCAATGGGCAGCGACATGGCTGTCGATCCCGGCTTCGTGAATGCGGGGGTTCACAACTACGCGCTGAACAGCACTTCGCCCGCGCGCAATATGGGGATAAATGTTGGGCTGCCATTCACTGGAATTGCGCCGGACTTGGGCGCCTTGGAGAGCAGCTACAACCCACCGCTGGCAACTTATTATGTGAATGATGCCACCGGTAACGACGCAAATCCTGGCACCCTGGCCCAACCGTGGAAGACGATTGGCAATGGCGACACCACCGGCATTCTGAACCCCGGAGATACCGTGATGGTGACTGCAGGCACGTATCCACAGGCGAGCTCGGCGGGCGTCAATTTGATTGCGCGGCATGGTGTGCCCGGAGCGCAGATTACCTATCGGGCCAACGGAAGCGTCTTGATCGACCAGAGTGCCGCTTCGACTCCGAGCTACGGGTTCAAACTCCTCGCAGGGATCAGGCTGGAGGGCTTTGAGATCAAAGGCGCGCAGTATGGTATTTACCTGCCGTCAGGGAGCGACTCATCCACTGTTGATTCATGCGTGGTCCACGACTCGAATGGGACCGGAGGTGATGCGAGCGGCATTTATGTGAGAAAGAGTGCAAATGCAAATCTGACCCGCAACGTCATTTACAACATTAATGCGGGCAATACACCGTGGAGCCCGGTGGGTACCGGTGTTGAAGCGCAATATGCCAGCAACCTCAAAGTGTTTAATAATACGATTGATGGTTGTTATGTGGGCGTGTTCTTCTACGGTGGCGGCGGCAAAGGTTCGGGGCCGTATGGGCACATCACGACCGAGAATAACATTGTGGCGAACTGTACCGGTTGGGGCTTCGTCAACCCGTGGAGCACGGATACCAGCTTGTTCACTTGCGGGTACAATTTGATTTTCAATGACGTGGTGACCTACGGTAACTTCCCCGCTGGAAACAACGATCCGTTTCCGAGCGACGTGACAACGGATCCATTATTTGTGAATGCGCCGGGCGGTGACTTTCATCTGCAGGCCGGCTCCCCGGCGATTGAGAAAGGCATCGACGTTGGCCTGCCGTTCCCAGGAAGGGCCCCATCTTTGGGCGCTTTCGAGCCGCTGCTTTTGAAGATCACCAGCAACGGAACGAGCTGCACTATTTCGTGGGTGGGCACCGCAATGTTGCAGTCCGCGCCGGTGGTGACGGGTACATGGTCGGATATGACAGGAGTGACGAGTCCATACTCCCTCTCGCCCGTGGGAAGTCAGAAATATTTCCGGTTGAAACAATAAACCATTGGCACTAAGTTGAGAGTATTCGGGAGCGACCTGGCAGCCCCAGGCCGCCCCCTCTGAGGAACGGAATGCCGCCAACTTGAAAGAATTTACCGAATCTATGAAAGAGAACTATTCATTCAAGCCCAGCAAACAATGCGGTCCAGTCGTGGCGTTTACCTTGATTGAGCTGTTGGTGGTGATTGCGATCATCGCCATTTTGGCGGCGCTGCTGCTGCCGGCGCTGGCCAAGGCCAAGCTCAAGGCGCAGGGCATTAGTTGCATGAGCAACTTGAAGCAGTTGAGTCTGGCGTGGTTCATGTACGCGGGCGATAATAACGACCGGCTGGTGGCCAATAACATCATGGGTTCGGGTGAGGGGTGGTGCGCCGGGTGGCTGGATTTTACGCCAAACAATCCCGACAATACAAATGTGGCAAATCTGATGGACCCCAAAGGGAAGCTTTGGCCTTACAACAAATCTTTGGGCATCTACAAATGTCCCGCAGATCTAAGTGTTGCCCTGATTCGCAACCAAACCTACCCCCGGCCGCGCAGTGTTTCAATGAATTGCAAAATGAATGGCTCTGACTGGCAGTATGCGCCAAACGCCATGTTTAACAACCCGACCAAACTCGTAGAAATCCTCCGTCCGTCGCCGGCTAACGCATTTGTTTTCATTGACGAACGGGAGGACAGCATTGATGACGGCTATTTTGGAGTGGATTTGTTGGACGTCGGAGCCGCCATGAAGATCGCGAATTATCCGGCCAGTTATCACAATGGGGCAGGGGGGGTCTCGTTCGCGGATGGACACGCTGAGATCAAGAAATGGCGGGACCCGCGTACCAAGCCTCCGCTGGTCAAAGGCGCTTGGACCCCCACCTATATCGTTACCCCGAATAATCCCGATGTGGCTTGGCTCCAGGAGCACTGCAGCGCGCGCAAGTAGCGAGGTGGTGGCGCCTGAACATTTGAGCTTCGTCTCGTGGGCTGCAGGCGCTGGCTGATGTCCACACGCGAAGTGATTATTCACGCCTGCGGCGGCGAGATATCGTCCTGCACCCCGTGGTGCGAGCGGAGAGGACGGTCAGGCTTTATTTGGAAACGCTCTCTTTTTATGCAATCTAGCCGCTCATCAAACAGTTACCTAACCCTCGCGCTTAGCCTTGCGGGTTCTATCGCGTTGAACGCCGCCGAGGGCGTCTCCAGCAACGCTGTCGTTCCTGAGCGTCGCATCGTAGTCCGCGCCGAGGCGTCTTATCCCCCTTTGTTTGTTCAGCAGGCAAAGACTCTGGATCCCAGCGAGATTGCGCGGCAGTGCTGGCAAGGGTATCTCAGCAACCAGCCTGAGGCCTGGGGAATGACTTTTGGGCTGAAGCCGACGCTGCGATTTCACTTCGATAATCGCGCGCTACCCTGGCCCAGCCTAAAACATCATGGCGTAGATGGCTTTGACAATAACGCGCGCAACGTCGGCGCGCACGCCTTGCTCCATCAGATGTTTGGCGCTGAGAAGAAAAACGACCCGGCGGAGGCGGGACAGTTGGCATATTTGCTGGGTTGCACCGATCCGCCCTCCGGCTTTTCCTACAGCCCCGACTCGATGATCCGGCATTGTCCGCTCGGCGAGGGTGAGCAAGCCAGGAACATCATGCTGCTTTATCAACAAACAGGCGACCCTGCGCGGTTAGAGTGGGCGGGCAAGATGATCAAGACGCTGCGCTACTACGCGTATGTCGAGGATCGACCCGGCATCGGTCAAATCGCCTTCTATCGCCAGGGGGGCGGCGGCGGCCAATTTGGATTCAATGTGGGTGAGGCGCCGGCGAAAAGTGCGGCAGATCCATCGCTCGGTGGATGGCAGCATTTGTACGTCGGTTGGGCAGTGGGCGCGTTCTCGAAGTGGCACGAGTTGACCGGCGACAAAGAAGCGCTCGCCTTTGCGGTCGCCCTGGCCAATCAGCTTTGCAACAGCAGCGATCCCTACGGCGACGACGGTTCGTTTCGCCCTGATGGCTCTTTCGGTGGCAAGACCAGCGGCGGCAGTTGGCACATGCATGGACATACTCACTGTTTGCCGGGTCTGGTCAGCCTGGGCGGGCAGTTAATCAAATCGGGCCAAGGCGAGTCCGGAGTGAGGTTCGTTACTCAAGCAGCCCGGACATTGGATTGGCTATATGACCCAGGCAGGAACCCTGACGCCGGCAGTATGGCGGGCTGGCTTGGCGAATTCCTCGCCGTCGCTGCGGGCTGGAAGGAGAAGGCCGACTGTGAAGGTTGCACGATGGGTGACGTCACGCAAACTGCTTGTGCCTTGGGAGAAGCGAGTCGATTCAATCCCAGCCTCGCCTCTTACACGAAGTATTACGACCGCGCCGAAGAGATTTATCGGGGCCAATTAGTGGAACAGATGTTTCGGGTCACCCCGCAATACCTGAAGGTCGTCAAAGAATGCCTCACCAAGCGGGTGGAAAAAGAAATGACGAACGCAACAGTGGCAGCGAAGGGCATTGAAATCGAACGTCGTTACCAGGACTCCATCAAAGTCGCTGGGCGCATGGTTGGTCAGCAACTGGGCATCTGCGGCTTTCCCGATTGGGTGAACAGTAAGAAATCCGATCTGGATCCCGAGCTGCCGGGCATTCACATGCAGGGGTGTTGCGCCGATGCCACCATCCGGGCTTCCCACGCGATCTGGTCGCAGACGGTGACCGGAGATGAACGGGAAACTCGCGTTAACCTGGCCTTCAATCGCGATTCACCGCAGGTGAAAGTGGTTTCCTGTCTGCCGCATCGTGGCGAACTGAATGTGTTCGTGAGGAACGCCCAGCGCGTGCTCGTGCGCGTTCCTGAATGGGCGCAGAAATCCGAAGTCAAGGCTTTCGTGAACAAACAATCCAAACCGTTCGGCTGGGAAGCTGGTTATGTGGTTTTTGAGAAAACGGAGAAAGACCAGGAACTGACCGTCACCTACCCGCTACGTATCGCTGAGGTCCACGAACCAATTCTGGGTGTCGAATACACCGAGCGTTGGCGCGGCAACACCATTGTCCATATCGAGCCGCCGGGCAAATGGATTCCGATGTTCGAACGGCCGGAACTGGAATCAGAAACCGTTCCTTGAGAAACACCGTGTGTAACCTGGCTCCCGGCAAGCATTCCATCAAGCTCACCGTCCTTGGGAGGAAGGCGCCAGAGTCCAAGGGTGTCATCGTGAACTTGGCCGCGTTCGAAGTGCTCCGATAACCACTTGCCACCAAATGAACTCATCACAGACGATAATAATGCAGAGGTGCGCAACAACGATTCGGCTTTGGCTTGCCGCATTGCTCCTTTTCAGCGCGGTTCTCACAGGGCGCTCGGTCCTGCCAATGCCCGAGGAAATCACCACCGCTCATCGTTGGCTCGCCGACCACCTTGGACAGGAAGCCGTGCCCAGGCCATTCTCATTCGATTACGACGGACAATCTTCGACGAATTTCTTAAAGGATTGGAAATTGGCCCGGAGTTCACGCGCTCTGAGCAATCAACGCACCGAGCACACGCTGAGTTTCACCGCGCCGCAGGGTGAGTTGGTCTGTCGCTGCGTGGCAATCGAATACGAGGATTTTCCGACGGTTGAATGGACGCTTTACTTCAAGAACACCGGTTCGAATGACAGCCCGGTTTTGTCAAATATTCAGGCACTGGCTCTTTATTTGGAACGGAGCGGGTCGGATGAGTTCCTGCTGCACCACCAGGTGGGTTCGCCGGCGAACCTGACGGACTATGCTCCCAGCCAGACATGGCTGCCGCCCAAAGCGCGCAAGCAGTTCGCCGGGGAAGGTGGTCGGGCGACGAGCGCGGATTTGTCCTATTTCAACCTGGAGTGGGCCGAGCAAGGCCTAATCATCGCCGTCGGCTGGCCGGGGCAATGGGCGGCCGAGTTTTCCCGCAACTCCACCAACGGTCTGCGCCTGCGGGCCGGACAGGAACTAACGCATCTCCTGCTGCATCCCGGCGAAGAGATTCGGACGCCATTGATTGTGCTGCAGTTTTGGCAGAAACGCGATTGGATTGACGCGCAGAATATCTGGCGTCGCTGGATGCTCAAATACAATCTCCCCCGTCCGGGCGGCAAGCCATTGCCGCCGGCGATGTTCGCTTGCAGCTCGCACCAGTTCGGCGAAATGATCAACGCCAACGAGCAAAACCAACTTCAATTCATTGACCGCTACCTCGAGGAAGGGTTGAAACTGGATTACTGGTGGATGGACGCCGGGTGGTATCCCTGTGAAGGGAATTGGGGGAAGACCGGCACCTGGGAGGTAGATCCGGCCCGCTTTCCGCGGGGGTTTCGGCCCATCAGCGACCACGCGCATTCCAAGGGAGTCAACATCCTTGTCTGGTTCGAGCCGGAACGTGTCGCCCAGGACACATGGTTGATGAAAAACCATGCCGATTGGGTGATACCCACTCCCGGTGGTGGCGGAAAGACTCATAACCTGCTGGACCTCGGAAACCTCGAGGCGCGGCGTTGGCTCACCGACCACGTCAGCCAGCTTATTACCGGGCAGGGCATCGATTTGTACCGGCAGGATTGCAACATCGATCCGTTGCGGTTTTGGCAGAGCCGGGATTCGGCGGAGCGCCAGGGCATCACTGAAATTGGCCACGTGACCGGGTATCTGGCGTATTGGGACGAGTTGGTTCGCAGGCACCCGAATCTGCCGTTGGACTCCTGCGCCAGCGGCGGACGGCGCAATGACATCGAGAGCATGCGTCGCGCAGTTTCCCGCACGCGCAGCGATTATCTCATCGAACCAATCGGCGAGCAGTGTCACACCTATGGAATCGCCTTCTGGTTGCCCTATTCGGGCACTGGTTTCATGGATGTAACCAGCGCTAAAGACCGACGCAAGGATTTTGAAAACCTGTGGGACATCCTGAGCGAAGCCGGCTCGATGAAACCATTGGTGCATGGCCAATCCATCATGACCGCCCGCAAGAGCCGCTATGGGGCGGATGCCTACGGGTTGGATGACCGGTATCCATTCCGCAGCGCAATGTCGGCTTCGATGACGCACTGCCTGGACGTGAGACGGAAGGATCTCAACTACGAACTGCTGCGGCAACTCTTCAAACAGTGGCATCAACTCGCGCCCTATCTCCTGGCGGATTATTACCCTCTGAGTCCATTCAGCACCGGGACGGACGTATGGATGGCTTGGCAATTCAACCGTCCTGAATCGGGCGATGGCATGGTTCAAGTGTTTCGGCGCCATGACAGCCCTTATGAAACGGCGACCTATGGCTTGCGTGGTCTGGAGGAGGCAGCCAGTTATGATGTGACGAATATCGACACCGGCGAGGCGCGGCGGCTGAGTGGCCGGGAGTTGATACAAAGGGGTCTCCCGGTGCGGATTGTTCAGAAGCCAGGCGCTCTTGTTTTCACCTACAAGAAGACGGCAGAGTGATACCATGCCGAGAATACAGGTGATTTCCTGGCTCCCCCAAGGAACGTTACTGGAATCGTAACCGCTGAATCCAATTTAACCCATGATCTCAAGAATAATTAAGGCCACCGTGATGGGGGCGAATCCAGGCGGGCACCGGCTTTCATGCGGTGCGCTGTTGCTGACCGCGATGTTCCTTTTTATCTCAATCGGCAAAGCTCAAGTCTGGGAGATGGCGAGCGATTTTTCTGTGGATAAGAATCCGAATGGGGTGTGGACGTTCGGCTGGCAAGAAGAGCCTGGTCGAGAGGTCCATCCCTACGACCTGCTTTGGGGAACACAAAAGGATGCTCCAATCAAGGGCTTTTGGGCGCCCGGCTGGTTTGGTCCGGTCCGTGCCTGGTGTGCTGTTCGCTCGGACACGGATACAATGCTCACGCGGCTGCCTCCGCCCGGTGAGTTCCCGTATCCCGATCATTGGGTGGAAGCGAATTTCGCGGGTGAAGAAGTGAAGCGGCAGGCGGCGGGATTGCCTTCCTATCCGGACCCGTCAGGTTTTGTCAGCCAAAACACATCGCCGGGAGGATTCGGTTCCTGGGGATATTTCTGGGAGCCGGGCATGGTGCTATTGATGCCGCCTGGCGCGCATGGCAAGAATGCAAAGACCGTGGTGCGGTGGACTTCTCCCGTAACCGGAAAAGCAATCGTCAAGGCTCACTTCAGCGGGCAGCGGATACAGGGAGATTCCGGCGTGCGCGCCGATGTGCGTATGCTTCACAATTCCAGGGTGCAATTCGATGGAGACATCGACGGATTCGCGGGCCGGACAGCGCTCAACCAGGATGATTGTTTTGGAAGGATGCCGCAGCAGGAATTGGCGACGGTCCTCTCGGTAAGCCGGGGAGATACGATCGATTTCACCGTGGGGACTGGGAATAAGTTCAATTACAACCAATTCGGAGTGCAGAGCAAACAAGTGCTCCCGGGCGTCGGGTTAGTGGCCAATGTCTCGGTGTTGCCCGATGCCGAAGCCACGGCGAAAACCTGGATTGACGCCAAGTTCAACGGCCAGCCAATGCCTGCCGCCGGGAGGATTCCGGTCGCGGATTTTGGGTCGCATACCGTCGAGCCGCCTTTTTCTTTCATCTACGGTGGCAAACCTTTCGCTGATCTTCTGAAGACGTGGAAGTCGGAACGCCGAAGCCGATCGCTTGACGATCATCGAGTCGAGCACACGATCGAGTTCAGTGATCCCCAAAGCGGCCTTGTCGTCCGCTGTGTGGGCGTGGCATACGCCGATTTTCCAACCGTCGAGTGGATTGTTTATTTCAAGAACTCCGGCTCTGCGGACACGCCGGTCCTTGAGAACATCCAATCGCTGAACCTGCAGATCGAGCGCGGGGCGGGCGCAGAATTCGTTTTGCATCGTCTGCTGGAGAATCGGTTGTTCCAAACGAAACTGACTCCGAAGTTTTCGAGCCGGCTGGTGGACCCGTTTCCGTACTTCAACATCGAGTTGCCTGGTGGCGGAGTGATCGTCGCTTTGAGCTGGTCCGGCCAGCCCGTCATCGATTTCACGCGGGATGAAGGTAACGGGCTGAGGGTGCGGGTTGGGCAGGAGGTGACCCACTTTACGCTGCATCCGGGCGAAGAAGTGCGCGGCCCGATGATCGTGCTCCAGTTCTGGTCGGGCGACAGCATCCACGCGCAGAACGTGTGGCGGCGTTGGATGATCGCGCACAACATGCCCAGACCTCGAGGCAAAGCGCTGGGGCCGCAGCGCGCGGCCTCCAGTGCCTATCAGTATGGCAACATGGTCAATGCGACCGAGGAAAACCAAAAGCACTTCATCGATCGCTACATCCAGGAAGGATTGCGGCCGGATTTCTGGTGGATGGATGCGGGTTGGTATCCGCCCAACATCAGCAAGAACGGCACTCAATTGTGGGCGTTGACCGGAACCTGGGAGGCGGACAGAAAGCGCTTTCCGAACGGACTGCGAACCGTCACTGACCATGGCCACCGGAACGGGGTCAAAAGCATTTTGTGGTGTCAGCCGGAGAGGGTGTCGCCCGGGACGTGGCTTTATGAGACCCACCCGGAATGGTTGCTTGGCGATACCGGCGCCGACAAGTTGATGGATTTTGGGAACCACGAGGCGTGGCAATGGGCGGTGGATCATTTCAGCAAATTGGTCACGGATGAGGGCATCGATATCTACCGGCAAGACATGAACATCGGGCCAGTGGGATTCTGGCGGGCGAAAGATGGGAAAGACCGGCAGGGCATCGCAGAAATCTATCATGTGATGGGGTATCTTTCGTATCTGGATGAATTGGCGCGGCGCAACCCGCAACTGCGGCTGGACCATTTCAGGATCGACCTGGAGACGCTTCGCCGGGCGGCGCCGTTGATTCTTGGCATCGATTTTGAGCCGACTGGCGACCAATGCCATAATTATCGATTGGCTTCCTGGATCCCGTGGCATGGTCTCTGTATCCGGGTCATCGAGCCTTATGCCTTTCGAAGCATGATGTGTCCGGCCATCGTGACCGGCTGGGACTTGCGTCGGAAGGACTTGGATTATTCGCTCGCCCGACGCCTGGTGCATGAATGGGAGCAAGTGGCTCCGAATTATCTCGGCGACTTTTATCCACTGACACCTTACAGCGTCGAAAATGATGTCTGGATGGCCTGGCAGTTTGATCGGCCGGAAGCGGGCGAAGGCATGGTGCAGGCGTTCAGGCGCAGCGAAAGTTCGCAAGACACGGTTGTCTTGAAACTCAGTGGACTGCAGGAACAAGCGCAATATACAGTGACAAATCTGGATCGTCGCAAATCGCAAGGCTTCACCGGCCATGAATTGATGGGAAAGGGCCTGAAAATCCACCTTCCGAAGCAGTCGGGTTCAGCCCTTATCACGTATAAAGAGCAGCGATGAAAAACAAAAGTCTCGTCTTGCCGTTAATTGTCGTCGGTTTTGGCAGGGACTTTACGGCTTATGCTGGCAAGTCACCGGCTGCACGGACATTCTCGCTGGGCGGTGTCGCACCCCGAATCGCCGAAAGTGGCCCCGCGTGCAGTCGCAGGGAGTCGCAGACATCGCTGTTTATCGCGGCGCGAAGTTTAATGTCAAATCCGAGTTTTAATTACCTGATCGGGAAGTTGTCATGAAATCGAAAACTAGACGGAGTGCTTCCATGTTAATGCTGCTATTTGGCATGGTGTCGTCCGCGTTAGCGGCGAACCCCGAACCCTCAGCTCTGGATAAGCTTATCGGCCAGCCAGCCGACATCGCCGCCAGCGCCTACTCGTACCGCGCCGACCGCAAGGCCGGAGAGAATCCGCCCGAGGCCTGGATTTTGCTCCTGCAACATGGGAACCTCCCGTTCAACCAACCGGTTGACGTGAATGCGCCGGCAGTGAGAAAGGCCCTCTGCGGCCTGCTCTGGGAAGAGGTCCGGCCTGTGAGGCGGGTGGAGTTGTCCTGGCCAGGCGATGCGAAGAACCGCCCTTCAGTGGACGAACTCGCCTTCGATTGCTTCGATGGCACGGATAAGAATCCCCACACATGGTGGAACCCGGGGACCATCAAGGCGGCGGAAAAGCCCGAAGTGTCAGCCGACGGCCACACCTGCGTTTACAGCATCCCGGTGGACTCTTGGGGCGTGGTGGTCAGCGTGCGTGGCGAAAAGGATGCGTCGGCCTATGCTGTCCCCACCATCCGGGCGTTTGGCCAGGATGCGTGGAAGAAGATGGACGTGGAGATCGAATGGGGTTTTGACGGGGCAACGGCTGCCTTGGGATACGATGGCCGTATCGAAGCCTACGACGGCATCATCGGCAACGTCAGGCCTCTGCCCGACGATGCGGGCACAGCCATGACGGGTCCTTATGCCTGGCGTTCAGGTCGCCACGGCGGCACGCGCCGGGGCCTGCACTTGAGCCTGTTATACATCGGCACGTCTCGATGGCGGCACGTGCATCCTGATCGCGCCCAGCAGGAGGATGTGGCTCGGTCAATCGTCACCCTGTGGACCAAGTCCGGGAGCTTTTCGTTCCGGGTGTCGGATTTGGAGCAGGGCCCAATTCTCGCGCCTGAGCACGGTTTCTTCGTGCGCGCCACCGCCAAGCCCCCGAGCAGCCTCGCATCGGAAGCGCCCTTCACCATGGAGTCGGCAGCAACGACCGCGCGGGATTTCCTGAAGGAACTCCAGGGCAAGGGACTCCAGACCATTCGCCAGCGGGTTCGGAAGCACACCGAACAGACATGGCAGGACGCGGTCGCAGCGATGTATCCGGACAAGGAGTTGCCGCCCCAGCCCAAGCCCCCATTTGAACCGGCCATGCAGGTGGAGGTGCCGGACGAGAGACTGACCGCGCAGTGGAAATTGGGCGCGTGGCATATCTTGCGGAGATCGGTGAAGGACCAGAACGGAAAATGGTCGTTCAACGACTATCCGTTTGGGATTCTCGCCGCCGAGACCGGTGAGATTCTCCGGGCGTTGGATTTCCAGGGCATGCACAAAGAGGCCGCCGACGGACTGGATCAATGGCTGAGCCTTCCCATGCAGGCCAAAGCGACACTAGGGTCGCAAGGGCTGCCCGATCGTCCCTTGGGGCATTTCTCCGACGGCCGAGGTGTTTTCACCCATGCCGTGGGGCCTCCGGGCGTGGGCGGAAACATGGACGGCATCCACCCGCTGGGGCCGGGCATCATCATGCATGCCATGAATGAGCACTTTCGTTTGACCGGGGATAGGGAATGGCTCAAAGCCAACGCGCCGCGCATGAAGGCAAATGCGGAGTGGATTCTGCGCCAACGCCACTTGTTCGCCGACAACTTTCCCGGCGGGCAGCGTCTTTGGAGCAAAGGTCTGCAACCGGCGATGTGCGGCACCACGGATGCCAACGTCATGTACACGCAGTTTTACCTGATGGATGCCTACTATTGGCTGGCCGTCAGAGAAATGGCGGAACTACTGGCGTTCGTTGACCCGGCAAGCGGCGCCAGGATGTCGGTCGAGGCGGATGCGTACCGGAATGACATTCTCACGGCGTTGAACCGCTCGATCACGTTGACGCCCATCATGGCGGTGCGGGATGGAACCTACCGTTCCTTTATCCCTCTCTCGTCATACGCTCGTGGCTTGTGCGCGGGGGCCTGGGGATGGCAGCGATGCCAGGGGCACACCGGCGCTCTGTACTGGGACGCGGGATTGGTGACTACCCCATTGATCAATCCCGCCGGCCTGCTGTCGGTTCACGATCGGCGCGTCCAGGGTTTCTTGGATGTCCTGGAGGACCGTTTGCTGCTGGAAAATCCGAAGGTTTATCAGCGGACGAGCGGATACGATCCTGGGAAGGATTGGTTTTCACACGCCGGTTGGCAGTACCAGTGCGGTTTTGAGCGAACCCCCCTCATCCATCTGGAAGCCGACGATATCCCGAATTTCATCCGGTCCATGCTCAACCAATACGCCGTCGATATTCAACTGGAAGAGTACACATTTCGCGAGCACACAGTTGGTGGACCACCTGATAAAACATTCGAAGAGGCCTCCTTCCTGGAGCGGTTTCGCCACATGCTGGTCATGGAGGAGGGCAACACCTTGTGGCTGGCCCGGGGCACGCCGCGGGCGTGGCTGGAACCGGGCAAGAAAATCAGCGTGAAGAACGCGCCGAGTCGCTTCGGGACGGTGGCGTACGAAATCGTCTCCGACGTGGACAACGGCAGAATTAAGGCGACCGTGGAGATGCCGTTGCGCAACCCACCCAAGTCTCTTTTCCTGCGGTTTCGCCATCCCACGGCCGCCCCGATCAAGAGCGTGACGGTCAATGGCAAGGCTTGGAAGAACTTCGCCAAGGACAAAGAAATCATTCATCTGGAGCGGTTAACGGGCAAAGTGACCGTCGTGGCGGATTACGGAACCGCGGCTAAATGATGACGACGACGCATCCGAAGAGCGGCTCCTGCGTAACTTTCTCTGCTGGGGCGCTCAGGAAATGAGCAAACCTCCCGCAGCACACTCCGAAATCCTCACCCGCATTTCCCAATGAAAGACTAAATCGAATGCAAAAAATACTCGCCCTTGGCTGCCTCCTCACGTTGCAGTCCTCTATGTTTCTCGCCGCGGCCGAAACTGCGACCAAAGCGCGCCCGGCCGCACCCAGAGAAATTGTCACCCAGAGCTTTGCCAGTTATCCTGCGCTTTTCGTGACGGAGACAAAAACTCCGTTCGATCCGATGGACCTAGCGCGAGAATCCTGGAAGGGCTGGATCACCAAGCGCGGCGTACCCTGGGGAATGACACCCGAAAACCTGCCGACGATCCGTCTGAGCTTCGACTGCCGCGCGCTGCCCTGGCCCAGCATCAAGCAGCACGGCGTTGACGGCCCGGATAACAACATGCGCGCACTAGGGGGGCTGGCTTTCTTGCAGGATATGTTCGGCGATGAGTTCAAGAATGATCCCGCCGCAACGGGAATTATCGGTTACCTGCTTTGGTGTACCGACCCGCTAACCGGCATTCCATACAATCCGGATTCGATGTCCCGCGGGTGCGCTACCGGCCATGGCGAACATGCCAAAAACCTGGTGCTTATGTACCAATACACGCATTTGCCGCAATGGCACGATTGGGCCGCGCGAGCGCTCAAGACGTTGCGCTATTATGCAACCGAGAGCGAGGAACCTGGCATCGGACCGGTCGCCACCTATAGACAAGGCGCCTTCACGCCGGGTGATCCGCCGGATAGAAACAGCAAAGAGACGACTTTGGGCGGCTGGATGCATTTGGCATTGGGCTGGAATCTTTGGGCCTTTTCACAATGGCATGAGGCGACGGGCGACTCCAATGCGCTGGCCTTTGCCACCGCGTTGGGCAATCGACTCTGCCACGGTGAGGATCCGGACGGCAACGACGGTTGTTTGCGGCCGGATGGTTCCTTCGGAGGGAAATCGCAGCAGCACGTCGCAAGCTGGCACATGCATGGACACACCCATGGCCTGCCGGGCTTGGTTGAATTGGGCAGCCAGTCGCTTCAGGCACGCGAGCGCGAGGCGGGCTTGCGTTTTCTCACCCAGGCCAGCCGCACGTTCGATTGGCTTTATGATCCCAAGCTGAATCCTGACGCAGGAAGCATGACCGGGTGGCTGGGAGAATGGTTGATGGTTGCCACCGGTTGGGCGCGGGAGGCGGACTGCGAAGGTTGCACGATGGGTGATGTGGTGCAGACTGCCTGTGCGTTGGGAGCGGCGAGCCGGCTTGATCCCAGCTTGAAGCATTTTGTCAGTTACTACGATCGCGCGGAACAGTTCTTCACCGGGCAGTTGATGGAGCAGACTTTCCGCTTGCGACCGCGTTACCTGGCGGTGGTGAAGGAGAATATTATTCAGCGGGTGAACAGCGAGGCCCTTGGGGATGTGATTTGGCTGGACCAATCGGGTAAAAGCACTCGCCTGCGATTGGCCCGGGGGAACGTGCAGCGGGCGGAAGGGACATTACCGAAAGGGCCGCTGCCGGTGATCCGGTTTCATGGTCAGGAGTATTTCGGGTTAACCAACAGCGCGGCCTTGCGCCTGCCCGAGTTCAGCATTTACACGGTGATCAAAGTCCTCAGCAACAGCGAAGCCCAGAGTATCTACTGTAACTACGACAACCCCATTAACTGGGGCAAAGGGGTCAATTTGCAGATCAACCCGGACCGGAAAGTCTGCTTTTTCACGACTGCCGGGGCGGAGACCAATTACGATCCGATGACATCGAGCAAGGCGCTGTCGGAAGGTTACCATATTATTGCCGCGACCTACGAACCGAAGCAGAAGAGCATTTGGGTCGATGGTGAGCCGTTCGGCAGCGCTCCGAGCAAAGCGCTCGATTACGGCTCCGGCTCGGTGGCGACCGTGGGGGCGCTGCGCGAGTTTGGTTTCGAGTTTCAAAGTGATATTGCCGAATTGATTGTCTGTGATTCGGTGGACGCGGCCCAGCGTGCGTCGGTGGAAGGCTATCTGAGTGAAAAATACGGGATCGCGACGCCCGCGCCCGGGAAGAGCGGCGGGGTGAAAAGTTCGGTTCTGTGGGTGAAAGCCGATGCTGGTTTTACGCAGGACACAAGCAATTGCACGCCGGAAGCGAAAGCGAAGGAAGTGGAGCGCCGATATGAGGAAGCCGTCCGGACTGCCGAGCGGATGGTGGGGCAGCAATTGGGTGCCTGCGGCTTTCCAGACTGGGTGAACAAGCTGCCCTCGGATCTGGACCCGAAGCTGCCCGGCATTCACATGCAGGGCTGCTGTGCGGACGCAACGATTCGGGCGGCGCACCCGATTTGGGCGGAGACGGTGACCGGGGACGCGACGGAGGCGCGGGTTAATCTGGCGTTCAACCGCAAGTCAAAGTTGCTGGATGTGGTTTCTTGCTTGCCCCACCGTGGCGAACTGAACCTCCTTGTGCATGATGCCAGGAAAGTCCTGGTCCGCGTCCCCGAGTGGGCGCCCAAAGCTGATGTCAAAGCCTTCGTGAACCGGCAACCGGTTCCGGTCTCGTGGGAGGAAAGCTACGTTGTTTTCGCTGTCACTCATCCGGGCGAGCAACTCACCGTGACCTATCCGTTGCGCATCGCGGAAATAAAGGAGACCGTCGGCTCGCTCGACGGCACCCGATACACCGAACGCTGGCGCGGCAATACCATCGTGGACATCTCACCTTCTGGAAAATGGATTCCTCTGTTCCAACGGCCGGAATTGGACACTGAACGATTGCCGTGATTGGCGGATCGATCTTCTGTATGATTTTCTCGATACCCTCCAGCGCGACCATCCGTCTCTCATCATCGATAATTCATCGGCGGCCGGCCACCGGCTCGATTTCGAGATGGCCCGCCGCTCAATATGCCGTCAGCGATTTTGGCCTGCCGGGAGTGAACTACGCCTCTGGTTCTGACTTGATGAACCAGGGCCTCCGACTTTCCACCGCCACCCAACCGGGCGCGGTCGTCAAAGTTTATCAGAAACACCAGCCCCTGCCTCGCCCAGCCAGTGTATTCTGGTCAAATTCCTCCGCTTTTCCTGAGGGACATCCGTGAGCGTCCATCCGCCCTGCTGCAACACAACTCGCACGTCCTGGCGTCGCGACTCGGTTTGTTGTCTGGTGATCGTCGGCTTTGTGCTGGTCCTTGCGGCAAAACAGGCGCTGGCCTTCACGCTCCAATCGGCCCGTCGAGGTTGGACTGACCACACCCAGATCACGCTGACGTTTTCGGAGGCCGTCGATCCGGTCACGGGGCTTGATCCCTCGCGCTATGCGGTGGACGGCGCTGCCGTGCAGAGTGCCCAGTATGGAACCAACAATGCCTCAGTGGTTCTGCGCACTGCTCCCATTGACCAGGGGCCTTCTCCCACGCTCCGCCTGCACGGCGTCCGCAACGCGTCGTTAACCCAGACACTGGTAAACGTCCCCGCGCCGGTCAGCATCGTTGCGCTGGTGCCCGCCGAAATCGGCACGCCTGTAAATGGCTTTCAGGACGATTTCGATTCTCTTACGCGCGACCCGCGCTGGCTTCCGATCGGACCGGACGTTTATTTCCAGAGCGCGGGCCTGCTGAATGTCAGCGCTGGCGGCGGCGATCCCAACCACCTGCTTTTTGCGGACCCCAGCTACCAGGGCGTCGGCGGGGAAATTCTGGCGCGGGTCCGCTGTTCCAACGCCAGCGCCCAGGATGGCGCTTACCTCGGCTTGGCGGTGGGTGTGCCAACGAACAGTCTGTCCCAGACGATTCGAGGCGGAATGAATCTGCTGCTGTTGAATGCCAACGCGTATGGTGGGCCGCCGAGCCGCCATGCGCGGTTGCTGAATGACTATGTCGCGTTCGGCAATCCGATCAGTTTTCCATGGCAGGCCAATACCTGGTACTGGCTGCGACTGGCGCAGGCCCCTGATAGCGGTGCCGGTCAGCCGGGCGTTCTCGCGAAACTCTGGCTGGCGGACGGCGACACCCCAGGCATTGCCTTTAATTTGGC
>Ga0194039_1000154_pt1 | contig 43773 bp, 40 predicted proteins | sample JunL228m_MetaG_FD_148679 | JGI IMG/M metagenome (GOLD analysis project Ga0194039, IMG submission 148679) | Anoxic zone freshwater microbial communities from boreal shield lake in IISD Experimental Lakes Area, Ontario, Canada - Jun2016-L227-8m | ecosystem: Environmental > Aquatic > Freshwater >...
CTTTTGATTTCTGGTGTTCTTCGCGAAGGGCCTCGAACTCTGCACAAATTACCTCGTATTTTCCGATCCTTTCGTAGATCACAAAAAGCGAGGGGTACAGCGGGAGCACTACACCAAGAACAATAACAAGAAGTTCTACATCCATCCCGGCCACCTCGAAGAAAAGGCAGGGGTCTGGTTAGTCCAAAGATAGAGAAGACTGGTCCTCTACCCCTGCCATTTTCACACCTGCCTAAGCAAGTGCGGGCTTTGTGTTCGCCCAGGTGTTCACGCGAGCGACAATCGCATTATCCTCGTACGAGGAAATGGTGATGGCCTTTCTGGCGAATGTGACCGTATAGTCCTCGCCGTTCGCGTCGTGGCAGTTTAGTGAAATGGAATACCCTTCGGTTTCAGTGTCCTGGATGGGGTCCCCGCCGATTGCGGTCGCAAGTGCCGTGTTTCCGACAAGTGCGGTTGCAGCTGCGGAATAGCCTGCAACAGTTGATGCCTTTGCGGTCGCAGTACCCATGTTCTTCAGGGTTGTCGGGTTCTCATAGATCACACGGATGCCGAATGACTGTGTTCCACGGCTGGTCCCGGGGTGAGCCTCGCCGGCTACAACGTGGTCCACGCACTGGAATGCGTTGGTATCGATGACTCCCTGCACGAGGGTGTTCAGTGTCGCTACATCAGCGATCTTGGTCGTGATAACACGGACAGACCGCTTTACATTTGCCTTTTGGACAAAATCTGACATGGTTTGGTAATTCCTGCCCGTTTGGGCAATCAGGAATTTTGGTTAAAAGGAAAAGAATAGTTAGATGGATGTCTGAACGGGCTTTCTTGCGGTGTAGGTTTGGGGATTTGAGGAGATTCTGGATTTTTCTGAATGAGGTTGGGGGTGGGGATGGGGTGATAAGAGGGCGCTTGTTGATAAAATTTGTTTCCAATGAGGATCGAACCTCTAGAATTTAAGAGCATTCGTAGTTCCTGTTCCAATGCAGTTCGAAGACGAGAAGGAGAAGATCTTCGAACGAGGATACGGAAAGAACACTGGCCTTGGTTTAGCACTTTCGCGGGAGATCCTTGATATCACCGGTATCACGATTACCGAGACTGGGGTGCCGGGCAAGGGGGCACGGTTCGAGATGTTAGTGACGAAAGGGGCATGGAGATAATTTTTTCCGGTCTTGGGGGTTACAGGACTATTATTTATTTATGGCCAACCATATTTTTTTTAAGGATTCAACTTTTAAAATTCTCCACAATCAGATCTGTATTATTTAAAAATAATACATCAGTGATTTAATCGTTTCACCGAGCAGAAAAGATACGTATGGAGGGTTTTTAAAACCCTGAATAATTAAAACGCAAATTTCCTTTTAGCACGATACGTAAAGGTATGTAGTAACAGTATCCATTTGAGTTCGATGTCTGCGGTTCTCCGGGTCCTCTATGTTGATGACGAACCCGGTCTGCTGGATATTGGAAAACTCTTTCTCGAAGCAAAAGGGGAGTTTATCATCACCACGCTTTCTTCTGCGCGGGCGGCACTGGAGCTGCTAAACGCAGAGCGGTTTGATGCAATTATCTCCGACTACCAGATGCCGGAAATGGATGGCATCCAGTTCCTTGACGAGGTACGGGCTAATTTTGGCTGGATCCCGTTTATCCTGTTCACCGGACGAGGGCGGGAAGAGGTAGTAATCCAGGCAATAAACCGTGGAGCGGACTTTTATATTCAAAAAGGTGGCGAACCACGTTCGCAGTTTGCCGAACTGGCCCATACGATCCGCCAGGCAATATCCCGGAAGAATGCAGAGGACTCCCTTCGTAACAGGGAAGAAGAATATCGGTTTTTAGTCGAACATTCAAATGAGGCAATTATTGTAGCCCAGGATGGAATGGTCCGGTTATTCAACCACCGGATTGTGGAAATCACCGGCTATTCCGATCAGGAACTGCAGTCCATGCCGATATCCCTCCTTATTCACCCTGATGACCGTGCACCGGTGGTTGAGCGCTACCAGAAACGAATGAATGGAGAAGATACCCCCTCACAGTATAAGTTCCGGATGACTGGAAAGGAGGGACAGACAATCTGGGTAGAGATCAGTGTTATGAACATTGCCTGGGAAGGGCGTCCGGCAACGATAAATTTCCTGATCGATATAACCAGTCGCATGCTTGCTCTGAAGGCGCTGCGGGAGAGCGAAGAACGTTTCCAGAGCTACATCAGCAATGCCCCTGACGGTATTTTTATCGCGGATGAAACAGGACGCTACATCGAAACCAATCCCGCTGCCAGCAGGATAACCGGGTACGAAAAAGAAGAACTTTTGGCGATGCGAATTGCGGATTTGTTACCGCCAGAATCCCTTGAAGCGGGTGTTAGGAGCTTTCGGGATGTCGTTGAAACGGGCCACTCAATGTATGAACTTGCTTTCCGCCATAAGGATGGCTCTGATCGGTACTGGTCAGTTGAGGCAGTCAGGCTCCCTAACGCCACCTTAATGGGTTTTGTCAAGGATATCACGGAACGCAAACAAGCGGAAGATGAACTCCTGCTCACCAAAGCCCGGCTGGATTCAGCCATGGAGGTGGGAAAAATAGCCTGGTGGGAGATGGACTGCGTTAACGGTGCTGTATTTTTCAATGAACGGAAGGCCCGCATGCTCGATTATCCGGCTGAACAGTTTTCTCACTATTCCGATTTTACCAGGCTTGTCCATCCCGATGATTATGAACCGATGATGCAGGGAATGCGTGACCATCTGACCGGAATAAAAAAGATGTACGATGTCACGTACAGGATACGTAAACGGAACGGTAATTACCTGTGGACCCAGGATATCGGAGGAGTGTCCGAGTTTGCTCCTGATGGGACACCACTCAAAGTAACAGGATTTGTCATTGATGTAACAGCACGTAAACAGGTTGAAGAGGTGTTAAAAGAAAGCGAGCAGCGGTTCCATTCGATGTTTGACCGGCATAATTCCATCATGCTCCTGGTCGACCCTGAAACAGGGAATATTGCTGATGCAAACCAGGCAGCTGAACAGTTTTACGGAAGGTCAAAAACAGAACTCTGTGCACAGTCCATTACTGAGATCAACACCTTATCACCGGGGGAGATTGCTGCAGAAATGAATACGGCAGCACGGGAAAATAACAACTTTTTCATCTTCCCGCACCGGATTGCAAGTGGTGAGATCCGGACCGTCGAAGTGCATTCTTCCCCGATTGAGGTTGGTGGAAAGACGGTCCTGTTCTCAATTATCAATGATATCACCGGGCGTAAGCAGGTAGAGAAACAGATTAACGATGATTATAAGTTTCTGCAGACGTTAATCCAGACCATCCCCAACCCGGTCTTTTTTAAGGACCGGAATGGTTTGTATACGGGTTGTAACAAGGCTTTCGAAACCTTCCTTGGCAGTTCAAGCAGCGAGTTGATCGGGAAAACAGTTTATGAAACGGCCCCGAAAGATGTTGCTGATGAGTATTTCCGAATGGACGAGGAACTGTTCAATAATCCTGGAACCCAACAGTATGAGTCACGGATCATAATGAAAAGTGGCCAGATCCGCCATGTAATTTTCGATAAAGCTACCATTCTGGATATTAATGGAGAGGTCACCGGAATTATCGGGGTGGTATCTGATATCACTTCACGAAAAGAAGCTGAAATGCTAATTTCCCTGATGAATAAAAAGCTGGCTCTCCTATCCGGTATCACCCGGCACGACATCGGCAACCAGCTTTCGGTGATCCTGGGATACCTCGATATGTTGAAGAGTAAGCTGCACGATCCAGCTCTTAACGAGTATTTCAAGACCATATCCCGGTCAGCAAAACAGATCTCCAGGATGATCCAATTTGCGAAAGACTACGAGCTCATTGGTGTCCATGCCCCCACCTGGCAGGACTGCCGGACACTTGTAGAATCCGCCGCAAAGGAGTCCGCACTGGGAAATGTCGAAGTAAAGAACAATATTCCTGCCGGGGTGGAAGTTTTCGCGGACCCCCTGATAAGCAAGGTCTTCTATAACCTCGTGGATAACGCTGTCCGGTATGGTGGGAAGATCACTACGATCCAGTTTTTAATTGAGGAATCCGGCGGTGATAATGTGATCATATGTGAAGATGATGGGGAGGGTATACCGGCCGGAGAAAAAGAAATGATCTTCATGCAAGGCTATGGAAAGCATACCGGGATTGGCCTGGCTTTTTCGCGGGATATCCTTTCGATTACTGGTACTACTATCTGCGAGACAGGTGAACCAGGTAAGGGTGCCAGGTTCGAGATGGCGGTGCCGATGGGGATGTTCAGGTAATTTTTCACGGGTGTCTTTGCATAACATTCCAATACCCCTTCCAGGTTTTCCAGATTTTTTTACCGGGATTATCTCTTTCCGGTTCCCCGGTTTAACTATGAATGTTCACGCGATCAGTCATGTTTATGGGGGGAAATCCAAAAAAATACAATATTCATAGAAATATTTTGCATCCGGCACAATGAATTAATAGTCTGACAGGCGTAATGGGATATCATACCTTTAAATTGCAGGTTATTTTTCAGGGGAACATGATGAAACAAGCTAAGATTTTTTTTGTGGAAGATGATGAAGTCCTTGTAAAAGTCATTGAATGGCGATTGGAGCAGCTCGGGCATATTGTCTGCGGTTATTCAACAAATGGTGCTGATGCCATCGAAAAGTTACAACATTTAAAGCCGGACCTTGTCCTCCTGGATATCGAATTAAAAGGTGGAATGGATGGCATCGAAGTCGGAGAATTCCTGGCGGCGAATACCAGGGTCCCGTTTATCTACCTGACCTCGCACACCAATGATGAATTCCTTAAACGTGCAAAGAAAACCAGCCCGAAAGGATTTATTAAAAAGCCATTTGATGATGAGGGACTCAGGGTTGCTATTGAGCTTGCAATATGATTATTTTCAATTTCTCAAGGATCCACTGGTCCGAATACCTGATATCACAATTGTATTGTCTAGGTCTGTATATTTGTGCTCTCAATTCAGAGATTGATACCTCATGGTTGTATTACTGAACGGAGTTATTGAGACATTCTTTACGATAATTCTAACTATCAAATGCCGGTAAATTTCCGCCGAAACAGGACTGCATTCCCGCCCCTATTTTATTTTCATAATTTGCGTTCTTTGCCCAACAAAGAAAGCCAGGTCGATGCCCGGGACCGGCCGGGTCCGCCCGGTTATCGACTTCGGGCCGGGCACCGAATATCACGATTTCGAAGCTTCACCGGTCTGGATAAAAAAGTTAACTTTCACATCCTGGCCGGATAGCCTTCAAATATCCGGGGACCCCGGTTGAAACCACAATATCCGCTTCGGTAACCGATGACCGGCCTGCCCGTTCGGCAGCCATTACACTCCACTTCACCAGGTGAATTCCTGCCCGCACATCCCCGGCCGGCTCGATGTGACTGACAAGAAATGAGAGCATTCCGGGGGGTATGACACCTGGGTGAAGCCCGGCCTGAATCCTGTCGTGGAGGATTTCCCTCATGTGCTTCTTTTGGTAGAGCGGGAAATTGATTTTGTCAGGTTTGAGGTCGGAAGTGAAACAGGAATCCAGGGCTAACCTCAGGTTAACCTCCATATCACTCGTCATAAGGAGGAATCCCACCTTCGCTTTCGGGTATTTCTTTGAAAGGCCGAGGAATGAGGAGAGAATGTCATCGAGGAGATGGTTCGGCAGGTGGTGGTCCGCATTGTCAAAACACGCAACAAGGACCGCCTCTCTTTGACTGATTGTCTTACCGATCAGTTCGATAAGCGGGCCTATCGTTTGCCCCTTGGGCACGGACTTTTGGATATGAAGTTCCTCGAATATCCTGGCGAAAACACCGAATTTTGATCCTTCCACATGGAAGTTGATGTATACCGGAATAATACCCTCATGAGACGCACCGATTTCAGAAAATATCCTGTTGATTGCGGTTGTCTTACCGGTCCCGGGCGGACCCCGGATCACCAGGTTAACCGGGCTGTTGCCTTGAAGTCCCGATTGTATCGCAGAAACAATTTTAGTGACCTGGGCCTCCCGGAACCGAAATATTTCCGGGATGAAATCCATTTCGAATACGTCACGGTCGAGGAACAGGGTCTCTTTCATTTCGAAGTATTTCTTCATTGGATACGATTATATCACTCGTGCGGTATTAGAGCTGGAGCGTATATGGTGTGAAAGTGAAAGGGGTAATGCGGCACCTAAAAAAAAACAAGTTTCAACGTGGTTGCAATCCACAGTGAATACTATTAAAATTAACTTCTGATTGGCTTTGGTTTAATAACCAAATTACAAGGATCGGATCCTGCAAGGTGTTTGTGAGTACCACCCGAAACATGAGCATCACATTCGGCCAGATGTGGACATCGCGTACAATCCGATAAGATTTTGCTGGTCATGATATCATTTGATAGCCAATAACACGGAACAGTCTGTATAATCCTTTTGTCAATTTGCAATTTTTGCGGTAACTTTAGGATGGTATCCCATCGTCGTTAACTCTCTTTTCATGAGTTCGCCAGGTTATCGACATCAGGCCGGGCGTATGAAGGACCTCGTTATTTCACCTTATTAGTATACAGTGCCTTGACCTTAGGCATTCGTGGCCCCGAAAAGAAAAACCTGGAATGCGATGATGTCCGGGATCCCTGTACAAAAATGTATCTACTATTAGCCTACAAGGGAAGTTCATGTCTGGTGCATGCCAGGTACTCTATGTAGATGACGAAATGGATCTCCTAGACCTCGGCAAGCTGTTCATAGAGCAATCCGGAGACTTTTCTGTTACAACAATGGCCTCTGCACCTGCGGCATTAACACTCCTTCAGAAGGAGAAATTCGATGTCATCATCTCTGATTACCAGATGCCAGATATGGATGGCATCCAGTTCCTCATAGAAGTCCGGAAAAATTTCGGGAATCTTCCATTTATTCTTTTTACAGGAAGGGGGAGGGAAGAGGTAGTCATCCAGGCAATAAACAATGGAGCTGACTTTTATCTCCAGAAAGGGGGTGATCCAGAACCGCAATTCGTTGAACTGACTCACAAGATTAAAAAGGCAGTTGAGGGAGTACGTTCAGATATAGCGGTTCATGAATCCAAAGAACGACTTATCAGATCCGAATCAGACCTCAGTATTAAAGAGATCGAACTTGAGATGCAGGCAGAAGAGGTAAAAAGAGCTAATCTTGCACTTGAGGAGTCACGGGACAGGTACTTAGACCTCTACGAATTCGCCCCGCTTGCCTATCTCATGCTCAACGATAAGGGCATGATTATGGATCTGAACCTTACAGCCGCCACACTCCTAAGCATTGAAAGAGGCAACCTAAAAAAGGCTCCATTCAGTAAATTTTTGTCAGAAAAAGACTCCGATACGTGGCACCTGTATTTCATGAATTTACAGAAGCAGGAAAACAAACAGACCTGCGTCCTCACCATCAAACGAGAGGACGGCTCCTTTTTCCACGCACGACTGGAAAGCCTCCGACTTATCAGAGATGGTGATGCAGGAGCAACAGTCCGGGTTGCAATCAGCGATATTAGTGATATCTGGAAGTTGAATGCAGATCTAATGGAAAGCAAAGAGAGATTCCAATCGCTCTATATGCACATGATTGAAGGAGCCGCCCTTCATGAACTCACCTATAATATAAAAGGGGTACCAGATGATTACGTCATCCTTGAAATCAACCCAGCATTCGAGAAGCAGGTTGGCGTTTCCAGAGATATGGTTATTGGGAAGACCAGCCGGGAAGCATATGGTGTAGATGAGCCGCCGTATTTTGATATATACAAACGAGTGGCACTTGAAGGAGGACAAGAGGTCTTTGAAACCTACTTCCCACCCCTGGACAAGCATTTTTTAATATCTTTATATTCTCCTTCTAAAGGCAGGTTTGCCACGATATTTGAAGATATCACCGACCGGATACGGAAAGAAAAACGTCAGGCACTAACGCTGACATTGTTACAGATCCTCAACGATTATTCCAGTGAAGAAGACAGCATCAAACAAATCCTTCATGCCATTAAGGAATCCACCGGTATTGAAGCGGTTGGAATAAGGCTGGAAAACGGAGAAGACTATCCTTATTATGAAACCAACGGATTTCCAGATACATTCGTGGAATCTGAACGATCCCTCTGTGGTCGTGATAGTTCCGGGAATGTGAAACGGGATTCAAATGGCAAGGTAATTCTTGAATGCATGTGTGGGAATATTATCTGTGGACGAACCGATCCTCAGTATCAGTTCTTTACGACGGGGGGTAGTTTCTGGTCAAATTGCACAACCGAACTTCTTGCATCAACAACGGACCAGGAACGCCAGGCAACGACCAGGAACCGCTGTAACGGTGAAGGGTACGAATCAGTGGCACTGATACCATTGCGTTCCGATAAAAAAATCATCGGCTTGCTCCAGTTGAATGACCACCAAAAAAATATATTTTCCCTTGAACGGATTCAGTTCTTCGAAGGACTAGGAAACACTATAGGTATTGCTTTACACCGCAAGCGGACAGTGCAGGAATTGATCTCAGCTCAGAATTATCTGAAAGAGGCTCATAAGATCGCAAAAATCGGTACTTGGGATTGGTTAATGGAGAAAGATACTGTCACCTGGTCGGAGGAACTATCCAATATTGCAGGACGTGACCCATCCTTACCCGCACCTTCCTTCGCCGAGCACCCACGTTTCCATACACCTGCAGGTTGGGATCTCCTAGAAAAAGCTGTTTCGAGAGCTGTCAACACCGGTGAACCATACAACCTCGAGCTGGAAATGATCCGTTCTGATGGCCGTATCATGTGGACATATGCAACCGGCAGTGTCAGACGTGACAATAAAGGAAAGGTCATCGGACTTCATGGCATGGTGCAGGATATTTCTGAAATTAAACAAGCTGAAGAGGCATTCCGCCTGGCGAATAAAAAGCTCAACATTCTTACGGGAATTACCCGGCACGACATCAACAACCAGCTTCTGGTAATAGATGGATTTGTCAAATTATTACAGAAACAAGTTCCTGATCCAAAATTAGAGGATTATTTCAACCGGATATCGGTGGGAAGTGACAGGATTTCGGCAATGATCCGATTCACAAAAGAATATGAGGAAGTAGGTGTGAATACCCCCGTTTGGCAGGAGGTTCACAAACTTGTCGAAACAGCGGGAAAAGAGGTACCACTTGGAAATGTCAAAGTGAAAAATGACATCCCTGGCGGATCAGAGGTATTTGCGGATCCCCTCATTATCAAGGTATTTTACAACCTGATGGATAATGCAATGCGGTACGGTGAGAAGATCACGACTATTGAATTCGCACTCGAAAAACGAGAAAATGACTATATCCTGGTATGTGAGGATGATGGTAGTGGAATTCCAGTTGATGATAAAGAAAAGATCTTCGAGAAGGGCTATGGGAAGAACACCGGACTTGGTCTTTTCCTCTCCCGTGAAATTCTCGCTATAACGGGTATTACTATCAGTGAAACTGGCGAAGTGGGGAAGGGAGCACGGTTCGAGATGGCGGTGCCGAACCTGGCTTGGCGTATGTCAGGTGAGGGAAACAGAAAATGACAGCCGGGAAAATGAAGCCGGAGCATAAGGACACAGACACCCCGGTCATTGAACAAACACTCCGGGATGATGCAGAGGAGCAGCCCGCATGTATACCGAAGAATTCACCCGGGTTAAAAGGACTTACGACAGAACGACTCTTCCACGAACTCCAGGTAAATCCGAACGAGATCGAAACGATTACAGAAAATTTACTTACGTCATCAGAGAGCCGGTATCGCCGGTTCTTTGAGGCGGTGAGGGATGGCATCCTGATTGTCGATGCCGAAACGGGAACCATCCTGGATGTGAATCCCTTCCTGATCGAATTGCTGGGATTCAACCATGAACAGTTCCTTGGGAAGAAACTCTGGGAGATTGGAGTATTCAAGGATATCGCAGCCAGCAAAGATAATTTTAAGGAATTGCAGGAGAAGAAATACATCCACTTTGAAAATCTGCCGCTGGAAACCGCCGATGGGCGTCAGATCTACGCGGATTTTGTCAGTTTCGTCTATGATGTGGGAGACAATAAAGTGATGCAGTGCAATATCCGGGACATCACCGAACGGAAACGTGCGGGCGAACTGATCTGGCTTCTTGCACGCATGTCAGACGATGCCCCGGCATCTATCACTGTCCATGACTTTGACGGAAATTACCTCTATGTTAACGAGGAGACATTGCGACTCCATGGATATACACGTGAGGAGTATCTCGCGAAGAACCTCCACGAGATCGATGTGCCCGGGAGCAAGGAATTGATCACCGAACGGATGCAGGAAATCCATGACACGGGAGAAGCTGATTTTGAGGTGGAACATTTCCGGAAAGACGGCACCATATTCCCGCTCTATGTAAATGCAAAAATTATCGACTGGGGCGGCAAGAAGGTCCTGATGAGTATCGCGATTGACCTGACGGAGCGGAAGTGTGCTGAACTTGCTTTACGGGAAAGCTATGCACTGGCGAAGAGTGAGCGGAAATACCGGGACTTGTTCGAGAGTTCTCGTGACGCTATCATGACTCTTGAACCTCCTTCCTGGAAATTCACCTCCTGCAACCAGGCGACAGTTGCGTTGTTCGGTGCGAAGAGTGAGGGGGAGTTCGTATCTCTTGGACCATGGGATGTGGCCCCGGAGTTCCAGCCGGACGGGGTCGATTCTGTCAGCAAGGCAAAGAAAATGATCAAAAAAACCGTGATTGACGGGTCTGCCTCCTTCGAATGGGTTCATAAGCGGATCGATGGTCGGGAGTTTATTTCAACGGTCCTCCTGACCCGGATGGAGCGGCAAGGCACCGTGTTCCTCCAGGCTACCGTCAGAGACATCACCGATCGCAAGCGGGCGGAAGAAGCACTAGCCCTCGCAAACAAGAAACTCACCCTGCTTTCCGGCATTACCCGGCACGATATTAACAACCAGCTCACGGTGCTCGTTGGGTATCTTCGCATTCTTGAAAAGAAGCAGCCCGATACAATTCACAACGAGTATTTCCAAAAGATAGCAACCGCAGCACAGCGCATATCGTCGATGATCCAGTTTACCAGAGAATACGAGAGCATCGGTGTTAATGCCCCTACATGGCAGGAATGCCACACTCTCGTAGACACTGCGGCAAAACAAGCCCCGCTCGGAATGGTCGTGGTGAAGAACGACCTCCCTGCCGGAGCCGAAATGTTCGCCGACTCGCTTGTTGTCAAGGTGTTTTACAACCTGATGGACAATGCGGTGCGGTACGGCGGGAAGATCACAACCATCCGGTTCTCTGTTAAGGAATCCGAAAACTACCGTCTGATAATATGCGAGGATGATGGCAATGGGATCCCTATCGGAGAGAAAGAAAAGATTTTTGACCGTGGGTTCGGGAAGAATACCGGGCTCGGTTTGGCCCTTTCCCGGGAAATTCTCGACATTACCGGCATTTCGATCACCGAGACCGGCGAGCCGGGCAAGGGAGCACGGTTTGAGATGACGGTACCGAAAGGGATGTATAGGTAATCTTTTTCCGGGGCTGAAATTTTTAAGTCATTTCCGGAACCAGCACCCAGGATGCTTCCTCGTTACCAAAATGGTAGTGGAAAACAAGGCCCGGAAGTGCCAGGTCCGGGACATCCGCAATCTCAACAGTACCTTTCCGTATTTCCCCGGGTTTAAGTCCCATCAAAGCAACATGGGTGGGTACACTGTACTGCTTTCCAGATCGGTCAACAGCGTATAAATCTGACAGTTTTTTCTGGAGTTCGGCAACCGTCTCATTCCCTACATTTTTTACAGTCAGCTCAAAGCTTACCGTTTGCTTAACCGAATCACGGCTTTTATCCGTAACTAAAAAGACAAGCGATAAATTTCCTGCATGCAATTCGGCTTCCTGGTTGAGATTAAGATTTGAAGACGAATTTTTTAATTGAGTGATGCCAGGTGTAACAACGGGCCGCGGGCTTTCTGGTATAATGATCGTTGGGGTTGCAGGCACCGTCTTTACCTGACTTGAGGTACATCCTGCAATCATGCACACAGAAAATAGGATAAGTGTGCAGAAAAAAAATGCGAATATATCCTTTTCAGACATTATCATTCCCTTGTAACGGTCTTTGCCAAATTATGCTTTTTATCAGCTGAATATTTAACAATTGTGATGTTGAGACCGGGGAGCCTGGTAAAGGTGCACGGTTCGAGATGACGGTGCCGAAAGGGATGTATAGGTAATCCGATCCTGGGCTACATTTGCCTACAATAAAGAAAGGTTGCCTGATGCCCGGGACCTGGCTCGATCCGCCCGGTTATCGATGTCTGGCCGGGCGTTGAATATTACTATCGGGTCTGTTTATTACACGGTGCCGTTACGATCGTTTTTAGCTGTGTTGGATGGCAGGAACAGGAAGGCGGCGGTATTTGTTGGGAAAAATATAAAACGAGATCCAATCGTTCATACTCTAAGTCATACTGAAAATTCTCGAAGATGGGGATAGTGGTTGAGACCGGCAGAACTATGGAAACCAATATGTAGTACTCCTCAAGAATTTTGATAAGATGGCTGAGGCACTCCGGGTCCTTTATATCGATGACGAGCCCGCCCTCCTTGATTTGTGTAAAATCTACCTTGAAAAGACCGGGAAATTCAGCGTCGATATTTCTATCTCGGGTAAGGAAGCACTCACACAACTGGGTAAACAACAATATGATGCAATAATTTCCGATTACCAGATGCCAGGTATGGATGGCATTGACCTTTTAAAAGCCGTTCGCGACAGTCACGGAAATATCCCGTTTATCCTTTTCACGGGGCGGGGCCGTGAGGAGGTAGTGATCGAGGCGATCAACAACGGTGTGGACTTCTATCTCCAGAAAGGCGGAGACCCGAAAGCCCAGTTTGCCGAGCTGGAACATAAGATCCGGCAGGCGATAGCCCGTCGGCAGGCCGAAAATTCTCTAAATGAATCTGAAAAGCGACTCGCCGATATCATCAACTTCCTGCCCGATGCCACGTTTGCAATCGACCGTTCAGGCCAGGTCATTGCATGGAACCGCGCAATCGAAGAGATGACCGGTGTCACGGCAGCTGATATTCTGGGGAAGGGGGAGTACGAGTATGCGATTCCCTTCTACGGAAAACGACGCCCCATTCTTATTGACCTGCTTTTTAAGCCGGAAGAAGATATCAGCAAACATTATAAAGGCATTTCTCGCGAAAAAGACGTCCTCATTGCTGAAACGGACCTCTCACAACCGAAAGGGGTGCAACGGACACTCATGGGCAAGGCGAGCCCGCTTTTTAACCAGAAAGGCGAAATTAGCGGTGCAATAGAGTCAATCCGGGATATCACCCGGATGAAAGAAACGGAACAATCGTTGCAGGAACAAAACCAGGTCCTCGCCGCAATGAACCAGTTCTCCCTGGAACTTGCATCGCTGCCGGTCGGTGAAAGCATCGGGACATTCATTGTCCGGAAGCTGATGGAGTTAACCGGGGGAGTGGCGGCCTGGTATTCGGATTATCATCCTGCTGACCACACCCTTATTATCAGCCACCTCGAGTCCGGGCACGGCCTCCTCGAAAAAGCGGTAAAGATTCTGGGAAAAGATCCCCACGAGATAAAGACGGTTGTCAGTGCGGATCAGTACATGGAAATTGTCAGTAGTGCTGTTAAAAAGCTCCCGACTCTTACTGACGTCAGTTTTGGACAAATCCCCCCTGCAATGAGTTTTGCAATCCAGAAAGTCCTTGGTATTGACCATTTCTTCGGCCTTGTGTACGTTATTGAAGGGGAGCTCTTTGCCACTTCGGTCCTCGCGATTGGAAAAGGTAAGCAGGCCCCTTCTGTCGGGCTCCTCGAATCCTTCTCGCACATGGTTGCAGTATCCCTGCGCAGGCGCTCTGCAGAGGAAAAACTGCGTGCAGGCGAAGATAAATTCCGTACCGTTGCTGATTTTACCTATGGCTGGGAATACTGGGAGGCACCGGATCACAGTATTATTTACATGAGTCCTTCCTGCGAAAGGATATCCGGTTATAGCAGGGAAGAATTCCAGCAGAACCCCTCTCTCAATGACTCCATCGTTGACCCCCGTGACATGGAGGTGTGGGAGAACCACCGGAAGGAAGCTGATGAAACAAAAACGGCACTCAGCTTGGATATCCGTATCTTGAGAAAGGATGGGGAACTATGCTGGATCAACCATACATGCCATCCGGTCTTTGATTCAGCGGGGCGCCACCTGGGCAGGCGTGCAAGCAACCGTGATATTACCGAAAAGAAACGGGTGGACGATGAACTGAGGGCAGCATACGAGGAGCTTAATGCATCCCAGGAAGAATTACAGGCCCAATTTGAAGCATTAATCCAGGGAGAACAGCAGATTAGGGAGAGTGAGGAGAAGTTCCGCTTGTTGCTCCAGCATGTCCCCTCAATATCGGTACAGGGCTACAACATGGATGGCACTACGCAATACTGGAACGATGCATCCGAATCTCTCTATGGATATACTGCGCAGGAGGCTGTCGGAAAGAATCTTATCGATCTTGTCATCCCACCGGAAATGAAGGACGAGGTCAGGAAAGCGATAACCTATATGGCGGAGAGCGGTCAACCCATTCCGGCGTCAGAACTCTCCCTCATGAGAAAGGATGGAACCCGCGTTGCGGTATTTTCTAGTCATGCAATTGTCAAAAGGGCCAGGGGCGGAACAGAACTGTTCTGCATAGACATTGATCTTACCGAACGCAAACAGGCGGAGGAGGCGCTGAGCGAGAGCGAGCAAAAATACCGCGAGATTTTTGAAAAATCGGTAACAGGGATATTCAAGACCACACATGACGGATTGCTGGTCGATGTGAATGATACTTTTGCGCGTATATATGATTATTCCAGCGCTGCTGAAATGTTAGCCGACAGCAAGGCAGGCAGGCACGACTATATCCGCAGACACCTCTATGCCAATCCTGAAGACCAGAAAGAAATAAACCAGATTCTTGCAGAAAAAGGAAAAATCGAGAACTATGAAACCCGGCACATCAAACGGGACGGGACTCATTTATGGGTCTCGATAACTGCACGGACTATCCGAAATAAGGATGATACCGTACTCTTTTATGAAGGCTCAGTCATCGACATTACCGAGCGCAAGCAGGCCGAAGAAGCATTGCGGGAGAGCGAGGAGAAATACCGCAACCTCTCAATCCTGATGCGCCTGATGTGCGACAATGTGCCGGATATGATCTGGGCAAAAGATCTTGAAAAGCGCTACATCTATGTGAACAGGGCCATCTGCAGTGGTCTGCTCAACGCCATTGATACCGATGAACCGGTTGGAAAGCTGGATATGTTCTTTGCAGAGAGGGAGCGGACATGTCATGCGGATGATCCGGACTGGCATACCTTTGGCGAGATTTGCCGGGACACCGACCAGATCACTATGGATGCCGGCACCCCACAGCAGTTCGATGAGTACGGGAATGTGCAGGGAAAATTCCTCTTTTTAGATGTACGCAAAGCCCCGTTCATTGACGAACAGGGAACAATGATCGGAACGGTAGGCTCAGCCCGGGACATCACTGAGCGGAAGCGGGCGGAGGAGGCGCTACGGGAGAGCGAGGAACTATTACGAGATATCATTGAGAAAAATCCACTGTCAATCCAGATTGTGGACAGGGAGGGGTTCACGCTCAAGGTAAACCCGGCATTCATTCGGCTTTTCGGTTCTGTTCCACCGCCGGATTTCTCGATTATTACGGATATTGTAAAGAGTCACCCTGAACTAGAGAACCACATCTCACGGGTAAAAAACGGGGAACCGGTTAATCTGCCCGATATGAGCTTCAACCCGCACGATATCTATCCGGAACTGCCGGATGTCCCAACCAGGGTGCGGGCAATCATTTTTCCCTTGAATGACAGGCATGGAAAACCACAACGTTTTATTTTCATGCATGACGACATCACCGAACAGCGGCGGGCTGAAGATGCACTGCGGGAGAGCGAGAAGCTTTTGAGCGAGGTCTTTGACAATGCGAACGATGCGGTATTCCTGCTTGAAAGAACCCAAGAGGGTCCCGGTACATACCTTCTTGTGAATGATAAAGCTGTCCGGATGCTGGGATATTCAAGAGATGAGCTCCTGGAGATGTCCCCCCGGGATATCGTACCAAGTGATATTGCGAAAAAAATCATGCCGGATGTCATAAAAAAACTGCTCAAAGACGGGCATGCTACCTTTGAGTCTGCACACCGGCGAAAAGACGGGTGTATCTACCCGATTGAGGTCAGCACCCATACATTCCGGTACAAAGGAAAGGATGTGGATCTCTCCCTTGTCCGCGATATCACCGAACGAAAGCGGGCGGAGGAAGCGATCCTCCAGGCAAACAAGAAACTAAATCTTCTCTCGGGTATTACCCGGCATGACATCAACAACCAGCTCCTTGTGCTGAACGGATTCCTGAAATTATTACAAAATAAAGCAACAGACCCGGCATATGAAGGCTTTTTCACCCGCATTACGAAGGCAAGTTCGCAGATTTCATCCATGATCCTGTTTACCAAGGAATACGAAGAGATCGGCGTGAAGGCTCCAATATGGCAGGACTGCCGCAATCTCGTGGATAATGCGGCAAAGCAGACCCCGCTCGGACAGGTCATGGTGAAAAACGATCTCCCCACCGGTGCGGAAGTTTTGGCCGACACGCTGATAGTCAAGGTCTTTTATAACCTGATGGACAATGCGGTGAGGTATGGTGGGAAGATCAGGACAATTAGGTTCTCTGCTCTGGAATCCGGTGATGACCATGTCATCGTGTGCGAGGACGATGGCGAGGGTGTCGTTATTGAAGAGAAAGAGAAGATCTTCGAGCGGGGTTTCGGGAAGAACACCGGGCTCGGGTTGTTCCTTTCCCGCGAGATCCTCGATATTACCGGCATCACTATTCGTGAAACCAGTGAGCCGGGCAAGGGAGCACGGTTCGAGATAGTGGTGCCGAAGGGTATGTGGCGTATTGTGGGGAATGGAGAATGATTTCCGAAATAATCCGGGTTCTCTACGTTGATGATGAGCTCTCTCTCCTTGACCTTGGCAAAACATTCCTGGAGAGAGGAGGCGTTTTCTCCGTTGAGACCTGCTCTTCTGTAAATGATGCCCGGGAACGGCTCAGGAACCAGGATTATGATCTGATCCTCTCCGATTACCAGATGCCGGAAACTGACGGCCTCGAGTTCCTCAAGGAGCTCAGGGCATCGGATAACCGGACCCCGTTCATAATCTTCACGGGCCGGGGGAGGGAAGAGGTTGTGATCGAGGCGCTCAACAGCGGTGCAGACTTCTACCTGCAGAAGGGGGGCGATCCCAAATCCCAGTTCACCGAGCTGGCAAACAAGATCCGGTATGCAGTATCACGCCGGCAGGCAGAGGAGTCTCTTGCCATGAGCGAGGAGAAGTTCCGGGGCATCTTTGATACCGTCAATGACGCGATCCATATCCATGCAATTGCCCCGGACGGAAAGCCAGGACAATTCATAGAGGTCAATGAAGTTGCATGCCGGATGCTGCAGTACACCCGGAAAGATCTGCTTGCACTCGGGCCCCTGGATATGGTAGCAGGCAGCCACAGCCGGCCCCTGGATACTATTCTCGGTGAATTATCAACTACCGGACACACGATCTTCGAGACAGAACACCGGAGAAAAGACGGGACAGTTGTTCCTGTCGAGATCAACACCCATGTTGTCACCCTCCAGGGAAAACGGGTGATGGTCTCTGTGGTCAGGGACATCAGCGGACGGAGGAAGGCCGAAGCAGCATTGCAGGAAAGCGAGGGACGGTTCCGGACGCTTTCCAATGCGGCCATGGAAGGGATCATGATCCACGACCGGGGTGTCATTAAGGACTGCAATTCCCGGTTTGCTTCCCTGTTTGGTTATACCCCTCAGGAGATCATCGATCGCAACGGGTTTGAATTCATGATGACGGCAGAATCCCGTGAAGCCATAACCCGGTGGAGACGGAGTGGTGGAGAAGGTACTATCGATATCACCGGAATCAGGAAAGACGGGACTACGTTCTTTGGCGAGACCGCTTCTGCCAAACTCCTCTGGATGGGAAAAGAGCACTCCATTGTCCAGATCCGGGATATCAGTGGCCGTAAGCGAGCTGAGGACGAGCTCCGTGCGGCGTATGAGCAGATCTCAGCAGCCGATGAGGAACTCCGGGACCAGTATGAGGAGCTGGCGAAAAATGAGCAGTTCATCCGCGAGAGCGAGGAAAAGTTCCGGACACTCCTGGATGCCTCAATCGATGGTATCATGCTGATCGATTTCTCGGGAAGTATCCTGGCATGGAACCCGGCTACAGAGAAGATCTTCGGGATCCCGGCAAACGAGGCCCTCGGGAGCAATATTGTTGATCTTCAGATCCGCCTGATTGTCCCGGAACACCGGAACCCGGCATATATCGAGGAGTTGCGATCCCGGTTTTCTGCCACATTCCCGGCACTGTTCTCGAGAACATCCCCCCTGTTTCTTGAAGTGGAGGTCATGAATGCGCGTGGACAGCGGATGATCGTCCAACAGGCACTCTACCCGATCCAGACCTCTCGCGGTAAACGCATTGGGTGCATTTCGAGAGATGTTACCCAGCAGCGCTCCGCAGAAAAGAGCCTCAGGGAGAGTGAGAATAAATTCAGGACGCTGTTTGAGAATTCTGGCGATGCAATTATGTTCATCGACCGCGAGGTCGTTCTTGACTGCAACACGAGAACCGAAGTGATTTTTGGAAAAACCCGGGCACAGATTATCGGGATGTCCCCGGGCGGATTATCCCCGGATTTCCAGCCGGATGGACAATCTTCAGCAGAAACAGCGCTGGAAAAAATGACCGCCGCATTCCTGGGAGAGCCTCAGTTCTTCGACTGGGTCCATGTCCGTACCGATGGTTCGCTCTTTGATGCGGAGGTGACCCTGAACCGGGTGGAGGTGGGGGGTAAATACTACCTCCAGGCGATTGTCCGGGACATAACCGATCGCAAGAAGATGGAGACGGCACTCCGCGAAAGTGAAGAACATTACCGCTCGGTCGTAAACAACCAGAGCGACATGATCGCAAGGTTTACCCCGGATGGGATTATCCAGTTTGTCAACGAGTCATACCGTGCGTACTTCACATCCTCTCTCGATGTCAGTGAGATCGTGGGGAAGAGCATCCGAAATCTCATGCAGATCAAGAACTATCCTGAGGTGGCGGCATTCCTTGGTTCGCTCACGCCGGAAAATCCCGTCCGCGAGGCTGAACGCCAGTTTACCGGCAGTGACGGGGAATCTTACTGGCAGACCTGGTCGGTCCGGGCCATCTTCGGTCCGGACCTGAAGGTGACCGAATACCAGGTTGTCGGCCGGGATATAACGGAACGGAAACGTGCGGAAGAAGCACTTGTTACTGAAAAACAGTTCTCGGATGCGGTCATGGACAGCATTCCGGGTACGTTCTTTGTTCTTGACGACCAGGGCAATTTTGTCAGGACCAACAAAAATCAGGAGAAACTCATAGGGTATACAGCAGAGGAGATGGTGGGAACAAGTGGGTTTGCCACCATTGCTGAAGTGGACCGGGATCGCTTAGTTGCCAGGATGCACGAAATCCTGGAGACGGGATATGGCACTGATACTGCACTGGTGATTACCCGTGACGGTAGAACGTTCCCGATGCTGCTTACGGCCGTTTCTACCATGATCGGAGGGAAGCGGTATATCATTGGTACCGGTATCGACATTTCCGAGCTAAAAACTGCCGAGAAGGAACTCCAGGAGAGCGAGGAGCGGTTCCGGGCTCTTTCCGATGCTGCACTCGAAGGGATCATGATCCACAACAAGGGCGTCATCGTAGACTGCAACCCGCGGTTTGCTGAAATGTTTGGCTATACCCCCGGAGAGATTATTGGCCGTAACGGGTTCGAGTTCATGCTGACTCCGGAATCCCGCGATGCGATATTCCGCTGGGGAAAGAGCGGGTTTTTGGGTTCAATCGACATCACTGCCATCAGAAAAGACGGGACTCGGTTTTCCGGTGAGACCTCGGCAGCCATGATCGCCTGGAAGGGAAAATCTCACAATATCGTCCACATGCGGGATATCACCGACCGCAAACGGGTTGAGGAGATGCTTCGCCAGAACGAGAAACAGATCCGGGAGATCTTTGGTTGGGTAAATGATGGAATCCAGATCCATGATATTGAACCGGATGGGAAACCTGGGAAGTTTATCGAAGTAAACGAAGTTGCCTGCCGAATGCTGCAATATACCCGCGAAGAACTGCTGGAGATAGGGCCCCTTGATATTTCCACCGAATATCACAGCAGACCACTTAATGATATCCTCATGGAATTATCCACGTACGGCCACTCGATCTTCGAAACCGAACACAGGAGGAAAGACGGGATACTTGTTCCGGTTGAGGTCAATACCCACGTGGTAAGTCTGCTGGGAAAAAAGGTGATGGTTGGCGTGGTCCGGGATATTACCGGGCGTAAACAGGCTGAAGAAGCACTGCGGGAAAGCGAGGAGCGATATCGTTCGTTGTATGTTGACAACAGGGATGCAATCATGATATTGTCGCCTGATAGTGGATTTCTGACGGGTAACCCTGCAACGATCCAGTTGTTCGGATGTCGGGACGAGCAGGACTTTAAGGTTCGTACACCAGTGTCGTTGTCTCCTGAGTACCAGCCGGACGGAATTCTATCCAGAGACAAGTCCCAGGAAATGATGAGCCTTGCCCTGGAGAAGGGCTCTCACTTCTTTGAGTGGACACATCGCAGGATTGACGGGAGAGATTTTCCGGCCACGGTCCTGTTATCGCGGCTTGAGAGCGGGAGCACTTGTCTTCTCCAGGCAACAATCCGGGATATTAGCGAGCGGAAAGAACTCGAAAATGAGATGAAGTACCATGAGCAGGAACTTATGCAATTTTCAATGTCACTCGCTACAGCAAATAAGAAATTAGCCCTCCTATCAGGGATCACACGGCATGATATTCTTAACCAGCTTACCGTGCTGATAGGGTATCTTGAACTATTGGAAATAAAACAACCAGACCCTGCGTTCAGTTCATATTTTAACAAGATCACCACCGCTGCTGAACGGATACAAGCGATGATCAAGTTTACTAAAACATATGAGGGTATCGGTGTCAATGCTCCTATCTGGCAGAATTCCCGGACATTAGTGGACACAGCCGCAAAAGATGTGGCCTTAGGCGAAATCAGGCTGGTCAATGATCTCCCTTCTGATATGACGGTATTTGCGGACCAGTTGATTGTCAAAGTATTTTTCAACCTGATGGACAACGCTGTACGGCACGGCGAGAAGATTACGACCATCCGGTTCTCTGTTGAAGAATCTGGTGATGAACATATCATTCTCTACGAGGATGACGGTGTGGGTATCCCGGCTGATGAAAAAGAGAAGATCTTCGAGCGTGGGTTTGGAAAGAACACCGGTCTCGGGTTATTCCTGTCCCGCGAGATCCTTGCTATCACCGGCATTACAATCAAAGAGATTGGCGAGCCTGGGGAAGGGGCAAGGTTCGAGATGACGGTGCCGAAAGGAATGTGGCGGATGAACCCGGGTTCTGATCAAAGATAGGGTGGTGATGAACAAACCCGGTGACCGTATTCATTCTCCTCCGCTCGCTCGATAACCTGCTCCTCGCACGGATAGTGTCCCGGTGTTCCTGGTAATAGTCCCTGTTTTTTTTCTGTATCGCATCAGGATGGCAATCATAGTACCGTTTGTACCGTGCACGTCGTTTTTCCAGGGATGACTTATCCCGGGAAACCACCATCGCCACAGCAAGAGTAACGGTAGATCTCCCCACCCTCATCCCTTCACCCTCTTCTGGTTCCGTAACCATTCAGTACGGCAGGCAAAACTATGGAAGATATGCTTGTTTTTCATCCGGGCCCGGGCTTCTGCCGGCATCAGAGTAAATCTTTTACCACAGTTATCACAGATCAGGGCGACACGGACTCTCTGTTGAGTCATGGGACCACCCCCATACGACCGGTCCCGCCACACACCGGGCATGGCTCGGGAAGTTTCCGTTTCCGGAAGGACCGGCCGGTACCACGACAGACCACGCAATCAATTTCCCGGTGATACCGATCGGTCACTGGCCGGCACCGCCTTTCACTGAGCCAGATGACCTAGCCTCCCGGTCATAACAGTCCTGGCAAAGATGTACCCCCGCTTCCTTGTCGATGAACACCGCTTTCCCGAGGTTGCACACCGAGCAGCGGCCGATATCTTTCGATATCCTCACCATCCGCCCGATGACAATAGTCCCGGGCAGGGGTGGAGCCTTAGTCTGCTCCTTCCTCCTGGCCATCTCGTAACATTTCTTACAGATCCGTATTGCCATCTTGTCCTTGCGGGCGTTGCGGGCCGGTGTTACTTTCTCAATATACTCTGCACCCCTCCGGCCACAGGCTGCACACTTGGTACGTTGTTCGGAGCAGTCGAGTGGTTTGAAATCCCGGCATGAGATCACGATTGGACTTTCCTGCAGAAGGGGCAACTTGCCTGCAGTTTCCTGCATCTTTCCTGCAGTTTGCTGCAGTTGCAGGCACATGATTCGGGGATCTGGCGGGGCCGGTTCTGGTAAAGGAGATAGTTTGTCTGACTTTCGATTTGACTTGCCTGCAATTTCAGGATCATAGAGAGAGTCGTGTGTGGTATCTTGTGCATCATCGTGGGGCCCCATGCGTTCTGATTTGCAGGCAACTACTCTGTTACTTACACATAAGTGTGTGTAATTATCTTTAGTTTGAGAATCCACGGCCCAATTATCTGTTGCAATGTTGCCTGCAGTTGCAGGCAAGTCAAAATTGGCATGAATGCATAAACATGGGTTCCCGCTTTCCATTTGAGAATCAGAGGTATCTGAATCGTTTGCGAAGTTGACGGAATTTGTTCCTGCAGAAACAGGATTGCAGGCAAGTCGGGGCCTTGTGTCAAAGCCTTCATCGCCATCATCGTTTCCATCGATCCACACACCGCCGCCCGAGCACCAGGAGTGATACAATACCTGGTCAAAGGTGTAGGCGTTTGCCCGTCTCCGCATAGAAATCCCTGAAATTTCTTCTTCGCTGACTACGGTCCTGTCAGAGAATGAAATCGACGGGCACTTTTCCAGCAGTCCCGAATAAGTCGCACCGCGACTGGCGTACCCGTGCATGACCTTATAAATGGCATGATATGACAGACCGGTTGCTTTCTGGAGCATCGATATGGTAAACTCCGACCACCCTCCTTTTTGAATGGTAATGACCATGTCGGATTCCTTCTTTGTCAGCTTTGTCGCCTGGCCCCCGGTCGTCCCATTCAATAGACCATACAATTTCACGGCATCATCGAAATCCTCCCGGGTGGCGACGATACATGACACCCCATTGGCCTCGATCCGTTCCCGCTGCTGAAACCGGATCACGGCATTTGACTTGATGAGGTCCAGTAACATCTCCGGGTTTCTCCGGTTATCATTCGCCTGGAATTTTATCTTGTCTGCGAACGGGATGACAACATAGAACCGCTCGGCCCCGATCAACTCCCACATAGCACGACATACCTGCACCTGCGGCCGTTCCTCTGCCCCCTGCGGCAAGACCCGGCTTTGTTGTAGTACCCTTGCGAGGACCCTGTTGTCCTGCTCTGGAGTGTCATCTATCCAGCAGGTGAGCATCCGGTTGAAGACCTGGTCATCGCCGGACCCTTCGACCTTCGCCACCCACCAGATGCACCGCTCCGGTATGGTGCATACCTGCCCCTTCCGGTCCTTGTTCACCGTCCGGTAGAGGAATGGTTTCCGGAACGATGTGGTGACACCCTTGAGGATCTCGGACATATCTTCGGACAGGCTGGTGTCATCGAGGACGATGGCCATACCGGGCTGCAGGCCTTCCATGTAGAACAAGGCCTTGTTGGACATGGCCCCGGATATCCTGAACCGTTCCGGGACCTGCTTCAACATGGTCGTGAACGTATGACTTTTCCCTTTGCCGCTTTCGCCGGTAACTGATACGTGCAGGCCGTTGGTGTTGATGACTGACCGGCTTGCGAGCGATAGGATAAGACATTCAGCAGCGGTCTCATCGCCTTCATGGTCGAGGGCAAAGGCCTTGAGCATCCCGCCTTTCGGATCCCCGTGTTGCAGGACCGCCGTTGCTTCCCCGACGCCCTCCATCGTACTAAACGACGGGGCCGGAGGTGGCCCGCCAGGTGGCGGCCGAGGGTTGCTGCTGTTTTTTCGTTTTCCTTTCGGTTCGTAACGGTCGCGGAGTTCATCCCAGTGCTGTTTCCCGCTACCACCACACGAGGCATGGTGACACCCGGCGAAAATCCCACCGCTCACGAACTGGATTGCAAAGGCACCATCCTTGTGAGCACTGGAGAACGGGCACTCATCCAGGTTGTACAGGGTCCCTCCTTCGTATGGTTTCTGACTGGCGACACCAAGCCCATGGTCACTGAGCCATTTCGGTAGGTCAAGGGTACGTTCAGGCTGGCCCCCGGCCCGTGGCCGGGCCGCTGCCGGTGCAGCGGGGGAGCTCGGAAGAGCGCCGGCCAGCCGTTCGAACTGCACCAGAGTTATCACCCCAGCACATTCCGGGGTGTCGATTATCCGGGCCCTGCGGTGAGGCCTGCTCCTGGTACTGTCGCCCTTCCGTGATACGGTCCCGTAAAGTTTCCAGATCCGTGCAGCATTGTGGTTCGCGGTATCGATGGTTGCTACACCGTCAGAGAATATCGTGGATAGTGTTTCAAGACAGTGCTTCACCAGGTCCCGGGATGGATCGTCATTCGGCAGGTCAATCCGGTAGAGCAGGTGTGCACCATTTCCTGAATCTGCCATGACCGGCATCGGCCATCCGTGGTCTTCGCTGAGAAATGTTGCAACCTTCACGGCCATGTCAAGGGCTGCCTGGTGCTCTTCATCGGTTGAGGATACACCAGAGGGCCGGATAGGATCGATATCTACCGGGAACCACCGACGCCGGATGATGTCTGCGTCAGCCGTGGTCGCGTCCTTCTTCGAAAGGCGCATCTTGATCCGGTTCGCCCGCCGGGAGAGCAGGGTGGGGTTCACCTCGTTCAGGGTGACATAGATCCCCTGAACCGTGCCAATGCCATCAAGCGCTGATACTTTTGCCGCCAGCTCCTGGTGCGAGTCAAAATAACCGGAGGCCATGCCATCGTCGGTTATCACCCGCACTTCGATAACATGGTCCGGGGCAAAAAGGACCGAGGCTGATGTTGTGAGGTCATCGGTCATTATCCCCCGTTCCAGGCGGATCGCTTATTACGTCAGTTATGAGGAGAAAACAAAACCCTTCGTTCTTAAACCGGCGGGGATTAGCCGTGTGACAAATCTCCCCTTTACAGAATACCGTACCATTCGAATAGGAGATGTACGGGCAGATCTTCCGCGGTACCGGTGTATTCGGTATCTCACACCCCATGATCGCTGACCTCGCAGATCCCGCCAGGTAAAATCGAATAGAAACGCCATCCCTTGTTAAGGGTCCAGACCCACAGCTCCACGTTTGAACCGACCGGTCTGGCCATGCGGCGCAGTGCTTCAATATCACGCCGGTATGCCTGGGCGATAAGAGCCGTCCCGTCGATGTGCGTTTTGTTCCGCTTCACCTGGACGAGGACCGGGTGGCCAGAGTCCTGCCATGCGACCAGGTCGATCGGTGAGAGTGATCCGGCATTCCGGACCACCTGGTACCCTCCGTCAACGAGGAGGTCCCGGGCGAGGTATTCTACTTCCCGCCCTTTTGTATAGGTTGTCCGGGCCGGCATGGTGTTCAGCCCCCTGGACAACGGGAAAATGTTGATGAGGGGATCATTGTCCCGACCTTCTTCTTTCTCATGCATGCACAGCCGTGGGTGCAGGCTTCCAGGTCGCGGTCTGAGCAATCGTATCGACCGAAACACGAAGGGCGGCAGAACACCAGCAGGGCGGTATCCAGCCGGTTGATCTCTGACTGGACCGGGGCCAGTTCGGCGTGCATCCGTTCAATATTCCTGGACCTGATCTGTTGTTCCAGGACCAGGTGGACTGACCGTGCTGCCATAAGCGCGTCTTTCTGTTCCTGGTCGCTGTCGATCACCGGCGAAAGACACTTGTCATTGCAATTGCATACATGGAATACGGCAGTGGTATTCTCGTTCTTGGTAGTTTGTGAATCGCTGCTGCCGTTACCTATTGCTTCATTCATTTGTTGACCTCGTTGTCAGCAATAATTTTCCCGGTCTGCTCGGCCCATTTGGTGAGCCCCTCCATCCCGGTCTGTTGTTCAAAGGCAGTCCATACTGCGCGCGATGCCATTACTTCAGTGGTCATGTAGGCACCGCCTGGCGGAGTAAGTGTCGGAATACAGCACCGTCTTCGCTGGTGTTCAGTTTGACTTTCAATATCTCCACGCGGGCGTCATCCAGCGCGGATATCCGCAGTGACTTCCGCCCGGTTAATAATTCCCGATTCTCGGTCATACAAACTAATACGTGTGTTACAAATTTAAAAATTGTCATGCGTGTATCGTATTGTAACACAAATGTATTACCTGCAATTTTTGTAACGCGCAAACTTTTATGTATATATAACTATCAATCTGTGTTACGGTGTATGACATGAGTAACAACGCGGATGATACCATCCATGTCAGGCTTGGGTCGGCAGAGAAAAAACAGCTGGTCGTAAAATTTGCAAAAGAAAACGGCTACCCCGACACGAGCGAGTTCATACGCTACCTGATAGATAACGAAATGGGGTCCCCGCAGGAGGAGACAGAAGATCCGTTTATAATAAAATTGCGGGCTTCCCTGAAGAAACCTGAAGTAAAAAAGATAATTCATGAAATATTAAAAGAGAAATAACCGTTTTTTATTCAGTTGCCAGTTTTTTTATGTATTCCCTGCCTTCTTCAGACCGGAGGTATTGGACCAATTTCTCTTCAAATTTTTCTTCGGTATCGATACTCGTTGTGATGACACCAACCCCATGCAACATTGTTGTGTTGGGGTTGCGATAAACCAAGTGTATGCACGGTGTGAAAGTAATAAAATCCCTAAACTATCACATATCTGATACCTTACCCTAAACCGCCGTAAGCCTCTCTAATAACTCCTTATACAGATCCGTCTCCTGTGTGGCCCTTTCCTACGAGGGGACATCCAATGGTAAAATGTTGAAAAGTGAAAATTAGGGATGGTCTTTTTTCCACTGCCAGAACTGGATCCACTCTTCAGGGGTCATGGCATCCCGTATCCTTCCTAGCTCGTCTTCTCCTTCCTTCGTCAGTGCCTTCCCGCACTCACGGCAGTGCTTATTGCCTGGTTCGTTAATTGTAAAACACTTCGGGCACTGCACCGGTTGCATGGGGTCAACCACCTTCGCCTTATCCACTATCTTCAGGCCCGCGTATTCCATCGCCTTCGAGTCAATATAGTCACCTGACAGATTGGTGTACTTGTCCAGCATGGATGTTTTCAGGTTGCCCCAGTTTTTGAGCATAATATATTGGACATCCTGCCCGGCTGCTACATCGTGAGTGATACGCGTTGATCGCATAATACCCGGTTTAAGTTTCTGGATACCTGTTTTCTCTTTTATCTCCTTGATACGTTTATCAAATGCACCCTTTGTCATGCGGTTACGGGGTTCATGCAAAGAGATGAAGACCGGGTTACTACCCTCTGCCTTACCAGGATAATCTTTCTGCCATTGCTCGATATGCGGTATTGAAGAGGTGTATCGGATCTTCCGCTGCCGTCCCGTCTTCGCCTTGGTATCAATATAATACCCCATATCATCATGCATCAGGTCTTTCCAGTCCAGGGAGAGGGGTTCTACAATGCGGTTACTGCCATCGTAGATCATACTTATCAGGCACCGGTCCCGGCTATTATCACAGGCTGCGAGGACGCGCATGACTTCTTCTTTACTCAGCATATCTTCCGGGCGTTTGCTCTTCCACTGGAGTTTCGGCAAATCAATGGACCTTATTTTGTTCATGTCGATACCCGGCCCAAGGAATCCCGCGAACCACTTTAAGAGAGATACTAATAACCGCTGGTAATTATCGGAATACCCTTGTTTTTTTATCGCGGTAACAACCTGGAGAATATGGGAAGTATTACAATCAATCAGTGTAATTCCTGTATCATGAAAGATTTTCGTCAGGGTGACGAGGAAAAAATATCTGTTGCGGTAGGTGGCATCGGTAACACTTTTCATGGCGGCGTATTCAGCCATGCAGGTGTTGATGATCTTCGCCTCTTCGGGAGAGAGAGCCCCGGCATCAACCTTCTCCGCAATGTAAGTGATCATCTCTTTCATACGGGGTTAGTTGAGTATCATGGATAATAAAATATGTTGTAATGGCAGAGCAGTTGAAAACCTTCATATGGTAAAGGTAGAGGACTGTTAAGCCAGGGACCAGTTCAGATGATCGTCGCTCGTGAACTTACAAAGATCTACACGAATGTACCGGCACTCGACCATATCTCCTTTGATTTCAAAGAGGGGGAGATAATCGGTGTAATCGGGCATAACGGGGCAGGTAAGACCACGCTGCTCAAAATACTGTCAGGCCTGATCACCCCGACATCCGGCGAGCTTACCATGAACGGCATCGACGTGGTACAAGACCCGGATGGTATCAAGGCAACCCTCGGGTACCTGTCTGAGGAGTCACGGTTATATGAAACAATGACCGTAGAGGACTACCTCCGTTTCTTCGGGGAGATCTATGGTCTCGACCTGGAAACGATTACCAGCCGCCGGACCCAGCTGCTGGCGGCCCTCTCACTGGAGCCGAACGGAAAAAAGATTGGCGAATTTTCAAAAGGAATGAAACGGAAGGTCGCCATTGCGAGGTCCCTCATGCATAATCCTTCTGTCCTGATCTACGACGAACCTACCTCGGGACTCGACCCGATGACATCACGCTATATAATAGGATTCTTACGAGACCTCCGGTACGAGAAGAAAACGATTGTCCTTTCGGCCCACAACCTCTTCCAGGTCGAGACAATCTGTGATAAAGTGATGATCCTGCGGAGGGGGAAGATGGTCGCCATGGGGACCATGAACGAGCTCCGCGAGATGTTCGGATCGATCAGTTACACCATTACGTTTACTATTGATGATATTAACGCGATCAGGGGGTGCAGGGAATATACATTTGAAGGTGGCCTTTACAAGATACCGGCTGATTCAATTGAGGAACTGAATACCTGCACGGGCATCATCTCCTCCAGGGGGGGCCGGGTCGAGAGGATCGAGTCACATTACCCGAGCCTTGAAGAAATGCTTGTGAAGGTTGGAAAATAAGGGCTTTGTTGAAACCCTGAATGTTAAAAAAAGAAGGAATACGTATGACAGGAGGGGGTTTCGTCGAATAGGAGGGAGGGATTGCTTCCTCTCCCCCTTCCAGGAACCGTACCTGCAACTTTCACTGCATACGGCTCGCGCAATTCACAACCCGTTGGTCGGGGGCGGAACGAAAAAGAATGAGAGTCTGGTCTGAATCCGGCGTCGTTTTACCAGATTCCACTTTCTTTCCTGTGTCGCCTTTGCAATCCGGGTTTGAAGCCTGTTAATCGGGGATTTTATCTCGTTCCAGTTAATGGAGTTCCATTGCTGTTCGAGTTCCTGATCAGTACGCTTCTCGCCGTTTGGCGTCGTTGAATATCGTACTTTCACGGGTATACCTTCCTTTCTTGCTGTGAATTAACTGTCCTACGTGGGCACCATTTCAGGTTGAGACATATGCCTCTATCTTGCCTGTTACCGGATACCCATGCGGCGGTAGGGATATCCCGAACGAATGATAAAATGATTTGATTAATTATTAACTGGCCTGGATACTTTTCCTTTGATATTACAGTTCGCTTGCGATCCTATTTCCAATAAGTCTGCCAAGATCTATCAGATTATTAAAAAAGATGATAACTAATCTAATTGCCCCGTTCACAGTTCCCGGGAACAGATATACCTGATCTCAAACCCCGGGATGGTCAGGTCACCGGACAGGACTTTCCTGCCCCCACGGAAGAAGAACCGTCCGCACCGCGAACACTTTTTAGGTCTTACCTGGTCAACCAGTTTCATAGGGATGTCGAATTCAAATTTTGTCCGTGGGAATTCGCCAGGGCCCGGGTTCAAACAGCATTCGTCAAGCCCGGTAATGAGTTGCATCACCTGGAGCGGGTTTACGCCCAGGTCATCGAACTTCTTGAAGATAAAGTAGTTGAACACCAGCCACGAGAAATCGCTACGTTCTACTATCTCGTCCATTTCCCCTGACTGGTCCACGAAGTCCTCAAGTGTGCACCCGCAGAGCGGGCATCGTCCCCTGACCAGTTCATCAAGGAAAACTTCCTCCTGGCATCCCGGGCATGTTGTGTGAGGAGCGAGCATACGTGAAGTCATAGTGGTTCATTTCCAAAAGATTGGGAGGCATTTGATGCCTCGCTATTGCTTTTTCTATTGGATCCAGGCATACTTAAACCTATACGAAGTGGCCATCTTTCAGCAGTAATGGTTAAAATCGCGGTAAATATCGGCAATACGGCGATGAACTGTATGTTGTGCCTGCACCATATTCCGGAGACGACGGGAAGGCTGGAAGGCAGACCCCGGAGCGCATACATTGTATCCCATGTACCTGGTAATGAACAGAAAAACAATCCCTGGTCCCTGCTGAAAGATGCGATTGAAACGTATAAGTGTCGGATGAGCAGGCAATGTTTTTCCCGGCAGCGGTTGCAATGAAAAGGTTCATGCTCAAAGCCCTCTCAATTCTCGCCATGGAGATCCCAGCGGTACCATGTGCCTGCACGATTGCCGGGTCTGACCCATCAGGCGGGGCTGGGATTCAGTCTGACCTCAAAACATTCAGTGCACTGGGTGTGTGGGGCCTGTCGGTTATCACGGCGGTGACCTCCCAGAATGCAAAAACTGTCAGGGGGACCTGGAATGTACCTGAAGAGGCTATACGGTTACAACTGGTGACACTCCTGGAAGATTTTGATATCAGGGCGTTTAAGACCGGGATGTTGCCCGACCTTGGGGCCGTCGCTGCCGTGGTATGGACGGTTCCAAAGGGTATACCCCTCGTTGTGGACCCCGTGATGGTGTCATCAAGCGGGCGCCCCCTGATGGACACGGATGCAGTGAGCGAACTGGTAGAAACACTCGTTCCAAGAGCAACACTTGTTACACCAAACCTGCCCGAAGCAGAGGTGCTTTCCGGGTATGGGCCGATCAGGTCAGTTGACGATATGCGGGCTGCCGGCCGGTGTATTCTTGAAAGCGGTGCCTCTTTTGTGCTGGTGAAAGGAGGGCACCTCCCGGAGGCGAAGGGTGTTGTTCCGGACCTGCTGATTGGCCATGGGCATGAATGGCTATTATCCGGGGAACGCCTGCCATTTGAAGCACATGGTACCGGTTGTTGCCTCTCTTCCGCGATTGCTGCATATCTTGCTCTCGGGAACGATGTTCCTGCCGCATGTGCTGCAGCAAAAGAGTTTATCGGGCATGCCATTGGCGCATCCTATACCACGAAAAGTGGATGCCATATGGTAAATCCCGGGTATGGCGGAGCATGAAATGATCAGCTACCTGATATATATTCATCCTGCGGATACTAGTTGTTGTACTGGAAGGATCAGGGAATCAAATGGTAGGGGGACATGATGGAACCAGATAATAATCAACTATACCGTGCAGTTTTTGAGCAGGGTACGGATGCAATGGCCATAGTGGATACTACAGGGGTAATAATCCTCATCAACCGGAAGGTGCTTGAAATAACCGGTTATCCGGATGGGGGCGAACTTCAAGGCAGGAATAGTACCCAAATCCTTGCCGGGGCCGATCACACCATGTTCGGGGAATGCTTGGGTCGGCTGGTTTCTTCCGGTGTGGGAGAGGTTAGGGAACTTGGTCTCCAAAGGAAGGACGGCTCCATTAGAAGAGGCGAGTTTTTGCTCTCCCTGATCCCGGGAAGTAACGGCGGTTCCGGGATGGTGCTTCTAACATTCCGTGAAGTTTCTGAACGGATACGTGCGGAAAAATCGTTAAACGCGGCAGTCCGGATGCTGAACCGGTTCAACAGTATTACCCGGCACGATATCATGAACCAGCTGACAATCCTCCTTGGCTATCTTGAACTCTCTCACGACATGGTCACGGATGACACGTTAAAAGAGTTCATTTCAAGAGAAGAAGGTGCCGCCGAGACTATCAGAAGACAGGTTGCCTTTACCAAGGATTACCAGGATGTCGGTGTCAACATGCCAGCCTGGATTGACCTGTCGGTGGTGATCAGGGAGACTGCATCAATAATTGACCATCCTGGGATGAAAGTTGAAGTTGGGATAAGCCCGGGGCTGAAGGTCTTCGCAGACCCCCTGATCAGGAAAATTATTTCAAACTTTATTGAAAATACCGTCCTGCATGGAAAAACGGCCAATGCGATCACGATTACCTCGCAGGAACAACCTGGCGGACTTGTTATTGCCTTTTCTGACAATGGTGCCGGTATACCTTCCGAGGACAAGGAACTGATCTTCACCCGCGGCTTTGGCAGTAAACGGGGGTATGGGCTGTACCTTGCGAGAGAAATTCTTGCGCTTACTGGTTTGACAATTTCCGAGACCGGGGAAGCGGGCAAAGGGGCAAGGTTTGAGATTACCGTGCCGAAGGGCGGGTACCGGGTGGGGTAAAGAGAAGAAAAGGGCTCTTCGTCAAACTGAGTGGGTAACATTGTTTAAGACAAGATCATGATAATTGGGGCTCTGCCCCAAACTGCGATACGATAGTTCCGCCGCCCCCGAAGGACGCCCCGTCGGCGGTTCGGTAAGTTTACCAAAAATTCAATGCATAATTTTATGAAACGTCCGGATTACAGACTAAAATCTCACATTTGCGTATTTATTCATTTATTCCATAATGACTGGCAGATTTGTTTACCCACTTGAAACGACGAAGAGGCAAGAAAAGAGAATTTTTCTATTTTTTGTTTTCATGTTGATACGGGATTATAATATATTTTGCTGATAGGGGTGATTGCCCGATTATCGTTCGGTTCATGCCGTTTCGAACTGTAAATTTTTAAGAGTATCAAGCGCTACTCTCCTGCTTACCCCTAGGAGTTCGATACCTATTACATTATTATTGGCGTCGAAGTCAAGGATTACACCTGGCTGGACTTCTTCAGATTCTACTATCTTCGATTCGTCGAGGCGAAGATAGAGAACATCATTTTTTTCGTCTACTTTTAATTTCATACCAATCTTCCCAATCCGCGGTCAAAGAACATTGTAACCACAAGTGCCGGATCGAAAGCAGGGTTTATTATCACTCGTAAATACCTGCCCCCATTTTCGTTAATCATACGAATATAATGAATCGTACCGTCCAGTTTCTGCTATCCCACCTGATAAATATTGAGTCCCTGATTGCCAATAATTGAAAAGATTCCTGGAAACCTCCGTTGACTCAGTTTCAAGGTTTTAATTTTACACAGACTTCCTTACCAGAAAGGTTATCACATCCTGGCCGGGTATTTACATTCATTTCCCGCCTGAATACATTAAAATCATAGAATTTCATATGAATACAATGTAATCAATTATGACAACCAGTATCACCGTTCGCTTACCGGATAATTTAGTTGATCAGCTTGATGAGCTGGCAGTTTCACTTGAACGTTCCAGGGCATATCTTGTAAAAAAGGCGATGGAGCTATATCTGTCTGAGTATGCAGATTATTTCATTGCACTCGAACGTCTGCGAGACAAGGATGATGACATAATTTCCTCACAGGAGATGAAAAAACTCCTTGATATTTCGGATTGAGTATAAGCGCTCTGTCTTAAATGATCTAAAGAAGATAGACCGACCGATTGCGGAAAGGATAATCGGGGAGATAGAGTCCGAACTTACAAAAAACCCGGAAATTGGTGAACCACTGACCGGTCAATTCAAGGGATTGTATACATATCGGGTTGGGAACTGGGGAGTACTATATTCAATCCTCTCAGATAGTGTTCTCATTCTTCGAATCGGTCATAGGAGCGTTGTGTACAAATAGCATTCTCTATTGCATCATGAACGTGTCTTTCTTCCTATATTTCTTACATTAAATATAATATCTTACTGGTAATCCAATAGATTTATTTTCTTACAATTTAGTTAATATCTTACTATGGACATTGTTACCTTGTCATCAAAAGGTCAGATTGTCATTCCCATAAAAGTTCGGAAAAGATTTTCCTTAAAGACAGGTGACTCACTGGTTATTGTCGAGGAGAAAGATGCTATCCGCCTCCAACCGCTGGTAAACCTATCCGATCTATGGGGTATTGACAACATGAAGTGCGCCGGGCAAGTGCTCAACGAGATGCGAAAGGAGTGGGACGATGAGCTCGAAGACAAGGCTGCTCTTTGACACGCATGCGTTCCTTGCTTTTTTCAACCGCGAGGAAGGATCGGAATGTATCAGGAATCATATGGTATCTATCCAGAATGAGGATACGGAAGGCTTTGTCGCAACGATAACCCTGACTGAACTTGCATACGTCTATGCCAGAAAAGCCGATGCGTCCGTAGCCAGGCTCCGGGTACTGCAGATCCAGCACTCAAAGCTGAACCTTATCCCGCTGACTGCCGAGATTGCAGTGGATGCCGGCACAATAAAACGACCTGGAATATCGGTAGCAGATGCCATAATTGCGGCATCTGCCCGGTCTGTTGATGCCTCGGTGGTTACAAACGATCTGCATTTCTCCAAAATGGGTGTAGATGTAATCGGGTACGCGTAAATTTCTGTATCATCATCGTTTTCATTTCACTTCAACCCCGCATTCCAAAACCCATTCGGATCCCTTACACATAATGCCGGTAAAACTGCCAGCGATCAAAAAGAGACCAATCTGCTGGTTCATTCAAGGTAGTGCAGGAATTCCTCTTCGGATATTCCTGAAGCCTTGAGAATCGAAATTAATGTCGTCCGGTCAAGTTCATCATGAATTGGTATGGTGACGTTCAGCCTTATTGTGGGCAATTGCTTTTACATGCGTCTCATGACTGCCTTTTTGGCGAACAAAAGAAAATCCTGCCCGGGCGATTGCCCGGATCATATCGTTCCCTGATATAATAGAGAGATGTTTCAAACGGCAACCTCGATGACGCGTGCCCCCTCACCGGGAACAATATCTTCATCGCGTTCGAGATATAGTAAGATTGCCTCTTTAATATTTTCCCTTGCCTCTTTCTGGGTTTTACCCTGTGAGATACAACCGGGAAGTGCGGGGACGGTTACAACATACCAGCCATCCTGACCTTTCGTGATAACAACTTTCGAATGCATTACTTACCCCGTATTCGTGTGTAGTTGTTGGAATTCACAAAATAATACTCTTTATTGTGGTGAAGTCGATAAGCCACATGGTGAAATCCGGGTCTGTAACATCAGGTTGGGGGTGAATATCCGATTTTTTCTGGAACTGATATTTCCACTATTTACCGGGATTTCCAGGAAAACCATCCCGAATTTGTCCTGTTATGAATCCGCATCAAAAATTGTCGGGCAGAACTTAAAGAAATGCACCATTGTGGTCCTGGAACTCCCCGTGTATTCCAGGTGTGTCGGAATAGGTCCTTGGACCATTCCATGAGCGGGAGTCCAGTATACAATGTGACAGGGACTTTTTTTATCGGGTATTCACCGGAAAGTACCAATCCTGTTGATGTGGTGCACATTCCCACCCAATCGTACAAGATTGTTTCCGGTATAGGCAAGCAGAGCAAGACACAGGAACCCGATTCCTATGTCTCCCTTTTTCCGTTCGGCAAACTCTTGCAATTTTGATTATACCGGTATTCTTATATGGAAAGGATCCGCGCCCTATTTCACGCTGCACTAATATACACGTGAAGCTTACCTATCATATATGAAGACCCGGGAAGAGTTTGTTTCAATTCTCTTATCGCTCAAAGGCGACCTTGAAGCTCGGTTTCATGTTAAATCTATCGGGATTTTCGGTTCTGTGGCGAGAAATGAGAATACTGATAAAAGTGATCTGGATCTCATCGTTGATTTTTCAGAGCCTGTAGGTATGTTCAAATTCCAGGAACTCCAGGATTATCTTCGTGATGCCCTGAATATCGACGTTGATCTTACTACCCCCCGTGCGCTTAAACCAGCGATCAAACTCACGGTTGAGAGAGATGTGCTCTATGTCTGAAAGAAGGACCCTGCAGCTCTTTCTCGATGATATGGGTAATGCGATTCATCGTATCCTTTACTTTATTCAGGATATGACATACGAAGAATTTTTACAAGATGTGAAAACTCAGGATGCGGTTCTCCGGAACATACAGGTAATGGGGGATGCAGCCACCAATATTTCCCCGGAGATCTGCCTTCTCTATCAGGATATTGACTGGAAGTATATCGTCGGGATGAGAAATCTTATCACACATAGGTATTTTGATGTAGACCTGTGGATTCTCTGGACCACGATAACAGAGGACCTTCCACGACTCGAACGCCAATTGAAAACTATTATCGTCAAATAAGAAGGTTTACAACTATCACAGGATTTTTTCATGAATCGAATTCCTGGCTTAATAACGAAAATTACCGTCATATCAGGCTGTTCTGTTATCAACGTGTTCAGCTGACCTGGGTGGAATCCCGTATGACAACGTGGCAGTCATGTTGTGGTGACAAAAAACCAGAATCTCACTATATGATTGCAGTCTCGCTTCACAATGAGTTAAGAAAGTTCTGCCAGGAAAGACCTTTTTGGATATGACATTTCAGTGGAGGAATTTGTTAATCTGATACCCGTATTAACCCCATTTATCACACAAATTCCGTGAATCCTTGATTCCCAACCAAAATCCCTTCGTTTTCCGGCCCCTGCTATCCCGATTCCTGCCCGTTTATCGAATACTCTCATAAACCAGTCCGAAATATGAGGTAAAAGCCCTGCAGACAACAATGTACTCCTGGCATTTCTCTCCGAATTCAGATCTGGCACAGATCAGCCGTTTTTAAAGAATATCCCCAGATTAGTTGATTTTAACGTGTTTCCGTGTGGAAAACGGCCGAATTATGGGGTATTTCTGTCATGCTCCGGGAGTCGCACGTATACGTGCCTGGAAAATCCCAGGCCTTTAGATTTATCCGCTCCGCGCACGAGAGTTGCCAATACTATGTCAATACAACAATCGTTTCAGGGTTATTGGGGTAAGTAGGGGGCTATACCGAATCATATCCGTGTTATTTATGCCATCTCAATGAATTACAACAACAGGTTACAATAAAGCATTCAAATTTGCGACCTATATTAAAAAATAGCCATAATTATGGCCAGAATTCGAAAATACTCAATAATTGCCTTATATGGAACGTTACCTACTTATTTATACCAAGAAAGAATACCTCATATCATACGTCGCTGCATCGGTTGATGCAGGCGTAAGCAACCGAGGTGTTGTAAAATGAAGAAGATGTCAACATATGGAAAGGGAAGTGAGGATGCAGTATCGCCGGTCATCGGTGTCATCCTGATGGTCGCGATTACGGTTATCCTCGCTGCAGTGATTGCAGCATTCGTGTTCGGAATGGCAGGCAACGTCAGCAAGACACGGAGTGTCGCATTTACTGCTCAAAAATCTGGTGTAGCAGGTGGAACTCCAACAATCTCTATTACAAATAATGGGGGTCCAGATGCGTCAAGCATAGCGACTACTGCTTACACAGCAAACAGTCAAACTGGTACTGGTGTAAATGTAACTGTTAATGGAGCTCAAGTACAACCGGTCGCCGCTACTGGCGGTGTAGTTAATGCAAGTGTCGGTACAAGTGCAAAATTTACTGGGACTACAACCAAGGATCACGTAATTGTAACTGTTTCATTCACTGATGGAACCGCACAAGTAATGCTGGACACCGAAGTCTAAATTTAATTTATTTTCTTTTTGCATTTTAGAAATTATTGCAGTACTCTCCCTTGATAGATCTAAAGGGTAAGCAGTTTTCAATAGTGGTTACTACCCAACTTTGCCATTTGGATTTTTTTTGCTTAAAATCGGATAAGAATTTGACACTTTTTGAGGCTCTGTAAGTGTGCCAAAAAAAGACCTTAATACGAAGATTTTTTGAATTGTTCATCTCTCTAACAAGATCGAGAGTTTTTACTTCAAGCATATTTCCACGAAATTCATCAAATAATCTCTATCGAATTTGACAGTCATCTTGGATTCGTGGGAACGTAAGGCCAAAAATATGTCGACTCCAACTTCAATGCCATTAACTCTATGATTATAACCCAACTTTGCCATTTGGATTTTTTGCTTAAAATTGGATAAGAATTTGACACTTTTTGAGGCTCTGTAAGTGTGCCAAAAAAAAGACCTTAATACGAAGAATTTTTGAATTGTTCATCTCTCTAACGAGATAGAGAGTTTTTACTTCACGCATATTTCCACGAAATTCATCAAAAAATCTCTATCGAATTTGACAGTCATCGTGGATTCGTGGGAACGCAAGGCCAAAAGTATGTCTACTCCAACTTCAATGCCATTAACTCAATGATTATAAGGTTAAATTGGGGAATTTCATCCGGGAATACGTGATGATTTACTGAACTGTCAAATTCGTTTTCCTGACAAAAATTGGTGCAATAGGTAGCAACTTTTGAATGTTATGGATTAGACTGGCAAACTTAGGTTATAAGGTTAAATTGGGGTATTTCATCCGGGAATACGTGATGATTTACTGAACTTTCAAATTCGTTTTCCTGACAAATAATTGGTGCAATAGGTAGCAACTTTTGAATGCTATGGATTAGACGGGCAAACTTAGGTTACTAAAGAAATGACAGCAGATCATTGTTTAATCGTGGAAAAAAATTTTTCAATACAATCCTTAACAGAACAATTCACCAGAGCCGATTTTTTTTATTATGCCATAATGTTAAAAATTGCCTTTGAATTTTGAATTGATTTCTCTAACAGATACACCTGTATAATCCCCGACTATCGAACTTTTATTATTAATCCATACCACTAAATTACCTGATATATCAGAAAAACGTAAATCATCGGTAAAAAGAATAAACAAGGAGGCATTACTTTCACCACGTAATGAATTGATTCTCTCTAAATCCTTAAAGTCTGACGCCGAGTACTCCAGGGTTCCAGAGGATGTATTATTATAATAGTAATCGAATGGTATAAGATTGTATTCTGGTAATACAACTATAAAATCCCCCGGAACTGCGATTTTTTCGATTTGAGCAGATGCAGTTCGCCAGTCATTGTTTGAAGGTAAAGTGTAATAAATCGAAAGCTGAGGAGTACTCGTTAAAATAATTAATGCCACAACTATTCCCATTACAAGGTATTTATTTAGTTTCTTAAAAAAAGGAAGCACACCACAAGCGATTATCATAAACACAAAAGGCAGGAGTACAATCAGATACCGTGGGTCCATCGGCATTTTATAAGAAAGAATCAGACCAGCGAAAGAGGGAACTAATAGAATTGTGAAGATGAAATAGAATTTCGTTCGATAATCATAAAATAGTACAATACTACCAAAACAGAAGAAAATCAATAAAAGTAATAATCCATCTGGATCAGTATTAAGAAATAGAACCATGGATCTTATCACGAAATCAATTCCCACTAAGCCCCAGGTTGATCCCGAAGTGCGCGAGGAAATAAGATTTTTTGCGATTAATAGAAGGGGTGAGCAGAGAATTGTGATTATTATTGCGGATATTAATAAATTTGAAAGATTTTTTTTCAGCTTCATTAACTGAATTAAAGCGAATATTATTAGAATTGCAATAAAAAGAAATGCAAAAAAATGGGTCCATAACGAAAGGGCAGAAAAAAAACCAAATATAACCCAATCCCTCATGTCATTTGTTTCAAGAGCCTTTAAGAAAAATAACAGGGCAACGGACATGAGAAAAAGAAGCAGGGTATACATCCTGGCATCCTGTGAAAAAAATACATGAAATGGAGAAAAAGTAAGGAGTGCAGCCATTATCAATCCTATCTCACAACAAAACATTTTTTTTCCGATTAAATAAAAAAGAGGGATAGTCGCAATGCCCAAAAGAGCCGGTAGTAAACGATATAGGAATTCACTATTTCCAAATGGGAGTATCAATTTTTCTACTATATAAAATAAGGGTGGGTGCACCTCCCCTAAATTATTCAACAATTGCCAGTAGTTCAGAATTGATTGTTGCGTAAAAATAACCGTAGCAGCTTCATCCAACCAGAATGAATTAAAATCCAAATGATATAAACGTAAAAAAGCACCAACTGTTATTAAAACCAAAATAAGGAACCAATATTTTTTATCCGATTGCATAAAAAGCCTATTTATCGTTAGAAAATTCAAGAATTTAAAAGATACTAATTATTATTCAGTTATACGTTGGATTTACATGTCATATCTCTCTAAAATCTTAATAAGATTGAAAGGGCTAAGGAAAGAACAAATATTTTCAATTATCGCACTTATGATCCCAATTAATATTTACATTATAGGTGATTTTTTAGGTGCCGGATTTCAGACCTCGCTATTTAAATTTCAAATATCAAGTTATGGTTCATCTTTCATTCTTGTAACGCGGGATTTATCCTATGTTATTTCAGGAATTTACAAGGGTCAGACTGCGTTGTCGACATTGTTATGGGTCATCGGAGTATGTTTCCTGGTATCCAGCATTTTTATACTATTTCTTGAATCGGGAGCATCTGATAACCTCAAAAAACGGAGTGGGACATTAATTATCATTGCCGGGATTTTATTCATCAGTTCTATAATTGTCCAATATGGCCCTTTCTTCCACGGCCCCGCCGGCACCGCAATTCCAATAGGGCTTCCCGTTCTATTCGTAATTGGTGGCTGGATGTATATGGAGGGTCGAAAGGAGGAGGTCGGGGACGAGGTACAAGAGGTGCAGGGGATTGATGAGAAAACTGGGTGAGTTGCTGTGATCCCACCCACCCCCCTGTGTACCGTGATCGCGATATTTCCTCCAATGTATTCGTGCGATCATAATCGTTCGCCGTCGGCCTGTCGATCATGGGTTGGCTTCCCCCGTGCTATGATTAGGTGGCTGGATGTATATGGAGGGTCGAAAGGAGGAGGTCGGGGACGAGGTACAAGAGGTGCAGGGGATTGATGAGAAAACTGGGTGAGTTGCTGTGATCCCACCCTCCCCCCTGTGTACCGTGATCGCGATATTTCCTCCAATGTATTCGTGCGATTATAATCGTTAGCCGTCGGGCCTGTCGATCCCGTGTTTTGCTTCCCCGTGTTGTTCGTAATTGGCGGCTGGATGTATATGGAGGGCCAAAGGGAGGAGACCGGGGACGAGGATGATGATGTGCAGGGGATTGCTGAAGAATCTGGGTGAGTTGCTGTGATCCCACCCACCCCCCTTTGTACCGTGATCGCGATATTTCCTCCAATGTATTCGTGCGATCATAATCGTTCGCCGTCGGCCTGTCGATCATGGGTTGGCTTCCCCCGTGCTATGATTAGGTGGCTGGATGTACGGGTTGGGGCGAAAGGAGGAGGCCGGGGACGAGGAGGGTGAGGCGCAGGGGATTGATGAGGAAATTGGGTAAGGTCCTGTGATCCCACCCACCCCCTTGTGTACCGTGATCGCGATATTTTCTCCAATGTATTAGTGCGATCTCACTCGTTAGCCGTCAGCCTAGCGATCCTGGGTTTTGCTTCCCCCGTACTTTTCACAATAGGTGGCTGGATGTATATGGAGGGGCCAAAGGGAGGAAACCGGGGACGAGGAGGAAGGGGTGCAGGGGGATTGAGGGGGAAATTGGGTAAGGCTCATTGATCCCACTCTTCCCACCCCTGTATACAGTGCTTGCGATTGAGAATTCTTGATTCCGGAACCAATGCTTTTTACAATAGAACATTAAAACAGTGAACTGGTAATGGTATTAATATGAAATTTAATGTTATCATCGAAAAGGATGAAGACGATTATTTTTTTGCTATAGTTCCAGGTCTTCCAGGTTGCCACACGCAGGCGAAAAGTCTTGACGAGCTGATAAAACGTGTAAAAGAAGCTATTGAACTCTACATTGAAGTCGAAGGGCCGGCCGCAGTTCAGTCATCAGGTACTTTTATGGGTGTGCAGGTTGTCGAAATTTAAACCTGTCAAAGCAGGAAAGATTATCAAAGTCCTTGATTATCTGGGATTTGTGTCCGTTCGTCAGAAAGGTAGTCATCTGATAATGAAGCATGGAGATGGGCGAATTGCGGTGATACCGATTCACTCTGATGAAGAGATTGGAAGAGGCCTTTTACAGGAAATAATCAGGGGTGCAAAAATTACGCGTGAAGAATTTCTTGATCTTCTGAATAGATATTAAATAATATTAGAATCCCCCTTGGACTCATTTTTACAATCTCACTCGTTATCCGCCGTTATTACGATCCCAATAGGGCTTCCCTTGCTATTCGTGATAGGTGGCTGGATGTATATGGAGGGGCGAAGGGAGGAAACCGGGGACGAGGAGGATGAGGTGCAGGGGATTGATGAGGAAACTGGGGAAGTCCTTGCGATCCCGCTTGCCCCCTGTGTACCGTGATCGCGATATTTCCTCCAATTTATTCGTGCGATCGTACTCGTTCGCCGTCGGCCTGTCGATCCTGGTTTTGCTTCCCAGTTCTGTTCGTGATAGGTGGCTGGATGTATAGGGTGGGGCGAAAGGAGGAGGCCGGGGAAAATGGATCGAAGATCGTCGGATGGAATTCAGATACTGCTTCGTTCCATAGTCCCTTACAGGAATTATTCTCTTGCAAACACAATGACCTTATATTCCTATCTTCTTATGAATACTCAGGAGGACCTATGAAACAATTCAAGATCATTGTCGAAAAACATCTAGATGGATACGTTGCATATCCTATCGGCATGAGAGGGGTTGTTGTGGGTGAAGGTGATACGTACGATGAAGCAATCACCGATGTCACATCTGCAATAAAATTTCACATCGAAACATTCGGAAAAGATGCTTTTTCCGATGACGAGATCATCGACACCAGGATTGCAGAAGTTGTCGTTTAAATGAAGTTTCCTCGTGATGCACCAAAACAGCGTGTGATAAAGACATTTGAAGCACTTGGTTTTCGTGTGATGAGGATCGCTAACCACATTGCGATGGTGCGAGAGAATTCCGATGGCACGCGAACGCCCCTGACGATGCCAAATCACGGATACTATCAAAGGTTCGACATTACGAACAATATGCACCCAGACGGGTGTTTCCCGTGATACTTTTCTGGATGCATACGATAATTATTGAAACGGTGATAGGGTGCCCCAGGGAAAGCCTGTTACTGATTTTTTTCAACACACCCTATCTGGAATTACACTCTGGATGCCTCATTTGCAGAATAAAAGTTTTCCCGATACATTTTTGCTCTATCCCAGGGGGCAAAGGGAAGAGGAGCAGGGGATTGCGGATGAAATTGGGTAAGGCTCTGTGATCCCGCTCGCCCCCCCTTTATACCGTGATCGCAATGGTTCTTCCAATGTATTCGTG